>Ga0209098_1000045_pt1 | contig 123090 bp, 100 predicted proteins | sample AD_JPNHW1_MetaG_FD_184429 | JGI IMG/M metagenome (GOLD analysis project Ga0209098, IMG submission 184429) | Active sludge microbial communities of municipal wastewater-treating anaerobic digesters from Japan - AD_JPNHW1_MetaG (SPAdes) (version 2) | ecosystem: Engineered > Bioreactor >... | reverse complement strand
TACGCCAGGGGGTTTTTCTGTCTGTCTGTTTATCCTGGGGCAGTGCACACCCTGCCAAGGGCTTCGCCCTTGACCCGGTTCCGCTGCGGCGGAGGGGGGGGACGTTTACTTGTGCTGATCCTGTTAAAACTGAATCATCTTACGCACAAATCGGTATCCGCTCACCAGCGCGCGCCGGCCCACCGCGCCCGGCAAAATGGTCGCGCTCCCCAGCAGATTGGAACGCAATTTTTGATAAAGCTCTTCGTCAAACGATTGGATAGTCTGCCACATATGGCGGTTCATGGACAGGCTTTCCTCGGTTTCCGCAATAAATTGAAGCGCGGAAGTGGTCGCCAGCATCCCGGCGCAGTTATTGAGCATGTAATTGCACAGGCTTCGGGGCAATGCCTTCAGCTCGTTCAGGGTGTAGCTGGTAATCATCTGCTCCGCAATTTGGCTTACCTGATCCAACCGCCGAAGAATGTTCTTTTCCGCAATGGACTGATCCTCCCGGCCGATCCTATAGCCGTAAAGAGGCTCGTCCAGGTACAAGATGCGGTGGGTATGGGGCAGCGGCTGATAAATATACAGGTTATCCTCGTAAAATGTATGCTTGGGCAGCACAAGCCCCATTTCCCGCAGCAAACCGGTACGGTACACCAGCGCGTGGATCATAAACTGCTTATGCACGGGAAAACGGTGAATATCCTCCCAAGTGAGCACGCGGTTCGGGCGCATCACAATCCGGTAATTCACCGAAAACACCGCCGGCTTTTCCGCCTGATCGTACACATAGTTATGCACCACCAGATCCACCTGCGCGTCCCCCTCGGCATGGCTGCGCAGCAGTTCCAGCAGCTTTGCGAGCGCGTCCGGGTCCAGCCGGTCGTCGGAATCCACCACCTTGAAATAAACGCCCCGCGCGTTGCGGATGCCCTGATTGATCCCTTCGCCGTGGCCGCCGTTTTCCTGATGGATGGCGCGCACCGTGTCCGGAAACCGGGCGGCGTAGCGGTCGGCAATCTCGCCGGTGCGGTCGGTGGAACCGTCGTCGATGATGAGGATATCCATTTCCTCGCCGCCGGGCAGCAGGGAATCGATGCAGCGTTCCATATACGCCGCCGAATTATAACAGGGCACGGTTACGGTGAGCAATTTCACAAAATCAACCTTCTTCCCCAGATCAAATCCGCATCGCCGCCGCGCATTTCGGGCTGCATGGGCGTAGCTGTGCAGATGGGCCAAAATAAACCGATCCGGTTGGGCCGGTCATGGCGGGCGCATGACGCCGCAGGCGCAAAGCGGCGGCCGCGCCGTTGCTGCGCACCCGCACCCAGCTTACCCCTATGGTACGGCAAACAGGCTGCCAAGGCAAAGGTCAATTTCCTGAAAATGGTCAAAACGGTCCGACAGGTTCCCTACGCCGCTGGCACGGCGCTATGCTTTTCATAATATTCCAGTTTTCTGAAATCCTTCAGCCACGAGGGTTCACTGTCGCCCACGCCCGTTAGCTGATCGCCGTCCAGCACAAACTGGCGGTTGATTACGGAGGTGTGCGTTTCCAACTCCCGCAGCGCTTTCAGGTAGGCTGGGCCTTGCCAGCCCGCGAGCGTAAATAGCCTATCCATCAGGAATGCGGGGCTTATTCGCCCGCCTTCGCCAGTAAAATCGCAGTGCAATGCCTGTTTGGCCGCGTCATTGGCCCAAATCAGGTACGGCGTGCTGTAGTAATTGAAAAATCCCTGCTCGGTGGAACGGTCCAAATCCACGTTAAACATCTGGTAGGCGGAGTTATCATCGCCCCACCACGGGTTATGATCGCCAAACAGCACAATCACCACCGGGCGCTTGGCCGCGCGGAAATGCTCCACAAACTGCCGAAGCTGGCGGCCCGTTTGCGCAACGCCGTCCAGATAGTTATTGGCAATGCAGTAGTCCGCCTGATTGTACCCAGCCTTCCAGGCCAGGTAAGGCGTTTGATAGCGTTTTACGGTATCGTACGGCCCGTGGTTTTGGTAGGTCACGTTAAAGCTGAACACCGGGTTTCCGCTTTTTGCGGCAAGGTTGTAATCCGCGACCACCGTCGGTAAAAAAACGGAGTCCTTCAAGATTCCCGTGGGCGCGTACACATGGTAGGTATCCTCGTAAAAACGGTACCGTTCAAACCCAAGGTATTCATTCACGTTCAGGCGGTTATAAAACCAGTTATAGCCCGGGTGGTTGCCCACGCAGGTATACCCCTGCCCCCGTAAATACCACACAAAGCTGTTGACCGGCGCTCTGAAACTGTCCGAGGGGTCCAGATAGCCCGTTAAAAAGGCGCGCTCGGTATTCACGGTTTCCCCCGCAAAAACATTGGTGACCAGCGTGCCGGAAACGCTTTCCGCCTCCAGCGCGTGCCAATCCGTATAGGGGTCGGCGATAAAATCCAGATTGTCAAACGTGCTGAAATCATTGAAGGCTTCCATCATCACGCCGATAATATCCACTTTTTCAGTCGCCGGAATATCGTCCTGCGCATAGGCGCTCAGGGCTTGCGCGGCCTCGTCCTCGTGATAGCCGTCCGGCTTTTGCTCCATCGCGTCGTTCACGCTGCGCAAAAAAGGGTATACAACGCCATGCTCAATGTAGGACTGGGTCGGCAACCAACTCACGGCCAACGCGGTTTGCGAATACAGCGCGTCGTCGGTAATCAGCAGATTGCCGCTAAACGCCAGCAGCGCCGCGCACACGGAGCAGCCGAGCAGCCGTTTGCCCAAGGCCGGCTTTCGCCATCGCCGGTACTGAAACCGCAGCAGAACCAGCGCCAGCAGCGTCAACAGGAGCGCCGCGGTCACGCCGGCCGTCATCTGGATGGCGTAGCGCTTGCTCATGGCGGAGGCTTCCCCTAAAAGGCTGAGGTCCGCAAACATCAGCGGATCGCCCCGCAGGCGCAGCTTATAGTAGTTCACCAGCGCCAGCAGCAGCACCGGCGCAGCCGCGACCCCAAACGCGAGGCAGGGCTTTCCCAGCGTAAAATAACACAGAAAAACCCACAGCGCGACCGGCAGCCAGTTCAATAAAAAAAGAAGCGGATTTGTGAAAAACTTGAACGCCAACGCCCAGGTCGCGTCCGCCGAGGAAAGCCGAAACGTAAGCGAGGTCAACAAAACGCTCAGCAGCCCCAGCGCCACAGGCGCGGCGGGGTGCCAAGCGTGAATGAAGTGCCAGACCTTTGGCAGCCGTAAGCGCTCGGCCAGCCATTTTGCGCGGGTAACCGTCCAGGCGCATGCCCTGCTACCCACGGCGCAGAGCCGGGGGGGTCTCCAACCGTTTCAATGTTCAGCGCCTCGCTTCAGATGGGATAGCTGTTTTCAGCCGTTTTCAGCTGCGGTTTGCCGTTGTCGGCAATCGGGTCGTACAGACAACCCTCGTGCGCGGCGTTGATCCGGTGCGTTGTTTTGACCCACACGTTCTGATGGCGGAAACGGAACAGCCCCCAGATTTGCGCGATGGCCACCAACACCGTGTTGAGCACAAGACTCAGGATGTTGGTAAACAGGGACAGCGGCCTGAAACGCACCCGGTTATCCACCCAGTCCGCAATGTAAAACAGCAAAATGAACGAGTACAGGAACACCAACAGGCTCGGATAGTTCACCACAAACCAATCCCAGAAGGTAATCACATTATCCGTCTTGGGCATCAGCCCCGCCATGGTGAGCGCCTGCAAAACAAGGCTCAGGATAACCTGAATAATCATCACCACAAACGGGGTCAGGCTGTAAACGTACAGGAATGTGCTCAGGAACTCGCCAAACTTGATGCGCTTGTTGCGCAGGGCGGAAAAAATGCGGCGCGTGTTTTTGAAGCACACAAACCAGTGCCCCTGCGCCCAGCGGATGCGCTGTCGAAGGCTTGCGCGCCAGCGGGTGGGTTTTTCATCGTAGATGCGCACGTTATTGTTCCATAGGATGCGTTTGCCTTCGCAGGTGGCTTCCACCTGAAGCTCAAAATCCTCCGTCAGGGACATGGCCGTCCAACCGCCGCGTTTTTGCAGGTAATCCGCGCGCACCGCAAAACCGGTGCCGCCGACTACGCAGTTGATGCCGATGCGGCTTTTGGCATACTGAAAAAAGCGGTTGGTAATGGTGTAGCTCATGTAGTAATACAGCGCCACAAGCCCTTTTTTGTTTTTGCAGCCCAGGTAGCACTGCACAATATCAGCTTCCGGGTGATCCAGAAACTGGCTGTTCACCTCGCGGAACATGCTGGTGTCGATGCGGTTGTCCGCGTCGAAGAACATCACCAGATCATACCGGTCGCCATAACCTTTCAGGGTTTCCAGCGCCTTTTGCAGCACGATCGGCTTGCCGGTGGGGGCGTCAGGGGTTTCCTTGTGGGTTTCCAGCACCTTGGCGCCCATGCCGCGCGCGATTTCGGCGGTTCGGTCGTCGCAGTTGTCGGCTAAAATGTAGAAATCGTAAAGCTCCTTGGGGTAATCCATGGATTGGAGGTTCTGCACAATGCCGGAGATCACCGCCTCCTCATTGTGCGCGGGTACGAGTACCAGGTATTTCAACTGGGGATCATGATCCTGATAATCCCGAGAAGTTCGCTTAAAACCAAAAATACTGATATAAAGTTGATATAGAATAATAACGACCAGCCACGTGGACATGAGCCAGTTGATCGCCCCGATGACTGTGCTGATAGCCTGCACCTTCGGACAGCCTCCCGTTCCAAAATCGCATAGGGTTAAACATCTTCTTATACACTAAGCGCCCAGAAAAGTCAATGCCGGTCGTAGAACGTACATTCCCCGATAAATTCCCTCAGGATGCTCAAAGGCGGGATTTCGTCGATCACGCCTTCCTCCACCGGCAAAAAATACTGGAGAAATTTTAGCAGGCGGTGCGCCACCAGCGCTTCCGGCTCCGTTTCCGGGATGCGGGACAGCAGCGCGAAGCTGGCGCGTTTCAGGATGGGCAGCTCGTAATGCAGCGAGGTGTTGAACATCACATCCGCTTTTTCCTGATTGGGGAAAATCCATTTTTCTTCCCCCGCGCGCACGCTGGGCCACATATCGATGGTGGCTTCCGGCGCGGTGCCCCGGAACTTCGCGTCCCGGGTGATGCGGCGCAACAGCCTCACATCCGTGGTGCGGATGCGGTTATGGTTATCCAGATTGATGCAGGGCAGGGCGCTCACATACACGCCGTAGGTCAGCTGCTCCGGCAATTCGCGCGTAACGCGGTCGTTCAGGGCATGGATGCCCTCCAAAATCAGCGGCCCGTTGCCCGCCAGCAGCATGGGGGTCGTTTCCGGCGTGCGTTTGCCGGTGACAAAATCAAACTTGGGCATTTGCACCCACTCGGCGGAGAGCAGCTGCTCGATGCAATCGCTCAGCAGCGGAATATCCAGAGCCTCCACATCCTCCAGGTCCGGTTTGCCGTCCGCGCCCCGGGGCGCGTCGTCGCGCGCCTTGTAAAAATCGTCCAGCGATACCAGCTGCGGGCGCTTGCCCAGCACCTGCAAATGCACCGCCAGCCGGTGCGCGAAGGTCGTTTTGCCGCTGGAGGAAGGGCCGAACACGAGCACGATCTGCGCGTTGCGGGTCACAATTTCATCGGCGATGTGCGCGATGGATTTATCCTGCAAGGCCTCGTTTACACGGATAAACTCGCGCATTTTGCCCTGCTCAATCATGCGGTTCACATCGGCCACATTGCTTGCGCCGAGGATTCGGCACCACTCCTGCGATTCGTTAAACACGCGCAGGTGCTTGGGGCGGGGGCTGTACGGCGCTACGCGCGCAGGTTCCCCCGGCGCGGGCATGCAAAGCACCAGCCCGGGGAAATGGGGTTTCAGCGAAAAATGCTTCAGGTAGCCTGTGGAAGGGGTCATCGCGCCGTAAAAATACTCGCGCATATCCCCAATACGGTACATGGCGATGGTTTTTCCGGGGCGGTAGCGGAGCACGTCCGCCTTGTCCGGGTCGTTGTGCTGGGTAAAGTAAGCGATCGCCTGCTCCCGCGTCCACGTTTCCTTTTCAAACGGGAGGTTCTGCGCCACGAGCTTTCGCATGTCCTGCTCAAGCGCGCGCACCATGGCGTGGTCCATGTCCTCCTCCAGCACGCGCAGGTAAACGCCGTACCCGACGCTGTTGAGGATGCGAACCTGCTTTTTGGGAAACAGCCGCGACATGCTCAGCAAAAGTAAAAACCGCAGCGAACGCTCGTACACGCGGCGGCCTTCTTCATCACGGTAGGTTAACCCGGTCAGGGCGCAGTTTTTCGTCAGCGGCTCGTCCAGCTCCATGCAAACGCCGCCGCACTGGGCGCACAGCAGGTGGTCGGCCAATTCCGGGCTTAGCTGCCGAAAGGCTTCCAGCACGGGCGTGCCCTTGGAAAATTCAGCGGTCGCCCCGTTCAGGGTAATCTGGACGGTTTTTAAATGGTCAGGGGTTTGTGAACTCATGATTTGCCTCCGTTTGGGGTTGCAGGTGGGTTGCGGGCTGAACCGAAGAAAACTCCGACGTTTGCGCAAGGTGATGCTTTGGCCGTTCGCGCTCAGGCGTGCGTCTCAGCGGCTCAGCGCCGCGGGTTTCCGCCGCGCTCCGCTTGTCCGTCATGAACGATTTACGCGCAGGTATCCCCGCGCTCCGCGCGTCCATGTTCGGTTATATACGCATAGGCAAACGGCTCAGCATTCCTCAAAGGGCATGTTGCTGTCGCAGGCGTGGGAAAGGTCCTCCGGGTCAAAGGCGCCGCCGTGCTTGGTTTTATACTGATTTTGCAGCACTTTGGTGTGCACGTAGGCGCGGTTTTGGCTGTTGGCGGGGGTCACGCTCAGGTACATGCCCGTTTGCCCGTCCGGCAGTCTGGAAAACCGGACTTTAATAAACAGCTGCCCGTGCTGGGCACATTTGCTGATGGCGACGTACTTGCCCGGGGCCTGCGGGGTCAGCTCGGTCACCAATTGGGTGGGCTTTTTGCAGGTGGGGCATTCCGGGGTTTGCACATCGGCCCCGGCCAACCCTTCCGTAACGGTGGGCACAGTCCGGGTTACGCGGAAACGGGTGCGCCGCGGGTTGTGGCAAAGCTTGCGCGCGGCCTGCTCGTGGCGGAGCACGCTTTGGGGGTCAGGCAATTTTTGCAACACCAGCGCGGTGTAATACGCGTCGTTTACGGCGTTGTGAAAATCCCTGCTTTCATCGGCGGCAATCTCCAGATGCTCCATCGCGCCCTTCAGGGATTTTTGCCGCGCGCCCAGCTCGAAGGCCTCGGCGTAATAGCGCTGCACATCGTACATCTTGGCGGCTTCGCCGTCAAAATGGAAAAAATCGAGGTTTTGCTGCAACACGCTGATATCGTCCCCGCCCCAGGTGAGGAAAACGTAATTATCGCCGCACCATTGCGCAAACTGCGACATGGCCTCGGGAAACGTGGGCGCGTCGCACAGTTCCTCCCGGCCCAGATGGGTCATGCGGCGCACGCGCGGGTGAATGTTGGTGTAATGGGTGGGCCGGATGGGAATGGAAAGCTCGTCCAGCAGCGTAAACTGATCGTCCAGCTTCACCGCGCCAATCTGGATCACTTCAAAAAGAAGGCTGTCGCCAATCTGGCGAAACACGGGGGTGTTGAAGCTGGTGGGCTGGTTCCATTCCAAATCCAAAACGATGTAGTGCATAGATCTAACTCCAGTCTGGATATAGGATCAACAGTTGGGGCGCAACGGCCTTGCGCGGGCCGGGTTAGTCATCAATCGCCTCACGCGGGCCGGATAAAGCAACCTTCGCCTGGCGCGGGCTTGAGCAAACAACAATAGCCGCATCGGGGTCGGATCAGGCACAAACGGCCTCACGCGGGCCTGTCCATCGCGGGCGAATCCGGCACCGCGTTTGGGCGGCTGAACGCCAGCGCATAACATGGCGGGGCTGTTCCCGACAGGCGGGTTCAGCGCTCCGCCGCGCCCTGAAGCGCGGCCGCCAAACCCGCGCAATAGCCGGTCGCAAAAGCAATGTGCAGGTTAAACCCCCCGGTGAGGGCGTCCACATCCAGCACCTCGCCTGCCGCATATAGGCCTTCAACCCGCTTGCTTTGCAGGGTTGCGGGCGAAAATTCGCGCACGTCCGCGCCGCCGGCCGTCACAACCGCCGCGGCGATCGGTTCCGTGCCGTTCACCGGCAGGGGCAGCGCCTTGGTGAGGCGCACCAGCGCTTCCCGCTCCTCCCGCTTCAGCTCGTTGGCGGGCTTAATGGGGTCAAGCCCGCACAGTGCGGCGACGGTTTCCGCGAGCCGCTCCGGATAGAGGCCCCGCAGAACGGTTTGCAGGTGTTTTTTCCCAGCCGCGCCGATGTCGCGCAGGATTCTTTCTTCCAACTGCTGCGGAGTCAGCCCCGGCTTGAGATCCAAAGTCAGCGAGCATTGGGCAAAATCCAACCCCGCCATGTAGCTGGACGCGGACAGCACCAACGGCCCGGACAGGCCAAAGTGCGTAAACAGCATTTCGCCAAGCTCGGCGTAAAGGCGCTTTTTACCGTGCATAAGCGTCAGGCGCACATTTTTAAGCGATAACCCCTGTAAGCCGCGCACCCATTCCTCCGGGCTGGTCAGCGGGATCAGCGCGGGCTTGGGGGGCAGGATGGCGTGCCCGCAGGCCGCAAGCAGCGCGTACCCGTCGCCGGTGCTGCCGGTAGCCGGGTAGCTGACGCCGCCCGTGCAAACAATCGCCGCGTCGGCAGGGAGGGTCTCCCCGGTTTCCAGCGTAACGCCGCTCACCCGGCCCTGCGATACCGCAATCGCCTTCGCGCGGCTGTTGAGCCGCACGCGCACGCCGTTTTTTTGCAGCTGCCGCTCCAGCGCGCGGGTAACGTCGCTGGCTTTCTGCGAGGCGGGAAAGGCGCGGTTGCCGCGCTCCACCACGGTTGGGCAGCCCCAGGCTTCCAACTTGCGAAGCAACGCCTCAGGCGGCAATGCCTCCAGCGCGGAAAATAAAAAACGCGGGTTGCGCACCACATTTTGCCGAAAAGCTTCCGGCGCGCACAGGTTGGTGCAGTTGCAGCGGCCCTTGCCGGTAATGTAGAGCTTCTTCCCCAGCTTTTCGTTGCGCTCCACAAGGGTGACCGTCGCGCCGTTTTCCGCCGCGGTTACGGCGGCGATCAATCCGGCGGCGCCCCCGCCCAGGATCACGATGGATGGCATTCACGGCCTCCTTCAGTTTCAAAAGCAAAATGCCCAGCGTCAGGCCCGGCCCATTGTCACCGGCAGACGGCGCGCGTCAGGTGCGCGTGTCCTCACGGTCCAGATAAACGCCGTGCGCGTTCCAGATGCTTTCCAGCCGTTTCAGGTGGGCGGAAAGCTCCTCACGGCGGCGCAGGCTGAGCGCGACAATCAGCGCGTTAAGCAGGGAAAGCGGCGCGGCGAGCGAATCCACAAAGCTGGCCATATCGGTATGGGCGTACAGGCAAACATCCGCGACGGTGCTCAGCGGGCTCATCGCGCCGTCGGTTACGGCGATCACCTTCGCGCCGTTTTCACGGGCGATGCGCATACACTCCACCGTGCGCGTGGAATAGCGCGGGAAGCTCACGGCCACCAGCACGTCGGGGCCGCTGATGCGCTCCATCTCGTCAAACCCTTCGCCGATGGCGTTTTGCACCATAATCACCTCGTCAAAAATCAGGCGAAGGTAATGGCCGAAAAACTGTGCCAGCGGGGCTGCGGAACGCAGACCCATCACGTAGATGCGACGCGCGGAGAGCAGCAGCTCAACGGCGCGGTCAAAATCCTTCTGCGACAAATCCTCGGTTGTCATGCGGATGTTGCGCATATCGTTTTTCAGCACCGTGCGCAGCACGTCGTTTTCCTTGATTTCCGAGGCGATGTTGAAACGCTCGCTGGCGGTGAGGTGCTGGCGCACCAGCTCCTGAAGCGACGCCTGAAGCTCCGGATAGCCCTCGTAGCCCATGGCTGTGGCAAACCGGACGACAGTCGATTCGCTGACGCCGCAGTTTTGCCCCAGCGTGATGGCCGTCATAAACGCGGCTTTATCCGAATGGTCGGTAATGAACGCGGCAATGCGGCGGTGCCCTTTGCTCAGGGATTTACCGCGAAGGTTTAAGCGTCTGATGATCTCCTGTGTGTCCATGTAGCCTCCAACGGACGGCGCTCAAGCGCCCGCGCCTGCAATTCGAAAGGAAAAAACCGCCCGGTAGCGACAAACCGCTCATCCGGGGTTTCGGCATCCATTTACCGAAGGCTGACCCTGCCGCCCAGTGCCGACAGACCGCGCCCCGACCCTCGCCCGCCGATCCCGGGCAAGCGGGAAACCTCGGCCACGGCCATAGCCGGCGCACACCCGGCTCAGGCCGTAACGTCCACCTTGCTCATTTCCCGCACAAAGGATGCGAATGCCGCGCCGTGCTCGCTGGGGTTGCCCATAAACGTATAGGTGATGTGGCCTTTGTTAAGCCAGTCCAGATCGCTGCCCGCTTCGGGCGGCTCCATGCGGCATTCGTTGGCCATCCAATAGTACACGCCGTTGCGCGGGCTTTCGCGGCGCAGATAGCAGTCCTTGAAATTGGCGGTGGAAAGCGGCGCGAGCACGGGCGAAAGCACCTCCGCAGGCTCGCGCAGGGGCGCGTTCATGTTCAGGATGGTCGCGGGCGGGGTTTTCAGATCCACATACCGCTCGGCGGTGGCGATGGCCAGCCGGGCCACATAATCGTACAACTCCTGCGAAGCTTCATGGTGCACGCTTACGGCCATGGAGCGCACGCGGTTGAGCGCGCCCTCGGTCGCCGCGCCCACCGTGCCGCTGTAATGCACGGCCATGCCGGCGTTGTAGCCGTCGTTGATGCCGGAAATCAGCACATCCACCGGGTCCTTGACCAACTCATACAGGCCCAGGCGCACGCAATCGGTCGGGGTGCCGGTAATGGCCCACGCCTGCACGCTTTCCTGGCCCATATCATATTCCTTGACATACAGCGGCTCAATCAGCGTAATGCGCTGGCTGGCCGCGCTCTGCTGCGCGCTGGGGGCGCAAATGCTCACCCTGTGGCCGCGCTCCAGCGACGCCTGACACAGCGCGTGGATGCCAACGCTTTGGATGCCGTCGTCGTTAACCAATAAAATATGCATACCTAAAAACTCCTATTCCCGTAAGCGCCCGGTCAGGGCGCTGATGAGGGTCCGGGCGGCGTTGACCACAAAAGCGATGGCGACAGCCCACCAGAAATTATCCAACGTAACGGCGCCGCCAAGCATGCCGACCGCCGTCCACACCAGCCACGCGTCCACAGCCACGTACAAAAGCCCCAGCGTAAGCCAGTTAACAACCTTGAGCAAAAGTCGAACCACGGGCCGGAGCACGATGTAGAGTACCCCCAGAATCAGCCCGATCAGGGCGGCGCGGGTCCAGTCAGTAGCGTGAACGCCGGCCATGTATTGGGCGCACAGCGGCACGGCGGCCACCGTTACCATCAAGCGGAGTATCGCTCCAAACACGCTTCCAAGCCCTCCTGCCAGTCCGTGGGGTTATCCCAGCATTCAGTATACCACAGACCGGGAAAATTGTAACGTTCATCCCGCATGGGCAAGCCCGCCGCATTGCGCGAAACGCCCCTGACCGTCGGTCGCCGGCGCGCGCTGGGCATTCGTCCGCGTCTGCGGCCGATCCGTAAACAGCTCGCGGCCCTGCCCCTGCGCAAACCTGCCGCCGAAGGTAAATGTCCGGAATTCCCGTGCAGGCGTATCGCGGCCTTTGGGCAGAGATATCACACCATTTCGCTGGGTTGAGCGGCGTTTGCGCAGGCTCAACGGCGAGCCGCGTCCGGTTTGCGCCGTTTGCCGCGCAACGCCGCCGTCAGCGTCAGAAACCCCATCACGGTGCTTTCCACAAGCACCACCTGACCGTTGATGGAGATAATCGCCCGGAGCGCGGGCCAGTTGACAGCGCCCAGCGTTTCCAGATACTGATAAACCAGCGTGAGGAACAACAGCCCCGCCGCGATGTACAAAAACCCGGTTAAGCCCGTGCTTTGCACGGAAAGGCCCGCCACGGGCAGCAGGAGCGCCACGCACAGGCCCAGCCCAATCCCTTTGAAGGCATACAGGAAAAAGTTGCCCGCCGCCAAAAGCCCGTCCAGCCACCTAAAATAAAGGCACGTCAGCAGGCACATCAGGATAGGGCCTAACACAACGAAAAGTCTGCGAATCAGCATTGGGATCCCTCCCTGGCGCAAAGGCCGGTCAACAGATCAGCGTATGTTCCTTTTGGGTCAGTCGTCGGTCGGCGGCGTGTCCGGTTGCGCCCGGGGCACAGTTCCGGTTTGGCAAACCGGCTCGCTCTCCCGCGCGCCCACGCCCGCCTGCGAATCGCGTTCCGCGCAAGTGACCGCCAGTGGATCGACGCAAAGGAGCGCGCCCTCGCCCTCGCCCGCGTCGTGTTCCCTTTTCCTCCCTTCGCGTTGCTCGCCATTGGGCGGCGCGCCCTCGCCCGCGCGCGCGTCGTGTTCCGGGGCGGGCACCGGTTGCGCTTCATCAGGCAATTCGGATGGCCGGGGGTTTGGGGCTGCCGACACGGCGACCCGCGCCCCGGTAGCGTCGCCCGGCGTCGCCTCCGCCGCGCTCCGGTCCTGCGCTTTCAGGCGCTCTTCCGGCGGCTCCGCCCCTTCAGCCAGCGTTTCGGAACGTTCTTTGTCCGTCATGGGGGCCGTCGCAAACAGGTCCGGCCTTCGCGCAAGCGTTGCTCGCAGGGACTGTTTGCGCCGCCATGCCCTGATTTTAGCGTGATCGCCATTGAGCAGCACTTCCGGCACCGTAAGCCCCCGGTATTCGCGCGGGCGGGTGTATTGCGGGTATTCCAGCAAGCCTTCGGAGAAGCTTTCTTCCTCGGCGCTTTCGCTGCTGCCCAGCACCCCGGGCACCAAGCGGGCCACCGCGTCCACCACCGCCATCGCCGCCAGCTCGCCGCCCGTCAGGATAAAATCCCCCAGCGAGATTTCCTCATCCACCACCAAATCCAACGCTCGCTGATCCACGCCCTCGTAGTGCCCGCACAGCAGGATCAGCCCGTCCCGGGCGGCCAGCTCGCGCACCTTTGCCTGCGTCAGCGGTTTACCGCGCGGGCTCATGGAAAGGCACGGGCCGGAAAATCCGCGCGCGCGAACCGTCTGCACCGCGTCCACGATCGGCTGGGGCGTCATCACCATGCCCGCGCCGCCGCCAAAGGGATAATCGTCCGTATTCCTGTGCTTTTGGGCACTGAACGGGCGGATATCCACAGGCTGAACCGAAATCAGCCCCTCTGCCTGCGCGCGACCGAGAATGCTTGTGTTCAGCAGGCTTTCGAACATTTCAGGAAAGATGGTCAGGATCGCTATTTTCATACAACGCCACCTCAGCCAACGCCTGCGCGTCCAGCACCATGCGACCGGCCGCCACATCCAGCTCGCGCACGAGGCGCTTTAAAAACGGGGCCATCATCACGCCGCGCGGGGTATCAAACACCAATATGTCCGTGCCGCCGTTTTGCAGCACATTGCTAAGCGTGCCCACGGCGCGGCCTTCGCCGTCCACAGCCGTCAACCCCAGCATATCGGCGATGAACGCCTCGCCTTCACCCAGTTTGCGGGCGTGCGCGCGGTCGATATACACATTTTGGTTGCGAAGCGTTTCCGCGGCGTCGCGGTCACAGATGCCTTCCAGCGTCAGAAACGCGTCGTCGCCGTTCACCCGCGCCGCCAAAACCTGCACGGGAACATAGGCGTCGCCGTTTTTCAAAAAGACGGTTGTGAGGTCGTTGAAGCGTTCGGGATCATCGGTTTCGTGGCGCAGCTTCACCTCGCCGCGAATCCCCTGCGGCTTCACAATGGTACCCAGCAACAGATAAGGGTTGAGCATGGTACGGCTCCTTTCGGGAAGGGGATACGTTTGCGCGCGGTTTTTTGCGCGGCGTTTGGCGAGGGCGGGGGAAGGGAGAAAACGGCGTATTTAGCCTGCGTAACTTTTGCCGCGTTGCCAAAAGGCGGCCAGCCCGTCAGCGGTATCGGCGCGGCCCGGCCCGGCCCTGGGACCAACCCCCATACCCCAGCGAACGCCTGCCGTGCCCCCGCCACACAAACAAGCGCGGCCAACGGGTTCCCCCAGCTGTGCCGCGCTATAGCCGCCGACGCAAAGCAACGCAAGCCCCGGCATCCCTGCCGGCGCATGCGCCGCGCCCGCGCGTGGCGACATGGTTTACTGAATCTCCACAAAAACCGGTTTCTGGTTTTTCGTGGTCGCCGCGCGCACAACCGCGCGGATGGCCTTGGCGATACGGCCCTGTTTGCCGATCACCTTGCCCATATCCTCGGGCGCCACATGCAGCTCAAGGATGGTGGCTTCCGGGCCAACCGTTTCCTGCACGGTCACGGCATCCCGGTTATCCACAAGGGATTGGGCGATATACAGCACGAGCTCTTTCATGAGCTTAACCCTCGATGATTCCGCTCTTTTTGAGCAGCCCGCGCACGGTGTCGGTCGGCTGAGCGCCGAAACCAAGCCATTTTTTGGCGGCTTCTTCGTCAAACTTGATGGTGGCGGGGTTGGTCATCGGGTCATAGTAGCCGATTTCAGCGATGTTGCGGCCGTCGCGGGGGCTGGTGATATCCGCGACCACAATACGGTAGAAAGGCTTCTTTTTCATACCCATTCTTTTCAGGCGCATTTTAACCATGATTGTTTCCTCCTAAATTTCAAATCCGAATGTATGTCAATCACGACTGTGACGGACGGCTTGTGAAAGGGGGGCGAGGCTCGGGACCGGCTGTCAGCGGAAGTTCCGCATCATTTTGCGGGCCATGCCTTTGTTGCCCATCATTTTCTTCATCATATCGCGGGCCTGTTCAAACTGGCGCATCAGGCTGTTCACATCCTGCACGGTGGTGCCGCTGCCCGCCGCGATGCGCTTGCGGCGGCTGGCGTTGAGCAGGTTGGGGTTGCGGCGTTCCCGCGCGGTCATGCTGCGGATGATGGCCTCGGGCTTTTTCAGCGCGTCGTCGCTCACGTCGATATCGCCCAGCTTCCCAGCGCCCGGCAGCATGGAAAGCATACTGCGGATGCCGCCCATCTTTTTCATCTGCTGCATCTGGGCCAGAAAATCGTCCAGCGTCAGGTCGCCCGCTCCGCGTTTGGCCATTTTTTCCGCGGCTTCGGCATCCACGCTCTCCTGGGCTTTCTCAATCAGGGTGAGCACGTCGCCCATGCCAAGGATGCGACGGGCCATGCGGTCGGGGTGAAAAGGCTCGATATCGCCCAGTTTTTCCCCTGTGCCGCTGAACTTGATCGGCTTGCCGACGACCGCCTTGATGGACAGCGCCGCGCCGCCGCGGGTGTCGCCGTCTAGCTTGGTGAGGATAACGCCGTCGATGCCCAGTTTTTCGTCAAACGTTTTGGCGACGTTCACCGCGTCCTGACCGGTCATAGCGTCCACCACAAAGAGGATTTCCTGCGGCTTCACCCTTTGCTTAACGGCCCGAAGCTCCTCCATGAGGGGTTCGTCGATGTGCAGACGACCGGCGGTGTCGATAATCAGCACATCGCGGCTGTGGTCGCGCGCGTATTCCACGGCTTCCAGTGCGGTTTTCACCGGGTCCTGCGTGCCATGCTCGTATACGGGAACGTTCACCTGTTTACCCACCGTTTGCAACTGTTGGATCGCGGCGGGGCGGTAAATATCGCACGCGGCCAGCAGCGGCTTTTTGCCGGTTTTTTGCAGGTAATTGGCCAATTTGGCAGCCATGGTGGTTTTGCCCGCGCCTTGCAGGCCGCACAGCATGTAGATTGTGGGAACGCTGGAGCTCCATGTGAGGCGCGCGTTCTGCGTGCCCATCAGCTCCGTCATTTCCTCAGTGACGATTTTGATAACCTGCTGGCCGGGGGTCAGGCTGTCCAGCACCTGCGCGCCTACGCAGCGTTCGGTGATGCGCTTGCAAAAATCTTTTACAACAAGGTAGTTCACATCCGCTTCCAGCAGCGCCACGCGAACTTCGCGCACGCCCTCCTTCACGGCTTGCTCGGTCAGCTTGCCGCGGCTGGTGAGCTTGCTCAGCGCCGCTGTCAGCTTTTGGCTCAGGCCCTCAAATGCCATCGGGTGCTTCCTCCTCGTCCAGGGTTTTCAGCAGTTGGGTCAGGATGGTTTTGCTTTCGGCTACCCGGTTTCGCGAAAGCGCGCTCAGCGCGCGCGTCAGGCTTTCGCGGGTGGTTTCCGCCTGCGCGGCCAGGTGCAGCGCGGCCTCATACCGGCGCAGCTTTTGCTCCGAGCGGGTAATCAGCTCGTGCACATTCTGGCGGCTCACGGCCATTTCGTCGGCAATTTCGGCAAGGGTCAAATCCTCGTCGCAGTGCAGGCGAAGCGCGTCGCGCTGCTTTTGCGTCAGCAGACCGCCGTAACAGGCCAGAAGCGTGCCCAGTTCCACGCTTTGTTTCAACCGCCGTTCGGGGCGTTGGGCCTCGGTCACGGGGCATCCATCCTTTCCGAAGGCTGTCAGGCAAAAAAGATTGACAGCTTTGGCAGTATAGCATACGCGTTCAGGGGTGTCAAGGGGTTTTGGTTGACAGTATTAGACCCCGACGATCCATACGCAATGCCGGAGTAGCCCGTATGGATCGCCGGGGGAGGCTGTTCACAAACCGAATGGAGTCGATCCGCCGCGCCATATCGTGCCTTCGGCGCTCGTGACACGCGCGTTGAATGGGTTGCCGCATCCAGCCTCCGGCGGGCGGGTGGGTAACCCCTGCGCCCTGCGATGAGGCTTTGCCCATGACCCCTTATCGCCGAAGCGCGGGCTTTCAGCGTTTTTACCCGGTTCCGCCTCAGCGGCGCATACCCTGCGCCCTTTACAGCTTTTCAATTTCAGAGCGGATGCTTTCCATATCAATCAGGTGCATGCCCGCCACATCCCGCAGCTCGCTGGCCACAAAATGCGGAGAGGCGATCACCTTGAAGCGTTTGCCCCGCGCGCGAAGCAACCGCAGCGCCCGGTCAAAATCCCCGTCGCCGCTTACCAGCACGGCAAGGTCATAGTTGTCAATGGTGTTAAACATATCCAGCACAATTTCAATATCCAGATTGGCCTTCTGGATAAACTTGCCGCTGGAGGAATCGTAAATGGTCTTGATCGGTTTGGTAACCAGCGAGTAGCCCATATAGGTCAGGGCGCTTAAAAACGCCTGCTGCTCCGCGACGGGCGGGGAGTCCTTACCGATGTAATAATACGCGTCCACCAGCGCGCCGAAGCGCTCGCAGTAGGCCAGCAGCTTTTTGGTATCTACAAACCAGTTGAGATCGTTCTTCTGCATGTAGAAAAAATTGGCGCCATCCACAAACACCGCGACTCTGTCCACAACGGTCCCTCCTTGCTCGGTTGGTTCAACCTAATCATACCATGATATCGGGGTTACGGAAAGGGGCCTTTGAAATCGCGGGTTCAGGCGCGTGGCCGACCGGCTGGCAGGCGGTCCACGAAGCGGAACAGCAGAAGGCCCAGGATAATCAGCGCCCCGCCAATCACCGTGGAAAGCTCCACCGCTTCGCCCGCGATCCACAGCCCCAAGAGCGTGGTTAAAAACGGGGTAATGAACATGTAGTTGCTCACGGAGGAGGTGTTGGCTGCCAGCGAGAGCGCCTTGGTCCACGCGCAGTAGGCGACGGCGCTTGAAAACACGCCCAGAATCAACACATACAGGTACTGGATAGGCGGCGCGGCGCGAAGCTCCGTAACCGCCCCGGGCAGAAAAACGCACAGCATCAGCGTGCCCAGAAAAATGCTGACCGCCGTGGACTGAAACGCCGTGTAGGTTCGGGTCAGCCTGCGCTGCAAAAGGTTATACACCGCCACCAGAAACGCCGAGGCAAACATGTACGTAAGCCCGCCGCCAAACGTGAACCCGCCGCGCAGCACCGTAAGCACCACCACGCCGATAAACGAAAGACCGATGGCCCCATACTGGAGCGGTTTCAGCTTTTCTCCGTACACCGCGCGCGCCAGCAGCGCGGTCAGGATGGGCGTGGTGGCCAGGATCACGCTGCCGGTGGAGGCCGACACGCTCTGGCTTCCCAGATTAAACACCACCATGTAGATGGCGAAACCCGCCGCGCCGGAAAGCAGGAACCACGGCAAATCCCGCAGCTTGGGCAGCTTCATGCGCGTGACCACGGCCACGATCACCAGCACGGCCGAGGCGGTGATGTAACGCAGCACCCCGAGCGAATAAACGGTGAAGTACTGTAACGCCAGCCGCGTAAACACAAACGCCATCGACCAGAAAAGAATGGTGACGGCGGCATAAGGGTGGTAACTCTTCGCGTGCGGCATTCGGCATCCCCTCCAAGCGTTGCAGTTCATCGGTTCCGAATGGGCTCAACCGGCGGGAGACAGCCCGTAAGCATAGGTTTCGTAAGGGTTGAGGGCAGTATAACACAGCGCAGGGCAGATAACAAGAAACGCCAGAAAATATAGTTGCGCCAAGAACCTTCGCCCGCCCGCACGGCCATTGCAGATTCTCCGGCCAGCGGGGGAGGGTTCCGGCACCCCGGCACAGAAATGTTAACCCGACCTGATTCGTTTTGCCCATTGCCACGCAGGCGTATCCGCGCCCGCGCGAGGGCTTATTTTTTACGCATACAGGAGGCACGGCATGGAAAACCATCAGAATACCCCGGAAGCGCGAGCGCTTATGCTGCTCGGCCGCATGACCCTGGAGGAAAAAGCCGCGCAATTGATTCAAGTGCCCTTAAATCAGGTGACCCCGGACGAGGCCGACGAGTGGGCGCGGCGCGGCGCGGGCAGTTTCTTGCATACCCTTGGGGAGCGCGCCGAGCAGTTGCAGCGCCTCGCGGCCGAAACGCGGCTGGGCATCCCGGTGTTATTTGGGATTGACGCGGTTCGCGGCCACGCGCTCAAAAACGGCGCGACGCTGTTTCCCACCCCGCTGGCGATGGCCTGCGCCTGGGACGACGAGCTTTTAGAGGCCGTAGGCCGCGTAACGGCGGCGGAGGTGGCCGCCGACGGCCTGCACTGGACGTTTTCTCCCCTGCTTTGCGTGGCGCGCGATTTGCGCTGGGGCCGGGTGGATGAAACCTTTGGCGAAGCGCCCGAGCTGATCGGCAACCTCGCCGCCGCGATGATTCGCGGCTATCAGGGGGAGGATCTGTCCGCGCCGGACAGCATTCTCGCCTGTGCCAAGCATTACATCGCCTACGGGGAAAGCCTTGGCGGGCGGGACTCCGTGGACGCTTCCATCCCCATGCGCAAGGTGCGCGAGGTGTTCCTGCCCCCCTTTGCCAAGGCGGTAAAGGCCGGTTGCGCCACGTTCATGACCGGCTATAGCTCCATCGACGGCGTTCCGCTCACGGCGCACCGTGAATTGCTGACGGATATTCTGAAGCAGGAGCTTGGGTTTGACGGCTTCGTGGTTACCGATTGGGACAACGTGCGCTCGCTGGTCACCCGCCAGCATGTGGCGGAGGATTTGCGCGACGCGGCAAGCATGGCGATCGCGGCCGGCAACGATATGGTCATGACCACCTATCAGGCTTATGAGGAAATCATCGCCGCCGTTCAGGAAGGCACGCTGGCTCAGGCCGCGGTGGATGAAGCCGTGCGTCGGGTGCTGACGGTCAAGTTCCGTCTGGGGCTGTTTGACGAAAAACGCTTTGCCCGCTTAAACCCCGCCGTTTTTGCCACGCCGGAGCACCGCGCCGTGGCTGCGCGCGCGCAGGAGGAGGCGCTGGTGCTGCTGAAAAACAACGGCGCGCTGCCGCTGACCGGCAAACGGATCGCGGTCGTCGGCCCCGCCGCGGACGATATCAACGTGATGCAGGGCGATTGGACCTATCTTTCCCACCCGGACCCCAACCCCGGCATGCAGCATGTGATTCGTCCGGTAACGCCGCTGGCCGGGTTGCGCGCGCTGTCGGAAACTCGCGGCCTTTCTATCGCTTATGCGCGGGGATGCGGCATCCTTGCCGAGGAGCCGGTTCAGCACCCGTTTGGCGATTGCCCGGAGTATGACGCGGAAATTGAGCGCATGCGGGGCGGGCTGGATTGGGCGGCTACGCAGGCTGCCTGTGAAAACGCGGACGCGATCGTCGCCTGCGTGGGGGACTTTCTGGGCCAGAACGGGGAAGGCCGTGATCGCGCAAACCTGGACCTGTCCGGCGAACAGCTGACGCTGCTGAAGCGCCTGCGCGCGCTGGGCAAGCCGCTCATTGTGGTGCTGGTAACCGGCAAACCCCTGACGGTGCCGTGGGTGGCCGCCAATGCCGACGCGGTGGTGCAGTGCTTCAACGGAAGCCCCACCCTGGGCGATGCGCTGGGCCGTATGCTGCTTGGAGAACTGAACCCGACCGGCAAGCTGCCCGTAACCTTTGCGCGGCATTCGGGGCAGGTGCCCGTTTACCACAATCAGTTGCCCGGCTGGCACAACGGCAACTACATGGATTTGCCCGCCGAGCCGCTGTACCCGTTTGGCTATGGGCTTAGCTATACTCGCTACCAATACGGCCCGGCATGGCTGGAGGAAACCCCGGAAGGCCGGGAAATCGTGGTATCGGTGACCAACGCGGGGGCGCGGGACGGGGTGGAGATCGTTCAGGTATACGCCCACCGCCCCGCAGCTGGCCGCATGACCCCTGAAAAGGAGCTGGTCGCCTACCGGCGCGTGCCCCTCAAAGCCGGCGAGGAAAAAGAAGTTCGCATCACGATCCCCAACGACAGCCTTTCCGCCGTGCGCGACAACGGAACGCGCGCGCTGGAACAGGGCGAATATACGCTGATGGTGGGCGGATCATCACGGGATATGGACCTGCAATGGCTGCGCTTTCGCGTGTGAAGCTGCCCGGGCAACCGGGCAACACAGTCTGCTAGAAAATGGGACAAGGGTTGAAATCCCTTGTCAGGCTCCAAGCGTGAAACCCGTCGGGCTTTAAGGCGGAACCCCAAAGCCGGATGCCACAGGATTGGAAGCGGAGCGAGCGAACCGTCCGCAGGGTTCTGAGGCGAGCGGCAGAGGCTACCCATCTGAGTTTCGACAGCCAGGCCGCCCGGCCAACCGGGCGACCCTCCGACTGAACATTGTAATACATTTTGCAATGTACACAAGCGTAATAAACGCTTTGCCAAAATACAACCGGTTGCGGGTTTTCCCGTTTTCGGCTTGCATGTTCCGAAAAAACTGCTACAATAAATCCACAAAGGCGGTTTCATCGCCCATACCGCGCGTTTCGCCTCTCCTGCCGCAAACCGGAAAGCAGGCATGCGCAGCCGGGCGCGCCGAAACCGCGCAACCCGAGCAGGCGCAGCGGTCGGCAAAGCGCCGCGCCCAAGCTTTTTCGGAAAGGGTGGAACCCAATGAAAGCCATAGTCAACGGTCAGGTACATCAGGGCGACCATTTTGCGCAGGGGCAGGCCCTACTTTTTGACGAGCACATTCTGGGGTTGGCGGACCACGTTCCGGAGGGTGTTCCGCAGATCGACGCGCGCGGCGGGTTCGTATCCGCCGGGCTGATCGATGTGCACTGCCACGGGTTTGGCGGCCGCGAGGCGGGCGACGTGGGCGCGGAGGAGCTGGCGGAAATGAGCCGCGAGCTGAGCCATTACGGCGTAACGGCATGGTTGCCCACCGTCAGCTGCCTGCAGTGGGACCGGTATGAGGGCTGCTTTGCCGATATCGGGCAAGCCAAAAGCATCACATCCGCTCAGGGGTTCATGGGCGCGCAGGTTTTGGGCGCCCATGCCGAAGGCCCTTTCCTGAATGCGCAAAAGTGCGGCGCGCAGAATCCGGATTACATTCTTGTGCCGGACTGGGCGCGGGCCGAAAAGGTGCTGCGTCATGTGCGGCTGATGACCGTAGCGCCGGAAGGCAAGGACGCGGATGACCTGATCCGCCACCTGACGGCCGCGGGCATTACGGTATCCATCGGCCACACCAACGCCAATTACGCGCAGGCCGTCGCGGGCATTGAAGCGGGCGCGACCCATGCCACGCACACCTTTAACGCCATGCCCAGCCTGCTCCACCGCCAGCCGGGCGCGCTGGGCGCGCTGCTTAACGACAGCCGCGTTTACTGCGAGCTGATTGCGGACGGGTTTCACGTACACCCCTCGCTGATTGCCCTGGCCGCGCGCCTGAAAGGGGATCGGTTGGTGCTGATTACCGATTCCATCCGGTTTGCCGGCTTGCCGGACGGCGAGTACACCATCGCCGGGCAAACGGTAACCGTGAAGGGCATTGAGTGCCGCCTGCCGGATGGCACCATCGCCGGCAGCACCCTCACGCTGGACCGGGCCGTGCGCAATGCGCGTGATCTTGGCGGGCTGACGCTTGCTCAGGCGCTGACGGCGGCCACGGAAAGCGCGGCGGCCTCCATCGGCGAGGTGGGGCGCGGCGCGTTGCGCCCCGGCTTCGCGGCGGATATCGCCATTTTTGACACGGATATGATGCCGCAGAGCACTTGGGTTGCGGGCGCCGAGGTCTGGCGCCGCTGAACGGCAACGGAACGCCCCGCGAAAGCAGGCTGCGGCTTGAGCGCGGGGCGTTTTTCTATATGATTCCAGCGCGACATATTTTCGGTTGATTCATCGGGAATTGCGCGGACAGCTCAGCGAAGCCGGGGGAAGGGTAAAACCCCTGCGGGATCAATAATCGTCCTTCGCCGCAACGGAAACGGGTCAAAGGCAAAAACATCGCGGGGCGCAAGGGGTAAAACCCCTGCCGGGGCTTGCGGTGGAAGCCAAACGTAAACGCCGCTGTGCAAAAACCAAGCGAACGAGCCGCCCGAAGGGCTATGAGGCGAGCGAATCAGCACTTTGCCGGCGCCTTACGCCACCTCCGCGCCTGCCCCGCCAATGGCGCAATCTTTTCAGGCTATGCGTTGCGATCCCAAGCGCTGTAAAGCCGTAATGATCCCCCCTCATTCACAGTAAAGCAAGGGATGGCGCCCCTTCCCGAGCCTCAACCTCTGTGTGTTGCAAAAGCTGGAACCTGTGCCATTCTATCTGGAAGGAATCTTCTGTTTGCCCATCTGTTCCGAGTGACTAACACACGCGCATGTAACCGTAATGATGTAACCCCTCAGCCCGTGCAACAGCGTATTCAAATCTTTATATTTCAACCCATTTTCCCGTTTGGCCCATTGTAACCCGCTTACAGGAACGTGGATTCCCTTTACAAAATGCGCGAAAACTGTTATACTCTATCCAAACATTACCAAATGAATGGCCTGCCGGAACACCGTTGCCCCTTGCTCTCCGGTGCAGTCCGCCGCTCCGGCGGGCCAGGCGGCAAAATGCTTCGGACACCCCGCGCCCTATTTCGCAACAGGGTGCGGGGCTATCCACTCAGGGAGGTGCGGGTGTGGCAGATTGGGTTGTGGAATCGGCGGCTCGCAATCACCGGGGCCGTTTACGCGCCGACAATGAAGATAATTATTACCTGAACCGCAAGTGGATGTCGCCTGAGGCCATGGCGCACGGGGGCCGCGTGTTGGGGGAAAGCGACGGCGGCTTTCAGCTGTACGCGGTTTGCGACGGCATCGGCGGCGAGGCGGCGGGCGAACAGGCCAGCTATGAAACGGTCGAGGCGCTTGGCGCGTTGCAGGCTGCCCATCCGGAAGGCCTTTCCAATCTGGAGCTGCTGGCGGCCATCGCGGTGCTCACCGACCGTATCCATGGGCTGGTCAAGGCGGAGGAGGAGCATACCGGCACTACGCTGACGGCGCTTTTGTGGCAGGATAGCCTTGTACGGGTGCTGAACATTGGCGACAGCCGGATTTATCGCCTGCGCGACGGCGCGCTTACCCAGCTGACCGCCGACCACAGCGAGGTGCAGCGTATGGTTGATCTGGGCCTGATGACGCCCTTTCAGGCGCGGCTCAGCCCGCAAAGGCACCGAATCCGGCAATATGTGGGGCTTCCGTCTGCCGACGAAACGTTTGAACCGTATCTGTCCGTGCCTCAGCGCGCGCATCATGGCGATTGGTACCTGCTGTGCAGCGATGGGTTGGTGGATATGGTGGAGGATGAGGCCATCCGGCGAATCCTTCTGCGTTCCTCCGACCCCGCCGAAGCGGTGGACGCGCTGGTTCAGCAGGCGTTGGACAACGGCGGGCATGACAATGTAACAGCGCTTTGCCTGAAAATCCGCGATGTCCGCGAAGCGCGTCGCAGCATCCGCGTCAAAGGGTTCTGGAGCCTTGTGCGCAGCAAAACGCGCTGATCCGGAATCGCGCCCCTTTGTCCGTTACAATGCGCCTACGGGAATATGAGCGCTCAATCATCCGGGCAGAAAAAAACAAAGAACTGTTTTGTAATCGGCATTCACCTGCGAACGGCGTGCGCTCCCCATCGGTAAAAAGAACAGGCGCAGCCTTACGAAGCGTCGCGGTTCCAATTCGTTCCGTTGCGGCAGTTTTAAAACATTGCTCCGGGGCGGAGTGCGGCAATATCCACGCGCCGCCAAGTCCGATCATTCCTGCGCAGGCAAGGAAAGCGGCGTTTCGCCACAGCTCAGCCTTGGGGCGCATAAGTTATCGAAAGCCAGGCGTCGCAAATTTGTTTCGGGTTTCTCACCCATCCCGCCCTTGACAACACCCCCCTGTTCCGCTACAATAGACCCGCACCTTACGCGCCCGTAGCTCAGTTGGATAGAGTGTCAGACTCCGACTCTGAAGGTCATGCGTTCGAATCGCACCGGGCGTACCAAGCAAAGCGGCCTGAAACAAGCGTTTCAGGCCGTTTTTATTGATTTCGGAATCACTTGTTCTTCAGATAAAGGGCCATTTTCACTGCCCGGGTAGTCAAAAATCGCAGGCGGTAACGGTGGCCGGGGAAGGAGGCGGATGGGTTGCAGCTTACTGATACAGGTACCAGTACACGCCATACTTATCCACCACGTCGGCGCAGTAATCGCACCACGGCAGCGGGCCGATCGCGTGCAGAATGGCGCCGCCCTGCGTGAGCAAGGCGTAGGCGTGGTCGATTTCCGCCTTGGTAGCGAAGTCGATGCCATAGCTCATGGTCGGGCGGGCATCGGTCTGGTTGGCGGCGAGCATCAGGCTGACCATCGCATCGTTTTGCGATTCACTGACCGCGAACACCTCCTGCCCATCCTTGAGCAAGGCGGCATGCAGGTATGTGCCGTCCGGAAAAAACTCGTGATAGCCCAGGGTAAGACCGAATGCGTCCATGTAGAAGGGAACGGCTTCCAGCGTGTTTTGGATATAGAGCGTTGCGCCCAGCTTCAAGGGTGACCACCTCGGTTTCTTTCAGTTTTAGGGATGTTGCGCTAAAGCGCGCGTTTCCCGCCTTCATTTCCTGTGCCTGTCGTAAAAACGCCTGCGTATCGAGCTTGCAGATGGCTTTGTCCAGCGCCTGCTCCGTGATCGCTTCGCCGGGGCTGTTTGCCTACCGGATTGCCTCCGGGTACTGCGCGCGCGCGCCGCCAATGAGCGGATATCTGGCATACGCCATCACCACATGCGCCTGACCAACCATTGCGCCGGGCATTCGGAGCGGTACCGCAACAGGGCGGATGTGCATGCCCACCAGCGTATCGCCCACGTCGATCGCGGCATCCGCCTGGATGCTCATCGCCATGGCCGGATGGGCAAAGCGGTCATAGGCCGCGGCGCCGGTGCTGCCGCCCGCCTTGGGCACAGGCCGCACGTTCACCTGCGTCAGCCGGAGCGCATCCAGCGTCGCCTGCTCCATCACCAGCGCGCGGTTCAGGTGCTCGCAGCACTGCACGGCAGCGTTCAGGCCCAGCGCGCGGCAGGTGTCCAAAAATGCCGCTGCCAGCACGTCGCCCAGCTCGGGCACGCTGTTGTGGCCGATCACCCCGCCCGCCACTTCGCTGGTGCTGCAACCCAGCACAACGGTTGATCCGGTTTTCAGCTTGCCTTGTTCGGCCAAAAAGCGCACACAGTCGGCCAGCTGTTCATAGATGCTTCGGTACAAAGCTTCCATCGTTTATTCCTCCCTGTTTGTTGCCTGCATAAAACCATACGCGCCGATGGCGGCCGCCACGGCGAGGTTGAGCGAATCAATGGCGTTGGAATGCGGTATGCGCACCGCCTGCCCGTAGGTGGCAAACTCCGGCGGCAACCCGCTGCCCTCATTGCCAAAAATCAGCGCAAATGGCTCGCGCACCGCTTGCACAGCCGCTTCCAGCCGCACCGATCCATCCAGCATAAACGGGTACAGCGCGTGGCCGGGATATTCCGCGCGGTACGCGTCAAAGCTGTCGTACTGCTTCAACCGCAGGGAAAAAATCGCGCCCATCGCTGCCCGAACCACCTTGGGGTCAAACGGATCAGCCGCCGGGCGGATCACCGCGATATCCAAAAGCCCAAAGCCCAGCATGGTGCGCAGGATCGTGCCCAGATTTCCCTCGTCCATTGGGTGATGCAGCACAACATGGGGCGCGTCCGCCTGAAGCGTCGCCTGCCATTTTTCAAACACAACGGCGGCAAAGCAGTTCTGCTTGCCGCTGATGCGCACAAGCGCCTTATCCGCAACCTCCTCGCGCACGCGGTGCTCGCGGCAGACGGCGCGAAGCTTATCCACGCCTTCCCCGGCGGCGCGTTCGCTCAGCAACAGGCGCTGCGCCCTTTCCGGCGCGCAGGTCATCAGTTGCAGGCTGGGAAAAACGCCGGCCGCGTAACTGTACGGCAGGTCGCTGCTGTAACCCTTTAACGGCGGCATGGGAAGCCCCCTTCCGAACTTTTCATGGTTACTCGTTTACCTTCGCGTAATGGCAAGGCGCATGCGCCTGCGCCGTACCGCCTGCGCAACGCTTACCGATGCGTTTACCCTCGCGCATTGGCAAGGCGTTTGCGACCCTCGGCTTCGGCAAGGCCCGAACCGCCAGCCCGAAGCGTCGCCCGCAAGCCTTGCGCCATGGCAGGCGCGCGGCCCGACCGCCGGGCCTGCCGCTTTTTCATGCGCGTGGCTTGCCGCTCGCGGTTTGCAGGTTCGGGGGAATAGCCGCTCGCTGGCCGAAACCCCGCGCGGCTATCGGGGATTCGCCGCCGGTTCGGTCGGCTCCGCCGCAGGCTTCCGCTTGCCGGCTTTACGCCCGGTCAGGGTGGCGTATTCCCCGCGCGTCATGCTGTAACACACGTTGTCCGCCACGGCGCCGTCCGGCAGCGTTGAAGCCAGGCGAAGCGTGCCTTCCGGCACAAAGCCCAGTTTCTCAATCACATGTTTGCTGCCGCGGTTGCCGGGAAAATGGTACGCGGAAACAACCGGGCAGTTCAAATCTTCAAACGCGAACCGGAGCACCGCGGCGGCGGCCTCCGTGGCATAGCCCTTGCCCCAGTATTTTTCCCCCAGCGCGTAGCCGATCATGCGGGCGTTTTCCACTTCCCGTTTCAAATCCGCATGCAGGCCAACGGAGCCGATTACCCGTCCGCTTTTCTTTTCCACAATCGCCCACACGTCGCCGTGGTGGATGAAGTGTTCCACCACCTGCCGACTCTCCTCGATGCTGCGGTGCGGTTGCCAGCCCGCCATGGGGCCGACGACCTTGCTTTGCGCGTACGCGAACACGTCCACCGTATCGCACGGGGTGAACATCCGGAGCACCAGCCGTTCCGTTTGAAGCGCCGGGTATTTTTCAAGCGGCTCGGGCCTGCGGCTCCAATGCCTGTGTTTGAACCAGTTCATGCCATGTATCGCCTCAGTTGGCTGAACCGCGTGCGCGGTTAGCCGGTAAAATCAAATCCATTTGCATAGGCTCATGCCTTGCTACGCATCAAACCGCTCCATTTGCTTAGGCCCATGCCTTGCTACGCATCAAACCGCTGACAGGGTGAATGAACTTGATAAGCCGCGTCACGGTGCGTCTGAATCACTCTTTGCGCCCGCGGGGTATGGGCTGCGGCGAATGCCTTCGGCGGGCAAGGGGTTTCGCCCCTGCGCCGCACAAAGGTTTCGCCGTTGAGCCTTCATCGCTGCGGCGGGGCGTGGTGCCAGTCAGCCGCGATACCGTCCCTTACAGCCTCAAGGCTCCCTGCAACGCCTTCAAACGCCTTGCGGCCCCTTACGGCTCCTGTTTGCCTTCGGTTGAATCGTTCGGCCCATGTTCCGTGTCGGCAGGGTCGCTCCCGTCTTGCGGCTTCGGCTCGTCCCCAAGGGTTTCGTCTTCGCCCTCGTCGGGCGCAGGCTCGTCCTCCTCCGTATCCGCGCGGTTGTCATCATTGCCAAAACCGGTGCGGTTCCAGCCGGGGAGATCGCCGCCCAAGCCCGCGTTTTTCAGCCATGCGGCGGCGTCCGATTGTGCCTTGCGAATACCGCCGGGCACAGAGGCCGCCAGAAAGAAGCTCGCGCAGGCGGCGTTCAGGTACGTCGCCATAAACAGCTGGATAAACTGGGACGTAACCAGCGCGAGAATCACGCTGATCCCGGAGAGCAGCATCTCGGAAAGCATCGCGCCCAGCAGCCAGCCTAAAAAACTCAGTTCCAACATGAAAAGGGTCATTTTCTGATCCCGCATGGTTTCCTTACTCTTGCGCAGCGCTTCCCAAACGCTCATCTCAGGCGTTTCCGCAAGGTAGAACGGAGCCATGGAATAGCGGATGGCCGCGATGATTCCGGGCACAACCAGCAAAAGCGACCACAGAAAGGTTTTAACATAAATCAGCAAAAATAGCCCTAACGCCTTGCCCGCGCTGCGCAGCCGTGAAAACAGCCCGCCAAAACCCAACTCGTTCCCCCGCAGGCGGCTGATAAAGTAATGGTTGCACCCAACCGCCAACACAGGCGACAGCACCAGCGAAAGCCCGGCGGCCAACCCCATCAGCAGCCAGGTGCTTTGCGGGATTGCCGCCACGGCCGCGCGCATGGCTTCATAGCCCACGCTCTGGGTCAGGTCGGGCAATTGCGTGGCCTGCAACAGCTGCACCACCGTAAAGGGCAGGGAGGCGAAGAAGCTGACCAGCAGCGCGGTTTGCCAGTTGCCCTTGAGCGCGCGCGCCGCTTTGCTCTTAAACACATAAGGGGATACAAACATCGCAGGTGCCTCCTTTGGCATGCCGTACGCTCCGCCTGCTGAAGGCTAATCCAACAGGGCGGAAACAAAGTCCTTGGCGTTAAATGATTGCAAATCGTCGATGCCTTCTCCTACGCCCACGTAGAGCACAGGCACCTTTAGCTCGCGGATAATGGGGAAAATGACCCCGCCCTTGGCGGTGCCGTCCAGCTTGGTGAGCACAATGCCGTTCACGCCGGCCACCTCGCTGAAAGCCTTTGCCTGTTGCAGGCCGTTCTGCCCCGTGGTGGCGTCCACCACCAGCAGGCAGCGAACCGTCGCTTCCGGGTATTCGCGGTCGATCACCCGGCGCATTTTTTCCATCTCGTCCATCAGGTTCTTCTTGTTGTGAAGCCGACCGGCGGTATCCACAATCAGCAAATCCGCCTTGCGGGCTTTAGCGGCCTGCACCGCGTCAAACACCACGCCGGCGGGGTCCGCGCCTTCCTGATGGCGCACGATGGGCACTTTTGCCCGTTCCGCCCAGATGGTCAGCTGCTCCGCCGCCGCCGCGCGAAACGTATCCGCCGCGCACAGCATGATGGTTCGGCCCAGACCCTGAAAGCGCAGGGCCAGCTTGCCGATAGTGGTGGTTTTGCCCACGCCGTTCACCCCGACCATCAGGATGACCATCGGCCATTTCAGGGGCGCTTTGTCCACGTCCAGCATATTGGCCAGAATTTCCTTGAGCATGTTTTTACAGCTTGCCGTGTCCTTCACGTTCTCGGCTTTCATGCGCGCGCGCAGGGTGCGGATCGCCTCGTCGGCGGCGGCCGTGCCCATGTCGGAAAGGATCAGCGCATCCGTAAGGCCGTCGAAAAAATCTTCATCCGCCAGTTTGTGCTCGGCCACGGCGTCATCCACCATGCCGTTCAGGTTCTGCCGACTGCGAAAAAGCCCGTCGCGCAGTTTGCTGAAAAGTCCGTCTGCCATCGATACTCCCCCTTTTGCCCGGGCAAGCGCGCCGGCGCGTCGCGTCCGGAAGCCCGGTTTTGCGCTGCGGGCTCTGCGCCGGGCGGATCATACCCGTCGCCCGCGGGTTTCAAAGCTGAAACCGGTTGCCTATTCATAGTCCTTCAAGCTTACGCTGACCATCGAGCTGACGCCGCGCTCCTCCATCGCCACGCCAAACAGCGTGTCGCACCGCTCCATGGTTCCCTTGCGGTGGGTGACGACGATAAACTGCGTGCCCTCCGAAAATTCCTTGAGATAATCCGCGAAATAGGTAATGTTCGCCTCGTCCAGCGCGGCTTCGATCTCGTCCAGTATGCAAAACGGCGTGGGCTTTAACTTGAGCATCGCAAACAGGATCGCGATGGCGGTCAGCGCGCGCTCCCCGCCGGAAAACAGGCTCAAAATCTGCCGCTTTTTCCCCGGCGGCTGCACAATGATATCGATGCCGCAATTGAGCGGGTCCTCCGGGTCGGCAAGGCGAATTTCGCCATGGCCGCCGCCAAACAGGCGGATGAAGGTTTCCTCAAAATACCCCTGAAGCAACCCGAACTGGCCGACAAAAACCGTGCGCATGTGCTCCAGAAGGTTTTGAATCAACGCCTGCAAATCCTGTTTTGCGCGTTCCAGATCGTCCCGCTGGGCGGTGAGGTCGGTGGCGCGCTCCCGAAGCTGCGCGTATTCCTCAATCGCGCCTACGTTCACATTGCCCATTCGCCGAATCCGTTCCCGGATTTCCTGCGCCCGGCGGTCGGCGGCGGCTTCGTCAAAACCTGCTGACGATGCGGGTTGCGCGGCAGAACCGCCCTCGGCCTCCACGCCGCTGTCGCCCGTCAGGGGTTCTTCGCCCTCGCCGGGGCCATCGGCTGTCATGGGTTCGCTTGCAGCGGCAGGCTCGCCTTCCGCCGCCCGGGAGGTTTGGCAAGGCTCGGCCCCGGCAGGCGCAACGGCCCCGGAGAGCGCGTCCGGCCGCTCGCCGCGCTGCCTCAGCAACACATATTCGGCGTGCGCTTCCTTCGCCCCTGCATAGGTCAGCTCATACGTATCCCAAAGGCGATCGTTTAAAAGCGTCATATCCCCTTTCACGCGGGAAAGGTTCATCTCCTGCCGGTGCAGGCGTTCGGTCGTTTTTTCGGAAAGCGCCCGGCCCGCCTCCAACTCCGCGTACACATCCCGGAGGGTTTTCTGCGCTTCCTCGCGGCGGTTTTCCAGCTCGTCCACGTGCGCCTTGGCCTTATCGACCCCGGTTTGGGCCGTAGCGACCGTTTCCGCGGCGGTAACGCGCTCGCGCTTTGCGGTTTCTACATCCGCCAGCGCTTTTGTCTGTTTTTCCGTGAGGGCGGTCTGCTCCTGCCGGCACGTTTCAATATCCCCCAGCAGCCTGCGCTTGTCGCGGCGGAGGCGGTCGCACTGGTGCTCGGCCTCCTGCGCGTTCAGCAACGCCTGCGTCAGGGCTTCCTGTGCGGCTTCGCGTTCGCGGCGCGCCTTATCCAGCGTTTCGCTCAGGGTGGCGGTTTTCGCCTTCATGGCGTCCGCGTCCATCTGGCCCTGCCCGGTAAGGGCCTCGATCCGTTTCAGCTCCGCCTCCACATCCGCGAGGCTCTCGTCCAATTGCGCAATCGCCTGCCGCACGCCTTCGGTGGCGCGGGTATGCTCATCCATTTCATTTTGAGCGGTATGCTGGCGCTCCGTATCCCGCACCACGGCAATTTCCTGCTGCTTGAGCGCTTCGCGCGCCTCCGCGCGCTTCTCCCTCAGCTCCGTGCGTTCCGCCTCCATCGCGGTCAGGGTTTCCACGGCTTGGGAAGCCTGCTCGGTTTGGCTTTGGAGCGTAGCGGCCAATTCCTTGATTTCCCGCTCGCGCCCCAGCAGATTTTGCGCTTTTTGCTGGATGCTGCCGCCCGTCATGCTGCCGCCGGAGTGCATCACATCGCCCGCCAGCGTTACCAGCCGGAACGCGTGGCCCCCCGCGCGCATGATCTCGATGCCGCTGTCCAAATCCTCCGCCACAACGGTGCGCCCCAACAGGTTTTCCATCACAGGGCGGTAGGCATTGTCAAAGGCGCACAGCTCGCTTGCCAGCCCCACGCAGCCCTTCATTTGCAAAACGCGCCGCTCGTTGGGGGAAAGGGTGCGCCCGGTCATGGCGCTGATGGGTAAAAAAGTCGCGCGGCCCAGCTTATTCTGGCGCAGATAATCGATCAATTCTTTGGCGTCGCGCTCCGTATCCGTCACGATGTTTTGCATCGCGCCGCCCAGCGCCATATCCAGCGCCGTTTCATACGCCTTGGGCACGGTGAGCAGCATGGCTACCACATCGCGCACGCCGGACAGGCCGCTTTGCCGCGCGTGGGCCAGCGCCTGCCGCACCGGGTACTGATAACCTTCGTACCCTTCCTGCAATTCGCGCAGCGTTTTCAGCCGCGTTTCCACGGCGCGCACGCTCTGTTGCAGCTCCTGAGCGGCCTGTTGCTTTTGCTGCAAGGCTTCAAAAAGAGCCTTCGCCTTCAGGTCCAACGCTTCCGCCTCGGCCCGGCGGGTTTCAAACAGCGCAAGTTCCCCGGCCAAATTGCATTTCGCCGTGTCCAGCGCCGTTTGCAGCTCCGCCTGCTTTTCGGCCGCGCCGGTCAGGCTTTGCGAAAGCTCCTCCCGCCGCGCCCCCATCTGGGTGAACATGGCGTTCTGGCGCGCCTGAGAGGTGCGCACATCCTGCATGCGGTTCATGCTTTCCATGATGGCGGTTTTGTGGGTGGACAGCTCATCCTCCCAGCGTTGCGCCGCTTGGGATGCGTCGGCGTGCGCCTGTTTGCGCGCGGCGAGCGCGGCGTCCGCTTCCGCCCGCAGGCGGTCCGCCTCGCTTAACCCCCCGTCGGACTGGTTCACCGTCGCTTCAATCAGCTGGATTCGGGTATGCACGGCTTCCGCCTCGCCCTTTAAGCGTTCGGCGGTTTCCGTGCCCGTTTGCAGGCGGTTTTCAATCGCCTGCTGCTGCTCCCTTGCGCGGTGCAGCATTTCGTTTTTATTCAGCAGCGCGTCATGCGCCTCGGAAAGCGCCTTTTGGAGGGTTTCCAGCCCCGTTTCCTGCTGCTCGCGCTCCGTGTTCATCTCATTCAACCGGCCTGTCAGATCCAAAAGCTGATCCTTCACGGCCAGCAGCGCGTCCTCCATGGCGGCGGAACGCTTGCTCAGGCGCTCGTAGCGCAACAGGTACAGCTCCACGTCCAATTCCTTCAGGGTTTCGGACAGCTCCAAAAATTCCCGCGCCACGTTGGCCTGTTTTTCAAGGGGCGCAAGCTGGCGGTTGAGTTCCTCCAGCACATCCTCCACGCGCACCAGGTTTTCATCGCTGCGTTTGAGGCGCTGCTCGGCCTCATCCTTGCGCACGCGAAACCGGCTGATGCCGGCGGCTTCCTCAAACACGGCGCGCCGATCCTCGCTGCGCTGGGAGAGGATTTCATCAATGCGCCCCTGCCCGATGATGGAATAGCCTTCCTTGCCCACGCCCGTATCGCGGAAAAGGTCCACCACATCCTTGAGGCGGCAGGTGGCGCCGTTGAGCAGGTATTCGCTTTCGCCGCTGCGGTACACCCTTCGCGTGATGCTGACCTCCGCAAATTCCACGGGCAATTGGCGGTCGGTATTGTCAAAAACCAGCGTAACCTCGCAGTAGTTCATGGGTTTGCGCTGCTCGGTGCCGTTGAAAATGACGTCGCTCATGCTGTTGCCGCGCAGCGTTTTGGCGCTTTGCTCGCCCAGCACCCAACGCACGGCGTCGCTGATGTTGCTCTTGCCGCTGCCGTTTGGCCCCACGATGCCGGTCACGTTCTGCGGGAAGATGATCTCCGTGCGCTTGGCGAACGACTTGAAGCCGTAAATTTCCAGCTTGCTAAGCCGCATCCTCTTCCCCCTATCCTTTGGTGTTCAATAGGTCCAGCGCCTGCCGCGCGGCCGACTGTTCCGCCGCTTTTTTGCTCGCGCCCGTGCCGCGCGCGACCGCCTGTCCGCGAATGCGCGCTTCCGTTACAAAATGGCGCATGTGCGCGGGGCCGCTTTCTTCCACAACCGTATACTCCGGCAGGCCCAGCTCGTGCGCCTGCGTATACTCCTGCAACAGGCTTTTATCGTCCCGGCCGCGCAGGGCGGATAGCTTTTCCTCATCCCGGAACAGCCGCTCGATCAGCGCATAGGCGGCGCGAATGCCCCCGTCCAGGTACACGGCGGCGATCACGGCCTCCATCGCGTCGGCCAGAATGCTGGGTTTTTCGCGGCCGGAGGTGCTTTCCTCCCCATGGCCCATATGCAGGTAGGGGCCTAAGCTAAGCTCGCGGGCCAGAAAGCAGAGCGTTTCCTCGCAAACCAGCGAAGCCCTGCGCGCGGTCAGTTCCCCTTCCTGACGCTCCGGGTACTTGTGAAACAGGATATCGCTGACCACAAATTCCAGCACCGAATCGCCCAGAAATTCCAGCCGTTGATTGTCGCGGGCTTCCTTGGTGGAGGGATGGGTGAGCGCGAGCCTAAGCAGCGCCTCGTCCCTGAAACTGTATTGCAGGGCGTCCTGAAGGGAGCGCATGGTCAAGATCTCCTTTATCGGTCAAATGCGGTTTGGGGCGGATAAAACAAGGCGCTGAGTTGTCAGCGCCTTGAAATGCCGAAGGTCGCGTGCAAACGCAGCCCTTCGCGCGGCTGAAACCAGCCTTCGCGGGGGCGTACCCGCCCAAGCCGACGCCACGCGCCGGCCCATGGCTTGCGGCCTTACTGATGCTGCTCGATGTACTTGGAAACGTCGCCCACCGTTTTCAGGTTCAGGATGACCTCGTCCTCCACCTCGATGCCGAACTGGTTTTCCAATTCCAGAATCATGACCATCACGTTGGCGCTATCGGCCTTCAGGTCCTCCACAAGGCGGCTTTCGGGGGTGATTGTCGCGGCGTCCACCTGCAGCTGGGAAGCGATCATATCGCGTACCTGTTCAAATACCATGGGGATACCTCCTTCAGATCAATCCAAAATATCGGTTGCTGTTTATGCTTCAGGGGCGACGTTTTCCGCCGTCTCCGTACCGACAAGGCGGCTCTGGATTTTGCCGACCACATCCGCCTGAACCATGTTGACCGCCTGCTTGATGGCGCAGGCAATCGCGTGGGCATTGCTGGACCCGTGGGCCTTGACGACGCTTCCGCACACGCCAAGCAGCGGCGCGCCGCCAACCTCGGTGTAATCCATTGTTTTTTTCACGCGCTTAAACGCGGGCTTGGCCAGCAATCCGCCCAGTTTGCCGCGAAAATCGGCGGTGATCTCCTTTTTGATGATGCCCATCAGCGTGCCGGCCACGCCCTCCATAAACTTGAGGATCACGTTGCCCACAAAGCCGTCGCAAACAATCACGTCCGCCACATCGTTGGTAATATCCCGGGCCTCCACATTGCCCACAAAGTTCAAGTTGCTGTGCTCCAAAAGCTCATAGGTCGCCTTGGTGAGCGCGCAGCCTTTTTCGCTTTCCGCGCCGTTGTTCACAAGGCCGATCCTTGGGTTTTCAATGCCTCGCATGCCCTGCATATAGGCGTTGCCCATCAGGGCGAACTGCGCCAGATACTCCGGGCGGCAATCGACGTTTGCGCCGCAGTCGATCAGCAGAAAAAAGTCCTTGCCGTTTGGCAAAAGCGGAGCCAGCGCCGGGCGGTCGATGCCCTTGATGCGGCCCAGCCGGAACATTCCGCCGGAAAGCACCGCGCCTGTGGAGCCGGCGGAAACAAACGCGTCCACCGTGCCGTCCCGCAGTTTCAGCATCCCATCCACAATGGCGCTGTTCTTTTTTTTGCGAACGGCCATCACGGGGGATTCATCATTGGTAATCACTTCCGGGCAATCGGTTACGCTCAAGCGCTCCCGAAGGGCGGGCGCATCGGCAAACGCGCGCTCCACCTCGCGGGTTACGGCCTCGGCAGGCCCCGCCAGCTCCAGCGTCAGTTCTGGATACAGGCCCAAGGCTTCCTTTGCGCCTTCCACGGTCGCCTGCGGGGCGTGATCGCCGCCCATCGCGTCCAGATAAATCTTCATGGGTTACCCCCTCCGCTTCTATTCAAGCTTGATGCCGTAAATGTAGCTGGTGGAACCGGTGGTGCCAATCACGAGCACATCGCGGTATACGGCGGGCGACGCCACCACGTTGCCTTCCAGTTGCAGGGAGCCGACCTCCGTGCCGCTGGAAGCGTCGATCAGGTGCAGCTTGCCGTTGCTTTCCGCCTGTACCAGCCACGCTTTGCCGGCGGCGTTGTACACAGCCACGGGGCTTGAAACCGTCGGGCTGCCCAACGCCAGCGACCAGGCCACCGCGCCGGTTGCCTTGTCCAGCGCATACACCGTGGCGCTTTTGGTGCCGGCCGTGACAGTAAAGAACACCAGATTGCTTACGTCGTGCTGCCCCACCACAGGGCTTGCGACACAGCCGACCTCCGCCTCGGTGGTGTAGGTGAGGTCCGGCACGGTATAGGCCCAGGCTTGCTTGCCGGTGAGCGCGTCCAGTCTGCGGATGGTGCAAACGCCTGTGCGGCCTTGATTCAGGATGGTATTGCCCGTGTAGAGGGCGACGGTGGTATCGTTCTCCATATCCAGCGCGACCGTCGCGTCCACATTGTCGCCGGTATCCACAGCCCACATCGGGGTCAGGGTGTTCACATCCACGCACTGCACTATGCCGGACTGATCGCCAAAGTAGGCGTAGGAGCCGTACATGGCCACGGAACCGTCGATGTTGGTGTTCTTGGCCTTCTCTTTGGCGGCCAGCCACGAATATTTCTGCACTACCGGCGTAATTTTGAGCGTGCCGGCGATGTGGTCGAAATTGTCGCCCGGTTCCACCGTGTACAGCAGTCCGTTTTCACCGCCGACCACCATGGCCCCGGTATTTTTGTCAAACACAGGCGAGCCGTTAAAACCGCTGTAATTGCTCTGCATCAGCTTTTCCTTGCCCTTGAGCAAGGTCAGCTCCTTGTTGGTGAGCAGGTTAAGCAGGTGCAGGCCGTTATCGATGGTTTTTTTGGCAAGCACGCCGATATGCTGGCCAACCGCCAGCATGGGCGATGCGTTGGTGTCAAGCGACATGGCGCCGTTGGAGGGCCAGTCGTTTGCGATGGGGTCGCGGGTCTGCTCGCCGGTTACCAGATCAATAAAGTAAATCTTGCCGTTTTGCGCGCCGACGATGGCTTCCTTGAGGGCCTGCTTGTTTTTCGCCTCATCTTTAATGTCCAGCATCGCGCGCAGCTGCGTGGGCCACTTGACGATGATCGGCTGCCCCGGCCAGCCCACGCCGGTCAGCGTGGCGCTCTTGGCCTTGATGTTGCCCTCCACGGGCACCTTCCACATCTCGGTCAGCGTCTGGGCGGAAATTTCCACCGTGCCGAAGGCGGCGTTCTGCCGCAGCGGATCGCCCCGGAAGGTGAGCACGCCGCTCTGATCCCACACGGCATACTTGAACGGCTCGTTGATGACAATCTTTTTCGCGCGCTCATAGCTATCCTTAAGCTTGGTATCTTCGTAAATTTTGCTGGTGAGTTTGATGGCGGAAGGCGCGGCCGCCTCGTCCGCCGTAACGGTCAGCAGGGGCAGCGGCGTGGGTTCGGGCGTCGCTTCCGGCGCTGTGGTGCTTTGCGCGGCTTCGGTCGCGCTGGGTTCGTTGGTTAGCACATCCTTGGCTGCTTCGGCGCCCGCGTCGGCTGTGAGGGCCGCGTCGGCAGCGCCGTCCGCGCCCTGCGCCGATTGATCGTCCGCCACAGCCGCGCCATCCGCGCCTGCGGTCTGGTCGCCTTCCGGCACATCGCCGCCAATCACGTCGGCTCCGTCGCCGCCCACGGTATCCGCGGCTTCATCACCCAGAGAGCTGACGTCGGCGGCGGGCGCGACCGTTTCATCGGCGGCGGTCAGCGTCACGTCCACGCTGTAATCGGATTGGGTAAAGCTGATTTCCTCATCGGTTTCATAGGCGGCGTAAAAACTGCCGGTATACGCGTCGGTCACCTGCGCGGAAAGCGTCCACGTGCGGGTTTCGCCGTTTTCCATCACCTGATCGCCCGCGTCGCTGAGGTAGGCCTCCGCAACGGAATCGCCGTAATCGTTCACAATTTGCACAGCCGTCACATCCAGGCTGGTAACCACCGTAAAGCCCACTGTCGCGGGCACCGTGCCCTCGGTGGTGTCGGTTTCAAAATCCTGCACGGGCGGTTCGGCAACCACCGGCGGCGCAATGCTTACAGGCTGCTCCAGCGTGACGCCCTCGGCCCAGGTGCCGTCCTTTTTCTGGTTTTGCGCGGTAAATACGCCGCTATACGCGTTTTCACTGGTGTAGCGGAGGGTCCAGATGTTGTAATTACTGTTCTTGGTCACTTCGCCGCCCAACATGTCGGAATCGGTCAGGGTTTTGGAGAGAATCTCCGTTCCGTCCTGATTCAAAATCCGGATATCCGTTACCGAGGAGGAAGCCTGCACGTTAAACACAAGCTCCACCGGCGCGGTTGCGGAAGTCGGGCTGACGGTAAAGCTCTTGATCCCTTCCTCGGAAGGCGAAATCAGCCCTTTGACGCTGGTCATGACCCCGCTCAGGGAGGTCTTGATTTTGCCCATGGCGGTGCCAAGCCCGCTGTTCATGCCGGACCAGTCCGGCAGCATCACGCCGGCCAGCAGGCCGCCGATGACCAGCAGCACCACCAGAAGCGGAATCAGAATCTTGCCGCGGCGCGGCGGTTCCTCCTCCTCCACTTCCTCCTCAAAATCGTAGCGCGGGCGGTTCACCGAAGCGCGCGGCTGCCCTTCGGGGTAGTTGCGGCGCGGGTCAAACCGGGGAGCTTCGTCCTCCTCCTCATCGCGCGTCCGGCGGCGAGGATCGGCCGGCTCCTCCTGCATGCGGGGTTGCGGCCTTGCGGAGGGCATGCCCTGCGACGCGATGGGGCGGCCGTTTTCGTCCAGCCGCACGGGCGGACGCTGGCCCTGCGGCGCTTGCGGGCGCTGACCCTGCGGCGCGATGGGGCGGCCGTTTTCATCCAGCCGCACGGGCGGACGCTGGCCTTGCGGCGCTTGCGGGCGTTGACCCTGCGGCGGGGCGATAGGGCGGCCGTTTTCATCCAGCCGCACGGGCGGGCGCTGGCCGGGCAGGCTTTGGGGGCGGGCGACAGCCCGGGGATCGGGCGAGTAGCCGCCTTCCTGCCGGTCGGCGGTTATGGCGGGCCGCATATTGGCCGGGGTGTATTCGTCATCGTCATGCAAGCCGTCTGCCTGATCGCGGCGCGTGGCCATACCGCTTTGCGGCATCGCGGTGCGCGCGCCGGAATAGCGCTCGCCGGGTACGGCGGGCCGCCGCATGGGGCGCTGGCTCTCCGCCGGGTTGGGTTCGGCTTCGGCGGTATCGTCGGTTTCGCTGTCCCCAGCCTGAAATGGATCAAAATCCGGGCGGGGGCGCAGATCGGCCTGCCGGGCAGCCAGCCCCTCACGCAGGGCGGGCGGCTGCGCGCCGACGGGCATCGCGGGCCGTTGCCGGCCTTCCAGCCCTTCCGGCCGGGCGGCGGGCAGTTCCGGCACGGCGGCGGGCTGAGCCTCGCCAAACGTTGCCGGCGCGCTCAGCGGATTTTCCTCATACCGGGCGGCGCGCGCTACGCGGCGGTGGCGCGTTGCGCCCGCTTCCGGCGCGGCTTCCGCTGCGGGCGCGGGTTGGCCGGCGGCGGGCCTTTGCGGGGCCGCGGCGCATTCATAAGGCGCAAACGGGTTGTTCGCGCTGCTGTCAACGGTTTTATGCTTGCTGACTGTCTGGCTGGCGTTGATGGGCCGCGCGATGCGGGTAGGCGCGTCCGCGCCCATGGCGGCAAAGTTCGCGTCCACCGGTTGCGTGGGCATCGCAAACCCGCCTCCGTACGGCAGCGACGGCGGGTTAACGTCCACGGACACCACGCCGGAGGGCGCGTCGTTCACACCCGCGTTAAAAGCGGGAGGGTTACACCCAAAGCTCGCCGGGCGGGCAGAAAAATCTGGACGGGGTTGCGCCCCCTGAGGCCTGGCACGGTATGCCTCGGGCACATCGGGGTTGTCGGCGGCGGGGCGGGTTGGCGCGCCGTAGGGCCGGGGTTGATAGGCCGCGGGTTTCGCTGCGCGCGGGTCAGGCGTGGCCGCAGGCTCCTCGGCAGGTGCGTCAAAACGCGTTGGCGCGGGCCTGCGCCAGGCGGAATAGTCGGAATTGGCCCCGGCCGGGGTTGAAAAAACCGTGTGATCCCGCGCCTCGTCCGCATTCGCAGGGTCGTCATAGGTCGCGAACGGATCCTGTTGCCATGGGTTGTTGCCCTGAGGCTGATCCGCGGAGGGTTCGTGATCTTTTTTGAAGTAATCGCTCAAAATCCTGCACTCCTTATCCTCGGTTCCAAAATATGCGCCCGCGGCGGTTTTCGGGCCAAGCCGTTGGTGAAATGTGCGGTTAGGTTCAGGATGGAACACCGATGCCGATCATACGCCAATTTTTATTATAACAAGAATCCCGGTGCTTCACAACCCCCCAAATCAAACGGGAGAGCCGAGTAAAACCGCGTCAAACCCCGCCCGCGCGGGGGCCGGGGAAAGCGCGGGCGGCAATTCCCGACCGTTGTCGGGAATGTAACAACCTGCGTTATGCCCCTAAGCGGGCTTTGAAAGGGCTGCGCGGCCATCCGCCTCGCGCGCGCCGGAAGCATCAATCGACAAGTCGCATACCAGCCGTGCAAACTGCTGCCTGCATCAGCCCCGCATGCGCCAGAAACGCCTGCGCGGGCGCTGACTGTCCGGTTGGGCCGGCTGAATCTGCGCCAGCCGTATCATGCGCCTTCTACACGGGACGCAATAGGCTTGCGCGGCCGCCGTGCGGCGCGCGTGCAGCGCGCTGCGGCTGCGGTCACGCGGAGAATGCCCCGCCGGCTCGCGCAGCCACAGAGTTTTGCGGCGCGAAGCGCGGACAGCGGCGGCCTGCTCCGGGATAAACACCGCAAACCCCTCGGCCTGGCGGCGGCCGGGCGGCAAGCTCTGCCGATCCTCCCACACAGAGGCGCGCAACCGGGCGCTGCCCAGACGCACAATGTAGCCGTACGCGCCGGGAGCGAAGTGCTCGCGGCATAGCATATGCGGCGGATAAAACCGATCGCGCATCGCCCCAAGCAGCGCGCGCAGGGAATACTCGCGCACGGTCGGGGCCATCCCCGCTTTCAGCACGGCGAGGGCGGCTTCGTCCATGCGGCGGCCTGTAACGGAGCGGTAGGCGACCCTCGCGTAACGGGCAAGCCGCTTCAGGGAAGCCATCGCCTTATCGCCGGCAAAGGTAAACGCTTTTTCCAGCGGCGCGACGGACCAGCGCTTTTCCAAAAGAGCGTTCAGGCTTTCTTCGGTTTTCTCCTCCGCAACGGTTTCGCAAAGCGCGGCGATGGTTTCAAGCATTGTCGGCGTATCCGCAATGTGCCCAAGCAGCAGTTCCGCGCGGCTTCGCGCCTCCGTAGCCTCTGGGTCGCCGCTCCAGCCGTAGGCAATGTTGCGCAGGCCTTCGTCCGCCTCGTAACGCAGGCAAATGCCCAAATGCTTTAAAGCGCCGACGCGGGGCACCAGATCGTCGGTGTTGATAATATGGTACAGGGGATAGGCGGCGGGCGAACGCCCCGTCGGCCCGGCGGATACCGTTGGCGACGCAAAGCCGTAACCCACCACGTGCCGGGGCAAAACGCCCCAGTTTTCCAACAGGCGGTGGCAAAACACCTGCATCACCGCGCCGCCCTGGCTGTGCCCCGCCATCCAAAGGCTGAAGCGGCTGTCGGGGTCCCGCATTTCCGCCAGTATGTTGCGCAGCGAAAGCGATGGCATGTGCAGCGCCGCCGCCGTGGCCGGAAACAGGATGCGGTCGGCGCTTTGCTCAAAATATTCTGTCAGTTGCTGAAAGCCTTTATGGAAGCCATCCTCCGAGGTGAAGCGGAAATTGCTGAACCAATCGTAAAACCGGCTCCCCGTGCCCATGAACCCGATGGCGACCACATAACGGCCGCCTTCCGCCGGGTGCAGCATGGTAACGGCCTTGATGGTATCGCTGCGTTCCCGCTGGCGAAGGGCGCTCCGGATTTGCGCCACGGGGTTGTTTTCCTTGAGCGCCATGCGAGCCAGCGTGATTTTCCAGGTGTTCATGAGCATCCGAATCCGCTCGCTGCCGGCGCTTTCGCTTTCGCCCACGGTTACGCCGCTTTGCAGGTGGTTATCCACCTGTATGGAAATATCCGACCACCCCGCGTGCATCCAGGGTTCCAGATCCAGCGTATAGGCCATATAGGCCAGCTCCAGCGACATTTCCAGCGCGGTGTGGTCCAAAGGCGGGCGCAGGTGCCCAAACGGCCCGCAAGCCATGGGCAGCTTCAAACGGCGCACATCGGAAAGCGACACGCCCGTCAGGCGGCCGCCCACGGGTTGGGGCGAAGCGGCGGCAGGTTGCGGGGCAGTCCACGGCATGGCGTTCATGCAATCTTCCTTTACACAGTTGTTTCATTTGTTGCGCACAGGGCGTGCGCCGGAAAGGGCGGGTAAACCACGGGCATAGTATAGCACAACTCCTGCGGCGAGTACAGGCGCGCCCCGCGCGTAAAACGGGGCGTGCTCTGCGGCGGAAGCTTGACCCGCGCCCGGCGTTGCGCTATACTGAACGCACGAAAAAGACGTCCGTACCTTCGCGAATGACACTCCCGGCATTCGGGGCCTCGCGGCGATCTCCGGGCGCGTTCGCCATGTTCGTACGATCAATCGAGGAGGCCGATTTTCTGTGAGCATTACCACCAAACCCTACGGCAACGAGCATCACGGCAAACCCGTTACGGAGTATACCCTGACCAACGCGTCCGGCGCTTCCGTGTCCATACTGGATTTTGGCGGCGTGATTACGCGCATCAACGTGCCGGACCGCGAAGGCGCGCTTGGCGACGTAAACCTTGGCTATGACGACGCGATGGCCTACACCGCCGACAGCGGCAGCATGGGCGCGCTGATCGGCCGCGTGGGCAACCGGATCTCCGGCGCGGAGTTTGATCTGGACGGCCAGCACTATACGCTGGGCACAAACGATGGCCCAAACAACCTGCACGGCGGCCCCGAAGGGTTCAACCTGCGCATGTGGCAAGCGGAACCTCTGCCGGCCGACGGAACGGACGCCCTGCGGCTGACGCTCGTAAGCCCGGACGGCGATCAGGGCTTCCCCGGAGAACTGCGCGTAACGGTCACCTACAGCTTTGACAACCATAACGCACTGGGCATCGATTACCGGGCTACCACCACCAAAACCACGCTGGTGAACCTGACCAACCACGCCTATTTCAATTTGGACGGGCATGAAACCCCGACCGTGCAGGATCAGGTGTTGCAGGTTTTCGCAGGCAGGATTACCGCGGTGCGCAAAGGGCTGATCCCCACCGGGGAAATGGTGCCCCAGACGGACGTTGTGTACGGGTTTGAAACCCCCAAGCGCCTTGGCGATGTGCTGAACAATACCGCGACCGACCCCTTCATGAAGGCGGCAAAGGGCGTGGATTTCAACTACTGCGCCGGGTATGACCGCATCCCCAAGTGCATTGCCATCCTCTATTCCCCGAAAACCGGGCGTGAAATGAAAGTGATCACCGATCTGCCGGGCGTTCAGGTGTATACCGGGCAGGGCCTGCACCAGACGGGCAAGGACGGCGTGCGTTACCAGCCCTACAGCGGCATTTGCCTGGAAACCCAACGCTACCCCGACGCGATCCATCAGCCGTATTTCCCCAGCATCGTGCTGCGCCCCGAAGAAGTATACGTTACCAAAACCGAGTACGTGTTCGGCGTGCGGTAACAGCCGCGCCTGCGGGGCGCAACCGGGCGGAGCGCACCGCGCGGGTGCGTCCGCCCGCATCCGGCGCGGGGCCGGCGACCCTGACGGCTATTCCAATCCGCCGCGCTTCCATAAACAGGCCCGGCCTTGCGCGTTCAAACCCCGCCACACGAAGGGCCGCGGCCCCGCCGCGATCTGAAAAAGGAGAGTTCGCCCATGCCTGAATCCTCTCAGCATCCTTTATCCGCGGGCGATTTGCTTGGCGCAGACGGTCGCCTGTGCGAGGCCGGATACGCCACGGCCCTGATCCGGCGGTACGATCGCGCGGCCATCCGCGCGGGTCGTATGCGCATCAAGGAATGGGACTATTACTGCATTGCGGATGAAACCATCGCGCTTGCGCTCACCATTGCGGATAACGGCTACATGGGGCTGGACAGCGCCTCCCTGATTGACCTGCCCATGGGCTGGCAGCAAACCCGGAGCTATATGCGCCTGTTTCCTATGGGCAAAACCGGCCTGCCGGCTTCCAGCCGCACCGGCGATGTCGCCGTCAAACGCCCCGGCTATTCCATCCGCTTTGAAAACAAGGAGGGCGCGCGCAGGCTCACGGCCCACATCGATAACTTTTGCGACGGCAAACCGTTGGATGCCGATATCACCCTCTCCGCCCCGCCCGAGGACAGTCTGGTGATCGCCACGCCGTTTGCGGGCAAACCCCGGCATTTTTACTACAACCAGAAAATCAACTGCCTGTGCGCGCAGGGCTATGTCACGCTGGGCGGTGACAGCCACGCCTTTGAGCCGGACCGGACCGGCGCTGTGCTGGACTGGGGCCGCGGGGTTTGGACCTACCGCAACACCTGGTACTGGAGCAGCGCGAGCGGCCGCTTAGGCGGCATCCCATTTGGTTTTAACCTTGGCTACGGCTTTGGCGACACCTCCGCCGCCACGGAAAACATGCTGTTTTACGCAGGCAAGGCGCATAAGTTGGAACACGTGACCTTCCATATCCCCAAAACGCCCACCGGCAAGGAGGATTGGCTGTCCCCCTGGACGTTTGAGGACCGTCAGGGTCGGCTGCGGCTGACCTTCACCCCCATGCTCGATCGGGCGGCGCTGACCAATCTGTGGGTGCTCAAGAGCGATCAGCATCAGGTGTTCGGCGCGTTTGACGGCTCCGTTACGCTGGACGACGGCACTGTTCTGGAAATTTCCCACCTGATCGGCTTTGCTGAAAAAGTGAGCAACCGCTGGTAATGGCGCAACGCAAACGGCTCGCGCGGGCAAAGGCTCCGGCGCGGGCCGTTTGCGTATCCGAAAAAACCGGCGCGGCCCCGATTGCGGCGCAGGAAAACGCGGCGCACACCCGCGTAAGACCGGCCCTATACCTAAGAAACGTTCCCTCGCGTTCAGAGAAGGCGCGACGCGCGCACGCGCCGCATCGGCATGCCGGAGGGTAATCGGACACATGAGCGCAAGTAATAACAGGATTTTTGAGCAGCTTCCGGCTACAATGGTTGCAAGGAGGTGAGGCAAGCATGGAATGGATCACCAGCGTCAACCGCGCGCTGCGCTATGTGGAGGAACACCTGACGGATGAAACCCTGTCCGTTGAGGCGGTTGCAAGGGTCACCGCATATTCGCCGTTTTACCTGCAAAGGCTGTTCTACATCCTGACCGATCTGTCCCTGTCGGATTACATCCGCCAGCGACGGCTGTCCATGGCGGGGCAGGAGCTGCAAAGCGCGGGCGCGCGCGTGCTGGACACGGCCCTGCGGTACGGTTACGAAACGCCGGAGAGCTTTCTCAAGGCGTTCCGGCGGTTCCACGGGGTCACGCCCTCCGCGGTGCAGCGCTCCCACGTTCAGCTGCGCTACCTCAACCCCCTGCAAATCAAAGTGGAATTGACAGGAGGCAGCATCATGGATTATTCGGTTGAAAACATTGGCAAGCTTACGGTAGTCGGAAAGGCGCGCATGTTTACCTACGAAAACGCGTTTGCCGATATCCCGAAATTTTGGGACGATTACTACACCGCCAACCTGCACCGCAAGGTATGCGGTTGCCTGGGCATCTGTTTTGACGAGGATGACAGCCCGGAGTTTGCCTACATGATCGGCGCATTCTGGGAACCGGACGCGCCCGTGCCCGAAGGGTTTGAAAAGCGGGAGATTGCCGCGCACCTGTGGGCTAAGTTCCGCGCTGTGGGGCCGATCCCCACGGGCATCCAGACTGTGAACCGGCAAATCTTTACCGAGTGGCTGCCCAACAACACGGAGTACGACCTTGCCGAAGGCGTGAACATTGAGATGTACACCGAAGGCGACAACAAAGCCGAGGATTACGTAAGTGAAATCTGGGTTCCCGTAAAGCGGAAGGCATAATGCCGGGCGTAAGGGCGGGGGTAATCCCATCAAATTATCGAACCCTTCCCCCACCGCAGCGGAACCGGGTCAAGGGCAATGCCCCTGTCCGGGTGCAGGGGTGAAACCCCTGCCGGGGCTTGGGGTGGAACCCCAACCCCCACGCCGCAGCGTGAAACCAACAAGCGAGCGAACAGCCCGCAGGGCTATGAGGCGAGCGGGCACAGCGCATTGCCGAGGTCAGCCTGCAACCCGTCCCTTCCCCCGCCGCAGCGGAACCGCGTCAAGGGCAATGCCCCTGTCCCGGTGCAGGGGTGAAACCCCTGCCGGGCAGGCTTGGCAAGCGGCGATAAATGTGATAAAATGACCGTAAACGATCCGCCCGCACCCTGCGTTTCAAAACTCAGCCTGTTACAAAACCGACGGCATCGGTCGGCATAGAGGCAGTATTGCCGTATGGCGCGGGCGATTCCCTGAAAGGAGCATTCGGCCATGGATTCAGAGAAGCGTGTGGTGGAACAACTGGTTTACAACGATGAGATTCCCGACCCCGAGGAGGAAGCGCCTCCGCGCGACGATGTGGCCGAAGCGTTCCATAAGGCGGCGCAAAGTCGCAGGGTCGCTTCGGACGAGGATGTGCCCAATGACTGTTTCAGTGAAAAAATGCTGTAGTCCAGCGGTAGAAACCGGTGGTCCCATGCTCGGGATCACCGGTTTTTTTACACCGCTCGCCGCAACTGCCGCCGTAGCCGCAACCAAGGCGACCGCAGGGTCCGCGACCCAGCGCAAACGCCGGGCATACGTACGCAAACGCCTGTGATAAGCCCGTTTCAGCCAATTAAGCACCCGAAAGGCGCCGTTGACGGAGTAACCTGTACAATCATCTTTACAATCGGTTTATTTCCAACGGCGTTTTCATGCAAAGCTTAAAAGCTTGGATAATCCGTATGCTTCTATCGCGATTTTTTTGTGACAATGTACATAACGCCCAGCCCGTTTTGCGAAATCCTATCAGTTTGATAGGTACGTACAAACGCTTTATTCTGCGAAAACTGCCGGCTAACCGTCCGCCGGTCGGCCAAGTTGTATGCCACCTGTATCAGCGAAAAAACTTGATTTTACAGGCGTTTCGGCAGTGTTCCAGCGCGCGTGATGTTTTATTTGGAAAATACTTAACCTGAGTATTGACAAAAGACTGCATCGCATGATATTCTGTGAACAACAAGATTGAAGCGAATGAACTGCCGAGGTTGTCGCTTCACGTTGCTTGTACGCACAACTTAAAAGGAGTGGAATTCATGAAGAAGGTTCTGGCAATCGTTCTGGCTCTTACCATGGTTCTGAGCGTCGCTTCCTTTGCGGCCGCCGAAGGCTTGGTCGGTGTTTGCATGCCCACCCAGTCCTCCGCCCGTTGGATCGCCGATGGCGCCAACATGAAAGCTCAACTGGAAGCCAAAGGTTACACCGTTGACCTGCAGTATGCGGAAGACATCGTTGAAAATCAGGTTTCCCAGATCGAGAACATGATCACCAAGGGCGTAAAGTGCCTGGTTATCGCCTCCATCGACGGCGAGTCCCTGACGGCCGTTCTGGAAAAGGCCAAGGAAGCCAGCATCCCCGTGATCGCGTATGACCGCCTGATCCGCAACACGGACGCCGTGAGCTACTACGCGACGTTTGACAACTTCCTGGTTGGCGTACAGCAGGCGACCTCCATCGTCACCGCGCTGGGTCTGCCGGATGCCGCCGGCCCCTTCAACATCGAGCTGTTCGCCGGTTCCCCCGACGACAACAACGCCGGCTTCTTCTTCAACGGCGCTATGAGCATCATCCAGCCCTACATCGACAGCGGCAAGCTGGTTGTGAAATCCGGCCAAACTTCCTTTGAGCAGGTTGCCACCCTCCGTTGGGACGGCGCTACCGCTCAGGCCCGTATGGACAACATCATCACCGCCTTCTACACCGACGCGCGTGTGGATGCGATCCTCTCCCCGTACGATGGCATTTCCATCGGCGTGCTGGCCTCTGTGAAGAACGTGGGCTACGGCACCGGCGATCAGAAATTCCCCATCATCTCCGGTCAGGATGCGGAGCTGCCCTCTGTGAAGAGCATTCTCGCGGGCGAGCAGTATTCCACCATCTTCAAGGATACCCGTACCCTCGCTTCCAAGGCTGTTGAAATGGTGGACGCGGTGCTGACCGGCAGCGAGCCTTCCATCAACGACACCACCACCTATGACAACGGCGTGAAGGTTGTTCCCTCCTTCCTCTGCGAGCCGGTGCCGATCGACGCCACCAACGCTGTGCAGGTGCTTGTGACCGATAGCGGCTACTACACCGCCGACCAGCTCAAGTAAGTTTTGCGAACCGTGTAACGTATGGCGGCGGCTTGACCGCCGCCATACTCTTTATCCGTTTGCGGAAACAGTTTTATCGGGGCTCCAACCATCCCGCTCACGCATGATAAAGGAGTGTGAGACCGTTCATGGACAATGTTATACTGGAAATGAGAAACATCACCAAGGAGTTTCCGGGCGTCAAGGCGCTGGATAACGTCAACCTGGTGGTAAAGGCGGACGAAATCCACGCGCTGGTAGGCGAAAACGGCGCTGGCAAAAGTACGCTGATGAACGTATTGAGCGGCGTCTACCCTCATGGCACCTATACGGGCGACATTATTTTTCAGGGCGACGTCTGCGTATTTCATAACATCAAAGACAGCGAGCGCAAGGGCATTGCCATCATCCATCAGGAACTGGCGCTGGTGCCCTATTTGAGTATCGCGGAAAACATGTTTTTGGGCAACGAACGCGCCCACGCCGGCATCATCAACTGGCAGGAAACCCGCGCGCGCACGGCGGAGCTGCTCAAGCTGGTTGGCCTTTCCGAAAACCCGGATACGCTGATTATGGATATCGGCGTGGGCAAACAGCAGCTGGTAGAAATCGCCAAAGCACTGGCTAAGGATGTGAAACTGCTGATTTTGGATGAGCCGACGGCCGCCCTGAACGAAGCGGAATCCACCCACCTTTTGGAGATTATTGTCGATTTGAAAAAACGCGGCGTGCCCTCGATCATCATCAGCCATAAGCTGAATGAAGTCGAAACGGTTGCCGATAGTATAACCATCCTGCGCGACGGCGCAACCATCGAAACCCTCATCAAGGGGCAGGATCACCTCACGGAGGATCGCATTATCAAGGGCATGGTCGGCCGTGAAATCAAGGATCGCTGGCCCACGCGCAGCTGCCCCATCGGGGACGTTTATTTCTCGGTGGAAAACTGGTGCGCCTTTGACCCGGCAGACGAAGAAAAACAGGTGCTTAAAAACATCAACCTCTATGTGCGCAAGGGCGAGGTTGTCGGGATCGCCGGGCTGATGGGCGCGGGCCGCACGGAGCTTGCCATGAGCATGTTCGGCAAGGCCTACGGCAAAAAAATCACCGGCACCATGATGAAGGACGGCAAAAAAATCGAGCTGAAATCCATCCACAGCGCCATCCGCCACGGCGTCGCTTACCTGACCGAGGACCGGAAAACCGCCGGGCTGATCCTGATTAACGACATCCGTGAAAATATCTCCATGGCAAGCCTGGACAAGTTGAGCAAACGGCTGGTCATCAACCGCAATCAGGAAATCCGGGTCGCGGAGGAATACCGGCACAAGCTGAACATCAAAACCCCTTCCATTTCGCAGCTGACGGGCAACCTGTCCGGCGGCAACCAGCAAAAGGTTTGCCTGAGCCGCTGGATTTTTGCCAATCCGGACGTGCTGATTTTGGACGAACCGACCCGCGGCATCGACGTGGGCGCAAAGTACGAGATCTATACCATCATCAACACTCTGGCCGCAGCCGGCAAGGCCGTCATTATCATTTCCAGCGAGCTTCCGGAGGTGCTGGGCATGAGCGACCGCGTGTATGTGATGAACCAGGGAAAAATCGTTGGCGAACTGGACAAAAACCAGGCGTCCCAGGAAAGCGTTATGCGCTGCATCATGCAAAGCAGCAGGGAGGGTTAACTCATGGAGGCACTGCAACAACGGAAACCGAAGCTGAAACTGAACACACGCCAGTACGGCATGGGCATGGCGCTGATTGCGATCATGATCCTGTTCCAATTCCTGACCAACGGCGTACTTCTGAAACCCCTGAACGTTGCCAACCTGATTATGCAAAACAGCTATGTGCTGGTGCTGGCCATCGGCATGCTGCTGTGCATTTTGACCGGTAACATCGACCTGTCCGTCGGTTCCATCGCGGCGTTTATTGGCGCCACCAGCGCGGTGTTCATCATGGACTGGAAAATGGATCCGGTACTGGTGCTGCTGATTTCCCTGGTCCTGGGCGGCCTCATCGGCGCATGGCAGGGCTTCTGGATTTCCTACGTCAACATCCCGGCGTTCATCGTAACCCTGGCTGGGCAGCTGATTTTCCGCGGCCTGACGATGGTTATCCTGAAGGGGCAAACCAAAGCGCCCTTCCCGGATATTTACACCTCCCTTTCCGCAGGCTTTGTGCCGGATTACCTGACCAACCTGACCGGGCCGATCACGCTGTTCGGTATCCAGCTTAACCTGCTGACGCTCGCGTTTGGCGCGCTGATCAGCATCCTGTTTATCATTGGCGAGATTCGCAAGCGCAGGGAAATGCGCCGTTACGGCTTCCAGGTGCTTTCGCCCGCGATGCTGGCGGTTCGGATGGTGCTGATTCTGGCCATCATCAACCTGTTTACCTGGTGGCTCAACAGTTACAAAGGCATGCCGACCGTGCTGGTGCTGCTGGGCGTGCTGATCCTGATCTATTCCTTTGTGACCAACAAAACCACCATCGGCCGCCATATTTACGCATTCGGCGGCAATGAAAAAGCCGCGCGGCTGTCGGGTATCAAAACCAAGCGCGTGTTCTTCTGGGTGTATGTGAACATGGGCGTGCTGTCCGCCGTTGCGGGCATCGTGTTCGCTGGCCGCCTGAACGCCGCCACCCCGAAGGCCGGCGTTAACTTCGAGCTGGACGCCATCGCAAGCTGCTACATCGGCGGCGCTTCCGCCAGCGGCGGTATTGGCACCGTGTTTGGCTGCATCGTCGGCGGTCTGATTATGGGCGTGCTGAACAACGGTATGTCCATCATGGGCATTTCCATCGACTGGCAGCAGGCGATCAAGGGTTTCGTTTTGCTGATGGCTGTCGCGTTTGACGTGCTCAGTAAAAAGAAAAAATAGGCTCCAATTCCCGCGGCCAAGCCCGCAGCATCCGCTGCCTTCCGCCGTCCAAAGCGGTTGCGGAAACGCCGGCCCGCTTTGGCGGGAGCGTTACTTCCGCCGAGGCGGGGGGGCGGCGGGCAAGACACAGACTCGGCCGGAGATTGTGCCGGGGGTTGCTATCCAAGCGCGTCCGCCCGTTTATGAAAAAACAGCACAGTCAGGCCTGCCGCCTGCCGCACGCGCACAGTGCCGCCAACCGTAATCCCATGCTGGTTGACGGCACTGCGTGAACCTGTCCAGCATGCCCGTCGTCGGCATTCAACCGCCCGGCAGCATCGCACCGTAAAAACCCGCAGAGGAGGCGCGAACCATGGAAAAATATAAATACCTGCAACTGACAGAAACGCTGCGCGCCGCCATTCAAAGCGGTCAGTACGGTTTTGGCGCAAAGCTGCCGTCGGAAAACGAGCTGACGCGGCTTTATGCCTGTAGCCGCCAGACGGTGCGGCAAGCGCTGGGCATTTTAGATGCGGAAGGGCTGACGGAGCGTGTGCGGGGCAGCGGCACCTTTGTGAAGGGTACCAAAGTGCAGCACGCGTGGATGCACAACGTTGCGGTGGTCAGCACCTACATCAGCGACTACATCCTGCCCAGCATGCTGGCCGGCATTCAGCAGGAGCTGAGCGCAAACGGCTACACCGCCATGTTTTTTGCCACCAATAACCGGGTGGATAACGAGCGCCGCATCCTCAACGAACTGATGCGAAAGCCGATCGACGGCCTGCTGGTGGAAGGCACCAAGAGCGCCCTGCCCAACCCGAACCTTGACCTGTACCGCAAGCTGCGCAGTCAGGGAATCCCGGTAGTGTTTCTGAACGGGTTTTATCAGGACTTGGGGGATTTTCCCCATGTGGTTACCGATGACTGCCAGGGCGGCTACATCGCCACCAATTTTCTGATTGGCAAAGGCCACCGGAAAATTGCCGGCATCTTTAAGAACGACGACCGACAGGGGCACGAGCGGTATTTGGGGTATTCCAGCGCGCTGATCGAGCACGGGCTGGATTTAATTGACGACAATGTGCTTTGGTTTACCACCCATACGCGCGCGGATATGGTCAACCAATACGCCTTGCGCACGGTGGAAGGTTGTACGGCCGTAGTCTGCTATAACGACGAGGTGGCCGTGCCGCTCTTGAACCTGCTTTTACACGCGGGTAAAGCGGTACCGCAGGATATGGCGATTATCAGCTTCGACCACAGCACCATGGCCGATTTGGCGGCTGTGCGCATCACATCGCTGGACCATCCCAAGCAGCGTTTAGGGGTTGAAGCCGTGCGGATGCTGTTGCACATGATTAACGGACAGCCGCAAGCCTCGTTGGTGATGCCATGGGGTTTTGCCGAACAGGAAAGCACCTGATAACACCAGCAAATGAAAACCCCTCGCTGCAGCGAAAATAGGTCAAGGGCAAAGCCCTTGACCGCCGGACGCCTTATGTGGCAACACATACAGCGTTAGCGCCACGAGTGCCGAAGGCACAATGCGGCGCGGTTTATGAACTCAATTCGGTTTGTCAACGGTCTAAACCCCCGCCGCGGCGGGGGTTTATTGTTTAACCAACTCCACAAGGGTTAACCCGCACCCGTTACAGTTCTTCGCCGTTGGTTTCCATAACGCGGCGATACCATTGGGCGCTATCCTTCGGGGTACGCTTGAGCGTTTCAAAATCCACATAAACCAACCCAAACCGCTCCCGATAGCCGGAGGCCCACTCGAAATTATCCATCAGCGACCATGAAAGGTAGCCGTACACATCCACGCCGTCCTCGGCGGCGCGGCGCAACGCGCGCAGGTAGCGGTGCAGGTAATCAATCCGGTTGGGATCGTGCACCTGCCCGTCCAGCGAAACCGCGTCGTGCGCGCTCATGCCGTTTTCCGTAATGAAAATGGGCTTCTGGTACCGTTCGTACAAAAAGCGCGGGCCCCAGTACAGCGCCTCGGGCGTAACGGCCCAACCGGCGGCGGTGCGGGGATGGCCCGCGGGCCAATCGAGCTTTTCAAAGCCGCCCTCGCCGTCGGCGCGGTAGCGGATGCCTTCGTAAATGTTATGGGCATAGTAATCCATTGGCTGGCCGATCATGGGCAGCGACTTTTCAAAGCCCTTGGGCAGGTACCGGCCATAATGGCTCAGCGCGTCCTCGGGATATTGGCCCAGCATCACCGGGTCGGCCCACCATGCGGCGCTCAGCGCCCATTCCATGGGGGTCGGGTTTGGGTAGGAAAAATACGCCTGCCGGGCGGCCTCGATATCCTGCGCGGATTCGTTTGCGGGCAGGGCCACCATGCCGCAGCCCACAAAGCCGATGCGAACGCCGGGCACCAGTTCCCTGAGCTTGGTGGCGGCCAAGCCGTGCGCCAGGTGGATGTGATGGCTCATGGGGATGGTATCGTGCAGGGGCAACTGGTAACCGGGCGCCATACCGCCCTCGATGTTGCCGATGCCAATCGCGCATTGCGGCTCGTTAAAGGTGAAAAAATCCTTGACACGGTTACCGTAGCGTTTGGCCACAAGCGTTGCGTAGGCTTCAAACCACCGCGGGGATTCCGGGTTAAGCCAACCGCCGCGGCGTTGCAGGGCGCTGGGCAAATCCCAATGGTACAGCGTAACCAGCGGTTGAATCCCCTGCGCCAGCAGGCAATCAATCAGCTCGTCGTAAAAGCGCAGCCCGGCCTCGTTGGCGGGGCCTTCCCCCTCCGGCAGCACGCGCGCCCACGCGATGGAAAAGCGGTAATTCCGAACGCCAAGGCTCCCCATCAGCGCGACGTCCTCCCGCATGCGGTGGTAATGATCGCAGGCCACATCCCCGGTATGGCCGCCGTACACCTTGCCGGGCGTATGGCAAAAATCATCCCAAATGGAGCGGCCCTTGCCATCCTCAAAGGCGCCGCCCTCCACCTGATAGGACGCCGTGGCCGCGCCCCAGACAAACCCTCTGCGAAAACCCATGCAGACCCCTCCATTCACCGCGCCCCGGTCAAATCCATACCGCGAAGGCGCGTACTGTGAACTATGATATCGTTTCCGACCGGTTTTGACAACAGTCAGCGGCAAACATTTTTTCGGTCACAGGCGCTTGGGGGGGAGGGGCCTCAGGCTCCGCGCGCCTGTCAACGCGGAAAAACCTTCAGATCACAAACTGTTCCATGTAGCGGCGGCTGAGCCGCAGCGATTCCAGCACACGCTCGCGCGAGCCTTCAAACGCCCTGTCCTCCACCTCCACGCACACATAGCCGTTGTAGCCAATATCCGTAAGCGCGGAAATGTAACGCCCCCAGTCCACATCGCCCAGCCCGGGCAGCTTGGGGCTCATGTATTCCAACGGGTAGGCCGTGATCCCCACCTGCTGAAGCTTATCCGCATACAGCTTGATATCCTTGCAGTGAACGTGAAAAACTCGGTCGCTGAAATCATACAGCGGCTTGATGGGATCGATCATCTGCCAGATAAAATGGGAAGGATCGTAATTGATGCCGAGGTTTTGGGAGGGCAGAATTTCAAACACCTTGCGCCAGTTGGCGGGCGAGGTCATCAGATTCTGCCCGCCGGGCCACTGGTTACGATCAAACAGCATGGGGCAGTTTTCAATGGCGATCCTTACGCCCCGCGCTTCCGCATAGGCCAGAATCGGCGGCCAGATTGCCCGCACCTGTTCCAGATTTTCTTCCACCGTCCGGTATTGGTCGCGGCCGATAAACGTGGTCACCAGATTTACGCCAAGCTTGGCGCTGGCGGCAATCACTTTTTTCAGGTGCTCCGCCGCGGCGGCGCCTCGTGCCCCGTCGCTGTCCAGCACATTGGGATAATAAGCCAGCGCGCTGATTTCCACGCCCTGTTTGCGGCAATAATCCCGGATGTATGCGGCCTTCGCGTCGTCCAGGGCGTCCACGTCAATGTGGCTTACGCCGGCATAACGGCGTTCCGCCTTGCCGGCTGGCCAGCAAGCCACCTCCACACAGCGGTAGCCCATGGAAGCGGCGGTATCAATCATTTCTTCAAAAGTCCAACCTTCCAGAATGGCGCTTACAAACCCCAGCTTCATCGAAAAACACCCCTTCAAACAGCCGATGGCATCCAAGCCTTCCCGGCCCTGCACTGTGGAACACTCGCTTTCGCCGCCGGGCTTCCCGGCCGGCGGGCAGTCCCATGCGACGCGGAACCGCTAAATAGAATCCCGGAGCACCAGCTCAGTTTTCAAAAGCACGTGCCGCGGTTCCCCGGTCGGGTTCTGCATCCGGTCCGCGAGCATCTCGCAGGCCATGTACCCCAGTTGAAACTGCGGCATGTTAACCGCCGTTACGCTGGGATGGCTTACCATGGAAATGTAGGTGTTGTCAAAACCGATCAGCGAGCAATCCTCCGGGATTTTCACCCCTTCGGTATTGGCGGCTTTCACAACGGCCGCGGCGAACATATCGCTCGTCGCCAAAATCGCGTCCGGTTTTTCCTGCGTGGTCAGCAGTTGGCGCGCCACGGCAAAGGAGCTGTCAAAGCCCATTTCCGTCACCTTAAACACCAGCGTCGGGTCCACGGCGATGCCGGCTTCCAAAAGCGCCTCGGCATAGCCGCGGTAGCGCTGTCGGGCATACTTGAATTTATCCGGCCCGTTAATGAGGGCAACCCGCTTCCTTCCCCGCTGTAAAAGCGTGCCCACGGCGTTTTTAGCGGCGGAAAAATCGTCCACGCTCACGTAGGGCAGCGGGCTTCTTTCATTATATTCCGCGCACTGCACCACGGGAGCGACGCTGTCGATGGCGTTCAGCGCGGCCTCGTTGTTTACGGGGGATAGCAAAATGCAGCCGCCCGCGTTGATGGTGTGCAAAAGATCGGTTAATCGCTTGGCGTGCTCGTCTAAGTTCGTTTCGGCAAACACGAGCGTTTCCAATCCCCGGTTTTTAGCCGACACCTGAATGCCCTTTACGATTTTGGCGTAAAACGGGTTATCCAAATTGGGCAAAACCACCACGATCAGCCCTTTCCGATCCGGTACGACCGGCTCGGGCCGCAGGTAACCCAACGACTCCATGGCGGCGCTCACGCGCTCCACCGTGGAGGACCGCACGTTGCCTTTATCGTTGAGCACGCGGGATACCGTGGCGATCGACACGCCCGCGCGCGCGGCTACCTCGGTAACGGTTGGCTCCGCGCTTTTTTTCTTCATTGAATGGTTGCGCCTCCCTCCGAACATGGGAAATGGCTGATCCTGTGCAGATTATAGCACAGCTGTCCGCATAATGTAAAGAATGTATTGATAAATGTAACGTTTACATTTAACGTTTCACCCAACAATCCTGTTTTTGGTTGTATCATAATGTATACAGCGCATCCCACGCAAAATGAAAACTTATGAAAACATCCAGCTTCTCGTTGACAGATGTAAAACTGTATGTTATTCTTTGGACAAGCAAAAGGAACAGGAATACGGCGGGGTACCATGCGGTTTCCCTGTTCTTGAAGCGCCATCGCCTCCCGCACCGTGCGGGGGAGCAATAACAGCATTATGAAACGGAGGCATTCATCATGAAAAAGATTCTGGCCGTCGTCCTCGCGCTGACGCTCTGCCTGAGCCTGTTCACGCTCACCGCGTCCGCCGAAACCGCGAAGTTCAAGATCGGCATCCTCGCGCCGGCCGTAACCCATGGCTGGGTCGCGGGCGTGGCGTACAACGCGGAAGCCCGCTGCAAGGAGCTGGCGGATACCGTGGAGTACAAGCTCTACACCTCCAACAACGCTGAAGAAATGACCACCCAGCTGGACGACCTCAAAACTTGGGGCGCTCAGGCCATCGTCGCCTTCCCGCAGTGGGACGGCATGGAAGTCCCCATTCAGGCCGCCATTGACGAAGGCATCACGGTTGTCAATTTCGACATCAAGATCGACGCCACCGGCATCTACCTGGTAACCGGCGACAACGAGAGCATGGGCGTGGAAAGCGCCAAGTACATCGTGAGCAAAATCGGCACCACCGGCACCGTAGTCGCCCTGCCCGTGCCGACCAGCGGTTCCGTTTCCGAACTGCGCATGAAGGGCTTCACCGACACCATGAAGGAAATCGCGCCCGACATGAAGATCGTGGAATACGCCACCAAGTTCACCCGTGAAGACGGCCTGAAAGATTTCACCGACATTCTGGCTGCCAACCCGCAGATCGACGCCGTGTACAGCCTTGACGACGAAACCTCCATCGGCGCCTTGCAGGCGATTTCCGACGCGGGCCGCACGGATATCAAAGTAATCACCGGCGGCGGCGGCATGCAGGAGTACTTCAAGATGATGCCCGAAAATAAGGACATCTGGATCTGCTCCGCGCTGTACAGCCCGATGATGGTGCGCGATGCCGTGGACGTAGCCGTGAGCGTGCTCAAGGGCGAAACCGTGGACGCCGTCAAGGTGATCCCGACCACGATTGTGGACCGCGACAACTGCGACCAGTACATCGACCCCAACAACACCGTATACTAACGGATCCGCGGACATAGCCTCCACCCCGCAAAGCGCGGGCGTACGCCAATGCGGCGGCACGCCCGCGCCGTGGGGAGGCGCTCCCGATGGCAGGCGCGCCGCGCAGTAACGCGGCGCACCGGCCGCGTTGTTTTGTTCCGCCTTATGCCCATCGCAGCCGCCATGCCATACGCCGCGCTGCTCAGGTAAAGGTCGGCGCAAAATATCCAAACGGTGGAACCGCCGAAAAAGCGCGGCGCGCCGCGCAAGGGTCGGAACACTGTACGCGCAGCGTTCCGACCCTTGCGCGCCGGTCTTTGAAAACCACGGTTTGCCCCGACCCAACAGAACCGAAACGGATGTGAGCCACGCATGAAGCTGGAAATGCAGGGAATTTGCAAAGCCTTTGGCACAAACCGCGTATTGAAATCCGTTGATTTTCATCTGGACGGCGGTGAAATCTGCGCGCTGCTGGGCGAAAACGGCGCGGGCAAATCCACGCTGATGAACATTCTGGGGGGCGTATTGCCCGCGGACGAGGGTACGATTGCGCTGGACGGAACGCCGCAGGTTTTCGCCAACCCAACCCAGTCGCTCAACGCCGGCATCGCCTTTATCCATCAGGAACTGAACCTGATTAACGACCTGCCGATTTATGAAAACATGTTTATCGGCCGCGAGCTGAAAAAGCCGAGCGGTTTTTTGGACCACGCGCGCATGATTGCCGAAACGCGCGCGGTGTTCGACCGGATGGGCCTGACCATCGACCCCCGCGCCATGGTGAGCGATCTGGACGCGAGCTACAAGCAGATTGTGGAAATCAGCCGCGCGCTTTTAATGAAAGCGCGGCTGATTATCATGGACGAGCCCACCACCTCGCTGACCGATCCGGAAATCGAGCGCGTATTTGCGATGCTGCGCACCCTTCGGGAACAGGAGGTGGGCATTGTGTTCATCTCGCACAAGTTGCGCGAGGTGATGGCGATTTGCGACCGCTACGCCGTGCTGCGCGATGGGGTGATGGTGGCGCAGGGCAGGGTAGCGGATACCAACGTGAACGAGCTTGCGCGTTTTATGGTGGGGCACGATGTGCGCACCGGCACAGCGGCCCGGGCCTGCACCCGGGGCGAAGAACGGCTGAAGCTGACCAACCTCACGCTGGAACCCAGCTTCCGGGGCGTGAACCTTACAGCCTACGCGGGGGAAGTGCTGGGCGTCACAGGCTTGCTGGGCGATGGCCGCAGCGAGCTGTTTCGCACGGTTTTTGGCGCGGAGCCGGGCTATGAGGGCGAAATCCGCGTGATGGGCAAACCGGTCAAAATGAGATCAACCCGGCAGGCCGTGGCTCTCGGGATTGGCTATGTGCCCCGCAACCGCAAGGAAAACGGGATTGTGAAGGATATGAACATCCTGGAAAACGGCTCCATTGTCACCTGGCCCCAACTGACCCGGCACGGTTTTCTGAACCACCGCCGCCAGCGGGCGCAGTTTGACGCGCAGCGCAAGGCGCTCAGCATCAAGCTGGACCGCACGGAGGATCTGATTACCAGCCTCTCCGGCGGCAACCAGCAAAAAGTGGTGCTGGCCAAGTGGCTCAGCGCCAACCCCAGCGTGCTGATTCTGGACAACCCCACCCAAGGCGTGGATGTGGGCGCGAAGGAAGAAATTTACGATATTATCAAAACGCTTGCCGATCACGGCGTGGCGGTGATCGTGCTCAGCAGCGAGGCTCAGGAAATGATCCGCGTATGCGACCGCGCGCTTGTCATGTACCACGGAGCCGTGCGCGACGAGGTGAGCGGCGAGCGTATGACCGAGCATGAAATGATGCGCCTGGCAACCGGCGCCTGAGGCAACCGGCGCGCCCGAAAACGCGCGGCCTGCCCGGCGCAAGCGGCCAACCGACCCCAATACGGTTGCAAACGCCGCGGCGGCAAAGGCGCAAAGCCAATCACGAAGGGAGCATAACCCTATGGAACAAACCCGGAAGCAGCGGAATATTCTTGGTTGGCTGGGGCACAGCTGGAAAACCAAACCCCTCTTTTCCACGGCGTGCGCGCTGTTGGTCATGGTCGTTTTGCAAACCCTCGCGCTCGGCTTTCAGTACGCCGGCGTTGGCGAATGGTTTGCCGCGTGGGGAAAAAACTGGATCAACATCCTGCGCAACAACGCCGGCGTAGGCATCATTGCGCTGGGCATGACGTTTGTCATCATTTCCGGCGGCATTGATTTGGCAGTCGGCTCCACGCTGGTCGCCATCGGCGCGGTCATCATTGTGCTGATCGACGGCAACGCGACCGGCGTGCTCGCTTCGCTTGGCATCACAGGCCCGTTTGCCTATATACTCGCCATTGCGGCGGGCATTCTGGTGGGCGTGCTGCTGGGCGAATGCTCGGGCGCGCTGATTGCCCACCGGGGCATGCCGCCATTCATCGCCACGTTGGGTATGATGAAAATCGCGCGCAGCGTAACCCAGCAGTTTATGCAATCCTCCTCCCCCACGGTGCCCAAGTCGTTTTTAGCCATCGCCAACACCCGCATCGGTGGGGAAATCATCCTGCCCATTATCTACTGGTTGGTGCTGGCGGTGGTTCTTCATATCGTCAGCAAGCATACCGCCTTTGGGCGGCAGGTGTTCGCGGTCGGCTCCAGCGAGCGCACCAGCAAGCTGTCCGGCGTGAATGTGAAAAAGGTGAAACGCCGCGTCTACGTGCTCATGGGCGCACTGGTCGCCGTTACAGCCGTGATCCAGATCGCGCGCATCGGCAGCATGGACTACGCCAACGCGGGCAGCGGGTACGAGATGGACGCCATCGCGGCGGTCATTATCGGCGGCACCAGTATGAGCGGCGGTCGCGGCTCCATCTGGGGCACGGTGCTGGGCATGCTGATCCTCGCGGTCATGAACAACCTGCTCAATCTAATGGGCGTACCGCCCTTTTTACGGGAAGCGTTCAAAGGCGTGATCGTGATTGCCGCTGTTCTGCTGCAAAAACAGGATAGCGTCAACTGACCGGGCATGTTCCACAGGGGTAGGCGCAGGCCCATTCGCATTGCCAGCCCGCAGGGGCTTATTCCGCACCCATTATAAGCAGGCTTTGGCTTTATATGGGCAACGGTTCCCTTGATAACGCGCGCCGAACGGGCCTTATCACCACAACCCGCAAAGCGCGCGCTTCCCAGACAAGGAGGTTATTGTTATGCTGAATGTCGGTATCATCGGTTGCGGCAAAATCGCGCAGGTGCGGCATCTGCCCGAATACGCGACCCGTGCGGACGTTAAGATTACGGCGCTGTTTGACCTCAACCCGGAACGCGCCCGGACGCTTGCCGCCCAATATGGCGCAAAGGCTTACTCGACCTACGAAGCTTTGCTGCAAGCCCAGGATGTGGACGCGGTCAGCGTTTGCACCGCGAACGACGCGCATGCCGATATCACCTGCGCGGCTTTGGCCGCCGGCAAGCATGTGCTGTGCGAAAAACCCATGGCTACCACCCTTGCGGATTGCGAGCGGATGGTGGTTGCCGCGCGCCAATCCGGAAAAACGCTGATGATTGGCCAAAACCAGCGGTTGGCCGGCGCGCACGCCAAGGCAAGGGAGCTGATTCGATCCGGCGCGATTGGCACGCCGCTCACCTTCCGCACCAGTTTCCGCCACGGCGGGCCGGAAACCTGGTCCATCGACCCCGGCGCGAACACCTGGTTTTTTGACAAAAAACGCGCGGCCATGGGCGCCATGGCCGATCTGGGCATCCATAAAACCGACCTGATCCAGTACCTGCTGGGGCAAACGGTCGTGGAAACCCGCGCGACGCTGACCACGCTGGATAAGCGCCTTGCCGACGGAAGCCTCATCGGCGTGGACGATAACGCCATCTGCATTTTTACCATGAGCGGCGGGGCGATCGGCACCATGACGGCCTCGTGGACGGATTACGGCTCGGAGGATAACGCGACGGTGATCTTTGGCACACAGGGCGTGCTGCGCATCTACGAGGACCGCGCGCACGCGCTGGTGCTGGAGCATCGGGGCGGGGCGACGGAAACCTTTGACGTGGACGAGATTCAAACCAACGAACATCAGACGCGTTCCGGCGTGATCGACCTGTTTGTGAAGGCCGTAACCAACCCGGCCACGGAAGGCATCACCGGGGAAAGCGTGCTGACCGCCATGCGCGCGGTGTTTGGCAGCATCGAAAGCTCCGAAACCGGCAAAGCGGTACGGGTGAACGGATAAAACGCGACGGTGGACGCGGCGCGCACGGCGACCTGTGCAAACCGTGCCCGCCGTTATCCATGGCTGTTTAGGGATGTGCGCCCGTAAAACCAAAAAGGCCGGCGCGCATGCCCCTCCGCCGCTGCGGGGCGGCGGCACAGCAAAGTTGAATGGGAGGAATGAAAGATGCGGCGGATCATCGCGGCCAATTCCAACTGTTACCACGGGTTTTCCATTGAACAGGCGATTGACGGCATCAGGCGCGCGGGGTTTCACTACATCGAACTGACCGCCACCAAGGGCTGGACGGAACACGTTTTTCCCAACATGCCGTTTGAACGTCTGCTGGCCGTACAGGACGCGCTGAAGGCCGCGAACCTTACGCCCTTTGCCATGAGTGGTCACTGTAACCTGATGGATCCGACCCGCGCGGCGGATTTTGAGCATAACATGCGGCTTGCGGCTTTTTTTGGCTGCGCCTATATCGTCAGCTCCATCGGAGAAGCGCATTTGAAGGATCAGGCGGTTGCCGACATTGCCACGGTTGCCGCGCGAGTCGCGGAGCTGGTGCCGCAGTTGGAAACCTACGGCCTGACCCTCGTGCTCGAAACCCACGGGCACGATCACGGCACCGGAGCCATCCTTGCGGATGTGGTGCGCCGCGTTGGCAGCCCGCGCGTCCGGATCAACTACGATACCGCCAACGTGATTTTTTACGGCGGCGTGGACCCCGTTACGGATTTCGCCGCGTGCGTGGCCGACGTGGGTTACTTGCATTTGAAGGATAAGGCGGGCAAGCTAACGGAATGGAATTTTCCCGCGTTGGGGGAAGGCTCGGTGGATTTTCCCCGCATCTTTGACGTGCTTGCCAAGGCGGATAACCGCAGCCCCCTGAGCGTGGAGATCGAGTTTACGCAGGCAGGCCTCAAAGACCTGGCCGAGGTGGACGAAGCCATGCTGCAAAGCGCGCGTTATCTCAAGGCGCAGGGCTTTACCCTGTAAGCGGTCGGCAGGTTTTCAGCGCGCAAGGTTAGGGGGAGGAAAAAGCATGAACATCGCGCTGGTGGGCTTGGGCGGTATGGGTACCGTCCACTACATGAATTATCAGCACATCCCGGGGGCGAACGTCGTCGCAGTTGTGGGAACCACCGAAGCGGACCGCGCCAAGGCCGGCGCATGGGGCGTGCCGATCTACCCGACGCTTACCGAGCTGTGCGGGGCGCAAGCGGTCGATCTGGTGGATATCTGCGCGCCTACCTACCTGCACCGTCAGTTGGCGCTGGAAAGCTTTGCTCTGAGCAAGCATACCCTGACCGAAAAACCGGTCGCCCTGCGCCTGTGCGACGCCGAGGCTATGTACGATGCGGCGGACCGGGCCGGTAAGCAGCTGTACGTGGGGCAAGTTTTGCAGTTTACGCTTGAAACGGAGGCGCTTCGCACGGTTGTGCGCGACGGGCGCTATGGAAAACCGTTGGACGGCTGCTTTGAGCGCCTGACGGCCGCGCCCCGGTGGACGCAGGGCAGCTGGCTGTTTGACCGTAGCCGTAGCGGTCTACTGCCGTTTGATTTGCACATCCATGATCTGGACCTGATTGTGAGTCTGTTTGGCAAGCCGGAAACCGTCGCCTATACCGCAACCGGGAACGCGGATAAACCCTATCGGGAGCAATACCGTTTTCAGTATGGCTATCCGGGGCTGACCGTATGCGCGGAGGCGGCCTGGTTTAACGCGGCGATTCCGTTTACCGCGCGCTGGCGCGTCTATTTTGAGCGCGGGATGCTCATACAGGACGAAGCGGGCGTGCGGGGGTATGCGGCGGACGGTGAAATTACTGCATTTGATACCGAGGAGCCGGTCAAGATACCAACCGGGATCAATCTGCCGCCGACCGGCTGGTTTTTAAGGGAATTGACTCATTTTACACAGTGCGCCGCGCAGGGAAAGCCCTCGGAGCGTGTGCCGCGTGAGCAGGTATTGGCTGTGTTGGAGGTTTTGCAGCGCATCGGGGATTGAGTTAAGGGAACCCAATCCCCCGCCGCAGCGGAACCGGGTCAAGGGCGAAGCCCTTGTCAGGGCGCAGGGGCGAGGCCCCTGCCGGGGTTTGGGGCAGCGCCCCAAGCCCCACGCCGCAGCGTAAACCCAACAAGCGAGCGAACAGCCCGCAGGGCGATGAGGCGAGCGGGTATAACGCATTGTAAAGATTAGCCTCCAACCCGTCCCCATCCCCCGCCGCAGCGGAACCGGGTCATGGGCGAAGCCTTTGTCAGGGCGCAGGGGCCGAGGCCCTGCCGGGGTTTGGGGCAGCGCCCCAAGCCCCACGCCGCAGCGTAAACCCAACAAGCGAGCGAACAGCCCGCAGGGCGATGAGGCGAGCAGGTATAACGCATTGTAAGGATTAGCCTCCAACCCGTCCCCATCCCCCGCCGCAGCGGAACCGTCAGGTGAGAACGCCCGAGCGCATTGCGTCGGGTTACTTTTTTCCCTCCCGGTAGGTCGCTCCCGCGTTTCCGTTGCTTTTTCCCCTGTTTTGCGCTATGATGGGCACGCGCTCAATACCGCGGAAACGGAAACCGCATAAGGAGAATGAAACATGTTGGAATTTAAGTTTGACACTCAGTTGCTCATTGAGGGGCATCAACTGTCCGAGGACGCGATCAACGAGTACATCACCGCAAACATTGAAGGGGATTGCCTGCTGGCCGTTGGCGATGAGGATTTAATCAAGATTCACTTTCACACCAACACGCCCTGGAAGGTTTTGCAGTATTGCAGCACCTTGGGCGATATCTACGATGTGGTGATCGAAAACATGGAACGTCAGGAAAACGGCCTGCAAGGCTGAGCATACCCCAGCGAGCAAACGCCCGCTGAACCTCCTGCGCACGCCGAACCGTTTCCCTATTGCTTTCCATGAAAAACCCTCAACTGTGCGTTCAGTGTTCCATGCGTTTTCCACAGTGCGCACGCGCGCCATTTTACGGCGTTTTTCAGTTTTTATCTGGTAAAATCTGTGTTTTGAATGTTCTGACCAACGCGAACCGCAACATCGGGCTATCCCTTTTTCCATAAGCCTTTCGGTCAAAAAATGCGTTTCGTTTGTTCGCTTGCGCTGTCAAACCGCAAAGCGCTCGCGTTCGTAAACCCGGATAGATGCAAATCGGATTTCCTCGCGTTATCCTCGTGTTTTCCACAGTATGGCCGGGCATATTCCACATCCGTTTCCACAGGGTTGTACATCGCTTCGGGAGTGCTTGTAAGCAACCTGAGCATAGCGCAACCGGCGCTTCAAAGGGGGATCGTTATGGTGACAGCCATCATCGGCGGCGGCGCCGCGGGCATTGCGGCTGCCATCACGGCGGCAGAGAACGGCCAGCGTGTGTTGATATTGGAACGCAATCGCAAACCGCTCAAGAAGCTCGGCATTACCGGCAACGGCCGGGCTAATCTGCTCAATATAGGCCCGCTCGCCTATTACGGCGACGAGGCTTTCGCGCGCGCGGTGCTCGAGCAGGTTTCCCCATGGCAACTGTGCGATTTTTTGACCCAACAGGGCCTTTCCCTGCGGGAAGAAGGCGCAAACCTGATTTATCCGGCGGCTTTGCAGGCTTCCGTCGCAGTGGATGCCCTCAGCCTGCGAGCCGCGCAACTGGGCGTTACCTTCTTGCTCAACGCGCAGGCGGTGGAAATCGCCCGCCTTGGAAACGGCTTTCGCATCCATGCCCTGCAAACCGTCAGCCCCCCGGAGGGCCGCAAGACGGGCAATGCCCGCCCTAAGGAAAGCTCGGCTACGGATCGGCAGCCGCTGGATATCACGGCCGATCGCGTGATTGTCACAGTCGGCGGAGCCGCCGCGCCCGCACAGGGCACCGACGGTAGCGCCTACGGCCTGCTCACGGCGTTTGGTCATAAACTGATCCCTACCCGCCCGGCGCTGTGCGGGTTGCTCACCGAGCCGCGCCGCATCGAAGGCCTCTCCGGGCAACGCGCGCGGGTTGCCCTGCGGCTGTTGACCCCGGAAGGCCAAACCCTGCATGCCACAGCCGGTGAAATGCTGTTTGGGGAGGATTCCGTCAGCGGTATCGCGGCCATGCAGCTGGCGCGTTTTGTAACGCCCGGCACGGTACTGTCTGTGGATTTGCGGCCAGCCACCGGCTGGCAGGGCTTGCGGGATGGCGAAAACCCCATTCCGGTTTCCGCCATGGAGGCAAAGCTTGCCGAGTTGTGCCGTTTACGCGCGGGCGATGCGCTGGGGGATCTGCTCACAGGCACATTCAGCGCGCCCATCGCCCGGTGGCTCCTGCGCGAAGCTCGTATTGGCCAGCCCAATTTTCCGCTAACCCAGCTCCCGACCGAAAGCCTTCGCCGGTTGGCGCAAACCATTGCCGATGTTCGCCTGCCCGTACCGGGCACGCGGGGTTTCGATCAGGCGCAGGTGACCGCCGGGGGCATCAGCACCGAGGATTTTAACCCAACCACCATGGAAAGCAAATGCTGCCCCGGCCTGTACGCCGCCGGCGAAGTGCTGAATGTGGACGGGGATTGCGGCGGTTTTAACCTGATGTTTGCCTTCGCCAGCGGCATCCTTGCCGGCAAGGCTAGGTAACGCATTGTTTTGGAACCTGAGCAGGGCTGCTGCCGGCAAGGGTTCTGCCTGCGCGCGCTCTCATCAGCTTTGCAGATCTGCGGTTCGCATCGCTTTTAGCAAAGGGAGGAAACGGCATGCTTACGGTGCGGTCGTCGCACATCGTCTATTTCAGCGGCACAGGCGGCACGGCAAGGGTTGCGCGTGCCTTTCAGGCGGCGCTTGACAGCCGTGGCATTTCCACCGCGCTCACCGAGCTGAACGGCCCTCCGTATCCTGCGGTGAATGCGGACCTGCTGGTGCTGCTATACCCCGTATATGCCGCCAACGCGCCTCAGCCTGTGCGCGAATGGCTGGCCGTCGCGCCTGCGGGCGAGGGCCGCTGTGCCGCGGTTCTCTCCGTATCCGGCGGCGGAGAGGTGTCCCCCAACACCGCGTGCAGGGTATATCCCGCGCGCCGCCTCGCCCAAAAAGGTTACCGTGTGCTGTGGGATTCCATGCTTGTGATGCCTTCCAATTTCATGATCCCCTACTCAGACGCGCTTTGCGCCCTGTTGCTACGCGAAGCCCCCCGCCGTGCCGAGCAGATTGTCGGCAACCTGCTGGCCGGCAATGTACGCCGTTCGCATCCCTTGCTTTGGGACCGTATGCTTACCCGCCTGCTGGGGATCGAGCGGTTCGGCAGCCGCATGTTTGGCAAGCAGCTACGAGCGGGCGACCGTTGCAACGGTTGCGGCTGGTGCGCGCGGCATTGCCCGCGGGGCAATATAACCCTGAAAGCTGACCGGCCCGTGTTTGGCGACCGTTGCGTGCTTTGCACACGCTGCCTTTACGGTTGCCCGACCAACGCCATCACCCCGGGCTTTGGCAAATTCGCTTTGCTCAGGGACGGTTTTAATCTGGACGCTATCGAAGCGCGCACCGCCCAAACGGATGATTTTCCGTCCGTGGAAGCGTTGACACACGGCATAGCGATGAACGGGGTGCGCAAGTACCTGAACGAGGCGAAAGGCGCGCCCGCTAACGGCCAAACCAATCAGGTTTGAGGCCGTTGACAAACCAAAATGTGTTTATGAAAAGCGCCGCCTTGTGCCTTGGCACTCGTGGCGCTTTTGTTGAATGCGTGGCCGCGTAAGGCTTCCGGCGGGAAAAGACCAACGCAGTTGCCCTCCAGGCTTTGCCGTCAACCCGGCTTCGCTGCGGTGGGCGGTTTTTCGGCCATCTAAAGCCAGACAGGCTCTCCGTTAAGGCAACAGCCTGCCGCGCCGTTTTCACAAAATTCAGAGAGTTTCTTCCGCCCACGGGAAAGTCATCGCCGCCAAAAACCGGCGCTCAAACCCGGCATCCCCGCCCAGTTGCACAATTTGAGCGGTACGGGCGATCCATTCCGCCTTGGGGCGAAGCCGCGTATCCAGCAAAAGGGCGGCAGCGCCGGCCAGCGACGCGTTGCCCACGGCATGTGCGCGGCCCGCCAGCGCTGCCGGGATTAACCCGACGGCAACGGCGCTGGCAACGTTGAGGCGGCTCCCGAAACCGCCGGCCAAATCCAACCGTTTCACATCGGAAGGCAACGCGCCCGCCGCTACAAGCAGCGTTTCTATTCCGGCAGCAACGGCAGCTTTGGCCAGTTGCAACGCGCGGATGTCGCCGGCGCTCAAGGAAATGCCGTCGCGCAACGCAAAAGCAGGCGCGTCAGAAGCGCCGGTCGAATCCAGCCGGCCAAGCGACAAAAGCGCCGCGACCGCATCCAGCAAGCCGGAACCGCAAAGCCCCGTGGCTTCGCCGCCGCCCAGCACATGCGCGCCCAGCCCGCCCTGTTCCACCCATACTTTGTCAATCGCGCCGCGCACGCTCCCGCAACCCTGCGAAATTTCCCCGCCTTCAAATGCGGGGCCTGCCGCGGTGGACGCGGCGTACAGCGCGCCCCGGTGCCACAGCATCAGCTCGCCGTTGGTGCCGATGTCCGCCAGCAGCACGGTATCCGGTTGCTCGCACAGGCCGGTGGAAAGCGCCGCGCAGGTGATGTCCGCCCCCATGAACGCGCCCGCGCAGGGCGGCAGGTACAGCCTCGCCCCGGCCAAAGGCTCCGGCCATTCGCCGCCGAACAGCTCATCCGCCACGAACGGCGCGGAAGCCAGCGAGCGCGGATTACGGCCCGTCAGCAGGGTTAGCATCACGGTATTGCCCGCCACGGTCATCGCTTCTACGCACGGGATATCCGCCGTGGCGCATGCCTGCGCAACGCACCGCGCAATCGCGCCGCGCGCCATGGCGCTCAATTTTTCAAGACCGCCGGCCAACGCGGCGGAAATGCGACCCATAACATCCGCAGCCACGGCGGTTTGCGGGTTCACCAGCGCGCTTTCCGCCAGCAGCCGACCGGTCGCAAGCTCGTACACCCGCGCGCCAATCGTCGTGGTGCCCAAATCCACCGCCGCCCCGTAGCGCCCGGCCATCGGCAGGCCGGGCGTCGCCTGTGCGCCTTGCGTTTCAATCAACACCCAGTTTATTTCAGCGGGCAGGGTAACCGTGCAATTGCCCAGCAACCGCGCCTGACAGGCCAGCCGCTGCCCCGCCTCGGTTTCTGCCTGCGTCGGCGCGGAAAGTTCCCCGCGAACCTCCGTCACGGCGCATTTGCGACAGGTTCCGCGCCCCCCGCAGGGCTGGTCCACAGCGAAGCCCGCATCCGAAAGGGCTTCGGCCAGCGTCGGCGTGCCGGCAAAGGCATGCGCGGCGGTTTTGGGGCCGCGCACAATGGTCAGGGTTGGCATGGCAAGGCTCCTTTCCCACAGGCTATGCGTCGCATTCCGCGCCGTTTGCGCCGGGCATTTCCGGCAGGGTTCCAAAAGCCGGTTACCTCACGCCCAGCTCGGTATACAGGGTAAAAATGCGTTCCCGCACTTCGCCCGGCAAACGCATATTCAGCCATTTTCCCAGCCAATGGCGCGTGCCGTCCCTGGGGTGCGTTTTCAGGTGATGCGCGATCAGCGTGGCCTTCTTGACGCCGCCCGGCATCAGCTGATAAAGCACAAACCAATCCGCCAGCGGACAAAGCGGCACGGGCACACCCTGAACCGTTACGGCGCGAATCGCGCGATCCCCGGGAAAGGGGTAGCGATACAGATCCTCATTACGCCGCAGGGTGTAATCGCACAGCAGGTCAAAATCTACATTGTCAAGCGTGAACTCCACAAACCGCGCGGACGCGTACACCGGGTTCGGGCTTTGCGCAGGCAACAGCCGCGCCCCCAGCCGGTTGAACACATCCAGCGTCGTTTCCATGGAGTCCGGAGCGACAATCAGGTCAAAATCGTGAAAATCCGCGGTTACCCCTTCCAGATACAACAGTGCGGATGCGCCGACCGCCCATTCGACGCTGGCCATATTCAACCGTTTGCCCACTTTGGCAAGCGTGGAAAGCTTGCTTTCGATATCCAAAACAGACCCGCTCCCCGTCGATGTATTGGGAAATCACTGACTCCAGTATAACGAATGCGCGCGCCATCCGCAAGGGGCTCGCGCGCGCTTTGCCTGAAATCAGGCGGATTTAGGCACGGTTGCCATGAATGTTATTTTTGCGTAAAGCCGCCCGGAGCGTCGCGGCGCAACCGGAAAGGACGGTTTCGCTGCCAACCACCCGCACGGCAAACCTTGATTCAACGGCTTGGTTGACAAACGCTCGATTGCTGATATGATAAAAACGATGGCAGCCATCAGATGAAATTTCAATAGAAGGATTGCGGGTAGTTTTGGAAGGCGCTCAGGAGCGCGGCTCGGCCCATCGGTTCCGGCTCGGTGCGCGTCGGCGAACAGACAGGCTTGAGGTAAGGCTTTCGCAAATTCAAAGCGCAGGGGGTGCTTCTGTTTTGCAAAAGGGCATGCAACGGTATCTCGCCTTGGCGATCCTGATTGGCCAATTTTTCTGCGGTACTGCCGGTATGGCGCAGGAAGCAGGCGATTTGCACCTGTATCAGGGGATCCCCATGGAAGGGACAACGCCTGAGATGGTTTCAAAGACCCTTTGGGAGAAAAAAGGGGTTCCCTTTGAGGTCGCAACCCAAGTTTGGAGCGGCAACGCGTATGGCGTGGAGGATTTTAGTTACCGGTGGAACTTGCAGTTAGATTTTAACAAGGATGATATCGGCGTAAACCGGATTCTGCTGAGCGGCGCGCAGCCGGCACGCGTAGCGCCGGAAGCGTTTAGCGACCGTGTGCAAGCGGATTTGCTTCAGTTTATCGATGTGGAAAAGCAGCTGTCCACCCTGTACGGCGAGCCGGATATCCGTTTTTTCCTGACGGTTGGCCTGTCAAACCCTGCCGGTGAAAGGTGGATGTTTGAAAGCGGCGATTGGGAAATCGAACCCATGACAGAGGTATGCGAGCAGAATCTTCAGTTTCAATCCATTTCCGTTTGGGGCAATGTTGTGCTTCAAACATGGGTGGATCGGAAAAAGCCAAATGTGGAGGGAAATTATCTGTCGCGCGTTATGCTGTATTATTACCCGGACCTGCAAGCGACGGACGCCATGAGAGCGGCAACCGTGGCGATGTATCCGGATGGGGTCAACTGACAGGCGGGCGCGCGCTTGCTGCCGAAAGGCACATCGGGGTAGGCAGCCGGACCGCTTCTCCACGCCGCGCTCCATGCCGCGCTAACCGCAACCCGACGATCGTTATTCAAAACCCATGCAAGATCATTGCCTTGCATGGGTTTTGATGTTGATACAGAATTGTGAAAGAAAATACTCTTTATCAAAGCTTGCGCCCTTACCCCATCTTCGCTACCGCGATGGGTTCTATTTTGCCGGAAAAATGTTGATTTCCACTTCCGGATCATTCACGCTGTCCAAAGAGGAAGGCGCGACTGTTTGGCCCTCCGAGAGCATTTCCGCCGCATTGGTCGCATCCGGGGCCGGGCTTTGCGTAACCTCCGGCAAGCTGGTTTGCAGGCCGCGAGCTGCGTTCAGCTCGTCAATCACGGATTTCCGCTTCGCGGGGGCGCAACCGGGGCATGGCTCCAGCTCGCTGAACGGGGCGGTGTCCAGCTCGGCATAGGTAAAGCTGGATAACGGGAGGTACTGCTCCTTCACCATGCCGCAATTGGCAATGTCGTGATAGTATTTTCCGCCATCCTTATTGTAGTACAGCAGCGTACTGTCGTCCGGGTAGGGGATCACACGCCCGTCGTCATCCCAAATGACCACCTTGGTGCCCTTTTTCAGGTTGTCCCACAGCCATTTGATGTTCAGCCCTTCCTCCGAGGCGATGCGCGCCACGCGCACGCAGCCGTGGCTGGCTTTCTGCCCCAGAAGCTTTTCATATTTTTCAAACCGTTTGGTGCCGTCCCCCAACAGCACATAGGGCACCTGATGCAGCAGATCGCCGTTGTTGAAACGCATCCCCATTTCCACATACATGCCTTCGCTGTCAAACCCGCCCACCCAGCTGGAAATCAGGTATTCGCCGGCGGAGGTTTCGTTATAGGGCTGGTCGTCGTTGGTCAGCCCGGTGGAAATGGCGACGGAACTGAAGTATTCGCCATTGATAAACACATACAGCCGTTGGGTCATTTTATCGATAATCACGCCGTACTGTTGGTTGGGCGTCACGGTTTTCAGCAGCTTGGTGCGTACGTAGCCGCGGATGAGGCGGTCGTAATCATCCAGCCCTTCGATTAGCGTCCAGCCGTCCTCGTCCTTGCCCAGCACATGCACGGCGGCGGTGCTGCCCGCGATGAAACCGCCCAGCTTATCCTCATTGACCTTGGCTCCGCCCGGGGTGACCAGCGGGTACACCACCTCGCGTTCAGCCACGTTGAGCACCGTGATGGGGCGCATCAGAAGCTCCCAGCACGCGGCTGTGTCGGTGATATCGTAATCAAAATCCTCACCAAACCAGTTTTCGCCCGATTCATAGCCTTCCAGCCATTCGGCGACTGTTTTTGCCTGCGCCGCGTTGGGCAGCCCGGCCATCAGCAAAAGCGCGCACAGCAGCGTAATCGCTGCCCGGTACAATACTTTCATCGCGGAAATCCCTCCGTTGTGGAGCCAAACGCCATATCGAAAAACAATACGGCTTTCATTCTCGGTGCTATGGGTGGCCGGCCGCGTTGGCCCATCCATCCCTACTAAAACTGTAGAGGATAGCGGCTGGCTTGTCAAGGGTTGGAATGTAACAATCCATTCGCTTTCCATGGGTAAGGTTACCCTTGCCGCCTGCCCGGTCGCGCGGGTCGGACGTGCTTTCCCCTAAAAAGCCTTTTTAGGAAACGTAGCTTTTCAAAAAAGCGACGCTATAGGAATATGGACCGATCCGTCTGTTTTGAAAAGCTTTTTTGCGTAAGCGTACCCATCGGTCGCCTCCCATTGCGGCAATGCGGGGCGAGGCATGGCATGGGCTTGGCCGATTGCTCCATACGAGCCGCATCATAAAACCCTCCGGCCGATGGCGGCGGAGGGTGAATGGGCTAATGGCGAAACAGCCGAACGAAAGCGCGTGAAACGCCGGGCCGCGCCTATTCGCCCTTTCCGGAGGGCGCGAGCGTTTCCGGCTGCGCCAAGGGTTCGGCTGGCTTGAGCGCGTTAGCCAGTTCCTCGGCGGTGGGCAGCTTTTTCGTTACCAGGTATTGCTCGTACAGGTCGCAAAGCGGTTGGGTTTGCCCAAAGGCGACCTGCTTGCCGTGATCCAGCCACAGCACCTTGTTGCACAGGTTGCGAATCTGATCCAGCGAGTGGGATACGAGGATGGTCGTCGCGCCGCCGTTAATAATCTCCAACATTTTCTTTTCGCTGCGTTTGCGAAACGCGCCGTCGCCCACCGACAGCACTTCGTCCAGGATCAGCACTTCCGGCGATACCATGCTGGCAATCGAAAACGCCAGGCGTGATTTCATCCCCGAGGAAAGCTGACGGAAGGGCCGGTCCTCAAACTCCTGCAATTCCGCAAACTCGATGATTTTTGCGCACTGCTGGTTCATAAACTCCCGGCTATACCCCAAAAAAGCGCCGCGAAGGTACGCGTTTTCCCGCACGGTCAGGTCGCTGTCAAAGCCGGAAGCCAATTCCAGCAGGGCGGCCACCCGCCCGTTAATATGGATGGAGCCTTCCAACGGCCGCATGATGCCGCTGACCGCCTTGAGCAGGGTGGATTTACCGGCCCCGTTGGTGCCGATGATCCCCAGCATATCGCCGGAATCCAGCGTAAAGCTTACGCCGTCCACCGCCCAAAAGCGCTTGGCCTGATAGGAGCGCGTCAACTTGCGCATGCAAAACTCTTTTAACCCGATATCTTTGAAATCGCCCGTCATAAAACCGATGCGGACGTTTTTCACCTCAATGCTGTGTTGGCTCATGCCATGCCTCCTACATATAGTACAGGAAACGCTGATTGTTCCGGCGGTAAATCCAGAACCCGATCAGCATCACGATCGCCGCGTACCCAAACATCAGCAGGTGGTAAAACAGGCTGGGGAACGTGCCGTCAATCACCACCACGCGGAAATACTTGATGCACACGTAGACCGGGTTCAACAGGAACAGCCGCTGGATATTCTCCGCGTATTTATCCACCTGATAGAAAATCGCGGACATGTACATCAGCAGCAGGGTGAAAATATTGTACAGGTACTGCATATCCCGGAAAAACACGTACAGCGCGGAAAGCACCAGCCCAACGCCGATGTTGAGCACCAACAGGCACAGGGTTGGGTAAATCAGCGCCAGATACCGGAACGAAGGCGCGATGCCGTCCAGCAGGGTAAACGCAAAAAACACAACCAGCGTAATCAGAAAATTGATGAGCGAGGATACGTTTGTGGAAAAAACAAACATATACTGCGGCATTTTCACCTTGGTGATAATGTCCTTATTCCCGACCAGCGCTTTCATGCCGTTGGTGGTAGCGTCCTTATAGTAGCTGAACACCAGGTTGCCCGCAAAAAGGTAGGTGGTGTAATACGGCGTGTCGCGGCCGAAAAATTGCGTAAACACCAGCCGCATCACCAGTAGCGTGAGCAGCGGGGAAAGCACGCTCCAAAAAATGCCCAGTATCGTCCGTTTATATTTTATGCTGAAATCGCGCTTGACCAGTTCCTCAAATAAAAACTGATACTGTTTGTATTTCTTGAACAAAGCCTTCTCCTCCGCGTCTGCCCCTGCCAAAGGACGCTTTATCATACTATAATCAGGTTTGCCCGTCAATAGGAGCGGCCGCCGGCGACTGACGCGTTTGCTCGTCTGTGGCGATTCCCGTTAAACCTGCCGACGTTGAGCCTTGGGTCGCAGGGCCGCACAGGGCTGCTCCTTTTGGCACAGCGAGCATCAAGCCTGAACCGGCCATGCGCAGGGCTGCCCTTCCGGCCAGCGATGAGCCAAAGCCCGGCAAATGATTAGCGGTCGCTTTCTCCTCCGTTTGCGCTTAGCCTCTGCAAAGCGGTTTCCAGCGCCTGTGTCAGATAATGCCCCTCCCGGATCAGCGGGGAAAGCTTGGCCGCGTTTTCCGCCATGCGCCGGTAATCCTCCGGGGTTACCCCGGTTAGCAGCGTGTCCAGCGCATCCAGGTTTTCCAAAGCCAACCCCACGCCCTGCCCGGTCACAAAAGCCGCCTGCGCGGCCTGCGCCCAAATCAGCACCGGGATTCCCGCCGCCAGATACAGGGACAGCTTGTGCGGCGCGTTGATGCGCAGATATTCGCCGTATACCCCGCTGCAACCAGCCGTGGTGTCCCCGTCCCATATCAACCCAAAAGCGCCTTCCAGCCGCCCGGGCAGCTCGTTGGCATCAAACACGCCGTGGTAGGCGACTCCCTCGCAGTTTTCGCCCTCAAACGAGCCGCCGTACAGGTGCAGCTGATACCGACGGGCGGGTTGGCCCAGCATTTGGTAAAGATAGCCGCTTTTGGCCGGCGACAGGTTACCCGCGATGCAGACCGATTGGGAATACGCCCGCGGCCGCGGCTCGGCGTCGGTTGCGTAGTCGAACAGAGCAAGCGTCACCAGCCGTTCCCGGCAAAGCCCCATGGAAACCAGACGGTTTTCCATAACCGCGTTGTGGCAGATGACCGCGTCAAAAATCGGCAACAGCCGACGGTCGCTGTACACAGCGGCGTTGCCGCCGATGCCGCGCAGAGAATCCAGATCATGCACCAGCGCGATCAGCCGCACGCCCTTGCGACGCTGCAAAAACCGCATGGCGGCGCGCGCCACGGGCACGGATTTCAGCGGGAAATGCGGGTACTGCACCAGCAGCGTTGCGTTCCGGGGCAGCCGGCGAAAGGCGGATAGCCAATCCGCTACGCACCGCAGCACCAGCTTCGCCGCCGCCCAAACGCGCCCGCTCGCCGTATCCCCGCCCCGGAAAACGAGGGGCTGAAAGCCGTTTTGCACGGCAAAGCGCTGGGTGTCCACCCGTGCCTTAGTCAGCGCGTGGGCATACTGTTTGGCGCTGGGCACGGAAAGGATGTAACGCCCCGGTTTGGGCCGTGGGTTTTGCGCCTCCAACCGCAGCAGGGCTGTTGCCAGCTGGGCGGAAGCCGCGCCAATCTCATACCCGGCCTTGGCCACCTCGTCGCGCCTGTCTGCCCGCGCCCGGGGCTTTGCCGCCTCCGCTGCCATGGCGTTGGCCCACACGGCCGCATCCCGCGTCGGCAGCGCCGTCACCAGATCGGTCAGGTGCGCGGCCTGAGGCACCGCCGCCGATACCAGGCACGGCAAACCGGAAGCCTGCGCCTCAATCACGGACAGGCCCAGCCCTTCAAACCGGGACGGAAACGCGAACAGGTCCATTGCGCTGAGCAGGCGTGGAATATCCTCCCGAAAGCCCAAAAACAGCACGGCGTCATGAAGCCCCAACTCCCGCGCGCGCGCGCGCAGCATGGCGGCGTCCGGCCCGTCCCCCACAAGCGCCAGCCGGGCCTGCGGCATGCCGGCATACAGGCCCGCGAACGCGTCGAGCAGGAACATCTGATTCTTCTGGTACTGAAGCCTGCCGGTGTGCCCGATCACAAAACAGTTTTCCACGCCCAGTTCCTTCCGGCAGGCGCCACGCTCGCCGGCAAGGTTGCCAAAGGGGCGGGTGTCGATCGCGTTGGGCACAACGCGGGTAACCGCCGCGCCCTTGCCCCCGGTCGCCCAGCGGATCGCCTCGGCGGAACAGCCCCACAGCTCGGTTACAAATGTCGGGAGCCTTCGGCGGTTCCAACGGTGCAACAGCCCCTGAACGCGCCCTTTCAGGCTCACATCCATGTTTTGGGTATTGTGGCTGTGGTACAGGCGCACGGGAATCCCCGCCTTATTTGCAAGGCGGAGAGGGGTCAGGTCATTCACCATACATTCATGATCCCAAATCACGGCATACTTACCGGCATGGCGCGCAAAAAAACCGTGAATTTCCCGGTAATAACGGAGCGGATTGCGGCTCCTCCGGGTCACGTGGTACACCTCGCCGCCCATCGCGCGGATTCGATCCTCGTATGCGCAGGTCGGAAAACGCGTCAAAAAATCAAAATGCAGTTCCGGACCCGCCATGCGCTCGCAGTAGCTGATAATAAAGTTTTCCAAACCGCCAATGGTCGCGGTCATCCCCACAATCAGCACATTCACCATCGCCGTGCCGCCTTCTTTCCGCATTACTCCGCCTATGCCCTGCTCAGCCGCCGGTTGCGCCGCTGCCGCAGGCGAATGGCAACCCACGCGGGGAAAATCCATCCATGCGCGAGCGAGCGAAGCGCCGCCCGCCTGCCAAAACCCATGGCGGACAAATCGGCCCCCGCCAGCGCCTCGCGGAAGACGGCCCGCCCGCAAAGCCTCCGGGCCTCCCCAAACGCCGCCGCGAGCGGTTGCCGGTTTCCCGGATGAAACACGCCGTGGGTCAGCATCAGCAAAAGATGCGTAAGGTAGTAAGGCCCCAGCGGCACAGCCCAGCCGTTTTCGGCCTGCTCCCGCTTCACTGTGTCCAGCGTACGCAGGTATTGATCCACCATCCCGGCGCGGTATTGGTGAAGGGCCGAATCTTCCGCGACGCTGTAGCGGTAAACCGGCGCGCCCAGCATAACCAGCCCGCGCATGGCCATGAGGCAGCGAAGCATCCACTCGCCATCCTCCCCGTAACGAAGCTCCTCACAAAACAGGAGGCTATGCTGCCGGAGCCAATCGGCGCGGAGCAGCCACGCGTGGCTGGTGAGGTAGCGGGTCGGATCGTTCACCATGGCGACGCAGGCGGCGTACCGCTCGGTTTCGCTGATCCACCGCCGGTTTGGGCGCGCCGGGCCGGCTTTTTCCGCCCCCTGAAGGATGCCGCCGCAAACCCCGTCCACGGCAGGGTCGGTTGCCCCGGCGAACAGTAGCAGGCTGCCGGGCAGCAACTGGTCATCCGCATCCAAAAATGTAATCCATTCGCCGGTTGCGGCCATCGCGCCCGCGTTCCGGGCCGCCGAAACGCCCGCGTTTGACTGGTGCAGCACCCGAACGCGCGCGTTCTCTGCCGCCAGCGTATCGCACAGGCCGGCGCTGCCGTCGGTGGAGCCATCGTCCACGAGGATCACTTCGCAGGGCGCATAGCCCTGCCCCGCCACCGACGCGACGCATTGGGCCAGATACGCCCGCTTATTATACACAGGCACAACCACGGAAATCCGATCGTTCATGCTCAGTTCGCTCCATTTGATAGGGTTGGCCGCCGCCGAGCCGATTTTCGCACGCGCGCGTTCGCGCTTTCCGGTTTTCGGCGGGGTTGGGGCAATTTCTCCGCGCCGAGGCGACTCCGGCGGTTCCCGTAACCATATGCTTTGCTGCTCATGCAACTGATTGTACCATATCGCGCGGCGTTGCGCCATGCAAAAAGCCGCGGGCGGCTATGCCGCGGGCGGCCTGTTTTTGGGTTCGGATACCCCCAGAACGGGCAGGACGCTTCCGCGCCATACCCTTACCGACCCATGAGCCTGCGGCGGTTGTCATCCAAAAACCGGCCCAGATCGGCCAAGTTTTCAACCGCTTTGCCACAGCCGATCACCACGTTGGTTTGCGGGTCCTCGGCGCAGGAGCACGGCACCTTGAGCGCGTCCGCGATGGCCTCGCAAAGGCCAAACATCTCCGCGCCGCCGCCCGTGAGCAGGATGCCGTATTCAAAAATATCCGCCGCCAGTTCCGCCGGGGTATGCTCCAAAACGCCGTGGATGCTTTCAATCAGCTGCTGAAGCGGCTCATCGATGGCCTCGGTTACATCGTCGCTGGTGATGCGCATGGTTTTGGGCAGCCCGGTAATCAGGTTGCGGCCCGTAACCTCCATATACAGCTGATCGCTGCGCGGGATGGCCGAGCCGATGTTGATTTTCAGCTCCTCCGCTGTGCGCTCGCCAATCAGCAGGTTATGCTTGCGCCTGAGGTGACGGATGATCGCGTCGTCCAGCTTGTCGCCGCCGATTTTGGAGCAGTCGCTCACAACCACTTTGCCCAGCGAAAGCACCGCGATGTCGCTGACCCCGGCGCTGATGTCCACAATCATGGTGCCATACGCCTCGTCAATCGGCAGGCCCGCGCCCAGCGCGGCCGCGATGGTCCGGTCCAGCAGCTGGGTGCGCCGCATGCCCGCGTCAAACATGGTGGAAATGATCGAGCGCTTTTCCATTTCATTCACGCCCGTAGGCAACGCCAGAATGGCGCGCGGGCGGGCAAACATGTGCTTGCCGATTGCCTTGAGCACAAAGCCCTTGAGCATGAAGCTGACCAGCTCATAATCCGAAATAACGCCTTCGCGCAGGGGGCGCAGGGCTAAAATGTTGCTGGGCGTGCGGCCGATCATGCGGCGCGCTTCTTCGCCAAAGGCAAGCACCTCGCGCGTGTCGCGGTCGATGGCGACCACCGTAGGCTCGCGCAGGATGATGCCTTTTCCCTTCATATAAATCAGGATATTCGATGTGCCAAGATCAATTGCGAGATCGTTTACGCTTGCCATTCTTTACCTCTTTAGTTCAAAATCGGCGTTGCGTGCCGAAGGAGCCTCAACATCCGGGTTAACCGGCCCATTTTTACCGCGCGCCGGGGCCGTGCCCGACGCTTTTCCGGCAGCCCGAACCCATAAAGGCTTGGGTTTCGGTTTTGCGGCGGCTGGGGTCGCGCCCATCCCGGCAAAGGCCGAGGTTTTGCCGGTCAGTCGTCTCGGGCAGGCTCGGCTGCTCGGCCGACTGAGTATGTACGAGCTTTTTCCAAAGCAAATTTCGCCATACGTGTGGGAAATCCTTCTTATTCAGGGATTGGCCCGCGCGTATAGCCGCGCGCTTCCGCAGCCGGGGCTTTTGCGCCGCCGCTTGCGGGGAACCCGGCAGGGCAGCTGTTCGCCCATGGATCGCGGTAGAAGATGGATGTCAGCTCCAACCCGCAGGCGGGCGCGGTTGGCCCTAGCGCAAGCCGGTCCCGGGTTTCGAGCGCCTGCGTAAAGCAATCCTCCGCAAGCTTGCCCTTGCCCACCTCCACCAGCGTGCCCGCGATAATGCGCACCATGTTGTACAGGAAGGCGTTTCCCCGCACGGTGAGGGTAAGTTCCTCCCCCGCTCGGGTCAGCTCCGCGGCCTCAAGGGTGCGCACGGTTGATTTGGCGGTGCCGCCGCTGGCCTGAAAAGCGGCGAAATCATGCGTGCCCAACAGGGGCCGCAAAGCCCTTTGCATTTTTTCCAGTTCCAGCGGCACGGGCACGTGGGCCGTCAGCCGGCGGTACAGGGCGCTGGCGTGTCGGCTGTTGTGAACGCGGTAGGTGTACTGCTTGCCTTTGGCGTCAAACCTCGCGTGGAAGCAGTCGCCCACCTCCACCCCCCGCAAAACGCGAATATCCGGCGGCAGGCAGGCGTTGAGCGCGTAGGGGAACCGGTCGGCCGGAATGCGGCTGGCCGTGTCAAAATGCGCGCGCTGCCCCAGCGCGTGCACGCCCGCGTCGGTACGGCTGGCCCCGCACACGGCGACATGTTCCCCGGTAAGCCGGGTTAGCGCTTCTTCCACCCGCTGCTGCACGGTTACGGCGTTTAACTGCCTTTGCCAGCCGGCGTACTCGGTGCCCTCGTAGCTGAGGGTCAATAGCACGCGGCGAGTGCCCGGCTTCGCGGTCAGGTTATCGCGCACCACCCAGTCCGGCGGGGTGTCCTCGCGGGCTTCCGCCTGCGGGCAGCTCATCGGCTCATCCCAGTCCATGCTAATGCGCACCTCCCGCCTTTCCCGCGCTCGCCCGCGCGATGGTTGCATATGGGGCGGCCGGCGCCGATCCCCGGCCCGCAACGCCCGTTTCCTTCAACCAGCCGAAAACGCAAACCGTATTAAGCCAACCGCGCGGTTACGCGCCGTGGCGCAAACCGCCGTTCATCACAGCAGAATGGCGCGCCCGGCGATCACCAGCCCCAGCGCGACAGCCGATACGAGGAAGGCTTGCAAATCCTCCCCCGTAAAACGGAGCACGCGCAGGCGCGTGCGGCCCTCGCCACCGTGGTAGCAACGCGCCTCCATCGCCATAGCCAGCTCGCCCGCCCGCCGGAACGCGCTCACAAACAGCGGCACCAGAAGCGGCACCATCGCTTTGGCGCGGGCGATCAGGTTGCCGCTTTCAAAATCCGCGCCGCGCGCCTGCTGGGCTTTCATGATTTTGTCGGTTTCCTCAATCAGGGTAGGGATAAAGCGCAGCGCGATGGTCATCATCATGGCCAGCTCATGCGCGGGGAAGTGGAACACTTTGAGCGGTTTAAGCAAAATTTCAATGCCGTCGCTCAGCGCCACGGGCGATGTGGTCAGCGTGAGCACCGATGTGCCCACCACCAGAAACACCAGCCGCATGCAAAAATGAACCGCCAGCAGAACCCCTTCCTGCGTGATGGCGACAATGCCCCAACGGACCCACACCGTGGTGCCGCCGGAGAAAAACAGGTTGAGCACAAACGTGAGTATGAGCAGCACCCGAAGCGGTTTAACGGATTTAAGCAGCTGCCCGAAGGAAAGCCCCGCCAGCCGCGCGGCAAGCGCCACATACAGCGTGGGGATCACATACCACACCGGGCTTGACACCAGAAAGATCATGGCGATATACAGCGTGGTGAGGATGATCTTGGTGCGCGGGTCTAGCCGATGCACCAGAGTATTGCCGGGCATGTACTGCCCAAGGGTGATATCCTTCAGCATCCGGCGTCCGCCTCCTTTCCGGGGGCGACCGGCGCGTCCGGCGCTGCTTTTCCCCGACGGGCCAGCGCCAGCAACGCGTCGCAAACTTCCCCAAGCGTGTAAAGCCCTTCCGGGATCTCGTAGCCGGCTGTGCGGAGCCGGTGGCACAGCTCCGCGCCCTGCGGCACGCCAAGGCCGATTTCAAGCAACCGTTCCCGCTGGCGGAATACCTCCCGCGGCGTTCCAGTCAGCGCCAGCTCGCCCTTGCTCATCACAATCAGGCGCGTGGCGAGGGGCGCGATATCGTCCATGCTGTGGCTGACCATGATGACGGTCATCCCGGTTTCGGTGTGCAGGCGGCGGATCATTTCCAAAATCGAGCGGCGGCCGCGTGGGTCCAGCCCGGCGGTCGGCTCATCTAAAATCAGGGCTTTGGGGCGCATCGCGAGCACGCCGGCAATGGCGACACGGCGCATTTGCCCGCCGGACAGCTCAAAGGGAGAGCTTGCGGCAATCTCATCATACACAAGCCCCACCTGCGCAAGCGCCCAGCGCACCCGCCCGTCAATTTCTTCCTTCGCAAGCCCCATGTTTTTGGGGCCAAAGGCCACATCCTTGGCAACGGTTTCCTCAAAGAGCTGATATTCGGGGTACTGAAACACCAGCCCAACCTTTTTGCGAACGTCCAAAAGGCTCACGCCTTTTTGGGTGATATCCACGCCGTCCACCAGCACGCGGCCCTCGGTGGGTTTTAAAAGGCCGTTCAGGTGCTGCACAAAGGTGGTTTTGCCGGAGCCGGTATGCCCCAGTACGCCGATGAACTCGCCATCCTCAATCGTCAGCGACAGATCGTGGATCGCGGTGGCGGAAAACGGGCTGCCGGGCAGGTAGGTGTGCGTCAGATGCTCTACTTGGATAGGCATGCCTTCAGCTCCTTTTCCATATCGTCCACCGTCAGGATGCCTTCCGGCAGAGCAAGCCCGCCCTCCGTAAGCATCCGGGACAGCTCCGCCATAGGCGGCACATCCAGCCCAAGCGCCTTGAGCGCCTCCACCCGGCCGAACACCTCGCGGGGCGCGCCATCCATGGCGATTTGGCCTTTATTGAGCACAACCACGCGATCCGCCAGAGCGGCTTCCTCCATAAAATGGGTGATCCACACCACGGTGATGCCCTTTTCCCGGTTGAGCTTGCGAACCGTGCTGAAAACCTCCGCGCGGCCCGAGGGGTCCAGCATGGCGGTCGCCTCGTCCAAAATCATCACATCGGGCTGCATGGCCAGCACGCCCGCGACCGCCACGCGCTGCTTCTGCCCGCCGGACAGCATGTGCGGCGCGGCGGCCGCATAGTCCGTCATGCGCACGGCGGCAAGCGCGTCGTCAATGCGGGGGAGCATTTCCGGCTGGGGAACGCCCAGATTTTCCAAGCCGAAAGCGACGTCCTCCCGCACAACGGTAGCCACGATCTGGTTGTCGGGGTTTTGGAACACCATGCCCGCGTGCTTGCGCACATCCCACAGGTGCTCCTCCTGCGCGGTATCCAAGCCGCAAACCTTCACCGTGCCTTCGGTAGGCAGGTAGAGGGCGTTCATCAGCTTGGCCAGCGTGCTTTTGCCGGAGCCGTTGTGCCCCAGCACAGCGACAAACGCGCCTTTTTCCACCGACAGGCTTACGTGGTCAACGGCCAACTCGCCGCCTTCTTCGTACTGGTAGGCGGCTTTCAGGGTTTCAATCAGGGGCTGTAACTGCATAGGTTCTCCTTTATGGGATCAGTCGGGTAGGGCAGCGCGGGCGGTTAGCGCGTCGGCGCGTTTAGAAAGCTCAGCGGGAAGGCTCCGCTTCGGCCCCGCCGCAGGGAAGCAATTTCAGCAGGGCCGGGCGGTGCCGCCCGATCCAGCGCAGCGCTTCCTCCCGGTCCGCGCCCATTTGCGCCTTGAGCGCATCCAATGTGGCAAAGCGAATTTCCGGGCGCAGGTAGTGCAGGTAATGCAGGGTGAGGCGTTTGCCGTACAAATCGCCGCCCGCGTAATCCAGCAAATGGGTTTCAATGGTCGCGCGGCCCTCCGGCGTGGTGGGGTGGTTGCCCTGATTGAGGATGGCCGCGTAACAGCGGCGGTCAATCCGGGCCTGCGCGATGTAGATCCCGTCGGGCGGCAGCTCCGTACCGGCCGGATACTCCAGATTGGCGGTGGGAAAGCCCAGCTCCGTGCCCAAGCGCTTGCCGTGCACGGTCATGCCGCTTACGGTAAAAGGCAAGGTTGCGCTCATAGGGTTAACGCCTCCGCAAGCCTACTAACCGCGCCAGTTGCCAACGCGCAGGGGGTGGCGCAAACGATGGCCATATTCGTTGGGGTAGCCTCCCTTCAACGGCGCGGCGCGTATACCGGCCGTAAGTTTAAATTATACAGCAGCCGCAAGCCCGCGTCAAACAGCCGGGGGCAAAGAAGGGGAAAAGGCAAATCGATGGCTGCAAAAGGGGTATACGCTCTGCCGGGCCGTTTGAAACCACACAAAAAATGCCCGCATTTGAAGCGGGCATATGGGTTTCCAAGCCCCGCCGCAGCAGAGATAAGTCAAGGGTAAAGCCCCTTGTCAGGGCGCAGGGGCAAAGCTCCTTGCCGGGGTTTAGGGTGGAAACCCATGCCTGAGGCCGCAGCGTGGAGCCATCCTGCAAGCGAACAGCCCGCGGGGCGATGCGCCGGGCGGCCAAAGCGCGTTGCAAAGGTTAAAGACCGCCCCATGCCGCCATCGCAAAACGGGTCAAAGCTTGCGGCCCCAGTTGCCGACCGTTGACCCATCAAGCGAAAACCCTAAACCGCGCCGCATTGCGCCCAAGGCGTTCGTGACGGTCACGTAGAATGGCTGTGGCATAAAGCCACCGCCCGGCAGTGCACGGCCCGCGTACCTGCCACCGCAGTCGAGGCATCCCAAACAAAGCATTCGGATCAGGGTTCAGCGCCATCCAGCCGGACCCCGCAATCCACGAATGCCCGTCAGGGGCCGCAGGCCGCACGCCAACCGTTCAATGCGCGTTACGCAAGCCAAAGCTCCACCAGCATATGGGTTTCCGTTTGCTTTACCTCGGTAAAACCAAATTTGCGGTATAACGCAAGCGGGCCTAAGTAATTATGCTCCTCAGAATCATCCTCCAGCACAGGGTAAGCCTCCACCCGCTGAAACCCGCCCGTTTTCAGCTCCTCCAGCGCAGCTTGCAGCAGTTGGGTGGCCACGCCCTGCCCGCGCCAGCCCTGCGCAACAGTGAAGCACACCAATGCGGCGCTACCCGGCTCCTCGGTTGCCAATTCGGGGTAAAACAGCCGCGTGCCGGGCAGGTTGGCGCAAGCGTCATAATGGAGCCAACCGACGGGTTTCGCTCCCTCATAGGCCAGCATGCCGCGCATACGCCCCGCAAGAATCAGCGCGCGGGCCTCGGCGGCGTTTTGCTCCGGGGTTCGCAGGGACCACGTTGCCTGATCCGTCGCGTGAAAAAAGCAGCAATAGCATCCACAGCCCCATTCCGAATGGCGGTTGAACGCCACATGGTCAAAAAATTCAAAAAAGTCCTCCACCCGTTCCGGGGTCAGGGGTACCATTTGCAGGGACATACCGTCGCCTCCTCTCAGTATGGGAAAGAACTTGCCAGTCAGACGAACCGCTTGCAATGCGCTGATCGTAGCGCGCAACCCGACGGGCGAAACAGCGCGTACAGACCGACAGGCGAAACAGCGCGTACAGACAGGCGGGAGAAACAGCCGTACAGACCGACAGGCAAAACGGAGAGCGCAACCCGGCAGGCGAAACAGCACGTACAACCCGGCGGGAGAAACGCATCCGGCACACCGGAAACTCTGACGCGCCGGAAATCCTGCGCGCGCTGCCCAACCCCGGCAAGCCAGCCGCCCGCCGCCAAATCGGATGCCCGCAGCGCCTGATCGGCTACCGGCCAACGGCCACATCCAACGGCCCTCGCCGCGCAAAGCCGCCGTTACGGCTCCACCCAGCCTTTGGCGCGCTCAACGGCGCGGTGCCAGCCGTATAACGCCAACCCGCGGTGATAATCGCTCATGGCCGGCGAAAAGGTAAGGTCGGGGCGCACCATGTGGGCGGCTTCCTCCTTGCTGGCATACACGCCCGCGCCAAGGCCCGCGAGCAAAGCCGCGCCCAAAGCCGTGGTTTCCAGCACCACCGGGCGGATCACCGGCACGCCGAGGATATCGCTTTGAAACTGCATCAGAAAGCTGTTGACGCTCGCGCCGCCATCCACCTGCATCCGGGGCGGGCGGCTGCCGCAATCCGCCGCCATGGCGTTGAACAGATCGGCGCTCTGGTAGGCGATGGCTTCCAGTGCGGCGCGCACGATATGCGCGCGGTTGGTGCCCCGCGTCATGCCGACGATGGTGCCCCGGCTGTACATATCCCAATACGGCGCGCCAAGCCCGGTGAAAGCGGGCACTAGGAACACGCCCGCCGTATCCGGCACGCTTTGCGCAATCTGCTCGGTTTCGGCGCTGGAGCCAATCATCTTGAGCTCGTCACGCAACCACTGCACGGTGGCTCCTCCCATAAAAACGCTGCCTTCCAGCGCGTAGGTCGGCTGACCGTTCAACCGCCAGGCCATGGTGGTCAGCAGTCCGTTATGGCTTTCAGCCGGCACATCGCCGGTATTCATCAGCATGAAGCAGCCGGTGCCGTAGGTGTTTTTCACCATGCCCTTTTCAAAGCAGGCCTGCCCAAACAGCGAAGCGTGCTGATCGCCCGCGAGGGCCGCCACCGGGATGGGCTTGCCGAGAATTTCCGTGCGCAGGTTGCCGATCACCTGCGCGGTATCCACCACATCGGGCAAAAGCGCGCGGGGAATATCCAGCATGGCCAGCAGCTCGTCGTCCCACTGCTGGGTGTGGATGTTAAAAAGCAGGGTGCGCCCGGCATTGGTCGCGTCGGTCACATGGGGCCGCCCTTCCACCAGGTGCCAGGCCAGAAAGCTGTCCACAGTGCCAAAGCAAAGCTCTCCGCGCGCCGCGCGCTCCCGCAGGGCTAGCGTATCCAGCAGGTAGGCCAGCTTGGTGCCGCTGAAATACGCGTCCGGCACAAGGCCGGTTTTCCGGCGGATCATGTCCGACTTGCCGTCGGCAATCAGCCGTTCCACATAGGGGGCGGTGCGGCGGCATTGCCACACAATGGCGTTATGCACGCACGCGCCGGTGTCCTTATCCCACAGAAGCGTTGTTTCGCGCTGGTTGGTAATGCCGATGGCGGCAATGTCGCCCACATCCACGCCGCTGAGCCTGACGGCGGTTTGCAGGGCCGTGATCTGGCTGTTGAGGATATCCTCCGGGTCATGCTCCACCCAGCCCGGCTGCGGATAGTACTGCTTAAACTCAATGGCGTGGGTGGCAAGCACGCGCCCTTCCGTATCAAAAACGACCGCGCGGCTGGAAGTCGTGCCCTGATCGAGCGCGACAAGTACGGTTGGCTTCATGGTTACAGGAACCTCCCTTATCAGGCTGGATACCGGAAAGCTCCGCACGCGGGGCGCAGCGCAATCGGGAAGCCGGTTGCCCGACCGATGGCGACAGATGTGCGTTTGCGGGTTTCACGGTTTGTCGGCGACCCCAAACGGCGGACGCGCGACTCAATGGATGCAATCAGTATACCATAGGATGCTTCAAAAGAAAAAGGCCGCGCGAAAAAACGCGCGCCCTTGGAGGCGATCCGCACGGATTAGTCAAAAAGGGCCTGCTTGCGCCGCTCCATCTCGGCTACGCGCGCAATGTATTCGGCCACATTGCTCACGTTGGGCGCGCGCTCAATGCGCAGTTCCCTGTCCGCAAACACCCGCTTGCTGATGCTCCCGGCCCCGCAGGCCAGGATGGAGTTGGTTTCCTCCATAATATCCACATTGTACAGGCAGGCCGCGCCCGCGCGGGCATAGCCCACGTTTTGCTGTTGGCCCGCCATGTATTTTTGCCGGTACAGGTAGTAAGGCTCCATACCAAGGGCCGCCGCGGTTTGCTCGCCCAAGCCGATCATCTCCGCCACAGCGTCCGCGTTCGGCAGGGCAGCGCCTTCCAGGTGCAGGCGGCTGCTCCGCTTTATGGCCAGCGTGTGCACCGTGAGGCTGTCCGGGGCGAGCGCCCCGATGCGCGCCATCGTGCGGGCAAAATCAGCTGGGGTTTCGGTTGGCAGGCCCGCGATCACATCCATGTTGATATCGGTAAAGCCAAGCGATCGGGCCAGCCGGAACGCCTCCTCGGTTTGGGCGGCGGTATGGTCGCGGCCGATGGCCCTCAGAGTAGCGTCGTTCATGGTTTGCGGGTTTACGCTGATGCGCGTAACCCTGTGGCTGAGCATTGCGTTCAGCTTGCCCTGGGTGATGGTATCGGGTCGCCCCGCCTCCACCGTAAACTCGTACGGGGTCGGAAAGCACTCGGCAACCGTATCCAGCAGCGCGGCAAAGGCGGCTTCGTCAAGGGCCGTTGGGGTGCCCCCGCCGATGTACAGGGCGCGTAAACGCAGATTTTGCGCCTGCATCAGGGCTGCCGTCGCCCGCATTTCGTGAAACAGCGCTTGAAGGTACGGTTTCACCATCGCGCCTTTGCCCAGCGCCTCGCCGGGGAAGGAGCAATAGGCGCACCGGGTGCGGCAAAAGGGGATGGACACGTATACATCCGCTTCATTAGGGCTGGGGGGCGGCAGGGTTTGCTGCACCGCCACAATGCGGCGCAGCAGGTCCGCCTTATCCGGCGTTACATCAAACTGTGAAACCAGCTCGTTCGCGGCTTCCGGCGGGGTCAGGCCCTGCGCCAGCTTTTCATAAAACAGCCGGGTTGGGCGGATGCCGGTCAGCGAACCCCAGGGCGGGCGCGTGCCCGCGATATCCTTGCACAGGCCGTACAGGGTCAGCTTGCACAGGCGCTTTTGCAACCGCCGGCGCAACAGCGCGTCCGGGTCGCCGGCCGGCCATGCCTCCGGTTCACCCGTATCCGCGCCGTTTGCTTCGCGTGAATTCGCGCAGCTTGCTTTGCCTGACGCCGTACCGCGAACATTGCGTGGATTTGCGCCGTTTGCATCATTGCCTGCCTCCGCGCCGCCCGCCTCGCGTGAAACTTCGCCGTTTACGTCGCTTACATCTTGGGCTGCATCCGCGCCGCCCGCCTCGCGTGCATCTGCGCCGTATGCGTTGTGTGAATTCGCGCCTTCCGCTTCGTCCGTATCCGCTTCACTAGAAATGCCGCCGGAAAGGTCCGGCCCGTGTGCGCCATCGGTTGCAACCCACGCCAAAGGAGGCTGCATCGTGCGTTCCGCCGTGTAGCCGCGCAGGGTAAAGGCGCACCGCCAAAGCCCGCCGGTTTCCTGAAACTCGTGCAGCAGCGGCTCCATATCCCCGGTCACCGGCGAGGCGGTATACTGCGCCTTGGCCGTTTCCCTCGGGGTCAGCTTTACGGTCGGCTCAACGGCGAAAGCTTCCACGGTCCAAAAAAGCTTGAGCACATCGCACAGCTCGTTTGCCAGCCCCGGCAGCGGCGTTTTCAGCACCGCCTTCATGCGTCGCCGCCATCCCGCCCCGCGAACGTGGCGCTACCGTGGCCCGGATAGGCTTTCATGCGCGGGTGCATGTACAGAATGCGTCGCAGGCTGTTTTTCAGTTCGCCAAAATCGCCGTCTGCAAAATCGTACCGACCGTAACCGCCGTCAAAAAGCGTGTCGCCGCACAGCAGCCCCGAGTTGTCCGGCAGCAGGTAACACACACTGCCCTTGCTGTGGCCGGGGGTATGCAGCACCGTAATGCGCATGCCGCCTAAAAGGAGCGTCTGATTGTCCGCAACGGGGGTCGGAGCCGTGGCCACGCGGGTATCATAGCCAAACTCCGCGCCCACGCTCAGCGCGGGATCGGTGAGCTTGGGAATATCGGCGATGTGGATGTAAAAAGGGATGCCGTAATGGGCGCAAACCTCGTCCACCGCGCCGATATGGTCATAGTGCCCGTGCGTCAGCAGCACCGCGACCGGCTTGCGGCTGCCCACATCCGCGATGATGCGGCGGCCGTCCGCGCCGGGGTCAACCAGCACCACCTCGCGGGTGTCGGTGTTTTCCACAAGGTAGCAATTCATCATATATTCGCCCACATGCAAGGTTTCCACTCGGATGGACAAAACCAATCACCTCGGTTGATTCATTTCCGGCTTGGCGCGCGGCGGGGGCCTCCCGGCCGGTCAAGCGGGCGGCGCCGTTTAGCCGACACAACGCCCCTGCCGAACCGACCCCCAACCCCGCGGGCAACCGTCGGCCCTCGGGGCCTTCCGGCGCGCCGAAAGCCTTAGAACAGTTTTTTGGAATCCAGCAGCATCGTCACCGGCCCGTCGTTGACCAGGCTGACCGCCATATCCGCGCCAAAGACGCCGGTTTCCACCACAAGGCCGCGCGCCCGCCAGTCCGCGACAACCGCCTCGTACAGCGCGTTGGCTTCCTCCGGCCGGGCCGCCGCGATAAAGCTGGGCCGCCGCCCGCCGCGCGCATCGCCAAGCAGGGTAAACTGACTGACCGCAAGGATTGCGCCGCCTACCTCGGCAAGGGCGAGGTTCATTTTACCGGCCGCGTCCTCAAACACGCGCAGATTGGCCACCTTCTCGGCAATGTAGGCCGCGTCCGGCTCCCCGTCGCCCACCTGAACGCCGATCAGCACCAGATACCCCCGGCCGATTTCGCCCGTGATCTGGTCGTTCACCGCGACCGAGGCGCGCAGCACCCGTTGAACAACCGCCCGCATCGAACCCATCCCTTTCATCGGAAACGGCGGGCGTTGCTCCCGCCGTTACGCCGTATAATGCTTTGCCTCAGGTGGTGCCGCGGTACACCTCGATAATGTCGCTGCGGTTGTGCAGGTTTTTAATTACCTTATCCAGCTGCTCGCGGCTGGTAACCTGCACCACCATGGTTATGACGCTGGTTTTCTTTTTTTCGTCCCGCTTGGCGCTCACCGCCATGATGGGCACCCCCATGTTGCCGATGGAAAGCGCCAGTTCCCCCAGCAGGCTCACATGGTCGTAGGCGATGATGTTCAGGCTGGCGTTGAAGGAGCCGCCTTCGGTGTTGGCCCAGTTGACCTCCACCATGCGCTCCTGCTCCCCGCCGTCGCCGCTCACGTTGGGACAATCCGCCTTGTGCACGGTAACGCCGCGCCCTCGGGTAATGTAGCCCACGATCTCGTCGCCGGGCACAGGGTTGCAGCACTTGGCAAACCGCACCAGAATGCCGCTTTCGCCCTTCACATAAACGCCGTGGGTAGGTTTGCCCAGCTGCTTTTGCAGCTCCTGCTGGGTGGTTTCCACCACCTTGGGCAGCGCCTGAGCCTCGTCCTTTCGCTGCTCGTCCAACAGCCGGCTGATCACATACGCGCTGGCGATGCCGCCGTAGCCCACCGCGCCGTAAATATCGTCCAGTTCCTGAAACGCGTAACGCTTCAGGATGGGGTCGTAATACTCGGGCTTGGTGAGCGCGGGCAGCGAAACGCCGCGTCGCTTGGCCTCGTGCTCCAAAATTTCGCGGCCTTTGACCACGTTTTCCCCGTGCAACTCCCGCTTAAAAAACTGGCGGATTTTCGCTTTGGCCTGCTGGGTTTTGACCACCTTGAGCCAGTCCATGCTGGGGCCTTTGGAGCTGGTGGAGGTGATAATCTCAACCCGGTCGCCGGTTTCCAGCTGCGTATCCAACTGCACAATGCGCCCGTTGATCTTGGCCCCCACGCAGTGGTTGCCCACGCCGCTGTGGATGCGGTAGGCAAAATCAATCGGGGTGGAGCCGCGCTGCATGCTCACGATATCCCCTTTGGGGGTAAACAGCAGCACCTCGTCGCTGAACAGGTCCGTTTTCAGCGAATCGATAAATTCCTTGCTGTCGCGGGTTTCGTTTTGCCAGTCCAAAATCTGGCGCAACCAGTACAGCTTGTTGTCCAGATCGCCTTCCGGGCCGCCGCCTTCCTTGTAGCGCCAGTGCGCGGCCACGCCGAATTCCGCGATGCGGTGCATTTCCCACGTGCGGATTTGAATTTCAAACGGGAAAGGCATTTTGCGCCCGCCGATCAGCGTGGTGTGCAGGCTTTGGTACATGTTGCCCTTGGGCACGCTGATGTAATCCTTAAACCGCCCCGGAATCTGGTTCCACAGGGTGTGCACGATGCCCAGCACGGTGTAGCAGTCCTGCACGGTGTCCACAATCACGCGCACGGCAATCAGGTCGTATATCTGGTCAAAGGTTTTATTTTGTTCGGTCATTTTTTTGTAGATGGAATACAGGTGCTTGGGGCGGCCGTCCATTTCGTAATGGATACCCTGCGCCTCGAGCTTTTCGGAAAGCTCGCTGATGACCATGCGGATGTTTTCTTCGCGCTCGGCGCGGCGCAGGCCCACCTTTTGGGCGATATCGTGGTACGCGTCGGGGTTGATGTACTTAAAGGAGAGGTCCTCCAGCTCCTGCTTGACGGCGTTCATGCCCAGACGGTGCGCCAGCGGGGCGAAAATATCCAGCGTTTCCCCGGCGATGGCTTTCTGGCGGTCCTCCGGCTGGTAGCGCAGGGTGCGCATGTTGTGGAGGCGGTCGGCCAGCTTGATAATCACCACACGGATGTCCTTGCTCATGGCCAGGATCATTTTGCGCAAGCTTTCGGCCTTCTGCTCCTCGCGGTCGGTAAAGTCCAGCTTATCCAGCTTGGTTACGCCGTCCACCAGCAGGGCGACCTCCTCGCCGAACTCCTGCCGGATGGTATCCAGCGATACGCACTGGCAATCCTCCACCGTATCGTGCAAAAAGCCCGCGGCGATGGTGGGCGCGTCAATCATCAGATCGGTTAAAATGCTGGCGACCGACGCGGGGTGGATGAAATACGGCTCTCCGCTTTTGCGCACCTGCCCGGCATGGGCTTTTTCGGCAAACTCATACGCTTTTTTCACCAGCAGGTAACTGTCGCCCGGGTGCTGTTTTTGCACGCGGGCAAGCATTTTTTCCAGCGGCATACATTCGTTGGTAATATAGGTCAGCATCCCCGCGCCTCCTTTCGGGCGTTGCGGGCGCGCAGCACGCCCAGAATGGGGCTATCGGAAAGCGAACATCTGTGAGGTTCGCAAAGCGTGTATTGAAAGGGCGCCTCGCAAAAGCCAATAAGCCCCAGCGAGCAAAAGGCGGTCAGCCCCGCGAGGGTTTGCGCCTCGGTCAGGTCGGCGGCCGCGGCGGTTTCCCTCAGGCTGCCAAAGGCGGAACCGCGCAACCGCTTAAAAAGCGAGCGGTACTGTTCGTCCCCGGCATCCAATGCCGCAAGGGCCTGCGCAAGCGCCGCGGACGGTTGCGCCACAAGCACTTCCGCATCGGGCGCGGCGGCCTGCCACGCGGCCCGCTCCCCCGGAGCCGGTTCGCCGTCCAACAGCGCAACGGTTCGCCAGCAGCCTTTCACGGCCATCGGGTCCGGCTGGATCAGCAGGGTGTGAAAACAGCGCGGATCGTTCGGCGCGCCCCGGGCCAAATCCACCCGGTCGCCATAGGCGGTTACAAAGCGCAGGGCCGTTTCGCGAGCATACGCCACAAACAGCGTGCCCTGACGGCCGGCAAGCAGCGGCGCGATGGCAAAGGGCAGCGAGCCGAAAGCATCGCCCGCGTCGCCCGGGGTCGCCTCGGACGCCGCCGGCATCTGCGCGGCGTTTTCCGGGCTGCCGTTCGCCTGCGCCGGTTGGGATATTCCAGCCGTTTCAGAGGATACAGCCTTCATCAATTCTGCATCGGAAGGAAAATTTCCTGCATCGGCGGGCGGAAACGCGGCTACCGCGTCCAACAACCGCCGCAGCAACGCGTTATCAAACGCGACCTGCGGCTCGGCTTTGAGCAGACCCGCCCGCGCCGCCGCCGAAGGCCGAATGGCCTCCACATGGCACTTGACGGCGGTATTGCCCATAAACGTTTCCCGCGCCAGCGTGTAGGCCGCGTCCACCACATCGGGCAATCGGGAAGCCTGATCCCCCATGCCAAAGGCAATGCCGTCCAGCTGCTTCACGCCGTCGCGCAGGGTCAGTTGCAGGTGCGCGCCCTGCGCCCCGCAGGCGCGGCGACGCTCCAGCCGCGCGCCCTCCGTGTAAAACACGGGCGCGGGGTTGCCAAAGCCGAAGGGCTGCATCCGTTCCAGCATATCCAAAAGCGAATCGTCCGCCTGGGCAAAGGAGAGGGGCAAGTCAAACTCCTGCGCGGGCACAAACGCGTCGGCGGAGGCGCTTCCGCTGACGGCCTGCTCCAAACGCTCCCGAAAAACCCCGTCGTTCGCCGTGGGCAGCGTGACCCCGGCGGCCATTTCGTGCCCGCCGTAACGCAAAAGCAGATCATCGCAGGTTTGCAGGCACGCGGCCAAGTTCACGCCCTTCACGCCGCGCAGGCTGCCGTGCAGCAGCCCTTCCGCCTCGGTCAGCGCGCATACGGGCGCGCCAAAGCGGTGGTTCAGCTTGCCCGCGACCAGCCCGACAATGCCGGTATTCCAGCCTTCGCCACGCACAAACAGCACGCGGCGGCGTACAAAATCATGGGTTTCCGCCTGAGCGGCCGCGTCGGCGGTCGCTTCTGCTTCCAGCCGTTTACGCTCAGTATTGGCCGCGTCCAGCTCCCGGGCCAGCCGGTCCGCCTCGGCCGGGTCGCGGGTCAGCAACAGGCGCACGCTCAGGTTGGCGTCCGCGATGCGCCCGGCCGCGTTGATCCGGGGGGCAAGCTGATAGGCGACCGTTTCTGCGCTCAGGGGCAGCCGACAGCCGGCGACGCTCACCAGCGCCTTCAGGCCCGGACGGTCGCCGATTTTGGGAAGCCCCTGCGCTACCAAAACGCGGTTTTCGCCCATCAGCGGCACAATATCCGCCACGGTTGCCAGAGCGGCAATATCCAGCCATTGGGCGGCTGTCTCCGTGCCCAGCAGCGCCGCGGCCAGTTTCCACGCTACGCCCGCGCCGCAAAGGCGGGGAAAGGGGTAACCGCCAAACAGGGGATTGACCACCGCGTCCGCCGGGCAGGGAATCAGCCCCGGTTGGTGGTGGTCGGTGACAATCACCCGCATGCCCAGCGCCATGGCGCGGGCCACCTCCGCCGCGTTGGTAACGCCCAGATCGACCGTGAGCATGAGGCGGTACCGCGTCGCCAGCGATTCCACCGCCGCCATGTTAAGCCCATAGCCTTCGGCGCGCAAAGGCACGTGCGGCTGAGCGTCGATGCCGTACAGGCGCAACGCCTCGGTAGCCAGCACAGCGGCGCAAACGCCGTCGGCATCGTAATCGCCGTATACCGCCACCGGCCAACCCTCGGCCTTTGCCTGCGAAAGCAGGGCGACCGCCTCCGCCATGCCGGACAGAAGCATGGGGTCGTACAGGTCCCGCATGCTCGGGGCCAGATACGCCTCGGCCTTGGCCGCGGTATCCATGCCGCGCGCAAACAGAAGCTCCGCCAATACGCCGGCATAGGGGCGCAACGCGCTTTGGGCGGCGGCGTCAAAAGTCCGCTCGTCCCTGCGGATCAGGCGAAGCATGGCGACACTCCTCTCGGGGTCCAAAAGAATGTACGTATCATACCATAAGATGGGGTAAAAGGAAATGGCGCGCAAGGCGGCGGGCCGCCCATAGCGGCATACGGAGGCCCGGGCAGAGCCATCGGCGCAATGCGCGGCAATCCATAAAAAACCGCACCCATAACGGATGCGGTCAGACTGCTGAAAAACCCTCGCCGCAGCGAAAATAGGTCAAGGGCAAACCCTTGTGGGGTGCATCGGCATTGCCCTTGCCCGCCGGAGGCCTTATGTGGCCACCCATTCAGCGTTAGCACCACGAGTGCCGAAGGCACAATGGGGTGCGGCTTATGGACTCAATCCGGTTTGTCAACGGTTTGACCGCACCCATAACGGATGTGGTTCAGGATCATATTGCGTTTTTGAACCGTTCCCCCTGCCGACGGACAACGCCGGGCCAAGGGGTACGCACCGAGAGCCTACCCTGCCAAAGTAGCGCAATCATCGCTTGCCATACGCATGAAAAGCGTGCCCTGCTCCGGTAACCCTCGGGCTTTGGAATGCCGCGCGGGGTCTCCCCGCAAGCCTCGCCGTTTGGGGCGTTCGCGCCGCCTTACTGGGCCAAAATCGCCTCAACCGCAGCGCGCTCGTCCGGCGACCAATCCGGTTGCCGCAGGCTGCTCAGGCTATCCGCGAGCTGCTCCGGGTTGCGCGCGCCCACAATGAGCGCGTCCGCGCCGCCATCCCGCAACACCCAGCTTAGCGCCATCTGGGCCAGCGTTTGCCCACGGGCCGCCGCCAGCCCGTTGAGCGCGTTCAGCTGATCCAAACGCGTCTGGGTAAGGTCCGCCGCTTTCAGGGACGTGTGCCCAAGACTCATCCGGCTGCCCTCCGGGATGCCGCCCAAATACTTGTTGGTTAACAAACCCTGCGCAAGCGGCGAAAACGCGATGCTCGCCACCCCGTGGTCGCGCAGCGTCGCAAACAGCGAGGTTTCGGCCTCGCGCGAAAACATAGAGTAGCGCATCTGGTGAATCAGGCAATGCAGGTTGCGACGCTCAAGTTCCGCAAGCATCGCCTCGGTTTGCGCCGCGTTGTAGTTGGATAGCCCGATGTACAGCGCCTTGCCCTGACGCACAATCTGCTCCAGCGCCTCGGCGGTTTCCTCAAGGGGCGTATCCGCGTCGGGGCGGTGGTGGTAAAACAGATCCACATACTCCAGCCCCATGCGCTTCAGGCTCTGGTCCAGGCTGGCAATCAGGTACTTTTTGCTGCCATGGTCGCCAAAGGGGCCGTCCCACATGGTATAGCCCGCCTTGGTGGAAATGAAAAGCTCGTCGCGGTACGCGCCCAGTTCGCCGTGAAGCACGCGGCCGAAGGTACGCTCCGCCGCGCCTGCGGGGATGCCGTAGTTATTAGCAAGGTCAAAATGGTTCACGCCCGCGTCAAACGCCGCGCACAGGGTATCGCGGCATACGTCGAAGCGGCAGTCGTCGCCAAAGTTTTGCCACAGGCCCAGGGCAATCGGGGCGATCTGCACGCCGCTGCGGCCAAGGCGCACATAACGCGTCTGGCGGTACCGCTCGGGATTGGGTTGATACATACGGTCACCTCATTATATAGATTCAAGTGGATTGTTACACCGTGTACAGCCATCATAGCACGTCGCGGCAGGGGTTGCAACTGTTGGGGAAGCGGGCCGCCCTGCGGGGGCCATGCCCCTTCCGCCTCATTGCGCGCGGAGCGTGCCCCCGCAACGCGCGCTTGCCCAACCCCCGGAATCGCGGTACAATAGGGGCAACTGAAACCATGCACACAGGAGGCGCTTCCCTCATGAAAACAAAACCCATCCGCGATGTTGCGGAAATCCGTTTTTCCGGCCGTTTTGACCCGGCGCAGACCGGCTTTCCCATGATGTGGACAGGCGCGTGCGCCGAAATGAGCGTGCGCGCAAGCTCGCTGGAGGTTCGCATCCAGTGCGACTATCAAACGCTGAAGCCTTACCTGTCGTTTGAGGTTGACGGGCTTCGCGCGCAAATTTTCAGCCCTGTCAAAGGCACGCATTGGTACAGCGTTTTGTTGCGCATGGACGCGGCCACGGCGCACCGCGTGCGCATCACGCTGGAAACGCAGGCGTTTTCCGCCGACCCAGCCTCCTACGCGGCGCTTTTGGAGGTGCGCACAGACGGCGTTTTTCTGCCGCTTGCGCCGCTTTTGCGCAAAGTGGAGTTTATCGGCGACAGCATCACCAGCGGCGAGGGCATGCGCGGCCCCAAGGGCTTCATGGAATGGGTGCCGATGTGCTTTTCCGCCTCGGACAGCTACACGCGCCTTACGGCGGAAAAGCTGCGCGCCCAGTATCAGGTGGTCAGCCAGAGCGGCTGGGGCGTGGTTTGCGGCTGGAACAACGACCCCCGCACCACCCTGCCCGCGGTGTACGATCAGGTTTGCGGCCCCGCCGCCATGGAAAGCCCGGACGGTACCGGCCACGGCGGCGAAAAGCCCTACAGGTTTACCTTCAAGCCGGATCTGGTGGTTATCAATCTTGGCAGCAACGATGGCGGCGCGCTCCATAACCCGCCCTTTACCGACCCCGTTACCGGGGTGACGCACCGATTCACGCAGGATGATTTACCGCGTTTTGAGGCCGCGTGCCTCGCTTTCCTGCTCCATGTGGGGCAAAAAAACCCGTGCGCGAACCTGATCTGGGCCTATGGCGTTGTCGGCGACGCGCTGGCCGACCCCATCCGGCGCGCGGTGACCGCCGCGCAGGCCGCCGGGCTTCACGCGGCATACCTGCCCCTGCCGGATATGCACACCCTGCGCAACGGCGTTGGCAGCCGCGAGCATCCCGGCCCGGGGGCCGCCCGGCGCATGGCGGAGCTGATCGTCGCCGCCGATAAAAACCTGAGAGCCGTTTGAAAAACGCATATGCGCCTTAGCCGCAAACGCGGCGGGCACTGAGGGTGCCGTTGAGCAACGGTCAAATTCGCAACGGCGCGTGCGCCCCAACGGGGCGCGTATGTGTTTGGGTTGTTAGCGAAGCAGCCGGCTGGCGATGCCGCTCGCCTCATCGCCCTGCGGGCTGTTCGCTCGCTGGTTGGGGCTACGCTGCGGCGTGGGGCCTGGGGTTCCGCCCCAAACCCCGGCAAGGGGCTTCTCCCCTGCACCCTGACAAGGGCTTCGCCCTTGACCCGGTTCCGCTGCGGCGGGGGTTTGGGGGATCGTTTAACGGCGCGTGCGCCCCGACAGGGCGCACGCGCCGTTTTTTTGCTTTGTGGCTTCGCAGGCTGGCCGGAGCCGTGCCCGCCGTGTTACCGGGGCCGGATAAACGTGCCCCGGTTCAGCTCGTCAAACGCAAGGGCCAGTTCCAGCTGCGTGTTCATCACAATGGGACCGCCCCAGGCGATCGGCTCGTGCAATGCCTGCCCGGAATAGAAAATGACGCGCACGCCCGCCTCAGGTTTGGCAGCCAGCAGAATTTCATCGCCATCGCCAAACAACACCGCTGTTTTGGCCGCCGTCGGTTGGCCGTTCACCAGCCCGTCGCCGTCAATCAGAAACACAAATACCGTTTCGCCCCGCCGGGTTGGCAGGGTCAGACTTGCGCCGGGCGCGAGGCGGATATCATAAAGCGTCGCCGGAATATGGCGCGGAGTTACGCCGACCGTTTCGCCATAGCGCCCGCTGATCACGCGCAGCGTCGCGCCGTCCAGTGCAACCTCGGGCATGTCCGCCGCCGTGATGCCAAGGTAGGCGGGTTCGCACATTTTTTCGGCGGCGGGGAGGTTCAGCCACAGCTGAAAGCCCAGCATCCGGGGACATGCCTTGGGCATTTCCTGATGCAGGATGCCGCTTCCGGCGGTCATCCACTGGCTTTCGCCATCGGTAATCACGCCTTTGTTGCCCAAGCTGTCCTCATGCTCAATGCGGCCGGAAATCAGGTAGGTTACGGTTTCAATTCCCCGGTGCGGGTGCATCGGAAACCCGGGCAGATAATCCTCCGGGTTTGTGGAATCGAAAGAGTCCAGCATCAGAAACGGGTCAAATTCGCGGGTATCGTCGTATCCCAGCACGCGAACCAGCCGCACGCCAGCGCCGTCGGTGGCCCTCCGGCCCCGAACGGTTTTCACAATTTCACGTCTTGCCATCTCTATGGCTCCTTTCACATGGTTGGGTCAGTCTGCGGGTTGAAACAGGTAGCTGGTCATAGACAGGGAGCCTTTCATGCGCGCGTCGGTCAGCACCTGCACGCTGTCCGCGGCATCCGCTGCGCCCAGCACATACAGGAGCGGCGCGAAGTGATCCAGCATCGGGAAAGCCAGCCGCGCCGACGGCCCCGCCTGCTGATAATCCGCCACGCGGTCAAAGTCCCTTGCCAGCACATTGCGCTTAATATAGCCGTCAAACTCGTCCGCCCAGTCATAGCCGCCATCCATGCCCCAGTTGATGCGGCCCAGATTATGCACCACATTGCCGCTGCCAAAAATCAGCACGCCCTCGTCCCTGAGGGACGCAAGCTCCCGGCCGATCGCCATGTGCTCGTGCGGGGTCGCGTTGTGGTCCACGCTCAACTGAAACACCGGAATATCCGCGGTGGGGTACATGCGCCGCAGCACCGACCAGGTGCCGTGATCCAACCCCCAGCTGCTGTCAAACTCCGTGGAGCGGTGAATCAGTCCGGCCACGCGGCGGGCGATTTCCGGCGCGCCGGGGGCAGGGTAAACAATCCGGTACAGTTCATCCGGAAAGCCATACATGTCATAAACCATAGGGTTGGTCGCTCCGTCCGCGATGCGGGTACCCTGAGTGAACCAATGGGCCGAAACGGAGAGGATTGCCTTTGGCCGCCCCAGCCGCTTGCCAAGCGCTTCCCACTCCCGGGAAAAGGCGTTGTCCTCGATGGCGTTCATGGGGGAACCGTGCCCGATAAAAAGCGCAGGTGTACGTTTCATGTTATGATCCTGTCTGTCCGTTCATACGGGCGGCGTCCTGAAGGGTTCTAACGGATGCTTGTTTCTGTTATTATAAACGGATCGCAGGTAAAAGTCCACAGGCACGCGACCAATCCGGAGCCGGGCGCGCCTGTGTTGTGTTACGGCGAGCCGCCCTTGCCCGCGTTCCTTTTATAAGCATTGCTAAGCTTTTTGAAACGCTTTCTTTGCCGGCGCAACCAAAGCGCGCACGGTCACGGCGTTCAGGCGGGCGCGTCCATCCCGGCGGGCGCTCCGGGTTTGCCGCTTGCCCCGTACAGCACGCCCACCAGCGCCAGCAGTACGCCGCTGACAATCAGCAGCAGCTGAACGCTCACCACATCCGCCAGCGGACCAAAAATCAGGATGGCAACCGGCATCGCGCTGGCGGTGATAATATCCACAATGGAAAACACCCGACCCAGCACTTCCGGTTCGGTAATTTCCTGTATATGCACGGTTTGCGCCGTAGAAATCGCGGGCAGGAAAAACCCGCCGATGCCCATAAAAATCAGGTAGCTCACAAAATCCCACGCCAGACCCAACAGTCCGAACATGACGCCAAACGCCACCAAACACACCGCGACGGTTAACACCTTGTCCTTAAACTGGCCCTTGACGGACACAAACACGCCGCCCACCAGCGTGCCCAGCGTCCAGCTCAGCTCGTTGGCCGTGAGCATCCACACATCGCTGCCAAAGGTGCGCTGCACCATCAGCGGGGACAGCACCGCCGCGGGCGTAATCAGGAAGAATGAAGCCGCAAAGCACAGGATAATCCGCCGCAGCATCGGGTGCCCCAGCGTGTAGGCGAGGCCGGCCTTCATATCCTGCCAGATGGACAGAGGCGCGTCCTTGCGCGCGATTTTTTCCACCCGGATGCGGCTCATCACCAGGATCGCCAGAATGGCCGTGCTCACATCCACAAAAAAGGTGGCGGCCATGCCGACGGAGCCGAGGATGATGCCCGCGACCGGGGGCGCCAGCAGGTTGAGCACGGCGCTGACCGTTTGGTTGATGCCCTGCACCTTGGTTAGCTGCTGCTGCGGCACCAGTTGGGGGTATATCGCCCCCACCGAAGGGCTTTGGATACCCGAGCCGACCGAGCGCAACGCGGAAATCAACAGCAGCAGCTCCAGCTGCTGATAGCCGCTCATCAGCGCAATCGCCATCCCCAGCGTCACGGCGGCGGTGAACCCGTCGGAAAGCATAATCAGCGCCTTGCGACTGTACCGATCCGCCAGCACGCCGCCAAACAGCGATACCGCCACCTGCGGCACCATCGCGCATAGCGTTGAAAGCATCATCCAAACGCCGGAGGAAGTTACCAGCGTAATATGCCAGATGATGGCGTACGCCACCACCGCGGAACCAAACAGCGAAATATTCTGACTGACCAGAAAGAGCGTAGCCTGTTTTTTCCATTGCATAGGGTTTGCCTGAGGCTGCGACATAAAAGCTCCTTTCCCATGGGAGGCGCGCCCCTGCGGCTATCGCCCGGGGGTTTGCCTGCGGCGCGAGGCTCCGGCGCGTAAACCGGCGTGAGTTGCCCCGCACGGTACCCTTTCTGCAAGCAAGGCGGGTTTTCCTGTGGTTTTCTGGATACAATGGCATGGAAGCCACAGTCAGCGCGAAGGCTCTCATGCCCACGCCGCGCATACGGTTGCCACAGCGGTTTACCCCAAACCGTCGGCGCGGAAACCGGCGCGCGCCGGGGAACCACAACCCGTAAAACATTCGTCACACTCTTGTAAAATGATGGCGAATCCGTTATACTGAGGCTGTATGCAGACAACCGCATCCAAATCCTCGGTAAAGGAGCTTGTTCTATGCTCAATCCCCGTCGTGTAATCGGCACATTGAAACAGAATATCGCCAAGGTCATCGTCGGCAAGGACGAGGTGATCGAGCTGGCTCTGATAGCAATGCTGTGCAAAGGCCACGTTCTGATTGAGGATGTACCGGGAACCGGAAAAACCACCATGGTCAGCGCCCTGGCCAAATCGCTGGATTGCAGCTTTAACCGCATCCAGTTTACGCCGGACGTTGTGCCCAGCGATGTGACCGGCTTTACCATGGTCAATTTCAAAACCGGCGAGATGGAGTTCCACGCTGGCGCGGTGATGTGCCAGATTGTGCTGGCCGACGAAATCAACCGTACCTCGCCTAAAACCCAATCCTCCCTTCTGGAAATCATGGAGGAGTTTCAGGTGACCGTGGACGGCGTAACCCATCCGCTGCCCAAGCCGTTTATTGTGCTTGCCACGCAAAACCCGGGCGAGTTTGTGGGCACCTATCCGCTGCCCGAAGCTCAGATGGACCGTTTCTTTTTGCGTATTTCGATGGGCTACCCCACCATGGAAGAAGAAATGGCCGTGCTGGAGCGCTTCAGCGGCACCGTGAAGCCGCAGGCCAACCTGCAACCCGTGTGCAGCGCCAATGACGTGATCGAAATGCAAAACATGATCGGCACCGTTTATTGCAGTAAGGAAGTGCGCCATTACATCGCCAATATCGCCGCCATGACCCGCACGCACCCCTCGTTGCAGCTGGGCGTATCCACCCGCGGCGCCATTGCGCTCATCCGCGGCGCGCAAGCCTGCGCGCTGCTGAACGACCGCGACTACATCCTCCCGGAGGATGTGCAGCGGATGGCCCTGCCGGTGCTCGCGCACCGTATTTTGCCCAACCCGGAGGCCAAAATGAAGGGCATTACCGCCGAGCGGATTCTGGTCGCGGTGATGGAGAACGTGCCGGTGCCGATCCGGCTTTCGTAATCGGGCGCGCGAAGCCGCCCAGTGCCAAAGGACGATGCCATGAAATCGACGTTGACAACCCTGAGCGTGAGTTTCGGCTTTTTACTGCTGTGCGCGCTGTCGATGGGCAACCGGATGTACCTGCTGCTGTCGCTCCTGATCGCCATCGCGTGGGGGCTTGCGTACCTGAGCGTGCGCACGGCGGAAAAATCCGTTCAGGTGCATCACGGGCTGAACAGCACCAAGGTAAACCGCGGCGACAGCGTCGCCATGGAAGTTTCCGTTAGCCACAAAAGCATATTGCCCATCGCTCCGGTGTCGCTGAAAATGCGGGCCACCAGCAACACGCCCGCCGGCACCATCCACCTGACGGAGCTGGGCCGCCGCAAGCAAAAGGTTGCCTACCGCTTTACCGCCGAGCACGTGGGGGCCATGTTCCCGGGTGTGGAAAGCTTTGTGGTGAGCGATGTTTTCGGTCTGTTTAAAAAAGAACATCAGCCGGACAACGCGGGCCATGAGTTGCTGGTGCTGCCCGTGCCCTTTGACGTGGAACCCCTCACCTTCGCCGCGGGCGATATGGGGGTGGAAACCATGAAGCGGGCCATGGAGGACCCTTCCAGCCCAAGCGATTTTCGCACCTACCAGCCGGGGGATCCCCTCAAGCGCATCCACTGGAAAATGAGCGCCCGCAGGCGCGAGATCATCATCCGGCAGTTTGAGGAGCCTGCCCTGCCGGACGCGCTGGTGCTGATGGACACATCGGCCCCCAGCCTGCCAGAAGGGATGCCCCCCGCGAAGCTTGCGTTTTTGCAGGACGCGGTGTTGGAAACCGCAGCGTCGGTGGTCAGCTGCCAAATCAGCCACGAAAACCCGGTTCGGCTGCCCCTTGTGGGCGACCGCCCCATGGAATACCACGGCACCATGGGCATGCCCATCCTGCTGGACGAGCTGGCGCGCGTCACCTTTAACGAAACCGAACGGTTTGAGCGCGTGATCCTGATGCAGATGAACGATCTGCGAAAAACCGGCGCGGTCGTGATTGTGACCACGCGGCTTACCAGCGTGCTGGTGGATCTGATCGGGCGTATGAAACGCATGGGCCCGAACGTGCGGCTTTATCTGGTCACCTTCCGCATGACCGACCCAAGCCTTCAGGGGCTTGTGGGCCGCCTGCAACAGCAGGGGGTGGAGGTTAACTTCGTATCCCCGCAGGGGTAAGACCCGCGCGCTGGGCTTTCGTACACGGAAACCCGCTACCCGCCGTTACCCCCTGCCCGCCACGCTATGGATGAAAGGAGGCAATCAGGTTTGCGCAAGCTCGCATTTTTACAAAACGAGCCGCTTTCCCGTTTCGGCGTAGCCTTATTGCTTGCTGGCGGCGTTGTGTTGCCCCTGCTGCTGGCGCTCGACCTTGGGGGATATGCGCCCGTTGCGTTGCTGATGACGCTCGCGGTGCTGGTATTGCTGACCCTGCTGGGCACCACGAAAGCGTCCCGTAAGCTACTGTGGATTTTGCTGGGCGCTACCGCCGTTTTGCAGTTCATGCTCCCCGGCCTTGGGCTTCTTGGCGCATGGGTGGAGGCGTTCAAGGCGCTGGCGCTGTATTTTTCCAGCTATACCGTTGCGCTGCCGCTGTTCGGCTTTCAGGTCGCAAGCCTGATCGCGGTGCTTTCGGCGGCGCTCAGCTATGTGTTTGCCAAGCGCGGCGTTGGCTTTTTACCCGCCGCGCTGGTGGTGGTGCTGGTGATGTTTGGGCTGTGGAGCCTGGGCAAGGGCGATTTGCTGTGGTACGTCGCCCCCGCGCTGGTTGGGCTGCTGCTGCAGATGTCGCAGGGTGCGCATGAAAAAATCAACATTTTACACGTGCTGCCTATGGCGCTGGTTACGGTGCTGGTCGCCCTGCTGCTGCTGCCCGGTTCGCGGGTTGTGATCGATCCGCTTGCCAAGGCGGCCAGCAGCTTAAAGCAAATGATCAGCGACTACCTGTTTTTTACCGAGCCGCGCGATGTGTTTACCTTAGGCACCTACGGCTATTACCCCATGGGCAACGGTCAGCTGGGCGGCGCGGCGGAGCCAAGCGAATACCCTGTGATGATGGTGAAAACCGATCAGAAGCTCCTGCTGCGCGCCGTAGCCAAGGATCAGTACAGCGGGCGCAGCTTCACCGATACCTCCAGCGCCAAACGCTACCTGTACATTAACCCCCGCTGGGAAAAACAGCGCCGCAAGGTGTTTATGGAGGGGTTGCCCAGCGAGGCCATCCGCAACGCGTCCTCCCTGCTGGATCAGAAAGCCATTACGGTGCAAATGGAAAACAGCGCGGCATCCACGGTGTTTACGCCGTTGTTTTTACGCAGCCTGAAAATGGAAAACGACATGGTGCCGTATTTTAACGATTCCAGCGAACTGTTTATTACTCGGGATTTGAAACTTGGCGACCGTTACACCGTGTTTACCCCGGTGCTGGAAGGCGGCGAAAACGGTCTGGAAGCGCTGGTCAACGCCAGCGCCAAAAACGACGAATACTACGCCTCCATTCTGTCCGCCTACACGCAACTGCCGGACCATATGGAGCAGAAGGTTTTCAACGACGTCGCCAATATTGTGAAAAACGAAACCACCCCCTACGGCAAAGCCATGGCCATCATGCGCAACCTTCAAAAGTACTACCGCTACACCCTGACCCCGGAAACGCCCCCCAACAATCTGGACTTTGTAACCTACTTTTTATATGTGGGCAAAGAAGGCTACTGCACCTACTACGCCGCCGCCATGACGGTGATGTGCCGCATGGCGGGCTTGCCCGCCCGCTACATCGAAGGCTTTCTGGCGCAGCCCTCGGCGGACGGTTTTGCCTATGTGACCGGCAAGGATGCGCATGCCTGGACGGAGGTCTATTTTGAGGGTTTCGGATGGGTGCCGTTTGATCCGACCCCGCTGCAGCAAAGCGGCGACAACCTTCCGCCGCAGGGCGATCAGGAGCCTTCCCCTTCGCCCACGCCTTCGCCGGAGGATCAGCCGACGCCCACACCCGACCCCAACCAGCCGGAGGATCAGCCTTCCGAGGAGCCGTCCCCCGAGCCTTCGCAGGAGCCGGAGGATAACCCGGATCAGAGCGATTCGGAGCAGAACCCCAACGATTTTCCGTGGTGGGCGCTGATTGCAGCAGCCGCCGCGATTGCCCTGACCGTGCGCGTGGCGCTGCGCTCCCCGGATGCCGTTGCCAAGCGCGCCGCCACCCCGAAGGATCAGATTTTTGTGTACGGCGCGGCCGTTCAACGCCTGCTGATGTACGCCAAGCGCACCCCGCGCAACGGAGAAACCCCGCTGGTGTTCGCCCGCCGCGTGGACAGCGTGCGCGTGTTCCCGGCCCCGATTACCCCGCTTTGGCGTATGCTCGCGCTCAGCAATTACAGCCGCATGGAGCCGACCGCCGAGCAGGCCAAAAAGGCCGCCGAAACGTTCCACCAAGTGTTTAAAGGCTCGCATGTTTTGCGGCGCATACGTTTCCGCCTGCGCGCAGCTTTTGATCCACGCTTCTATCACTCGCTGGAAACCCCGGCTCCGCGTCACGAGCCTCCCAATGGCACCACCATCCGCCGCGTAGGGAAAAGCATGCGCGCCAACGCCGCCCTGTATAGCCGGGGCGGAAAACCAGCGGGTGGCGAAAAACCCGACAGCCAGTCGGGCAAAACGCAGCCGGGTAAGCCCGCCAACGCTCAGGATCGCTCCCATCGGGAAGGCGCAAGCCCCGCCGAACGGTCGCCCGCCAAACAACCCAAGGCCGACCGGCCGCAAGCCACCGGACAGGTTCTTGACAAAGCGAAAAAGCAAGCCCCTCCGCCGCACGTCGGCGCTGAGCGCGGGCTTTCCAAACCCGACCGTCACCAACCCACGCCCTCGCAACCCGGCGACCGTAGCGCTACACCGAAGCCCATCCTCCCGGCGAGCGGAACGCCCAGGCAGGCGCAATCTGTGCGTAGCCCGGCCGCCACGCGGGAAACCAAGCCCCCGGCAAGCGGAGCGCCCAGACAAACGCAACCTGTGCGCGGGCCTGCCGCCACGCGGGAAACCAAGCCTAATTCCGACACGCGTGACAGCCGGGACGGTCACAATCCGCCCAAGCGGCAAGGTTAAGGCCACCCCTTCCCGCTCGGGCACGGATTTTGATCTGAGGCTTTAGAACCGAGCGCGGCAACCCGATGAGGATTGCTCAACTCGGTGAGATACCCATACGCGCCAGATTGCCATGGCTAACGTCTGTAAACGCCGCGTGGTTCCGCCCGAACCGCCCGCTGAAACTCGCCAGCGCTATGCCGTGTGGTGCGGTAACGCCGGATCCGTCAACCCCCAATTCCGTTGCTCCCCCTCCACCTAACCGAAAGCGTGACTTTGATGCAATACCGTTACGAAACCCATCTGCACACCTGTTCCGCCAGCGCTTGCGGCATCGCGCGCGGCCGGGACTATATCCCCTATTATCAGGATCGCGGCTATGCCGGCCTGATTGTGACCGATCACTTTTTTGGCGGCAATACGGCGGTCGATCAGCGTTTGCCCTGGACCGAGCAGGTCAACCGCTTTTGCGAGGGCTACGAGGAAGCCAAAAACGAAGGCGACAAGCGCGGCTTTCAAGTGCTGTTTGGTTGGGAGCAGGCATACAGCGGCGATGAATACCTGATTTATGGCTTGGACAAGGCGTGGCTATTGGCGCACCCGGAAGTGAAACATTGGTCCAGAGCGGAGCAGTTTGAGCAGGTGCAGCGCTACGGCGGCTGCGTGGTGCAGGCGCACCCCTTCCGCGACCGCGCGTACATCCGCCGCATTCACCTGAACACCGTTTGCGTGCACGGCGTTGAAGTTTACAACGCCGCAAACCCACTGACGGTAAACGTTCAAGCCTACCGCTATGCAAAACGCCTCGGTTTGCCCATGTTGGCGGGGAGCGATATCCATGAGCTTCCCGCCTCGGAGCTATCCGGGGTATTTTTCACGCAGGCCCTCGCAGATGAGCAGGATTTAGCCGCCCGCATCCGCAATCGCGCTCCCATCGGGCTGATTGCCCCCACGGACGCCTTGGCCAGCGCGGAGCTTCAGCCTGTTCGGTTGCCCGTGGAAGTGCTGGGGGCGCAAGCCCGCGCGATTGATACGCCGCTCGCGGATTTGTTTACCTGAGATAACGGTTTCAGCTCGCTGTGTCTTACCGGAAACGCTTTTCCGGCAAGGTTTTTCGGTAAAAAATTGCTGAAAGCTATTGCTTTTTATTTCAAGTTCGTGTATGATATCTTCGTTGCCCAAAATTAGATGCTGATGTAGCTCAGTCGGTAGAGCACATCCTTGGTAAGGATGAGGTCACGCGTTCGAATCGCGTCATCAGCTCCAACGTGAAACCCTTGAACTGTAATGGTTTGAGGGTTTTTCTTTGTTCTTGTTTATAGCTTTTATTTGTGTGTTGACAGTAATATTGACAGTAACCAAGCCTTATTGCTGGGGAAAACCACGATACAATGCCCCGAAAAGTGAAGCCCAAACATATAAAACCCACTCAAAACCCTCAAAAGGTTGCAAACCTTTATGATACAACGAAAACGACCCACTCAAAAGGTCACTAATTACCCCCTCAAAACCCCTCAAAAGGGTATAAAATACCCGCTGTCCTTGGCGGAACAGCGGGCGAACTGCTAGATCAAGCTTGCCATCGTTTCCATGCCCCGACGCTTGGCGGCTGTATCGCTATGGACATACCGTTGCATGGTAAAGGCAACGTTGGTATGCCCGAGTATTTCCGAGAGGGTGCGAAGATCACCGCCAGATTGTACCCACATTGTGGCGAAGGTATGGCGGAGGGCATGAACACCGCGTGGCTTTATACCTGCCTTCTTCAAGTAGATGCGCAAGCAGCGGGCGACGTTGTTTCTGTCTGCAGGTTCGCCGGTTACGGTTGCAAATACATATTGCTCACCCTTGCACGGCTCACCGCCGACCCAGGCCGACCCAAGTTAAAGGCATTAGCGGAGGCGCACCACCTCGACCAGCGCACCGACTGGCACCGGCACGTGACGCTGAGCGGCTACCGGCGCTCCTGGACAAGCAGCACCGAGGCGCTTGTGTTTTGGCGCGAGGAGCAGCGGCGGCGGGGCAGCCTACAGGCCTCCGCCATCGGCGACGAGGGATAAGTACCCTATATAACCTTGCCTGTCAGAAAGCCTTATAGGGGCACTGGCAGGCATTGTTATTACTGGGTTTCCTCACAGTTGACCCCTGAACAAACAGGGAACAAAAGGGGAACAAAATTACAGACAAAACACAGACAAAAGCCGTACAAAATTCATACAGATTTTAGGCTATCTTTCTTTTGAAACTTAGGTGCGGTATGGGTTTTACCCATCAGAACAGGCGCACTAAAGTTGCACTGTTTTCTTGCTGTTTTGGAACGCACAAACACAGCACAATTGGTACACAATTTCAGGCGTTATTATTCGTTTTGACTGTAAAGCATGGGGTATCTCTTAGCGCGATAGAACGTAGATCACAAGCCGAAAACTGGACAGCGAACCGAACCAAAACGGAACCGAACCGATACCGTTTTGGATGGAATACCTTCAAAGTAGGCCGTCGGATGATGTCCACTTAACGGACAGCATCGGTCGGCAACAAGCCATGCTCGCCGTGTCTGAAGATGGAATTTACGATGCAATCTGGGGTAGCCACAAGCCGGAAGCAAAAGCCTTCCGAAAATGGGTTAAACAAGTCATCAAGGCCCTGCGTAAAGGCTCCGGCCTTGAAGGGAAGGGTACTAACTTTGTATGTACCCTATGTGATATGCACAAAGTGCCGACCACATGACCCCGGTTGAAACGGGGTCGACGTTGTTTCAAACAACCTCAAAGGGTGTCGGTCGAAACGACACCCTGCACATACTTTTGAGGAGGGAAAGGGCTATAGCTCAAAAATGAGCGAAAGGGAAGGACTTCAACACGGACAAGAATGTCCGGGTTCAATTATGCCCTACGTATTATTAAGGGCAAAGGTGTGATTTCAAATCACACCTTGCTTTCCGCCCCACGTCAGGCCGAAAGTCAAATACTTTTGGTCGCACATGCGACAGAAAGCATAGGCGGCCGTTGAGATGAGGTTCCTTGAAAGCACCACGTTCATTAGAAACCGAACCAAAATAGCACCAAAAAGAGCTGGTTTTTAAGGCGTGCTATGGTTTGCAGCCTGAACCAAAAGTGTACCAAATGTGTACTGTTTTCAGGTAAGCAAAGTTGAAGCAAATGTGAAGCAGAATACACTACTTTGTAGGAAACAAAATGGCTACAAAAGTGAAACAAGATTACTGCCCTTCGCTGCCAGGTACGGCGGAGGGGGCGCTCAATCCCTGTGGGCATGCTGCCCGTGAACGGCTTGGGGGTGCCACACAAATGGGCGCGGGTTCAAACAGGGGATTAGCGAAACAATGTGTTATTCAGCTACAATCATCAAAGCGAAGCTTGTCAACGCCAGCAAGATAAGTCTTTTTCAGTTCCTTTCTTGTGAAGAATTGTTCTTCTGACTTTGTTAGTATATTAAGCTCAAGCTTTTTTCGGAGCAGTTCAAGTGTACATAGCAAATCCGCAACTTGCGATAATCTGTAGTCGATTTGTAGTGCATTGCGGAAAGATACATCTCCAAATATAGCGCTGAAGACCGTAATAAGGATTTGGTTGAGCTCGTGTTGTCCATTGTCATAGTAAATAATAAACGTATCAAAGAGATTAAAGAAATCTTGATTGCAGCAAACAAAATCTGCCAATGCTTTTGCCATGCAAGCGGCAAGTGCAAATGGCTCTTGATAATCAGCTTTTTTGAAAAGAAAAGCTTGATATTTTACAGGTAGCTTGCGCGCAAAATAGTAAATCCTCTTAAATAGAAGTTGGCGTTCTTCTACTTTCATATGTTGGTAGTCCTTTTCTCTGCGAATCAAGGGGCCGGTATGTATTGCGTGGTTCTCATAACCATCATATGCAAGGCGTTCATTAAAAGCAGTTACGGATGCAGTTATACACTCTGATTGATTATGGAAAACAAGGGTGAAAATATAAAAGGGGCTGTGATCACACGGATCACCAAAATCCCCTGATTCGTCAACAAAAATGCTCAATATCTTCTTTGGCATGTTAAGCCTTCTTAAAAGAAATAGCGGGGAATTTCCCCGCCTTAGGTGGACCAGGGCCTTTCGGCCAGCCCGTATGAACCTATTTGTATTATAGATAAACCCGACCTATTTGTCAACACATTTGTGTACATTCTAACGTCATTAAGCGTTATCTAACATCGTCTAGCGTCATTGAGCGTAATACAGCGCAACAGAACGTAATGGAACGCAACAGAACGCAACGACGAAAAATTGCAGCTCATTCCTTCGCAAGGGCTTATTCTGTATTAGGTACTGTCCTTCACGAACACTTCACGGCTCTTTATTCTTTCTCCATCTTTCGTCATATACAAATAATAGTAATGACATTCTGCATCGAAGAAGTACGAGAACGCTTCTTTTCTTGAAGATGTTTCCAAGAGAACGACCATCTTTTTTGTTATGGTGTTATAGGCTTCTATTATGTATTCTGGCTTCTTCCGCATTGGAATCACCCCCTAGCCTTTCTACACACCCAATATACATCGACGTAGCAGGATCCAATCCAATGACTTGCATTGTGTCATGCTCACTTTGTATGTGAGAACAGCGGAGGCACAATTGTCTGTTGCTATTTTCGATTTTTCATGACAAAGAAACTCATATTGGTGAACTAAGAATCTTCCATCGGTCTCTTAAAAACGAATAAAATTTCATGTGTTTTTGAATACCCGGACGTAATTGCGTTTTCTATTGGTACAGCATTTACAAGCTCATATCCCTTCTCCCCAAATTCTCTGATTATATCTATCCCTGTCTTCCCTTCCCTATTTTGATTTTTCCATAAATTGGCAGAAGTATAAATACCAATATTCCTAATGCCTTTTGATCCAAGATCATCCCAACAGTACACCGCATATTCCCATTTTTGCATAATCAGCACTCCTTTGTTTGTCTACCATTGTAGTCATTGAAATGATACTTGATAAATTGGGTATGATACACCTATGTTCATTGTCTAGATTTTACCACAGCAGCTGTAAACAAGCAAGCAAAAAGCAGCCCGCCCGGCTGCTCTTTCCTTCATAGTGTCCTGCCCCCTGTGGGCTTCACTCGTTGCCCTTCCATTCCTCCGCTGTCATGCCCATATCATCCCGCAGGAGGGCGTTTACTTGTCTGATTCTATACGGTTTTCAATCGCCTTTCGGACGTAACCGGCAAGTGATTCGCCTTTTTGCGTGGCCGCATCGCGAACAGCTTGGCAAAATTCTTTCGGGTAGCTGACGGGAAGTCTTTCATACTTTTCGCGGATGTAATTGTCATTCGCTTTGCGTTGTGCATCTGTTAGCGCCATCTTTTCCACCTCCTGATATTATAATACCAAAACGATATATTAGTGTCAATGTATATATTGGTACTAATGTTTCCCTTTATATGTATTTGTATATTGGTACTAATGTAGTATACTCTAATCAAGGTAAGGGAAACACCGAAGGAGGCAGGCCACGATGAAGTACAACCGCAGCGAGATCATGAAAGCCGCTTGGAGGAACTACCGTCGCTACAGCGTGAGCTTTTCCGAGGCCCTGCGTATGGCGTGGTACGAAGCCAAGAAAGCCGCCGCCCGCTACAACGTGTACGGCAAGCGCATTCATGATGATTCTATGGTGCTTCTGCTGGCCAACGTGACGGACAACACCGCGCAGGAATACAAGTACATGAATCGGAACCGCTTCGATGTTATCCAGATAAAGGCCGCATGAAAGGATGGGGGAACAATGAGTATCAAGGAATTGGAAGCCAAAGCCCAAACCCTCAAGGAGCTGCAACGGATGCAGGAGGAGCTTGAGGCGGAGATCACCGCGACCCAGGACGCGATCAAAGAAGTTATGACCCAGCAGGGCGCGGACAGTATCACGGCAGGTGCATTCAGGATCACGTGGAAGCCGGTCACAAGCAGCCGCCTTGATGGCGCTGCCCTCAAGAAGGAGTTGCCCGACCTTGCCGCGCGATTCACCAAGGAAACCACCAGCAGGCGCTTCATTGTGGCATAAAGAAAGCCGCTAACGTGGTGGAACACGCAAGCGGCCAGCTCAACCACCGGGGCGGAGGAGCCTTCAACATGGAGAGTATATCACCCTCCGTCGCCCCGGTCAACAGAAAGGGGTTATTTTATGACAGAATCCTCAACAGTATCTATGAAAAGTAGCACTTATTCAATGCTCGCCTCAATCCAGAACGAGCAGTCACTCATTTTCATCAATCAGGCTGTCAAAGCGCTTTTTCTCAAAGAGCCTATGGCGGAGGGCGATCAAGGTACGCTTGGTTACTACCGTCAGGAGATCGAGGCATGCACGCAGCAGATCACCGATGCAGGCACGCTCAAGCGCATTTACCTTCTGGCACGGAGGTTGCTGGGCAAGCAGACGCAGCCAGCAGGGGAGGAGGCAGGAAGGAAAGCACCCGAGCCGGTAAGCTGGCTTGACAAGGCGCGTGCCCTGCTGCCACAACTGTCCGCCGAAGATCAGGAGGTTATTTACTGGCGGATGGATACGATGTTGACACGGCGCCACAAAGCCACCACAAAGACACCACAGGCAGAGGCGGTTGAGGATACGAAGTTCACCCTCAAAGCCTTGGTAAACCTCGAAATGTCGGACGTTATCAAGCACAAAACGCTTGACGCGATCTTGTCATATGTTCGTATTGTGAGACAGCGCGAGGGGCGCGCGTAAACCAGATCACGGCGGAGGTTAAAAGCCTCCGTCTTTTGCATTTTCGGACAGGCCAAAAGGGCGCAAAGAAATGCACGGCGTTGCCAGCCCTCCGCCGAATGAATGCTGATAGGGACGCGAAACACGACCTCATAGGGTGTCCACGATGCTTACATCCTTGATAACGTCACGTTACCCCACGGTGGGTACGCATGCGACACGCCCTATGTTGAAAATAGGGGTGGCGTTTCGCCACCCCATGGGTATGAATTCAATTCGTACCCTTAGATTGAATCTAGGGCTAAATTCAACTTAGGGTGTCGCTTAAGCCGACAGCCCTATTGACCATCAGCTAAACAGACAGTCTTTGCAGCCTATCTGGTATCGGTTAAACTGACAGCAGGTAGGGGGGTCACGTGCGACCCGGCGGGTTACGGTTGTGATACCTGTACGGTTGGCGTTTCCTTGCTCTGTTGATGCGATCATGGGGGGCAGGGGGCACATGCAATCTCTACAGCCTTGCAACACACAGCCGCAGCGCCCCATACGCGCGAAGTTTTTTCCTAAAATGGATTTGTGGTAAACGCCACCCTGCGGGGTGGGCGCAATCAGCAAGGTAAGCGGGCTTGCTTGGCTGGCATCCCCTGATTGCGTGCCCCCGCAGGGGCATCCCCCCATGCAAAAGCAAATAGGGTAGGGGGTTGGCACACCGATGGGGATCTATGGAGAGAACGCACGCCTCGCCACATGAGGGGTGTAGTATAGAAACGTGAATAATTTGGGTAATATAAGGGCATGGTTTTGAATAAATACAATCATGGGCAGATGGCAACACCTCCGCCTTTTGCTTGCTATGGCCTTTGTACTGCATACCTTAACAAACCTTAACTTCTCCTCCGGGAAAGCCTTATCAAATAAGGCTTTTCGGGGGAGCGCAAAGTGGTCGCAAAAGTATCGCAAAATGGTCGCAAAAACGGCGGCAAAGTGGCGGCAAAAGTGCGGCAATAATTGAGGCGTGCGAAGCGGATGGCTTCCCACAACAGAATCACCACAAAGCCACAACATAATTGCCAAGCCCATTACCGACCCCGTCAGCATGTCGCAAATGATACGCAAAAGTCACGCAGAAATCAGCACGTGTGACGATGCGGCGAGCCATCAAGCCTTTGGTACTCGTCATGAACCTTTTGAAGGTTATGAGGGACTTTTGAGGGGATATGAGGGGGTATTGAGGGGGCTTTTGAGGGGAAGAAATTTGAAGCCATACAACGGCTACAACCCTTTTGAGGGTTTTGAGGGTATATTTAGATAGCCAATTTAATAATTATTTATTATTATATAACTAATAAAGACAGTAACCGGGACAGTAACCGGGATGAACTTCGATGGTGCTAGATTGTCATTGATGAGGTGTAATCCTTTGATTGTAGGCGCTCTATAACACTAGATGAACCTAGATGAACTTTACATCCAGCTTTGGTAAGGATGAGGTCACGCGTTCGAATCGCGTCATCAGCTCCATAGGAACCCCGCAAGGCGTAAGGCTTGCGGGGTTTTTGGTATCATTATGTGCTTTTTTGTCAGAAGAAAATAAAGGTATTTCAGGTCAAACGTCACAAATTGTTCGCATTTCTGGCGGAGGGCCATACATAAAACCTTTATTCTTCAAGGCTTTTGAATCAGTTGGGTTATTTCAAAACAAGCGAAACGCGAAAATTTATATCACATTTTGTATTTACATCATTACCCAAAATTGGTATTATGCTATCGTGCCTTTGGGGGTGAGGTTGCTGATCTGATATTCTGTGATGCTCCTATTACAGAATCAACACAAACGATATTAAACCAAAACCAGGTCCTGGATTGGGTTTCCTGTCCAATCAATTATATAGCGAAAGTTGGAGATGTATGCCAAAGGTTTCCGTTATTATCCCCGTGTATAATGTCGAACAGTATATCTCTGAAACAATCGAAAGCTTGCTAGCACAATCATTTGCAGACTTCGAGGTCATCTTCATTGACGACGGTTCCACTGACAGCTCCGGTGATATTATCAAGTCGTACATTCAGGCGCATCAAAATTTTTCATATTTTCATCAAATACACAGTTATGCTGGGAATGCCAGAAACCTCGGGATGGAGAATGCGCAAGGAGAATATCTTCTGTTTTTAGATGCGGATGATTTTTTTGATGAACAGATGCTATCTGAAACGGTTAGTCATGCTGATAAAACAAAGGCCGATATCGTACTGTTTTCGTATGATCGATATCATCAAAAAGATGGGAAATATATCCCGCAGCCCAATGGGTTGCGAGTCAAGCATATATCAAACTTTACCACTTTCTCCTATCTTGATGTGCCAGATCAGATTTTCAATCTATCCACAAACAGCACATGGACAAAGTTGTTCAGACGGTCTTTCATTCAAAAGCACAATTTGAAATTTGAGCCCTTACATAATGCAAATGATGTTACCTTTATGCTGTCTGCTTTAGCAATGGCGAATCGAATTGCTTGGCTAAATAACCCATTCGTACACTATCGCATTGGGCTCAGCAACAACCTGCAAGCGCAGAAAGGCCAACACCCTTGCGATTTCATCGAAGCTTTCAGTTCTCTTGCCAAAAAGCTTCGAGATGCTGGCCTCTATCAAAGCGTCGAGAAAAGTTTCATCAATAACGCCATTAGCAGTTTTGCTTATAATTTGCGGTTTCCATTTAGTATCCAAGACAAGATTCTGATCTACAACAGGATGATGCAACAGGATGTAGCGTCGCTTCGTTTAACCTCCTATGGTTGCGAATGCTATACCTATATTTCAGACCGTGACCTTGTTGCGGGCTTTATGAGCGCAATGCGTAAACCGCCGTATGAAAGGAAAATCAGCAGCGAGTTGCAGCCTTCCATTGTTAAACGGGCTGAAACGCAGGAATCAGTTTGTGTTTCTGTTATCATGCCTGTGTTCCGCACCGAAAAATACCTGAAAGACGCTCTAAACAGTATCATAGGCCAAACGCTCAAGGCGATCGAAATGATTTGCATTAACGATGGGTCTGATGACCAAGCCGAATCCATCCTGCTGGAATATGCAGATAACGATCCGCGAATTACGGTTGTTTGCCAGCAAAATGTCGGGCTATCCGTAACCAGAAATCGAGGCATCGACATTGCTGTTGGCGAATATATCTATTTCTTTGACAGCGATGATATTTTAGAGACTTCTGCGCTTGAGGATCTTTATACTCAGGCAAAGGCGTCAGATGCCGATATGGTTATGTTTGAGGGAGAATGCTTCCATGAAAACGAAACGGTAAAAGAATTGAACGTTGTCAAGGAGAATCAGTATATACGCACCCATCAGTACCCGGAACTGTCCGGACAAAACCTGTTCATCCGTCTGATTGACAACGGCGAATATATCGTTTCTTCCTGTTTATATATCTTGAAGCGTGATTATATTGAGCAGAATCACCTGAGATATATCAGTTCCATCTTCTATGAGGATAACGTGTTTACGTTCCAAGCCTTGATGTCCGCGCAAAAAGCGCTTTGCCTGAACAAGCGATATTATCAAAGAAGGGTTCGGGAGGATTCTATTGTAACCGGCGTTACAACATTTCACAATTCGTATAGTTACTTCATTGTTTATCATCAATTGTTGGCTTATATACAGAACAGCGAACTTCCAACAACTGTGATTGAACACACTATGCAAATACTGAATTCCACTTTGCAAAGAGCACGGCAACTATACCAGTGCTGCACTGAAGAAAACAGATACGAGTACTTCAGATTGGATTCATGGACTCAAAACCTATTTGAAAAGCAAATTATTGAGCCACCTTATTACCAAAATAAAATTGCGGATATCGAAAGCAAATTAACTCAAACCAGAAATCAACTAGTCGAAACCAAAGATAAACTGCAGAACACGAAAAATGACTTGGCCAAAGCAAAGAAAACATTAACACGTTTGAAGAAATCTTCCGGCAAGCCTCCCCGGCCTTTATTCCACTTGCCACAGAAGATAAAGAAAGGGTTTAATCTCATGAGGCAATCAGGGCTTCGAGCTGTTCTGAGAAAAATCAGGGAAAAAATTTAACGGCTCACTTGGTGTTGTGTTATCAATACCAACGCATGAAAGAACAGAATGACGGACGTATATAAGGTAGGCAACGGAGTATATGCGGAGGAAGGTTTCGTAATGTCAAAAGCACAGATAACATTTACAGATTTTCATATCCGGAAAGGGTCGATTGAATTTCTATGCACGACCTATGAAGATCAGAAGATCGTTTCAAAGGACCCAATCTACTTTCATTTTAACGTTCCGGTGAAGCCGAGAAACGAACTGATTGCCATTGCCTGTTCAACCTTATGCGGACAGAAGTATCCGAAAATCACCTTTGATTTACCGGTGAATCAGCAAGTTGTCCGGGAAATTTCGCAGTTCACAGGCGCGCAGGTCCAAGCCGCATCTTACCAAAGCTTGAAGCTGATTGTGTTAAAAATCAAGAATCGCTGCATAAACCTCATCAGAAGAAACGGAAACATTATCCTGAATTTCAGCGGCGGTTTTGATAGTCTTGCCACATCTGCGCTATTGCCCAGAAAACAAACCAAACTCGTCTCGATGGATTTTGGCGGTTGGTTTGAAAGAGAAAAAAAATACTTTGTGAATTTTCATCCCTATATCGTTTCAACCAATTTCAGGAAGCTGAAGTACGACCGCAATTCCTGGACGTTTATGGGGGTAGGCGCCGTATTGTTAAGCGATTACCTTAAAGCGAAATATAACGTATTTGGTACGATTTTGGAAGCCGCCCGCAGCCAGATTCGCGTAAACCCATCCGGCGTTTCATCCGTTAAGACGTATCCATTTTCTGCGGCGGGTATGACGGATGTGCGCTATTCTAACGGGTTGACAGAAATCGGCACCATCATGCTGATGATTCACTATTATCCCGACCAAATCAACCGATCCCTGCAATCGCTGGCAGCAGAAAACTCAGAAAAACGTTTCCGGAAACAAGTGCTGACTCAGATCGTTCTACGGAAACTCCATCAAGAAATACCGCTTGATCTGGTTCCGCCGCCAACCCTCAAAAAGGCTTCTTTCGGGTCTAATATCGCCACAGACTTTTTATCCTTATATGAGTTAAAGTACGCTGGCCTGGACGTCGTAAACCATACGATTGTGGACATCCCACCGGAAGCCCTCCACATGGCGGAAAGCATGGATTTGACTTTATTCGAACGGATTCACCCCGCATTTCTTGAAACAATCCCATTGCATTACAGGAAAACCTATCTGGACAAGCTGGCGGCAGCGGGTGTTGTTCCCTATACGGCAAAGGATTTTGAAGAAATGGAGATCATTTCAAAATTTCTGCGTACCTGCGATTGAGAATTGTCTAGGCTTCCCCATACTGCAACCCGTCCCCCACGATTTTTATCGCAAAGAGAATCCTACGCAGTAAAAAGAGCCTAACAGATACACAACAGCTAAAAGCATATGAATCAACCGCTTGCATAACCACCCTTGAATGATGGGCCAATCCGTCATTTTGCGTTGTGAATCGCTGATTCCTTGATTTGTCAAAGTTTCAGCTTTGTCAGGCCGCAACTGAGTATAGCAAAAGAAGTTACTCTGTCATCATCAACGGCAGAAGCTTTTTGGGGAGCGACTGGCCACGCCCGTGGTTTTCTGGATACAATAAAACACAGGTGCATCTTATTCCTATATTCACGCGTTTTCTTTCGATTGTGTATATGACCAATTCAAGTTATGGTGTACGGACAGCCCCCGGAGAACACCACACAATACTGCTGCTTGGAACGGCGCTAGCTTCAATGCTCAAGATGAGTTCAAGTTTCAACTGCAACAAAGCATAACTTCATTAGCGCTACAATGTTATTCAATCATGATGTGGATACGCAAGTACCTTTTATGAAGGCATATCTAAAGCTAGTATTCTACATATGTCCATTTTGCAATGTCACTAGGCACGCCGCCCTCAGCAAGAAAATCTACACCATCCCACATGCAATCGCCGGTAATACCCTCTTGAATAAACTTGATCGCTGTAGACACGCTATCACAGGATTCGAAGCATAAATCATTACGATTAACGAATATCCCAAAGGAGCCATCGACAATTTTACGGATTCTAAAGGTGTAATTTTCTGTTTTATACATATATAATCCTCTCATTGTCTATATCTCCCCTCTCATATGTGAATACCCACCCATATAGTATAATATCAATCGGCCATGTTGCAATGATATCTTGGCAGTAAATATGACAGCAACCCGCATGAATTTCGATGAATCCGGATGAGCTTTGGCAACAGCGAAACCCTTGAACCAAAACAGTTCAAGGGTTTCGCTGGTTTCCGTGGTGCTTTTTCAAACGCGGGGCTGCCCTCTTCCGGCTCCCAATCCATCCGCCGTTTCTAAACGGAATCCGTAACCAATGTTGTTATTTCTTCCGCACCGCGACAAGCTCCATATACCCCCGCGCTCCCGAGGGCTCCAGCTGTATCCGCGGATTGCTCTCGTCCCACTCATAGCCCATCAGGCCGGGGTTATATTTCCTGATTGCTTCCCATACCTCGCCGATCGCCTGCTCATAATCCTCCTCCGCGAACGGCTCGCCCCGAAACAGCAGGTAGGTTGCGGCTGGCAGATCGATTGCGTCAAAGCCTTCCGGCACGGGGCCGCTATAATCAGCCACCATCTCCACTCCCTGCACATATTGAGATGTGCCGGGCTTGATGAAATGCTTGGGCAACCACAGCGCAACCGGCTCCCCAAGCGCGGATTGAATGCTCAAAAGCAACCCCCAGATTTCGCAACCCACCTCTTCGCAGTACCGGTAGTAATCCTCCGCCGTGACGCCCCGCTTCACCAGCACCCGTCGCGCCGGTTTAATAACCTCCTGAACGAAAACCGTTTTCAGCTGATCCATCGTTTTCTCCTTATTCATCGGTGTGCTCAGTACCCGGTAAGGGGTAAACAGCCAGAGGGGCACGGGGTTAGCGGCATACTGCCGCGGGTTGTAGCCAAACTCACGGTAAAACGCGCGCTGATACCCGTCCACACTGCTGAAACCAACCTCGAAAGCTACGTCCGCCACCTTTACGCGCGCGTCGCGCAGCTTGAGCGCGGACTTCGAAAGCCGGAGCCTGCGAATGTAATCAGCCGGCGTGCGCCCAAGCCACTGGGTAAACAGGCGATTCGCATACCAGGGCGAGTACGCCGACGCGCGAGCCAGATCAACCAACGTGATCTCCTCGTACAGGTGCGCCTCGATGTAATCCTGCATGCGCTGCACCGCCGCGATTTGCTCCCTCATTTTCACACCCCCTTACGCGTTTCAGTATACCTGAAGCCGGGTTTGATTTTCTCGACCTTTTTTGCCGTATTGCAGGCCCTCGGAATTTGCTGCTTCCATCACGGCGCGGGAAATTCGTTCGGCACAGCCAAACGCAATCGTGAGCGGAGCGGGATTGGATGTGCGCTTTGAAAACAGACAAAGGGGGCGGCATGCGCAACCGCGAGCATGCCGCCCCTGATTCGCACAGGTTCTCCCGGTGGAGTCGCTGAGCTTTTATCGATTTTTTTGCGGCGCGTTCGCGCGCTTGTACGCCGCCTGCCTGACAGCGCGTTCGCGCGCCAGTGCCCTCAGCGTTCGCGCGTCTGTAAACCGTTTATTTCGCGGCGCTATCCATCGCGGCGCGTGTGTCCATATCCACAATGCCGGTCGCTTTCAGCTTCAAATCCCGCTGCATCTGTTTAACGGACTCCATCACAGCCTCGGTGAAGTAGCCTTCCCTGCCTTCTTCCATGGTGTAGTACCCACGGGCGATCAGCTCCTGCTGCAGGGCCAGCACATCGTCATTCTGATTATAAAGCCTCAGGTTACTGTAGGCGCGCTTCACCGGGGTGCCAAACCCGTACACCCGGCTATCCGTAAGCTTATAGGTGGCGCGCTGCACACGGTCGGGGTTGTTGCCCTCGATCACGTGCACAATCACGGTGCCATCCGGGTCCTTGCTCACGCCTTCCACAATCGCCACATGATCCGTACCCACGGTGCGGTTATAATAGTAAAACCAGATATAATCCCCCGCGTAGGGCACGTATTCGTTGGCTTTCAGGTAATGGTCGTCCCCGATCAGCCACTGTTTCTCCTTGGTAGGCAACCTTCCGTTATCCGAGACGAACCGGCCCTTTTCGATAAAGAAAGGCGCGCCGGTGGAAGGGCCGCCGTAATAGGGGTAGAGCGTATTCATCAGGCTCAGGCCGAAACGCTGATCCGCCTGATCGACGCACCAGGTTAAAAACTCCGCGCACCACGCGACGCGGGCGTGCGAGAACCACTCGCCATACTTGCTTTCATCGGTCAGCGGGCCTTCGATGTAGCCAATTTCCCCCTGTGCCACTTTCAGCACAAGCAATTCCGGCGAATCCGCGGCGGTCAGGTTGCTCAAATCAGGCGCGACCCAGTCCGCGGTCGCCACCAAATCCCGATCCTGCGCAGCGGCCAGACCGGCTGGGATCATCATCAGCAGCGCAAACGCCAGCGCAAGCCACTTTTTCAACACGGTATCCTTCTTTCAGGCGGCGCCGGCCCGGGAAGCCACACCGCGTATGGGTTGACTGGCAATGTCGCCGGTTGTGCTTATCCCGGTTGCGCATCGGAATTCGTTGGCTGCAACCTCATCCATGCCGACGCTCAGATGCGCCGCCATAAAAAAACAGCGTCAACTGGGTTTATCCCGTATGGTGTGCACAGTAGCATAAAACCCGAGGGCTGTCAAGACTTCCCCGCCTCGGCGCGTAATGCTTCAATTGCTTTGCAGGCTCCGGTTCTCGCGGTTTGTAGCCGCCGGGGCGCGTTTCATCCGATTGTAAAACATACAACCGCGCTTATAAATAAGGTTGATGGGTTATGTGCCTAACCCTACGCCTTTCCCAGGTTTCCATACGGCGGGAGAAACGGGGCAAAGGCAAAGGAGCTATGGGGTGCATCAGCGTAGCCCCTTGCCTTCCGAAGGCTTTTACGGTTGCGTATTTATCGCAACCGTCGGATAAGGTAGAATATTTTGCGCACAATTGAAAATGGGAGCCCAGAGCGTGTAAGCTGTTGTTAGCGGCAACATCACAACACGAGGAGGGTTCCCATGGGAGA
>Ga0209098_1000044_pt1 | contig 124740 bp, 99 predicted proteins | sample AD_JPNHW1_MetaG_FD_184429 | JGI IMG/M metagenome (GOLD analysis project Ga0209098, IMG submission 184429) | Active sludge microbial communities of municipal wastewater-treating anaerobic digesters from Japan - AD_JPNHW1_MetaG (SPAdes) (version 2) | ecosystem: Engineered > Bioreactor > Anaerobic... | reverse complement strand
CAACAGATTGCGTATTGGATGAACCACTACCCACGCAGACAGTTCGGTTATATGTCGCCCTCCCAGATGAGCACCTTCAAGACTGCATGATGTGGCAGGGGGGCGGCAATTCAACTTGCAATTCACAAACTGCGCGGATTAACGCGCAACACTTGCAAGCCGGACGATTTGGTGGTATACTAACAAATGGTGCTCTTTGAAAAACTGGCGAAGGTTGGCAGCCAAACCGCGCCTGGGAGGAAAACACATGGAATATACGGTGGAAAAACAATCCGGCAACAAAGTCAAGATCTCTTTTAAAACGCCGGCCGCTGATTTTGAGGCAGCCGTTGAAAAGGCTTATCTGAAAAATCGGGGTCGCATCAACGTGCCGGGTTTCCGTAAGGGCAAGGCGCCGCGGAAGCTGATTGAGCGGATGTACGGCGAAATGATCTTTTATGACGATGCGCTGGAATTGCTTTTTCCCGACGCGTACATGGAGGCCATTCAGAAAGAAGATCTGCATCCGGTGAGCCAGCCGGAACTGAGCGTGGACGCCATTAACAAAGGCGAGGACGTAGCTTTCAGCTGCGAGGTTTTCGTGCAGCCGGAAGTGAAGCTGGGCGAATACAAAGGTCTGGAAGTGACGCGCACCGTCCGCGAAGTACCCCAGAGCGAAATTGACGACCATTTGAAGCAGGAGCAAAAGCGCGTCGCGCGCAGCGTGGAGGTCACCGACCGCCCCGTTGAAAACGGCGACGAAGTCAATCTGGATTACAGCGGGTCCGTAGACGGCGTCAAGTTCGAAGGCGGCACCGCGCAGGGTCAGAAGCTGCTGATCGGCTCCAATTCCTTTATCCCCGGCTTTGAGGAGCAGATGCTCGGCATGGCGGTCGGCGAAGAAAAGGACCTGCAAGTGAAATTCCCGGAGGAATACCATGCGGAAAACCTCAAGGGCAAGGACGCTGTTTTCAACGTGAAGGTAAACGCCATCACCCGCGAGGAACTGCCGGCGCTCGACGATGATTTTGCGAGCGAAGTAAGCGATTTTGATACGCTGGCCGACTACACGGCGGACTTGAAAGCAAAACTTCAGGTGACTGCGGATGCGAAAGCCACCGAGGAAGCCAAACAGCGCCTGATTCAAAAGGTTGTGGACGCTGCCGAAATTGACATCCCCGCCCCGATGGTGGAGGAGAAGCTGTCCGACATCCTCAACGAAATGGACTGGCGCTTGCAGCAGCAGGGGCTTGACATCAAGCGTTACATGCAGCTGACCGGGCAAACGGAAGCCCAGATGCGCGACATGTACCGCGAAGAGGCCCGCAACAACCTGAAAACCGAGCTGGTGATCGAGGAGATCATCAAAGGCGAAAACATCGAGGCGGACGAAAAAGACACCGACGCTATGCTGGAAGAATACGCCAAGGCCATGGGCAAAACGCTGGAAGCGGTCAAAGCGGATTTTACCGAAGCGCAAATCGCCTACTTCCAACACCGGTCCAGAATCAATAAAGTGCTGGACATGATGTGGGACAGCGCCAAAGTGACCGACGAGCAGCCCTCGCCGACGGCAGAGCCTGAGCAGGCCGCCGAACCCGCAAAAAAGCCGGCTGCTAAAAAGACCGTAACCAAGAAGGCTGCCTCAGAAAAAGCGGAAGCGGAAACCGAAGGCGAGCAGGCGTCAGCGCCGGTTGCCAAGGCGAAAAAAGCGCCTGCCAAAAAGGCGGCACAGGATCAGGCTGAGTAACCCAAAAGCACCATAATTTCATGAGCCGTACAACAACGGCTTGCAGGCGGCGGCTCACGATGCAAGAACATGCGCGGGCATGCCGCTTTTTCCCAATCTACCATGATGCGCCGGCCATCGCGGAAGTTTTCACTTGCGCAGTGCCGGCAGACAGGAGAAAACCTATGAGTACCTTAATCCCAATGGTCATTGAACAAACCAACCGCGGCGAACGTTCTTTTGACATCTACTCCCGTTTGCTCAAGGACAGAATTGTCTTTCTGGGCGGTGAAATTGATGACGACGTTGCCAATCTGGTGGTTGCGCAGCTCCTCTTTTTAGAGATGGAAAATCCGGACGCGGAAATCTCCCTTTACATCAACAGCCCCGGCGGAAGCGTCACGGCCGGCATGGCGATTTTTGACACCATGCAGTATATTAAGCCCAATGTGCGCACCGTGTGCGTAGGCATGGCGGCTTCCATGGGCGCGTTTCTGCTGATGGCTGGGGAAAAGGGAAAACGGCTGGCCCTGCCAAACAGCGAAGTGATGATCCATCAGCCTCTGGGCGGTGCGAGCGGTCAGGCGACCGATGTGCAAATCCGCGCGGAGTGGCTGCTCAAGACCAAGGATAAGATGAGCCGCCTGATTGCGGATATGACCGGTCAACCGTTGGAAAAGGTTGCGCAGGATGTGGAGCGCGATTACTTCATGAGTGCCGAGGAAGCTCTGAAATACGGCATCATTGATGAGATTTACCAGCCCAGAGCCACAAAATAAGAGGTGAACTAAATGGCGGACGACATGAATCCACGCATCCCAAAGCTCAAACGCTGCAGCTTTTGCGGCAAGACCAGCGAGCAAGTGCGCAGGCTGGTCGCCGGCCCCAATGTGCATATCTGTGACGAGTGCATCATGCTGTGTCAGGAAATCATTAACGATGATTTTGCCGCCAGCACCGAGATTGCGCCTGTCGATGTGCCAAGGCCCAAGGAGATCAAGGATGTGCTCGATCAATATGTGATTGGACAGGATATGGCCAAGCGCGCGCTGAGCGTCGCGGTTTACAATCACTATAAGCGCATCGACGCGCCCCCTTCCCAGAATGATGTGGAGCTGCAAAAAAGCAACATTCTCATGCTTGGGCCAACGGGCTGCGGCAAAACCTTTCTGGCGCAAACACTGGCTAAAATTTTGCAGGTTCCGTTCGCCATTGCCGACGCGACCAGCCTGACGGAAGCCGGCTATGTGGGCGAAGATGTGGAAAATATCCTGCTGCGCCTGATCCAGAACGCGGATTATGATATCCAGCTTGCGCAACGCGGGATCATCTACATTGATGAAATCGATAAAATTGCCCGAAAGAGCGAAAACCCGTCGATCACCCGCGATGTCAGTGGCGAAGGCGTGCAGCAGACGCTGCTGAAAATCCTCGAAGGCACAATGGCCAACGTGCCGCCTCAGGGCGGCCGCAAGCATCCGCATCAGGAATTTTTGCAGATTGATACCTCCAACATTCTGTTCATCTGCGGCGGCGCGTTTGACGGTCTGGCCCCGATTATCGAGCAGCGTGTGGGTAAAAAGACCATGGGCTTTGGCGCGGAAGTCAAGGGCAAAGCGGAGCAGAACAACAACGAGCTGATGAGCCAGCTGCGGCCGGAAGACCTGATTAAGTTTGGCCTGATCCCCGAGTTTGTGGGACGGTTGCCCATTGTGGTCACCCTTGACCAATTGAGCGAAACCGATCTGGTCAGCATCCTGACTGAGCCGAAAAACGCGCTGGTACGCCAGTATGTGTACCTGATGGATTTGGATGGGGTTGAACTCCTATTTGAACCGGAGGCGTTGAAAAAGATCGCGCATCTGGCCATCGAACGCAAAAGCGGAGCGCGCGGCCTCCGGGCGATCATCGAAAAGCTGATGCTGGAAACGATGTTCGAACTCCCCAGCCGCAGCGATATCAAGCAGTGCATTATCACGGAAAAAAGCGTTGACGGCCTGGAAGCGCCCACACTGGTTAACAGTGATATTCCCGTACGCAAACCCCGCACCGCGAGGGCGCCGGTTGCCAAAAAGAAACAGGGCACCAGCGTCGGCTGAGCGGTTTCAGCATCACCCCCGACGGGTAAACCGAGAACATCCGAAAGGAAACTTACAGCAAAGCCCAACCCGCAATCACCCTTAAAAACGGGAATGGGCAGAAGTGAAGCAAGGAGCCGAATTGAAGCAAACCCTCGGGCTGGCACTGGGAGAAAGCGCAATGTTTAACAGCCATGCGCATATTGCTAAAACAAGCGCACGACCCGAAAATTGCGGCGAGCAAAATCACAAACGTTGCATCGGCTCCGGGATATCCTCAACGCCGCATCTGCAAGGATGCGGCGTGTTTTCACCCAACGGAACCGCTTTTTTGACAAATCATCGGCGAAAGCGGTAACGGACCGATCTACCCTCAGGCAACCCAATACCGGAGGCCGGGCAAGCGCCCAAAGCACCGCGAAGGCTTGCAATCAAACCAATAAGCCGATATAATGAAAATCCGGTGGGGCCGCGCAACAGGCGGCCTATACGCCCACAAGGAGGAGAAACATGCAACAAACACCGCGAAAAACACCCCTGACCCGCATCCCGGTTTTGCCGCTGCGGGGCATGATGGTCTTTCCGCATATGGTGCTGCATTTTGATGTTGGCCGCGTGAAAAGCGTTGCGGCGCTTGAACGGGCGATGCTTGACAACCAGAAGATTTTTTTGGTGACCCAAAAGGATATGGAAATTGAGGACCCGGAAATGGGGGACCTCAGCCATGTTGGCACCATTGCGCTGGTCAAGCAGGTGCTGAACCTGCCCGGTGACAGCATCCGCGTGCTGGTGGAAGGCGAGCGTCGCGCCACGCTGGAGGCGATTGCGCAGGAGGAACCCTTCCTGCTGGCTGATGTGCGCCCTGTGAAGCAGACCAACGCGCGCATCACCAACGAAATGAAAGCGCTTGTGCGCACCACGCATGAATATTTTGAAGAATACAGCAAATCCAGCCTGCGCGTATCGCAGGAAACGCTGCACTCCGTGATGGACATGGACAAACCGGAGCAGCTAGCGGATACCATCGCCGCCAATGTGCTGACCCAGCTGGACGATCGGCTGATGATTCTGGAAAAGCTGAACGCAGGCGAACGCCTCGAAACGCTCTGCGGGATTCTGCTGCGCGAAACCAAGCTTGCGGAGCTGGAAAAAACCGTTCAGGCCCGCATCAAGCAGCAAATTGAAAAAAACCAGAAGGATTATTACCTGCGCGAGCAGATCAAAGCCATCCAGACCGAGCTGGGCGACAAGGAAGCCACGGATGTGGACGAGCTTCGGGACAAGCTCAAGGAGCTGCCGCTGAACGACGAGGCACGGCAGAAAGCGGAGCGCGAGCTGGAACGCCTCTCCCACATGGCGCCGGGAACGCCGGAAATCGGCGTGAGCCGCACCTATGTGGAGTGGATTCTGGACTTGCCCTGGGGTAAAACCACGGAGGACAATCTGGACTTGAAGCGTGCCGCGAAAGTGCTCAATCAGGATCATTACGGGCTGGAAAAGGTGAAGGAGCGCATTATTGAGTACCTTGCGGTTTTGCGCCTGAAACAGGATATGAAAGGCCCCATCCTTTGCTTTGTAGGCCCGCCGGGCGTGGGCAAAACAAGCATTGTGCGCGCCATTGCAGATGCTGTGGGCCGCAAATTTGTGCAGATGTCCCTGGGCGGCGTGCGTGACGAGGCGGAAATTCGCGGCCACCGGCGCACCTATGTGGGCGCGATTCCCGGACGGATCATCGCGGGGCTGAAACAGGCCGGCACGGTAAACCCGGTGTTCCTGTTTGACGAAATTGACAAGATGAGCAGCGATTTCAGGGGTGATCCGGCGTCGGCGCTGCTGGAAGTATTGGACGCGGAGCAGAACAACGCTTTCCGCGATCACTACATGGAACTGCCTTTTGATTTGAGCCGAGTCATGTTTATCACAACCGCCAACACGATGGACACCATCCCGCCCGCTTTGCTGGACCGGTTGGAGATTATCGAAGTGCCCAGCTATACCGACCTTGAAAAGCTGGCGATCGCTCAAAAACATTTGCTGCCCAAGCAAATCAAGGCCCACGGATTGCCCCCAAAGAGCATCCGCATCAGCGACCGCGTGATGGCCGTGCTGATTGAGGGCTATACGCGGGAAGCCGGCGTGCGCACGCTGGAACGCACACTGGCAAAGGTGGCGCGTAAAGCGGCGGTCGAAATGCTGGACAGCGGCGTGAAAACAGTCACCGTAACCGATAAAAAATTGAAGGAATATTTGGGCGCGGTTCAGTTTCTGCGTGAGCCTACGGAAAAGAAGATCCTGATCGGCGTTGTAAACGGACTGGCCGTAACTTCCGTGGGCGGCGAAACGCTTGCGGTGGAATGCTCTGTGATGCAGGGCGCGGGCGTTTTGCAACTGACCGGCAAGCTGGGCGACGTGATGCAGGAGAGCGCGAAAGCCGCCCTGTCCTGGGTGCGCGCGCACAGCGAGCCATGGGGGATTGACGCGGAATACTATAAGCGGCACGACATCCATATCCACGTGCCAGAGGGCGCGGTGCCCAAGGACGGCCCATCCGCAGGGGTGGCGATGATTACAGCCCTCACCAGCGCCCTCACCGGCGTGCCGGTCAAGCAGAGCGTGGCCATGACGGGGGAAATTACCCTCCGCGGCCGTGTGCTCCCCATCGGGGGCCTCAAGGAAAAGCTGTTGGCCGCCTACCGCGCTGGGCTTACGCAGGTGCTGATTCCCAAAGAAAATACCAAGGACTTGGAAGATGTGCCGGTTAATGTGCTCGAAAAGCTGAGCGTGACCCCTGTGGAACATGTGGACGAGGTATTGGCGCGCGCGCTTACCGGCCCGCTGCCGACAGCCCCGGCTGCATTGCCGATGAACGCGGAACTGCCTGTGACAGCCGTCGCTACAGGCGCGGCTACCTATCAGGGGCTGTGAAGATGGAAATCAAGAGCGCGTCCTTTGTGACCAGCCTTGCGGCTTATGCCGAACAACCGCCGATTATGTTACCACAATTGGCGGTTGTGGGCAAAAGCAACGTGGGTAAAAGTTCCCTGATTAACACCCTTTGCAACCGTAAAAAACTGTGCAAAATCAGCGGTACGCCCGGAAAAACGCGGCTTATCAATGTGTTTTTAATCAATGAGGCGTTTCACCTGATTGATCTGCCCGGCTATGGGTTTGCCAAGGTGGATAAAAAGGAAAAGGAACGCTGGGGCCAAATGATGGATCAGTATTTTCATAAAAGCACGCATCTGGTACACGCGTTGCAACTGGTGGACATCCGGCACGAGCCGACAGCGGATGATGAAATGATGGGGAGCTACTTTCGCAATCAGGGCATCCCATATACCGTTGTGGCCACTAAGGCCGATAAAATCAGCCGCGGAGCGCGCAGCAAGCAGCTTGCGCCCATCTGCCGCGCCATGCAGGTGCAGCCGTGGGATGTGATTGTTTTTTCCAGCGAAGAGGGTACCGGTCGGGAGGAACTGCTACAAATAATTGAACAGATCATGCCATCTCCGTTGAGTAACGGTGATGGTTATGATACAATCAAGGCATAGACGATCCGGAGAAACTGCATCGGGGTTTCGCGCGGTATGGCATCCGCCTTGGAGGGTAAGGGAAGATTCGTAAAGGGGGTTTTTGCATGATCCATGTGGAAATGCTCGAAAAAACCAAGAAGGGGATTCGGGACTTCATGAATCTGCCCCATCGTCTGTACCGGAAGGATCCCAATTGGATTCCGCCGATGTATACCATGCAGCTCCGGCTGCTGCTGGGGGAGAACAACCCCCTGCTCAGCGGCGAGCATGCGTTTTTTATGGCTTATGAGGACGACCGCCCCGTAGCCCGCGTGCTGGCAGGCGTGGACGAGCGTCTGAACCAGCGTATCGGTGAAAAGCGCGGGTACATCAGCCTGTTTGAGAGCGAACAAAATCTGGAATATGCGCGCGCGGTGCTGGACGCCGCGACCGGTTACCTGAAAAAGCTCGGCATGACAAAGGTGGTTGGCCCCAACACACCCGGCTTTGACGATTTCAGCAAGGGCCTGCTGCTGGAAGGGTTTGACGGATCGCCAATGGTGTTTAATCCGTACAATCCGCCGTACTACAATGATTTCTTTTTGGCATATGGGTTTGCGAAACACCGCGATCACTATGCCTATTACCTGAACCTTGCCGATTTCCCCGGCAAAACCTATCAAAACCTGAGTGAGCTTGCGCAGAAGCGGTTTCGGTTCCGGGTGGAACACGCGGACCTGCGCCGCGCCAACGCGGATCAATTGGCGACGGAAGCTGCAAAGGTGATCGACGAAGCCTTCCCGGAGGAGTGGGAACTCCTGCCGCCCACCAAAGCCGATATACTGGACGAAATGAAATCCCTGCTGCGATACACAAAGACCGACCTGATCGTGATGGCGTATGCGGACGAACGGCCGATTGGCATACTGGTTTGCTTCCCGGATTACAACCGACTGTTGAAGGCCAGTCGTGGCAGGCTTTTGCCGCTGGGCTGGCTTTCGGTGCTTTTCAAAAAGGTGCGCGCCGTACGCTGCAGCATGATGTTTGTAACGCCGGATTACCAAAACAAGGCGGTCAACGTAGCCATGACGCTTTCCGCCTTTGACCGCGCCATTAAGCTTGGGGTTACGGAGGTTGAGGCTTCCACCATTGATGAGACCAACCTGCAGAGCATTCTGGCCACCGAGCGCACAGGCGCGAAGCGCTACCGCGTATATCGGCAGTATGAGATGACGCTGTAGAGATGTCATAAGGATTGAGCGAGAAAATGAGAATCAATAGGCAAATGGGTAAAGTGAAGCGCCCCACGCTGTTCGTGCATCGGGGGGCGCTTTTTGTTTGGTGGTCTGTACTGGACTCGAACCAGTGACCCCGTCGATGTGAACGACGTGCTCTACCAACTGAGCCAACAGACCCTGTTTCGACTGTGCTTTAAGCATCAGCGACTGATATATAATATCACGGGTTCCCCTTGCTGTCAATAGATATTTCACCCGTCCGCCAAGAATTTTGCTGCCGCTTTCCCGCAAGCGCCGATTGCGGGAAAGCCGGCATTGACATTTGATCGGTTCGCGTTATGATAGATGAGAACGTTTTTGGATTCGAGGTGTTTGTTGTCCATGCTGCTGAACGACCGACCGGAAGCCTTTTCACTGGCGTACGACGCGCGCCCTTGCGAGCCGGGGGATACGGCGCTTGTGTTTTGTGGGGATCAGGTGCTCTTATATGGGGATGAAGGCGAAGGCTCAACCCGCTTGCCCCGGTGGGAGGATTTGCTGAACCTCAGTTTGCAGAAAAAACCGCTGCACGCGTTTACCCAAGGCAATCGGCGCGTATTTTTAACGCTGGCCGAGGCGAAGGAGCTGCAAACCCTTCCGGCAGGGCTTACGCTGGAAGCTTCCCGGGTGTTTCGGACGCTTACATCGCAAACGGACGCTTTTTTGCTCAGTTCGGCTTACCATTTGGCTACCTGGTACCGTTTGCGCAAGTTTTGCGGGGTCTGCGGCGGGCTTACCAAAGCCGCCCCGGCGGAGCGCGCGCTGGTGTGCGATTGCTGCGGTGCGGTGCAGTACCCGACCATTTCCCCGGCGGTCATTGTGGCGATCACGGATGGCGACCGTTTGCTGCTGGCCCGCAATGCGCGGGGCGTGTTTCGGCACTATTCGCTGATCGCCGGCTATGTGGAGGTGGGGGAAACCCTGGAACAGACAGTGCAACGCGAAGTGATGGAAGAAGTTGGCCTGCGCGTAAAGGATATCCGATATCTCGGAAACCAGCCGTGGGGGCTGTCGCAGAGCCAGATGATCGGTTTTCATGCCGTGCTGGACGGCTCGCCTGAGATTGTCCTGCAGGAAAGCGAACTGGCGGAGGCTCACTGGTTCACCAAAGAGGAACTGCCGGAGCACGCCGGCCCGTCCAGCATCGCGTATGAGCTGATTCGCAGGTTCAGCGAAGGCGATCTGGAAAAGCCATTGTAACGCAAGGCAGCCCGAGGCGCGTTTTGCCTGCGGACAGGAGCGGTTCACGGTCTGGAGCAGCGCCTCATGCGTGGCTTGCGGCAACATGACCCTCCGTAGGGCGGCCGTCAACGTGACGCTTGACCATGCCGCAGCATAGCAGGCGGCCTTTACAGCGGGAGAACTGCCGCCCCTCCGCTCAGTGCCATATCATTCATCCTATGCGCGCCATGCGTGTGCGCGATAACCGCACCCCAAATTTGGCTAAAGGAGCATCGCATGGACAGCCGAACACAGCCGAGCGCCGTAAACAGCGCCGGAAAGAGTCAAACCGTTAAAAAATCGACCGGTCGGGATTATACGCTGCTGACTCTCGGATCGCTGCTGATCGCTTTGGGCGTTTACTTTTTCAAGTTTCCCAACCATTTTTCAACGGGCGGGGTCAGCGGTATTTCGATTATTCTGAACCATTACCTGCCCGGCATGAGCCCCGGAACCTTCATGTTCGTGATTAACCAACTGTTGCTGGTGGTCGGCTTTATGATCTTTGGCCGCGGCTTCGGTTTCCGCACAGCCTACTGTAGTCTGGTGATGTCCGGCGCTACGTGGGCGCTGGAATATATTGTGCCAATGAGCGCCCCGCTCACCACGCAGCCCTTGTTGGAACTGATTTTCGCGGTTACGCTTCCGGCCATCGGCAGCGCGATCCTGTTTAACCTGCAATCCTCCAGCGGCGGCACGGATGTGGTTGCGATGATCTTACGCAAATATACCTCGTGGAATATCGGCGTTAGCCTGCTGTGCTCGGATTTTGTGATTACGGCGATGGCCTGCGTAGCTTTTGGCATGGAAACCGGGCTTTTCAGCATTTTGGGCCTGATGATTAAATCCGTTGTGGTGGATATGGTGCTTGAAAACATCAATGTGCATAAGAGCTTTCAGATTATCACCTCCACGCCGGAACCGATTGTCCGCTTCATTGTGGAAGTTCTGCACAGGGGCGCTACCAACATTCATGGGGAAGGCGCTTTTTCCCATCAGGATAAAACCATCATTTTGACGGTGGTTAACCGCATGCAGGCGGTAAAACTGCGACAGTATGCCAAGGCGACGGACCCGGGTTGCTTTATCCTGATTGCCAATACCGGCGAAATTATCGGCAAGGGATTCCGAGGCACATCACTATAAAGGTGGAGGGATAGTATGCGGTACCAATGCGCGCTGATCGCGGTGAAGGACGTGAAAAAGAGCCTCGCTTTTTACCAGAAATGGTTTGGTATGGAGGTGGAGGTGGATCTGGGCTGGAACATCGGGCTGAAGGGCGGCCTTGCCCTGCAGGAGCATTTTCCGGAGCTGGTTGGGTTGCCGCAGGAGAGCCTGCTGGAAAAATCCCATAACATGGAGCTTTACTTTGACTGCGAAAACCTGGACGAGACGGAACAGAAGCTGCTGGGCGACGCGAGCATCGAATGGGTGCACCCCATCAAGGAATACCCTTGGAAACAGCGGGTGATCCGTATTTATGATCCGGATCATCACATCATCGAAATTGGGGAAAGCATGCCCATGGTGTTCAAACGTCTGATTTCGCAGGGAAAAACGCTGGAAGAAACCGCGCTGCTGACCCAGCACCCCCTGCCCTTTGTGCGCGCGGTGGTTGAGGGAAACCTATGAGGTACCGCGTTCGGATCGCAGCGGTTGAAGATAGCGCGCGCATCAACGAAATTAACCGAAACGCGTTGGGGTACGATGATCCGCCGGAGAAAACCCGCGTTCAGCTGGAAAAGGTGCTGAAGCGGGCTACGGATCGCGTGTATGTGGTCTGCGATGAAAACGGAGAAGTCGTCGGCTTTTTACATGCGGCTGATTATGAAACCATTCATTCCGGAAGCTTCAAAAACATTGTCTCCCTCGCGGTGGACGAACCTTGCCGGGGTTTGGGGCTTGGAAAGCTTTTGCTGAACGCGGTGGAAAGCTGGGCGGCGCAGGATCACTGCGAAGGCGTGCGGCTGGTGTCCGGTTTCAACCGTGTTCAGGCGCACGCATTTTACGAGCATTGCGGCTATCACCTGCGTAAGGAGCAGAAAAACCTGGTCAAATACCTGTGAAGGGTCGCGCTCCGTGAACCAACGCCCACTTCGAAATGGGCAAACAAAAAGCGCCGTGCCGAAGCCGACGCTTTTGTTTTTTACTCCTGAGCGGGAGCGCCAACCGGGCAAGTATCAGCGCAAGCGCCGCACTCGATGCACTTGTCGGCGTCGATCACAAACTTGCCATCCCCTTCGGAAATCGCGTCCACCGGGCACTCGGAAGCGCAAGCGCCACAACTGATGCAGTCATCGGAGATCTTGTATGCCATAAGATTCACCTCCAAAGCATTTTACACGTTCAGCGCAGCCGAACGCTCGCAGACATCATAACACGCAAAAGCTCATTTGGCAATACTTAGCGGCTCGAATCATGCGCTTTGCGCAAGGCGTCCGCGACGGCTTGCTGCCAGGAGGAAGGCGAAGCATCCTCGTCAATTTCCTCGGTGAGCGGCTCGTTTTGGTACAGGGGGTCGGCGGTTTCCGCCTCTGTGGCGGCGTCGTCGCCGGTGGGCAAATCCTCGTCAAAAGCGCCGTCGCTCGTAATCACCTCAAGCGGGTACGCGTCATAGGGCACCGGCTTTTGCTGGGGCTTGCTCCGCTCGTTGCGCGCGGCGTCCGGGGCGGGCTTGGGCGTTGCGGCAACAGGCGGCCGGAACCAGCGGATATCGGCCACCGGATAGGTTTTCAGCTCGGAGCTGTCGCCTTTGCGAACCCGCACCAGCACCGTTTCTTTCAACACGTTCAGGTCGATAACCGTGCCAAAGCCGTCCGGCGTTTCGACATCCTTGCCGATCTTGGGCATGTTTTTGCGGGTTTGCTCGTAGTTGTCCTCTTCGTATTTCAGGCAGCACATCAGTCGGCCGCATACGCCGCTGATTTTGGTTGGGTTCAGCGAAAGGTTTTGCTCCTTGGCCATTTTGATGGATACCGGCTGAAAATCGCCAAGGAAGGAACCGCAGCAGATGGGCCGGCCGCAAGGGCCTAAACCGCCCAGCATTTTCGCCTCGTCGCGCACGCCGATCTGGCGCAGCTCAATGCGCGTGCGGAAAACCGACGCCAAATCCTTCACCAGCGAGCGAAAGTCCACGCGGCCGTTGGCGGTAAAGTAAAACAGAAGTTTCGCGTTGTCAAAGGTTTGTTCTACGCCTACCAGTTTCATATCCAGCTTATGTTCCTCAATCTTGCGCTGGCAAATCTGGTACGCTTCCTTTTCAAAGCGTTCGTTCTCCTCCGAATGGCGCGCGTCGCGCTCGTTGGCAATGCGCAGGATGGTTTTAAGCGGCGGGGTAATCAGATCTTCGCTCACCTCGCGCACCCCGGTAATAACCTGCCCGTATTCCATGCCGCGCGCGGTTTCCACAATCACGAAATTGCCGGGCACCGGCCACAGCTCGCCGGGATCAAAGTAGTATAGTTTACCTGCGTTTTTAAAACGCACGCCTATGATTGTTGCCATGCAGATTTTGCCTCCACTATTTTCATCAGCAGGCGGTCAAAGCACGCCTGCCAGTTTACCTGACTTTGCCTGCGCTTGCGGGTTTCAAACACCGCCTGAATCAGCTCGGTTAAAGCGGTTGAGGTCGCATGTTCGGCCCAGGCCAGTATCTGGGGATCCTCGATGGCGCTTTGGGGCAACACGCCCGTGCGCACCAGCAACGCCTGATGGAGCGCCTGCTCCAGCGCAGCAAGCATGCGTTCCGCGCTTTCGCGGTTATCCTTGACGCTCCCGCTTAACGTGACCACATTTACATCGCTGACCGCGCTCAGGGCTTGCCGAACCAGCGATTGCATTTCGCCGGCTTCGCCTTCGTTGCGCAAAAGCGTGATCGCCTCGCCGATGTTGCCCCCCGCGCGGGGCAGCACCGCTTCCGCCTGCTTAGGCGTGTATCCAAGCCGCGTCAGCGTGTCAAACAGCACGGGATCCGGCCAAGGCGTCAGCTTAATCAGGGAACAACGCGATGCGATGGTGCCCAGCAGAGCGGAAGGCTCATGCGATAGCAGAAAAAACAGCACGTCGGCCGGCGGTTCCTCCAAGGATTTCAGCAGGCAGTTTTGCGCCGAGGGGGTCAGCTTTTCCATCGGCTCAATCAGCACCAGCCGCGGGCCGTTGCCGAAGGAATGCTGGGAAATGGTCGAAATCATTTCCCGAACCCGGTCAATGGAGATGGCTTTATCCTCTGTGGAAAAAACCTCAAGCAAATCCGGCTCGTTATGGGTGAACACGCGCTGGCAGGCGGCGCAAACGCCGCAGGGTTTGGCGGTTTCGCTTTCACAGTACAGCGTGGCCGCCAGATATCGGGCAAAGGTCGCTTTTCCCACGCCGCGCGGGCCGGCCAGCAGATAGGCATGCACCGTTTGCCGGGCCGCTACCTGTTCGGTCAGCAGCCGGTATCCGGTGCCAAGCTTCGCATAATCCACAAACGCGGGCAACAAGCCCGCGCTGTTCTCATCCCTGGGCACGCTGAGAATCCTTTCCTCCATCAGAGCTTGACAAACTGATCGACGGTAAGCACAAAGATGGTTGCGCCGCCTACGACAACCTCAATGGGGTAGGGCGTATAGGCGCCGGGTACGCCAACCATGGATACGGGGGATGCAGCGATTTGTTTGCGGCTACGGCAAACTTTTTCGATGATGGCCATGGCGGCGTCAAAACGGTCGTCCTCAACGCCCACCAACAGCGTCGTGTTTCCGGCGCGCAGGAAACCGCCGGTTGTGGCCAGTTTCGTTACGCCGAAACCATCCGTCATCAATTCGCTGATCAATCGGGATGCGTCCTCGTCCTGTACAATGGCGACTATCAGCTTCATACACTGTGCCTCCCTTATGCTATGGTCCATCTGTAGTGTACAGCAAAACGCCATAAAAATCAATCTTCTTAGGCGAATGGCGCGCTTTTGCCAATCGGGGGGTAAAAACCGCGCGCGGCGGGGCGACCAGCCTGCTTTGAATGCGCGCCGCTATCGATCCTTCATACGGATGGCTTTGTCAAACGATCTATCCCCACAGGTAACCGGGAGATCACCGTATCAAGTTCGGTTGAAAACGCCGGCCCGGGCGGGATATTCCATGGGGGCAGCAGGCTGCGAAGGAACTGTTCAATTTAGCGGATATCGTTGCGCCGTGCGCCGGGAGCCTGTATAATGTCAGGTAGAACCGTGACCGTTGCCTGCCATTTTTTGTGTGATTATATTGTAATGATTCCCTCCGGCTGCGGAGCGCGGTTCCATCAGAAAGCGGGGGATTGAAATTGACAACAATGTTTCAGGGCGGCTTGGTTTATGACGGCACAGCCAACCCGCCACGCAAAGCGGACCTGCTTGTGGAGGGCGACCGCATTGTCGCCATGGGGGAAAACCTGCCCAACGCCGCGGACCACACCGTCAACTGTGAAGGATTATCCGTAACCCCGGGCTGGATTGACGCGCACTCCCACAATGATTTTTTTTACGATCTGGATCACGCGGAACCGTTTTACCGCCCGTTTTTACAGCAGGGGATTACCACGCAGATCACCGGCAACTGCGGCTTTTCCGTGTTCGGGGTGCGGGCGGATTCGCCCCATCGGCAAAAGGTGGGGGCTGGGCTGTTCCATACCGAGCATGCCGGAAGCTATCAGGAGTTTTGTGAGCGGGCGCAGGGGAAGCTGTATGTAAACATCGCCCCGCTGATTGGGCAGGGAACCGCGCGCATCGGCGTGAGCGGCTTGTCGCCCCGCGCGCCTGGCCCTGCGGAATTGGAAACGGAACTGACGGCGGTGGAGGAAGCCATGGCGGGCGGCGCGTTTGGCGGCAGTTACGGCCTGATGTACGAGCCGGGCATGTATATCCCCAAGGAAGAGCTGATTGCCTTTGCCCGCAAAATTGCGGAACACGACGGCATCCTGACGGTGCACCCGCGCGCCAATTCCAAGGTCGCGCTCGGGTATCCGCTGCTGTCCAAGCCGCACATTGAGCTTGCGCTGGATGAAGTGATCGAAATCATGCGCGCCACCGGGGTGCGGGTGCAATACTCCCACCTGATTTTTGTGGGCGAATCGTCATGGAAATGTCTGGACCCAATGCTGAACAAATTCTATGCCGCGCGGGCCGAAGGGTTTGACATCGCGTACGATCATTATTCGTTTTGCTATGGAGCTTCGGTGATTACCGTGATTTGCCCGCCGTGGTACATGGCGCTGACCGAGCCAAAGAAGCGCTCGCCGTTCAACCGGCTGAAACTGCGCGCGATCATTGACATTACCCGCAAGGCGCTGGGTATAGGCTATCAGGACATCACCGTGGCCTACATTGCCGATGACGCTCGCGGGTACGAGGGCCGCACTGTGGCGGAAATCGCGGCCACGGAGGGGATGGACCCGCTGGATCTGTATTTGAAGCTGATCGACCTGTCCCACGGCGAAGGCCGCGTCTACCTGGGTAAATACTATAATGATACCATCCTGCGCCGCCTGATGCAGGATGATCTGTCCCTTTGCATGACGGACGCGTGGGTGGAAGAAAAAGGCGTGCAGAACGCATCGGCTTTTCAGTGCTATCCGAATTTTTTGCTCAACGCGCGGCGCTGGAATGTGCCGACCGAACGGGTGATCCACAAAATGACCGGCGCGGTTGCCGGCCGGTTTGGCATTGTGAACCGCGGCATCCTGCAACCAGGCAACTATGCCGACATCACCGTGTTTGACCCGGAAACGCTGAGCGTGAAGGCGGAACAGCCCGATTTCCGGCCGGGCGGAATTTGCCATGTCATGGTGAACGGCGTTTTCGCAATGGAAAACGGGGCGGATCAGCCAGCGCGGGCGGGCGTTGTGCTTAAAAAGGGAAAAGCGTAGGGGGCATTGGGGCCGCGCGGATAACGGCCCGGAATCGGGGAAGTATTCGAAATTGCGGTTCACCGGCGGGCGAGGGGCTTTGCCCCTGCACTCCCAAAAAGGCTTCGCCCTTGATCCATCTTTGCTGCAGCGGGGGATAGACTGCTGCCAGATAGCCACAAGGCCGCGCGGAAATGAATCCGCGCGGCCTCAGACCATTGACAAACCGAATTGAGTCCATAAGCCGTACCACATTGTGCCTTCGGCACTCGTGGTGCTAACGCTGTATTGATTGCCATATAAGGCCTTCGGCGGTCAAGGGCTTTGCCCCTGCACCCCACAAGGGCTTTGCCCTTGACCCATTTTCGATGCAGCGAGGGTTTTCATCAATTTGAGGCCGCTCGGAAATGAATCCGCGCGGCCTCATGCTGTATTTGCTAAACGAGAGGGCTGTCAATCCTTCTCGGAATAGCTGCACTGTGCGAGAGCCTCCGCGATGGTTTTTTCGTAGGCTTGCTGGCCGTACCGATCCACATCGGCTTTGTTTTTGTCGCCGTGGGTCAGGCACCCCGCGCCGCCGATGCAGCCCCCCTGACAGGCCATGCCTTCCACAAAATTTTCGTGGAGCACGTTCTTGCTCTTTTTGAGTAACGCAAGCCGACACTGTTCGATTCCGTCGCAAACCGCGGGTTGCAAGGCGAAATCTCTGCCCTGTTCCTTCAGGGCGTTTGCCACCGCGTCGCTCAGGCCCCCGCTACGCGCAAAAATTCTGCCGTAGAACGAGGCGTTATCCAGCACATCCTCCGGCAACGCGCTCAGGTCAAAATCCCGGCTGTCCACCCAAGCCTGCAGTTCTTCAAAGGTGAGCACGCAGTCCACATAGGGCTGCACTTCCGGCCGCTGCTGTTCCAGCTTTTTGGCCGTGCAGGGGCCGATAAAAACGGTTTTGGCGCTCGGGTCGGTATGCTTGATGTATCTGGCCAGCTCCGCCATGGGGGATCGGTTATGGCTTACGAGCGGCAGAAGGTCCGGAAAGCCGGTTTCAATGTAACGAACAAAGGACGGGCAGCACGACGAGGTAAGAAAGCCTTTCTGAGCCAGTTCCTCAGCCTCGCGCCACGCAACCATGTCCGCGCCGAGCGCGGCTTCCACTACGCTGTAAAAACCAAGCTTCTTAAGCGCGGTAACCATCTGCCCCAGTTTGGCATACCCGAACTGGCTGCTGATGGAGGGCGCGACAATGGCGTATGTGCGGTACGCGGCCCCCTGTGCGCTTGCCTGCAGAATGCGGATGGCATCCAACAGGTAGGATTTGTCCTGTATGGCGCCAAACGGGCACTGGTACACACAAGCGCCGCAACCGACGCATTGGGCTTCGTCAATGCTTGCGTAGTTGTTTTCGCCCATATGGATCGCCTTCACCTTACAGGCGTTTTCACAGGGGCGCTTGTGGTTGGCGATGGCGCTGTACGGGCAGGCGGCGGCGCATTTGCCGCAACCCACGCACTTGGCGGGGTCAATCTGCGCGTGACGGTTCTCATCCAGTGATATTGCGCCTTTGGGGCATGCGGCCATACACCGGTGGGCAATACAGCCCCGGCAGCCCTGCCCGACCTGATACCCGCTCACCGGGCATTCATCGCACGCGATGCCGATCACTTCCACAACGTTTGGGTTCTTGCGGTCGCCGCCCATCGCGAGCTTCACCCGTTCCGCCAGAATGGCTCGCTCCTTGTAAACGCAGCAGCGCATGGTGGATTTTGGTCCGGGGGCGAGTTGCTTGGGAATGTCCAGATAGCTGTCGGCCAGCCGGCCGTCATAGGCATGGCGGGCGACTTCCCGCAGCACTTCATATTTTAACTTCTGTACGTCCGTATCAAATAAGCGCATATTCTCCTCCTAAAAATAGGAAAGGCGGATGTGCTTGCCCATTTTTTCCAAACACTCTGCCAGGCTTTGGATCAGCTGTTGTTTTACGCCAAAGGTAATGGGCAGGTCGGGGTTCTGGTGCGCGGGGTTGATGGCCAAACCCACAAAAAAGTTGATGTCGGTGGCGTTTTCAAAAAGCTCCTTGGCAATCAGACTCGCGCCGTCGCCGCCAACCGCCCACGCGGGCGCGAGTTTTGCGCTGGCTAAAAAATCCTTGGCGTAAGTCAGCACCTTGGAAAGCGTAACCACCCCTTCGGTCACCAGATCGACCCCTTCGATTTGGCTGATCGGCGGAACCTCGGGGTCGGGGTAATCCAGCGAAGCCAACAGCGGACGGTGCAGGTAAGAAGCCGCCAGGTTGCTTGTGGTGCCGCCGCAGACGATTTTCGCGCCTTCCTTGGCAAAAAACAGGTTCATCATTTTCATGTCTTGATCCCGCGAGGCGGGCGGGCCAACGACGAGGTTTACCGGGTGCCGCTTGCGCACGCGCAGCACGGAAACCGTCGCGTCATCCCCGGGCTTGCCCCCGTAAAGGCGGCGGCATTCATCCGCGATCAGCCCTGCCATGGTTTTTGCGGAAATATCCGGCGCGTAGTTCGCGCTCGCAAACCGCGCAATGCTGTCCCGTGTCCAGCCGAAGTTGAGGGCTTGGCCAATCCCGGCATATTCGGCGCCGTCGCTCAGGCAAATGAACAGATCGCCGCACTGGACGGGGAAGGAGCTTTCCCAGATGGATTTGCCGGAGATCACGCGCGTGGTGATCGGATATTCAAACACATCGCCGTTTCGGAGCACAATGGTCGCCGGGTTATCAAACTGGATAATCTGCGCCATTCGGTTTTCGGTGACTCGCAAAATGGTGAAGGTGGAATAGGCCACCTGACGCACGCTGCAAACGGGCAGGGTGCTTGCGATGGTGGATACGCATTCCTCAATCGGCATGCCGCCGCTGGCCAGCGTGCACACAATTTTGCTGGTGAGCGTTGCCAGAATGTTCGCCTTGACCCCGCTGCCGAGGCCGTCCGCAAGCACCAGAGTCGCGTCCTGCTCGCCGCCGCCGTTCATTTCCACGCGGTCGCCGCAGAGGGTTTCACCCTGCTTGTTCAGGCTGATATAGCCCGTTTCGGTCCAAAGGTCATTCACGGTTCATCGCATCCTTCAGCTTGGAAAGGGCAAGCTTGGTTTCGGCGGTGGTTTCCCCCAACAGGGAGGCGATTTCCTGCACCACGCGCATTTGCTTGTCAATGACGCGGTCTGCCGTTTCCACAGTCTGGTGCCGGAGCGTTTCATCCTGCAAACGGATGTTTTCCCGGTCTGTCACATCCCGAAGGATGGCAATCACCACCCGATACTGGCGGTCAAACAGGATGGTTTCCTCCACATAACGCTGATATTCCGCCAGATATCGGCATGCGCCGATCACATTCAGCGCGGAAACCACCGCGTTATGATACGGCTCCGGGTTGAGGATCCGGATCACATGCTCGTGAAGAATATCATTTTCCGACGTTAGGTTGAAAAGCTTCACGGCGGCGCGGTTGATTTGCTGCACCACCAGATTTTCATCCATCACGAGGATCGCGTTGGGCGTGTTGTTAATAATGGTGTCGCTGAAGCTTTCGGCTTTTTCCTTGAGGAAGGGCAGGCACATTTCAATTTCCGCTTTGCCTTCCAGAATGGCAACCGCCTTGTCGCGGCAGGTGGAATATCCGCAGGAGCCGCAGTTCAGTTCCTTTTCCGGGCTGGTTTTGCCCATTTTGAAAAGCATGGCGCGAATGGCTTCGTTGCCGACGGTGACGGCGCGTCCGCCCTGAAAACTGAACACGCGGCAGATATCCTTTGGAGGCGTTTGAATTTCAAACCGCTCGTCGCCGGCGTACGCGTCCACCCGGAGCGCGCCCTTGATGCGGCGCTCGCGGTGCTCCCGGATGCAGGGGCCGTTGATGCAGCTGCCTTCGCACGCGCTCATTTCAATGAATGCGTGGCTGATGTTGCCCCGTTCCAACTCGCTGAGCGCCATGCGGCAATTGTCAACGCCGTCAATCGCTACCCTGCGGTAGCCGGGCACAGGCTCCGTGGCTTTCAGGATGCCGCCGGTCGCGGGGTAAAAACGCGCTTTTTTACCCGATTCCGTGATGCCGGAAGCCCGGGGCAGCAGCACGTGAGCGTCCGCCATCCACAGGCGAAGCTCGTCATACGTAAGGGCGACGTCGATATCCGGCGTATGGTCCGCTTCCTCCTTTTTAGCGATGCAGGGACCGATAAACACGGTAAAGCAATTGGCTTTTTGCTGCTTCATCAGGCGGCAATGCGCCTGCGCGGGAGTTAACACCTTGGCAAGATAGGGCAGCATGGTGGGATAGTATTTTTGCACCAACAGGTTGATGGTGGGGCAACAGCTGGTAATCAGCACGTTCTGCTTGTTTTGCCGAAGGATGTCGGCGTAGGCGTCGCTGACCAGTTGCGCGCCAATCGCCGTTTCCTCAACGCCGGCAAAGCCAAGCTCCTTTAACGCAACTTCCATATCCTCCAACCCGTGCACATGAAAATCGGCAATGAAGGAGGGCGCTAAACTGCAAACGACCTGCTTGCCTGCGGCGATGGCATCCTTGACCAGCGAAAGATCATCCCTGATTTGCTTGGCTTTTTGGGGGCAAGCTACAAAACAGCTGCCGCAGAGGATGCACTCGTCCGGCAAAATCTGCGCCTGATTGTGCGCAAAGCTGATGGCTTTAACCGAACAGGTGCGGATGCACTTATAGCAATCCTTGCAGTTATTCTCTTTCAGGCTCAGTATATCGGTCGTCATGGTCATACTCCTTTGCGTGCGGCGGGAAAGCGCGGTCATGGGGAACGGCGGGTTAATCTGTAAAATGCGATCACAAAATACACCTCGCTTGGACTCCGGACTCCGAACCCTGCGTGATGCTGTGCGGAAACCGGAACCGACGGGGCGACGCCGGGTTGCCATATTGCTGGTAAAATTCAAAACATGCCCGCGCATAAACCAGCGTGATCTGGCGCGACTGACGGAAAAGCGTTCAACAGCGTGGGTTAGAATAAAAAATAGAAGCGTAATCCGTCAGTAGCGTTTCGGTTTGGCGGCAATTTGTAAAACCTCGGTGCCGGGGCGCGTTTGGCAGTATGCCGGGTGGGGTTACGCTGAGCGAAACCTTCAGGAATCAACCGCGGGTTTGCGTTTTGGAACACGGTTTACACCCCGAATCAAAACAGGAGAACGGTTCCACACTAAAGAAGCAAACGCGCCTTTGCCGTGTTACGCGGTGCGGGGCACCACCTGCTCCTCAAAAAAACGCTTTGTATCCGCCGGTTTCAGGGAGAACTTTTCTTCCCCAATGGATACGCAAACGCCGTTTTGGCAATCGCCCATGCAGAACTGGCCCGCAAGCTCTACCTGATCCTTCAGGTTGGCGGCTGCCACCAGACGCTGAAGCTCCTCCACAATCTGGCGCGAGCCTTTCAGGTGACAGCTGCTTCCAATGCAAATGGTTACCTTGACCATGGCCGTACCCCTCCTTCAGTTCCGTTGTAACAGGTTGAAAGGTTCCGCGCCCTTTCGGTAACATTGGACGCGGAACCGTGCTATATCGGCAGGTTATTCGTAATCCACAACGTTTGCCCAGCGGAGCAGGAACTCCCGCTCTTCCGGCTTCCCCTTCACAATCTGGCTGGCCGCCACTATGGGAATCCATTTTTCAACATACTGGCGGGCCGTATCGCTCTTTTGGCAAAACAGCGTGAGGTACTCGTCGGCGGATTTCATGTCGCCGTCCAGCCAGAACAGCAGGTAGGTGCGGGCGACATCGGCGGAGGCGTTACCCTGCGTGGCGTGCGCCCAGTCCAGGATCCACGCGCTTCCGTCCGCCTTGATGATGATATTCTTGGGGTTAAAATCCCCGTGGCAGAGCTTGCGGTGCTTGGGCATGCCTTCCAGACGGGTATGCAACTCGTAGCGCGTGGTTGCGTCCAGCCCGCTCTGGCTGATTTTGCGCTGCATCTTATCGCGCAGCAGCGTCATCAGGGGCGAGGTTTGCGCCTGTACGCGCAGTTGCGTTTCCACAAACAGGTCCATGTACTCGGCCTTTTTGTCGGGATTCTCCGCCATCAGTTGCGCAAGGGTTTTGCCTTCCACATAGTCGCTCACGATGGCCCACTTGCCCTCGACTTTGGTCACTTCATGAAGCGTAGGCACATTCAGGGCTGTTTCCTCGGCTCGGGCCTGGTTGAGGGCTTCGTTCAGAACATCCGCCTTGCTGGTATCGCCGTCAAACACTTTGATGGCAAGGTTGCCGTCGCGGTAAACGGTCTTGTTGGTGCGCACCGCGATTACCTTATCCAGTTTCATCCCAGTCGCCTCCTTACTTTGCAACGCCGTAGTAGGCGTTCAGGTACATCTGCTTGATCTCCTTCATCAGCGGATAGCGCGGGTTAGCTCCGGTGCACTGGTCGTCAAAAGCCAGCTCGGTCATCGCGTCCAGCCTGTCAAGGAAGTCCTTCTCATCGATGCCGTAATCCCGAATGGTTTTTTTGATGCCGATTTTGGCTTTCAAATCATCGATGGCGGCAATCAGCTTTTCAAGCTTCTCCTCGTCGGTTTTGCCGCCAAGCTTGAGCGCGTCGGCGATCATGGCGTAACGGGCCAGCGTGTGCGGGTGATCGTACTGCGGGAAGGTACCCATTTTCGTGGGGACCTCAGCCGCGTTGTAGCGGAGCACCTCGTCAATCAGCAGCGCGTTTGCTACGCCGTGCGGCAGGTGGTGGAACGCGCCCAGCTTATGCGCCATGCTGTGGCAAACCCCAAGGAAAGCGTTGGCGAAGGCCATGCCGGCGATGGTGGCGGCGTTCGCCATTTTTTCGCGCGCTTCGGCGTCGTTGGGGCCGTTGTCATAGGCGCGGGGCAGGTATTCAAAGATCATTTTCAGGCTTTGCAGGGCAAGGCCGTCGGTGTAATCCGTCGCAAGCATGCTGGCGAAGGCTTCCAGGTTGTGGGTAACGGCGTCGATGCCGCTGGCGGCGGTCAGGCCCTTGGGAGCGTCCATCATCATATCCGCGTCCACGATCGCCATGTTGGGCAACAGTTCGTAATCCGCCAGGGCATACTTAACGCTGGTAGTTTCATCGGTGATGATGGTGAAAGGCGTTACCTCGCTGCCGGTGCCGGCCGTAGTCGGAATGGCGATAAAGTAGGCTTTCTCGCCCATCTTGGGGAAGGTGTAAATCCGTTTGCGGATATCGGAGAAGCGCATGGCCATATCCATGAAATCCACTTCCGGATGTTCGTAAAGCACCCACATGATTTTACCGGCGTCCATGGCGCTGCCGCCGCCCAACGCGATGATGCAATCGGGCTGGAAGGCGTTCATGGCCTTTACGCCTTCGCGGCCGCAGGCGAGGGTCGGGTCCGGCGCGACGTCGAAGAAGCAGGCGTGCTGGATGCCCATCTCGTCCAAACGGTCGGTAACCGCCTTGGTGTAGCCGTTTTTGAACAGGAAGGAGTCGGTTACAATAAAGACCTTCTTTTTACCCAGCACATCCTTCAGCTCCTGCAAAGCCACAGGCAGGCAGCCCTTTTTGAGGTAAACCTTTTGCGGCGTGCGGAACCAAAGCATGTTCTCTCTCCTCTCGGCCACGGTTTTAATATTCAGCAGATGCTTGACGCCCACGTTTTCGCTGACCGAGTTGCCGCCCCAGGAGCCGCAACCCAGCGTAAGGGAGGGCAAGAGCTTGAAGTTGTACAGATCGCCGATGCCGCCGTGCGAGGAGGGGGTGTTGACGATGATGCGGCAGGTCTCCATTTTTTCCGCAAACAGGTCCAGCTTGGCGCGCTGCGTGTTCGCGTTCAGGTACACGCTCGCGGTGTGGCCGTGGCCGCCGTCCTCAATCAGGCGCTCCGCCTTGGCCATTGCCTCGTCAAAATCCGCGGCCTTGTACATGGCCAGCACGGGGGAGAGCTTTTCATGAGCAAATTCTTCGCTCATATCAACGCTTTCCACTTCGCCGATCAATATTTTCGTTGCCTCGGGCACAGCCACGCCGGCCAGCGTCGCGATGGAAAACGCGGTCTGCCCCACGATCTTGGCGTTCAGCGCGCCGTTGATGAGGATGGTTTTGCGCACCTTGTCCAGCTCATCGCCCTTGAGGAAATAGCAACCGCGCTTGGCAAACTCGTCGCGCACCTTCGCGTATACGGATTTGAGCACGATCACCGATTGCTCGGATGCGCAGATCATGCCGTTATCAAACGTTTTGGAGTGAATGATGGAGTTGACCGCCAAAAGCAGGTCCGCGCTGTCGTCAATGATCGCGGGCACGTTGCCGGCGCCCACGCCCAAAGCGGGTTTACCGCTGGAGTAAGCGGAGCGCACCATGCCGGGGCCGCCGGTGGCCAGAATGCAATCGCATTCCTTCATCACAAGGTTGGTCATTTCCAGGCTGGGTACGTCGATCCAGCTGATGATGCCTTCCGGCGCGCCAGCCGCGACCGCCGCGTCCAATACAACCTTCGCAGCCGCGATGGTGCTGTCCTTGGCGCGCGGGTGGGGGGAAATGATAATGCCGTTGCGGGTTTTCAGGGAAATCAGGGTTTTGAAAATGGCGGTGGAGGTCGGGTTGGTGGTCGGGATGACCGCCGCGATTACGCCGATAGGCTCCGCGATTTTCGTGATGCCATAGGCCGTGTCGCGTTCAATAACGCCGCAGGTTTTGGTATCGCGGTATGTGTTGTAAATATATTCGGAGGCGAAATGGTTTTTAATCACCTTATCTTCCACTACGCCCATGCCCGTTTCCGCAACTGCCAGCTTGGCCAGCGGAATCCGTTCGCGGTTGGCGGCCATAGCAGCCGCGAAGAAGATTTTATCAACCTGTTCCTGGGTAAACTTCGAGTACGCCTTTTGTGCGGCGCGAACCTGCGCGATGGCTTCCTCGAGGCGCTCAACGCTGTCAACGGTTTTGCGGGTGTCACTCATGGTTTCCCATCCCCTTTCTTGGTTCGTTAAAAGATTAACATACTAAGATGGATTTGTACAATTCAACGTTCGAATATCGATATATCAATTCTGATATGTTAAACATTTAACAATGTGGCCGGGCCATGAGTTATGATGTCGGAAAAACAACAATGGAAAGGGTTTGCGGTCAAACGCATGTTGCGCCCGACTTTATGCGACCTGTCTGTTCTGGTATCAAACCGGTCGAATATTCGTCAACGGGTATAACGGGAAAGCTCCGCCTGCACATTGGAAAGCTGCTCCAAAAACAGGTCGTCCATTGGGGAGAGCATATATTGCTTGCGGTAGATCAGCACATCCTTGTGGCGCGCGGGGTAATCCGCGCAGGGGCGCAACGTGAGGTGGTAACGGCTGAGCATTTCCTCGGGAACCGGAGAAACCCATGCGTATGCCCGCGGCAGCGACGCGACCAGTTCAAACTGGCTGGTACGGTCGTAAAGCTGAATCACGCGGGCCGCACGGTCCTCGGCGCCACGGTTTTCCCTCGGCAGGGCGGGCACGTACAGATCGCCCTGAATGATGGATACCGAATCCCCTAGATCGCTGAGGGACACGATCTCCTTCCGGGCCGCAGGGTGATCGACCCTCAGCATGGCCAGATAGCGGAACGACCACAGCTCGCGGTACTGCAACCCTTTTTCCCGAAAGGTATCCGTAAAGTATTTTTCATAATCCGCCTGAAAACGGACGATTCCCAGATCATACCCATCCTCGGTGACATTGCGGATGGAACGCAGCGCGTTGGTTTCTTTATAATCCAGCGTCAAGCTGGGATCGGCCAGTTGGGCAAAGCGGGCGAACGCCTGCGCGATGTAGCTGCTGCGGGGCACGGAGAGGCGCAGCATGCGGCGGCGCGCGCTTTTCTGGCTGTAACGCTCGGTCATTTCGTCAAATTGCGCCAGAATGCTGCTGGCGTAATGCAAAAACTCCTCGCCCTGCGCCGTGGGGACAATCCCCTTGGGGGTGCGGTCAAAAATGGTGATGCCCAGCACGCCCTCCAACTCACGGATGCCGCGTGAAAGGTTGGGTTGGCTCATATACAGGTTTTCGGCGGCTTCGGTGATGGAACGCGTCTTTTCCACTTCAACGGCATAGCGCAAATGCTGTATGTTCATAGCGACCTCCTTGATCCCTGCGAGGCTATTATAACGGATTTCCGCCCAAATGCAAACCGAACGCTGCTCCCCGCGCCGGAAAGGAGGATTGCATTTTGAAGCAAAAAAGGGTATGATGAAATATGAAAATCTCATTGTGAAAGGCGGCGGATCACGTTGGAACGCAACGAGAGCTTTGTAGCTGACAATTTAATCGATCTGGCGGTTCATATGGCATGGGCGCAGGTCGAAATTTTCGCGGACGATATTGAGTGTGTGCAGGTGTTGGCGGCCGGGGATGAAAGTTCCGTGCGAGATTTGCGCATTGAAACCAGCGAAAATGTGCTTACGGTGGAACAGCCGCAGTACGGCCTGACCTTAAACATTACCGACAGCCATTGGATGCAGGTATGCGTACGCGTGCCCCGGAAATGGAAGCAGAAAATCCACGTCAACACCATTGGCGGCATTCTAAACGCGCGCGGCCTCAACGGAAGCCGAATTGTGCTGGACACGGTTTCCGGCGATGTGCGGGCGTCGCGCTTTACCGCTACGGAAATCTCGCTGAAATCGATCACGGGCGATGTGCATGCCGACAACCTCACCTCGGACAGCCTGAGCGTGCGCACCGTGAGCGGAAACGTAACGCTGGACGACGTGGCGGCGAAAACCTACAAATGCACCACCGTGAACGGGGAACAGAAAGTGCGGTTCAAAGGCGTTTTTGAGCAGATGGACGTGCGCTCGGTTTCCGGCGACATTACGATGCTTACCCAGGTAAGCCGGCTGAGCGTTGCCATGCGCTCGCTCAGCGGCCGCGTTTCCACCGACGGGGTGGAGATCACCGAAGCCAAGGATGCGCCCGTTGTGCGCGTTACCGGCGTATCGGCGGATGTGAAATTGATTTGCGCTAAGGCGTAAACACGGGAGGAATTTTCCATGGGGAAGAACCAGTTCGGCGGCTACGGCGGCGGTTTTGGCGGGGGCAATATGCAACAGCTGATGCGGCAGGCCCAGAAGCTTCAGGAGCAGATGACCAAGGCGCAGGAGGATCTGGAAACGCGCGAATACACCGCGCAGGCCGGCGGCGGGATGGTCACAGTGGTGGTGAACGGTAAACGCGAATTGAAATCGATTGACATCAAGCCGGAATGTGTGGACCCGGAAGATGTGGATATGCTGCAGGATTTGATTCTCGCGGCGGTCAACGAAGCGCTGCGCAGCGGCGAACAGGCACGCGAGGCGGAAATGGGTAAGCTTTCTCCCGGCATGGGGGGCATGTTCTAACCTATGTCGAGGCAATTGGAACCCATCGCGCGGATGGTGGCGCAGCTTTCCAAGTTGCCCAGCATCGGCCAGAAAAGCGCCCAACGGCTGGCGTACCATATCATCAGCATGCCGCTGGACGATGTGCGGGAACTGGCTTCGGCCATCTATCAGGGGCGAAAAGCAATCCGCTACTGTAACGTGTGCGGTAATTACGCTACCGAGGATCAGTGTGAAATCTGCGCCGATCCGCAACGGCAGAACGGGCAAATTTGCGTGGTGCGCGATCCCCGTGATGTGGCGGCCATCGAGCGCATGCGCGATTATCAGGGCACTTACCATGTGCTGCACGGCACGCTTTCACCCATGGAGGGCGTGGGGCCGGATGATATCCGCATTCGGGAGCTGCTAACCCGGCTGGCCGACGGTCAAGTGAAGGAACTGATTTTAGCCACCAACCCGGATATTGAGGGCGAAGCGACCGCGAGCTATATCGCCCGGCTGGTCAAACCCCTCGGGGTGCTGGTAACCCGCATTGCCCACGGCGTGCCGGTGGGCAGCGATTTGGAATATGCGGATGAAATCACGCTGGCAAAGGCAATGGAAGGTCGCCGCCAAATGTAGCGGCGGCTTTTTCCGTGAGGAGGGCAACGATGTTTGAAACGATGGAACCGTGGCAGTGGATCGTTCTGGGCGCGCTGGGGCTGATTGTGCTGCTGCTTCTGTGGGTATTGGCGGCCATAACCCGCCGCAACCGCAACGAGGCGCACCACCTGCGCGATGTGCAGGACGAGCTGGAGGAAGGCTTTCATGCCCTGCAAGCGTCTCTGAACCAGCAAAGCCTGAGCCAGCGGGAAGAACAGCTTCGCACGCTGCAGGGAATCGGCGACAGCCTTGCGGGACTGATGAACCGGGGCGCCGAGCAGCAAAGCAATTTTCTGGCTGTGTGGCGGCAAAATACCTATGAGCACGACCGCACGCTGGAAAGCCAGCAAGCGAGCCTGCACCGCCTGACGGAGGACAGCCTTGGCAAGTTTGAGGGTCGGATGCAGAACGTGGACGCGACGCTCAACATGAAGCTGACGCAAAACGAAGCCCGGATGGAGCGCCTGCGCGAAACGCTTGAAAAATCGCTTGGCGAACTGCGTGTGGAAAACACGCAGAAGCTGGACGAAATGCGCCACACGGTGGATGAAAAATTACAGGATACGCTGGACCGACGGCTGGCGCAGAGTTTTTCGCAGGTGAGCGAGCGGCTGGAGCAGGTTTACCAATCGCTGGGCGAGGTGCACCGGCTGGCCGAAGGCGTGGGGGACCTGAAACGGGTGTTGGGCAACGTGAAAAAACGCGGCGTGTGGGGGGAAATCCAGCTTGGCGGATTGCTGGAGGAGGCGCTGACCAGCACGCAGTACGCGGTGAATGTTCAGGTGCGCCCACACACGGACGAACGGGTGGAATACGCGGTTTGCCTGCCCGGCAAGGACGGGGAACGCCCGGTGTATCTGCCTATCGACAGCAAATTTCCGCAGGAGGATTACACCCGGCTTGTGGAAGCGAGCGATTTGGGCGACGTGGCGCAAACGGAAGCCGCCCGTAAAGCGCTGGCCAACGCTGTGCGCGTGGAAGCGAAGCGCATCGCGGGCAAGTATGTGGAGCCGCCGTACACAACGGATTTTGCCATCATGTTTTTACCGCTGGAAAGTCTGTACGCGGAGGTGGTGCGCAACGCGGAACTGGTGGAACAGCTGCAGCGGGAGCTTCGCGTGGTGGTCGCGGGGCCGAGCACGCTGCTCGCCATGCTCAACAGCCTGCAGATGGGCTTTAAAACGCTGGCGATTGAAAAACGCTCAGCCGAGTTGTGGCGATTGTTGGGCGCGGTCAAGACGGACTTTGGCAACTTTTCGCAGGTGCTTCAAAAAACACAGGAGAAGTTGCGGCAGGCAACGGATACCATCGATACCGCCTTTGTGCGCACCCGCAGCATCGAACGGAAGCTCCGCCGCGTGGAAGCTCTGGACGAGGACGAAGCGAAAAAGCTGCTGGACGAACCCGGGGCCGTGCTGGATGATTTGGCAGATGAGCCGGACGAACCGGGCGAATAAACCGTTAAGGCAGGGGAATATCCGCCGTGGAGCATACAGCCGCGAATGGCGAAAAGCGGTCTGAAAACGTGTTTTTCTTAAGAAATTTGCAGTTGTAACAACATCGGCGCGGAGCCGCAAAACGCTTTGATTCTTACGGTTTTTGAAACCAATGTTTACGAATCGGTAAAAAATGGGCCTTGCTATTTTGTGTAAAGAATGCTTTAATTGAAACGAAATCCACGCGACAGGCTCATGCGAGGCGCTCTCCGGTTTCAATGTTGAAACAGCGGAGCGCTTCGGTATGCTTGTCCAAACCCGGGCGGCCAAACGGCACATGGTGCGCTTACAGACGGCCGTTTACCGCGGGAAAGGGCGATTTCTATGGAAATACAATGGTACCCGGGGCATATGGCAAAGGCGAAACGGTTGCTGATTCAGCAACTGACCAAGGTGAACCTTGCGGTGGAACTTTGCGACGCGCGCCTGCCGCTGTCCAGCCGGAACCCGGATCTGGATCGGATGCTTGTAAACAAACAGCGCGTGTTGTTGCTCTGCAAGGCGGATTTGGCGGAACCAGAACGCACCAAGCAGTGGCTGCATTATTTTGCCGCGCAGGGCGTAACGGCGATGGCGTACGACACAACCCCGCAAAAAACAAAACAGGCCAGAGCAATGATTGAGGCCGCCGCGAAGGAGATGCTGGAACGGGGCCTTCGGCGCGGCATTCAGAAAACCATTCGCGCCATGGTGGTGGGCGTGCCCAACGTGGGTAAAAGCACGTTTATCAACCGTCTGTACGGCGGGTCCATCACACAGGTGGGCGACCGCCCCGGGGTTACGCGCGCAAACCAGTGGGTCAAAGTGGGGCCGTATCTGGAAGTGATGGACACGCCCGGCATGCTGTGGCCAAAACTTGAAGATAAAAAGGCAGCCACAAGGCTCGCCTATATTGGCACCATCCGCGACGCGGTGTACGATCAGCAGGCGCTCTGCATCCATCTGCTGCAGGATTTGCTCGCCGTTCGCCGCCAGCCAACCTGTGAGCGTTTTAAAATTAAGAACCCGGACGTGGAAAGCATCGCCCTGCTGGACGAGGTTTGCCGCGGCAGGGGCTTTTTGCTGAAAGGCGGAGAGCTGGATTACGACCGGGCCTGCTCCGTGGTACTGGATGAATTTCGTGAGGGGAAAGTCGGGCGCATTACGCTGGAAAACCCGCCGCTATCGCCCCGGAAAACGGACGTAACGCAAAATGAACAGGAATGAGCAGAAACGGGCGGAGCGTTCCCAGCTGTTGGTAGGGTTTGACCAACGCTACCCGGCGTTTGGCACAAGCCTTGCCGGCATGGACGAAGTTGGGCGTGGCCCGCTTTTAGGCCCGGTGGTCACGGCGTGCGTCATCTTGCCGAGCGAGCCAGCCATCCTCTGGGTGGACGACAGCAAAAAGCTCTCCGCAACCCGGCGGGAGTCTGTTTACGCGCAAATTATGACCTGCGCCCTGTATGTGGGCATCGGGCAAGCCAGCGCCGAGGAAATCGACCGCGTCAACATCCTGAATGCCACCAAGCTGGCCATGCGGCGCGCCGCCAAGGACGCGCCCGCCACGCTTTGCCTGGTGGATGCCGTGCAGGGGTTGGACTTGCCTTTTCCGACCCAGCCGATGATCCATGGGGACGCGACCAGCTATTCCATCGCGGCGGCAAGCATCGTTGCCAAGGTAACGCGGGACCGCATGATGGCGGAACTTGCCCAAACCTACCCGCAATATGGGCTGGAACGCAACATGGGCTACGGAACCGCCGAGCATATCGAAGCCATCCGCCGCTTTGGACGCTGCCCGGAACATCGCTTAACGTTCATTCAAAAATGGATTGCGGAAGCAGAGTGTGATTGAGCATGAAAAAAGTTCTTTCCGGTTTGCTGGTGCTGTTGACAATGTTGAGCCTGTGGCTTGTGGCCGCCTGCGCCGAAAACAGCAATCTGCTGAACAACGGCGGGTTTGAGCAGGTGAGCGTTTCCGGCGAGCCGGACGGTTGGTATACCAGCGCGTACCGCACGCAGGAAGGGTATACCCGTTTTGAAATTACCGATGAAAAGGCGCATACCGGCCGTTACAGCGCTAAAATCACCAACGCGAACGCGAACGACGCGCGCTATGTGTATTCCCTGTCTGTGAAACCCGAAACGATGTACCGGTTTTCGGGCTATGTGCTGGTGGAGGAAATGGGGGAAGCCGGCAACGGCGCGAACCTCTCCATTGAAGATGTTTATTCCTTTTCCGAGCGGGTTTTCGACACGCAGGGCGAGTGGAAGTATATTGAATGGTACGGAGAAACGCAGCCCGGGCAAACCGATGTGCAATTGGACGCGCGCATCGGCGGCTACGGCGCGGAAAGTCAGGGAATCGCGTACTTTGACGATCTGTCCGTGGTGGAAGTGACCACCCTGCCCGCAGGCGTTACGGCTTCGCTCTGGTACAACGTCGATACGGGTAACGCGGACAGCGCTTCCGGCGACGATGCCGCGGACAGCTCCAAAACCAAGAGCACGCTGCTGTTTACGCTGCTGGCATGCGCGTTTATGGTGCTGGTGGCGCTTGGCGTGCGCGGGCTGCTGCCGGAAACGGGGTTGAAGCCGAAGCATAACCGTTTTGTCCTGTTCGCGTTCGCGGCGGGCCTGTTGGTTGCGTTTGCGATTCGGCTTTATTTGGGCGGGGCAGTTCAGGGTTATTCGGTGGATATGAACTGCTTTTCCGCCTGGAGCCTGCGAATGGCCAGCGAAGGCCCGTGGGGGTTCTATTCGCCGGATGTGTTCTGCGATTATCCGCCGGGCTATATGCTGTTGCTCTGGCCGGTAGGGCTGCTCATCCGCGCGGTTGGGTACGCCGATTCCCCCATGATCCGGCTGATTGTGAAATCCATCCCGATCCTGTGCGATATGGGCGTCGCTATCGCCCTGTTTGCCTATGCCAAAAAGCGGTTGCCCATCAAGGCCGCGGTGTTTGTCGCCCTGTTTTTTGCGCTGAACCCCGCGGTGCTGGTAAACGGCGCGGCCTGGGGTCAGGTGGATACGGTTCTGGGAATGCTGATGCTCTTTACCGCGATGGCCGCGATGGAAAACCGCTGGCGGGCGGCGCTGCCGCTGTTTGTGACCGCCGTGCTCATGAAGCCGCAGGCCCTGCTGTTCGCGCCGGTGGGCCTTATCTGGCTTGTGATGGCGCTGGTTACGGACAGGCAAAACCGCAAAGCGCAGTGGCGGCAGGTTTGGCAGGGGTTGCTGATCGCGCTGGGTTGCGCGCTTGCGCTGGTGGCGCCCTTCGCGGTAAACCAGAGCGATCCCGCATGGTTGCTGACGCTTTACCAAAAAACGCTTTCTTCCTATAACTATGCGGCGCTGAACACCGCCAACCTCATGTACCTGCTGGGTGGCAACTGGTCCCCGCTGAGCAGTGACGGAAGCGTGCAAATCGTTACGCTCTCCTGGTGGGTGCCTGCGGTTACCGGAACGCTGCTGATGGTCTTTGGCTTCTTTGCCGCCAAACTGCAACAGGGCGTCGGAGCGGTGAAAACCCGTCTGCGCGGCCTGCGCGCTCCGGAAACGGCGGACGAAGGCGCGACCAGCGATCGGAGGCGGTTGCCGCTCGGTCTGCTTTGCCTGCTCTTTGGGGTGGGGTTTGCGGTCTCAGCCGCGTTTCCCTGCACGTTTATCAGCTACGGCACCTGCTGGATGGTTTTCGCGTATCTGTTTGCGCTTGTGGGCATGATTGCGGACCGCCGCGCGGATGCTTTGCCGTTTTACCTTGCGCTGATGCTGATCGGCGTATATGTTACGGGGGTTAAAATCCACGAGCGGTACCTTTTCGCGGCTTTGGCGCTGCTGCCGCTGGCCTACATCCGCACGCGCGACAGGCGACTTTTGTGGCTGTGCGCAGGCTTTTCCGTTACCACGTTTTTAAACACCGCCATTGTTTTGGATAACTCGATCCTTTTCGGCGCTTCGATGGGGCACCTGAACAGCGATACGTTGGCGCTGAATGATACCCTGTGCATCATCAACCTTTTCCTGTACATTGCGGCCGGCTGGATAGCCGTAACCGGGCTTAAACCTTCCGAAAACCTGAGCACGGAAACGCGGAAAACGGCCTGGACCAACGCCTGCTACCGGGACGCGCTGCTTGAACCCCGGGACGCTCGGCTGCACCTGACGCTCAAAGATTACGCCATCATCGGCATTACGATGGCTTTGTACGCCTGCCTCACCTTTACCAACCTTGGCAGCACCAAGGCGCCGCAAACCGCGTGGGTAGCCACCAGCGAAAGCGAGCAGGTTGTGCTGAAATTGGATCGGGAGCAAACGTTCAAAACGCTGTACTACGCGGGGGTCAGTTATAATAACTTCTCCATTTCCGTCAGTTCCGACGGGGTCAACTGGTCGGACGCTTATCCCTGTGAAATGCGCGAGGGCCTCTGCTACCGTTGGAATTATGCTATTACCAGCGTGGATCAGGGTGAGGGCAGCGTCAAATTCAACGATAACAACCCGGATAACATCCTGTGGCTGACCGGGCGTTACCTGCGCATCAACGCGGAATCCGCGGGCCTGAACCTGTGGGAAGTGATTCTGCGGGATCAAAACGGCAATCAGATTCCCGTAACCCTTACGGAGCACACCGGCGCCAAGAATGTGCTGGAAACCGGGAAACCGGCGGAAAACCTGATTGACGAGCAGGATACCCTCCAAGGGGAACCGAGCTGGTTTAACGGCACCTATTTTGATGAAATCTACCATGCGCGCACGGCCTACGAGCACCTGCACGGCCTGGTGCCCTACGAAACTACGCATCCGCCGCTGGGTAAGCTGATGATGTCGGTCGGCATTGCCCTCTTTGGCATGACGCCCTTTGGCTGGCGTTTTATGGGCGCGCTGATCGGCGTGCTGATGCTGCCCGCGCTGTACCTGCTCGCCAAGCAGCTGACCAAGCGCCGCGATCTGGCAACGTTTGCGATGCTGCTGTTCGCGTTTGACCTGATGCACTTTACCCAAACCCGCATCGCAACCATTGACAGTTTCCCGGTGTTCTTTATCATCCTGTCCACGTTGTGCATGGTGCGCTATCTGCAAACAGATGTTTATGCCGTGCCCGGCAACCTGATACCGGGGGCCAAGGCGCGGGTGCTCAACAAAGCCTTCCTGCGCACGCTGATCCCGCTGGCGCTATGCGGCCTGTTTATGGGCCTTTCCATCGCCAGCAAATGGATCGGCCTATACTCGGCGGTGGGCCTCGCGGTCATGTTCCTGATCTCCATTTACCGGCAGTTCCGCACCGGGCTGGTCGCGTTTGACGTGGATTGCCCGGAAACCATGCCGGAGGCGCAACGCCTGCGCGTGGGGCAGGCCAGGGATTTCACCATTCGCAGAATCCTGATTACCTGCGCGTTCTGTCTGCTGTTTTTTATTGCGGTGCCTGCGCTGATCTACTATCTCAGCTACATTCCCTACCTGTCGCCCAGCGGGCCTGTCACGGTGGAACGCATTATCAAGGCGCAGATCGGCATGTACAACTACCAAAGCACGCCCGGTTTGGGTATGGACCACCCCTTCAACTCCCCGTGGTGGCAGTGGCCGCTGATTCTCAAGCCCATGTGGTTCTGTCAGGATAAATTTGAGCCGGAGGGCTTTGCCAGCACCATCATGTGCATGGGCAACCCGCTGATCTTCTACGTGGGCGCGGTTTGCATGGTTGCGCTGTTCGGGCTGGTGCTGCACAAATACGTGCGCCTGAAAAACGGCCTGCAATTGCGACAGGGCAATGGCGACCTGACCCCGGCGCTGATTGTGCTTGGTTTCCTGACCCAATACCTGCCGTGGGTGCTAGTGCCGCGCTCCATGTACATGTACCACTACTTTGCCAGCGTACCTTTCATTATTCTGGCAACCACATACATCTTCAGCCGGATTCGCCGGCCAAAACTGCTGCGCGCGGTGCTGATTGCCTACGTGGCGCTGGCGGCGATCTTCTTTGCGATGTTCTACCCCTACGCCTCGGGTATCCTGACCCCCACCTGGTGGCTGGATTGGCTCAAGTGGTTCCCCAAGCTTTACTACTGAGAATCTGCCTGAAATGAGGGATCCGTGATGCTGGCCAGAACCCTTTCCGGTGGGTTGGAAGGCATTAAAGGCTTTCTGGTGGATGTGGAAGCCTGTATCAGCAACGGTATGATTGGGTTTGACATTGTGGGTCTCCCCAGCATCGCTGTGAAGGAAAGCCGGGACCGCATCCGCGCGGCCATCACCAACAGCGGCTATCCTTGGCCCATGAAAAAGCTGACGGTCAACCTTGCCCCCGCCGATGTGCGCAAGGAAGGCACCAGTCTGGAACTGGCCATCGCCGTCGCGCTGCTGGCCGCGCAAAAGCCGGATTTGTACCCCACGCTTAACCGTACGCTTTTATTGGGGGAGTTGACGCTTCACGGCGAGCTGATGCCGATTCGCGGCGTGCTCTCCATGGTGTTGGCAGCCCGGGAAAGCGGAATCCGCGAGGTGGTGCTGCCGGAGGGAAACGCCCGGGAGGCGCAGTGCCTCGGGGATATCGGCATCCACCCGGCGGGCACTTTGCAACAGGCCATTGAACACCTGACCGGTCGGCAGCCGATCCCACAGCAGGAGCAAATCCCTTACGAGCGGCTCTTGGAAGAACAACCGCTGGAACATGACCTGAAATATGTGAAGGGCCAAAAAATTGCGCGAAAGGCGCTGGAGGTGGCAGCCGCAGGCGGCCACAACCTGTTGATGGTCGGGGTTCCCGGAAGCGGCAAAACCATGCTGGCCCGCTGCCTGCCGGGCATCTTGCCGCCGCTTTCCTATGAGGAGGCGCTGGAAACCACCTGTATCCATTCGGCTTCCGGCGAGCTGGCGCGGGAAGCGGGCCTGATGACGCAGCGCCCGTACCGTTCGCCCCACCACAACGTGTCGCTGCCCGCGATGATCGGCGGCGGCACAAAGGCGAAACCCGGCGAGGTTTCACTGGCGCACAACGGCGTGCTGTTTTTGGACGAGCTGCCTGAATATCAGCGGCAAACGCTGGAAGCCCTCCGGCAGCCGCTGGAGGACGGGTATGTGAACGTGACCCGCGTCAATGGTCAGGCGCGCTACCAAAGCCGCTGCATGCTGGTCGCGGGGATGAACCCCTGCCCCTGCGGCAATCATGGCAGTAAAATCAAGCCTTGCCGATGCAAACCATTCGAAATCCAGCGTTATCTGGCGCGAATCAGCGGGCCGCTGCTGGACCGCATCGATATGCAGGTGGAAATGGACGCGGTGTCCATTGATGAAATTGAAAACAGCGAACCGCAGGAGGATTCCCATACGGTGCAACAGCGCGTGCTCGCGGCTCGTATGCGGCAGTTGGAGCGCTACCGCGAGGAGAATTACTTCTGCAACGCCAATCTGCCGCAGGAGGGCATTGAAAAATACTGCAGCATGTCGCCGGAGGCGAGCGCCCTGCTGAAACGGGCGGTGGAGCAGTTCCACATCAGCATGCGCGCTTACGGCCGCATTCGCAAGGTGGCGCGAACGCTGGCCGATCTGGCGCAGCACGGCGATTTGGAATTGCAGGATGTGGCGCAGGCGATCCAGTTGCGTAACCTTGACGGCCAGTATTGGAGGTAACCATGGGTTATACGGAGGAGCAACGGCGGTTGCTATGGCTTTCCGCCGCGGAGATCACGGCGGATAAAGTGCGGCGGCTGCTGGCGGAGCGGGGGAGCGCCCAGACTTTGTGGGAGGATTTCGCGCACGGGGAGGCGCTGTCGGGCAATGCCGAGGCAAACCGCATCCTGAACCGCTATCATAGCGAAATCGCCATGGATGCCCTGCTGGAACGGATGGAAAAGCTGGGGGTGACTCCGCTGTTTACGGATGACGGAGCCTATCCGCCTTTACTCGGCTGTATTGACGATCCGCCGTATGTGTTATATGGTATGGGGGACGTCACCGCGCTCAGCCGCCCTTCGGTGGCGGTGGTCGGTACGCGCTACCCAAGCGCATACGGCCGCAATATGGCGCGTTCCATCGCCTACGGGCTGTGCGAGGCGGGCGTTTGTGTGGTAAGCGGCATGGCCAGAGGAATTGACGGCAACGCCCACGAAGGCGCGATGGACGCGAAAGGCCAAACGGTCGCCGTGCTGGGCAGCGGGGTAAACGTGCCCTATCCGCTGGATAACATCGGCTTATACCGTAAAATCATCGCGGGCGCCGGAGCGGTCATCAGCGAATACCCGTTGGACGCGGCTCCGCAGACGTATCATTTTCCGCACCGGAACCGGGTCATCAGCGGACTGTCCCATGCGGTGGTGTTTGTGGAAGGTCGCGTGAAAAGCGGCGGGATGATTACCGTTTCCACCGCCCTGCAACAGGGTCGGGACGTTTTTGCCGTTCCGGGCTGCGTGGGGCAGGCGGGCGCCGAAGGCCCGCATACCATTATCCGGGAAGGCGCGATTTTAGCCACTTCGGCCGCCGATATCCTTGAGGATTTGGGGCTTAGCAGCGCGAAAAACACGGCCGAGAGCCAGCCGCCGCAGCCGCCTGAAGGGGACAACCCAACGCAGAAGGCCATTTTGAAAGCTTTGCTCAGGGAGCCGATGGGCATGGACGCGCTTTGCGCCCAAACCGGAATTGCCGCCGACGCGCTGATGGCGGAACTGAGCGTCATGGAAATCATGGGGCAAACCCGACGGGACAGCGGCAATATTTTTGCCCTTGCGATTCGCGCAACCCGAACAGAGTAGGAGGAAAGTCAATGGCAACAACAAACAACAGCACAAAGCTGGTCATTGTGGAATCACCCGCGAAGGCCAAGACCATCGAAAAGTTTTTAGGCAAGGGGTACAAGGTGGAGGCTTCGCAGGGCCATGTGCGCGATTTGCCCAAGTCCCAGTTAGGGGTGGATACCGAGCATAATTTTGCGATGAAGTATATCACCATCCGCGGGCGCGGTTCTATCCTTGCCAAAATTAAAAAGGATGCGAAGGCCGCTTCGAAAGTGTACCTCGCGACAGACCCTGACCGCGAAGGCGAAGCCATTTCCTGGCATCTGGCGCAAACGCTCGACATTGACCCGACCAAGCCCTGCCGCATCGAATTTCACGAAATTACCAAGAAAGCCGTCAAGGACGCGATTGAGCATGTTCGCGCTGTGGATATGGACCGGGTGGATGCTCAACAGGCGCGCCGCGCGCTGGACCGGCTGGTGGGCTACAAGATCAGCCCTCTGCTTTGGGCTAAGGTCAAAAAGGGCCTCTCGGCTGGCCGCGTACAGAGCGTTGCCACAAAGCTGGTGGTGCAGCGGGAGCAGGAAATTGAAGATTTTATCCCGGAGGAATACTGGGATGTGCTGATTGATTCCGCCGCCAAAAATACCAAAGGGAAAAGAATTACCTTTCAGGGAAAGCTGTTTGCTTTGGATGGGCAAAAGGCGGTCATCCGCACCGAGGCGGAAGCTGCGGAAGCCAAACGCCGCATTTTAGCCAGCACCTTCACCGTTAACGGCGTAAAGCATGCCGAGAAGCTGAAACGCGCTCAACCGCCGTTTACCACCTCCAGCCTGCAACAGGAAGCCAGCCGGAAACTCAACTATTCCACCGCCAAAACCATGCAGGTGGTTCAACAGCTCTACGAAGGCGTAGACATTGGCAAAGGTACGGCGGGTCTGGTGACCTACATCCGCACTGACAGCGTGCGCGTAAGCGCCGAGGCGGTGGAGGCGGTGATGCAGCAAATCAGGACGGCTTACGGCCCCAACTATTGCCCGGCCAAACCGAACGAATACAAGGGCCGTAAAAATGCTCAGGACGCGCATGAGGCGATCCGGCCCACCGACGTTTCGCTCACGCCGGATTCCATCAAGGCGCACCTGACCAGAGAACAGTACAGCCTGTACAAGCTGATTTTTACCCGTTTTATGGCCAGTCAGATGAAACCCGCCGTGTTTGAAACGGTCACATTGGATATTCAGGGCCGTCAAAAGCCGGAAACCGCCGCCGCGAAAAACAGCGACGATCGGGCGGGCGTGGCGGAACTGCGTTATTATGGCGAACACATGACGTTTCCCGGCTACCGCGCCGTGTACATTGAAAGCGAGGACGACGAGCCGGAAGCGCCTGAAACGGCCATGCCGGAGTTGAAGGAAGGCGACGCGGTCGAGATTGTCGGCGTGGAAACCAACCAACACTTTACCCAACCGCCCGCGCGGTTTACCGAAGCCTCGCTGGTGAAAACTCTGGAAGAAAAAGGAATCGGCCGCCCGAGCACCTACGCGCCCACCATTACGACCATCATCAGCCGCGGGTATGTTTCCCGCGAAAAAAAGCGGCTGTATCCCACCGAGCTTGGTCGCATGGTCACGGCTATGATGCTCCAGTACTTTTCCCCTATTGTGGATACGGAGTTTACCGCCTCGCTGGAAGATAAGCTGGACGCCGTAGAGGACGGGCAGGTGGAATGGCGCTCCATTTTGCAGGAGTTCTATCCGCCGTTTGAAAAAATGCTGACCGTCGCGGAGGATCAGATTGAGAAAATCGAGGTGAAGGACGAGGTCAGCGATGTGCCCTGCGATAAGTGCGGCGCGATGATGGTTTACAAGATGGGCCGTTTTGGGAAGTTTTTGGCATGCCCGAATTTTCCGACCTGCCGAAACGCCAAGCCTATTTTACACTACATTGACGCGCCCTGTCCCAAGTGCGGCGCGCGGTTAATGGAAAAAAACAGCAAAAAGAACCGTAAGTTTTATGGCTGCGAAAAATATCCGGACTGCGATTTTGTCAGCTGGGAAATGCCGGTGAAGGAAAAATGTCCGCAATGCGGCAGCTATATGGTTGAAAAGCGCACGAAGAAGGGCGAGCGCGTACACCTTTGCGCCAATGAGACCTGCCGCTACAAAGAAACCATCCGGGATAACGAGGAGAACGAGGAGATCGACGAATGAGAGCTACGGTCATCGGCGGAGGGCTGGCCGGCTGCGAGGCCGCATGGCAGTTGGCTAAGCGTGGCGTCGAGGTTACCCTGTACGAGATGAAGCCAGCGCGCAAAACGCCCGCGCAAACGCTGGATACGATGGCGGAACTGGTTTGCAGCAACAGCCTGAGATCCGATCGGCTCACTAACGCCGTTGGGCTGCTCAAGGAAGAAATGCGTCGGCTGGATTCCGTGATTTTGCGAATCGCGGACGCGACCCGCGTGCCAGCCGGCGGCGCGCTCGCGGTGGACCGGGAAAGCTTCTCCAAGGAAGTGGACCGCGCCATTCGGGAACAACCGCTGATTACCGTCGTGCAAGCGGAAGTGACGGAGGTGCCGGAGGGGGACACGGTCATCGCCACCGGTCCCCTCACCAGCGACGCGCTCAGTGAAGCCATCCAGCGCATCGAAGGGTTTTCGACCCTGCATTTTTATGACGCCGCCGCTCCCATTGTCACATCCGACTCGCTGAACCGGGATCGGGTGTTTGAAATGTCCCGCTACGAGCGCGGATCGGATTACCTGAACTGCCCCATGGACGAAACGGAATACATGGCCTTTGTGCATGCGCTTCAAACGGCTGAAACGGTGCCCGTGAAGGGCTTTGAGGAAAAATCGGTTTTTGAGGGCTGCATGCCGATTGAAAGCATGGCCAAGCGCGGCGATCTCGCCATCGCGTATGGGCCGCTCAAACCTGTGGGCCTGTCGGACCCGCGCACGGGCAAAATGCCGTTTGCCGTTGTGCAGCTCCGGCGCGACAATTTCAGCGGATCGTTGTATAATATAGTCGGTTTTCAAACGCGGCTCACATTTCCGGAGCAGCGCAGGGTTTTTGCCATGATCCCCGGACTTGAAAACGCGGAGTTTGCTCGCTACGGCGTCATGCACCGCAACACATTTATCAACAGTCCCGGTTTTTTGGATGAAACATTCCGTGTGATTAGGCGGCCCAACCTCTATTTTGCCGGGCAAATGACGGGGGTGGAAGGGTACATGGAAAGCGCGGCCAGCGGGCTTTTGGCGGGGCTGAGCATGGCGTACCGGTTGCAGGGGCAGGAACCGCCCCATTTTTCCGGCAAAACGGCCGTCGGCGCGATGGGCCGCTACGTGGCGGCTATCAACCGGCATTTTCAGCCAATGAACTGCGCGTTCGGCCTGCTGGACGGTTACGATTACTCGCCCGGGCAAAAGAAAATCCGAAACAAAGTGGAACGCTACGAGCGGATTTCGGAACGCGCTTTGGCGGAAATCGACGCCATCGCGCGACAAATGGAACAGGAAACCGTGCGGCTTGCCTGAAAATGCGCTATACTCGCACGGACGGAGGTAATGTATGAAGAAATTTCTGGCGGGAATCCTGACTTTGGCTCTTTTGTTGGGTTGCATTCCCGGCGCGTCGCTGGCGGCCAGCAAGCAGATGAACGACGACGTGCCCGTGTGGGATGAAACCACCGTGAAGCAGTATGCCGCGGATTTTATTGCAGGCAACTCCTTTGAGCGGCTTTTTGGGTATTATGATTTGCAAATCAGGCGCTATATGCCCATAGATACGTTCACCGGGATGCTGACCGAAATCGAATGGATGACGGGTGACTTTGTCGCGTTCGGCCAGTATGCTACCTATGAGGAACCGGAGCTGAAAACCAAGACGCATGTGCTGCACCTTTGCATGCAAAAACAGGATTTGGACCTGTATTTTACCCATAAAAACAAAGAGGACGACTGGGAAGTGATGGCGGTGGAGTTTGTCCCCTCCGCCAAACAGGACGTGCCGGTGAATGCGGACAGCACCGTGGCCGGTAGCGACACCGCCGCGCAGACCAACTACACGGAAACCGCCGTGAAGGTTGGCGCGGATCCGTATACGCTGGACGGGATTCTGACGCTGCCCGCCGGGGCCAGCGCGGTTAACAAGGTGCCGGGCGTTGTGCTGGTGCAAGGCTCCGGCCCCAGCGACATGGACGAAACCATCGGCCAAACCAAGCTATTTGCCGATATCGCCGCAGCGTTTGCGCAAAAAGGCATCGCAACCCTGCGTTATAACAAGCGCACCTACACGTATGGCAGCGCGATGACTGCCGAGCAGATCGCCAACCTGACCGTGGAGGAAGAAACCATACAGGACGCCATTTCCGCCGGGCAGTTGCTGAAAGCCAACGAGTGCATTGAGCCAACCGAAGTGGTTTTGCTGGGGCACAGCATGGGGGCCATGCTCGCGCCACGCATCGCATCTGAATCCGTAGGCGTTTTTACGGCGATGATTTTGATTGCCGGCTCGCCCAAAAGCTTGCTGGACGTCATGATCTCTCAAAATCAGGATGCGCTCGCCGCGTTGGAAGGCGACGCGCTGGCAACCGCGCAGGCGCAGGAGGATGAGTTTGAGCAGCAGGTTGCCGCGCTTACCGCCATGAAAACCGCCGATGAAGCCAAGGCAGTCACCATCGCGGGGGTCAACGGTTATTACTTCTGGGAAATGATGCAGACGGACGTTTGCAAACTGATTAAAAAACTGAAGCTGCCAACCTATATCGTGCAAGGCAACGAGGATTTTCAGATTTCGCTGGAAGATGGCATCGAAGCCTATGAGGATGGTTTGGAAACCAAGGCGGAGTTTGTGGATTACAAAATTTACCGCAAGCTGAACCATCTGCTGATGCTCTTTGCCGGCCCCAGCGAAGCCAAGGGCACCGTGGAGGAGTATAACACGCCCGCCGCTTTGGACAAACAGGCGGGGCGGGATTTGGCCGATTGGGTGCTGAACCTGAACCAGACGGATAACGAGGAGTGAACGAATTATATGGAAATGCGGGGTACAACCATCTGCGCGGTGCGGCGCGGCAATCAGGTGGCGATCGCCGGAGACGGTCAGGTGACCATGGGGGAATCGACCGTGTTCAAATCCTCCGCGCGCAAAGTTCGCAGGCTGTTTGACGGTAAGGTGATTACCGGGTTTGCGGGTTCTGTAGCCGACGCTTTCGCCCTTTGCGAGCGTTTTGAGGAAAAACTGACCCAGTGCGGCGGCAATTTGGAGCGCGCCGCCGTCAGCCTTGCGCAGGAATGGCGCGGGGATACCGTGATGCGCAAACTGGAATCGATGCTAATTGTCGCGGACCGTGAGGCGATGCTGATCCTGAGCGGCAACGGCGAGGTGATCGACCCGGACGACGGCGTGGCCGCGATTGGTTCCGGCGGCAATTTTGCGCTGGCGGCCGCGCGCGCGCTGGTGCAGAACACGGAGCTTTCCGCGGAGGATATCGCCGTGAAAGCGCTAAAAATCGCTTCCTCCATCTGCGTGTATACCAACGATCACATTTCTGTGGAAACAATTGGAGGATAATGGCATGAAGGAACTGACGCCAAGAGAGATCATGCGCGAGCTGGACCGTTACATTATCGGCCAGGAAGAAGCCAAGCGTTCGGTCGCCATCGCGCTTCGGAACCGTTACCGCCGCGCGCAACTGCCGGAAGAACTCCGCAATGAAATCAGCCCTAAAAATATCCTGATGATCGGCCCGACCGGCGTAGGGAAAACGGAAATTGCCCGCCGGCTTGCAAAGCTCGTGGACGCCCCGTTTATTAAGGTGGAAGCCACCAAGTTCACCGAGGTGGGCTATGTGGGGCGCGATGTGGAAAGCATCATCCGCGACCTCATGGAAAACGCTGTGCGGATGGTGCGCGCCGAATATGAAAAAAAGGTGGAAGTACGCGCGTCCGTGCTGGCGGAGGATAGGCTTGTGACCTTGCTGGTCAATCCGCCCAAAAAGAACAGCGGCAATCCGTTTGAGTTTTTGTTAAGCGGTAAAAAAGAGCCGGAAGTGCCAGCGGAAGACCAGCAAAAACTGGCGGGCAAACGGGAGGAAATCCGCGCGCAGTTAAAAAGCGGCGCGTTGGAGGACCGTGAAATTGAAATCGAAGTGGAAGAAAGCACGCCCCAGCTGGAAGTGGGCGGCAGCAGCATCAACATCGGCGATATGATGGGCGGCATGATGCCCAAAAAAACTAAAATTCGCCGTGTGAAAGTGAAAGACGCACGCAAAATTTTGCTGGAGGAAGAATCCGGCAAGCTGATCGACGAGGACGACGTGCATGAGGAAGCCATCCGCAGGGCGGAGCAGCACGGCATCGTGTTTATTGATGAAATCGACAAGGTTGCGGGCCGTTCCTCAGGGGGCCATGGCCCGGATGTGAGCCGCGAAGGGGTTCAGCGCGATATTTTGCCCATTGTGGAAGGCTCCACGGTGAACACCAAGTACGGCGCGGTGCGCACCGACTTTATGCTGTTTATCGCAGCGGGCGCATTCCATGTGGCTAAAGTGACCGACCTGATCCCGGAGCTTCAGGGGCGGTTCCCGGTGCGCGTGACGCTGAAAAGCCTGACGCAGGAAGATTTTAAGGCGATCCTGACACAGCCTGAAAACGCGCTTACCCTGCAATATGAAGCGTTGCTCGCCGTGGACAAGGTATTTCTGTCCTTTGAGGATTCCGCGATTGACGCCATCGCGCGGGCCGCGTTTGTGATGAACGAAACGCGTGAGGATATCGGCGCGCGCCGGCTGTTTTCCGTGTTTGAAAAACTGTTGGAGGATATCTCCTTTAACGCGGGCGGCGACGAAATGCCCAACGTGTACCTGAACATCAGCGAAGATTACGTGATTGAGCACCTTGGCAAGGATGACGCGAATTTTGACAACCGTCGTTACATTCTCTGAGATGGGCGCGGTATGCTCAAACCTTTGAACCGGTTGGGCTGAGGCGCGCATCTTTACTGTCCAAGGAAACGATACGCTGGCGATACAGGGATGAAATATTCCACGCTCGGCCCTGCGCTTATTCCGTGCGCAAATGCCCTGATTACGGAAAGGTTCACCTCGACGTCAACAGTACGCGTACAAACGCGACCGCGCCTGATCCGGGAAGGTAGCAATCCAGCCCCTGCTTAAAATCCCGAACCATTCCATGCCGCCGGCGATAAAAGTATTGCTTTTTCGCCGGCGGCATTGTATAATCAACAAGCCGTGTGTATAATGATGGCTGAGTCCCGTGCGATTTCAACGCGTGAACCCTGTCAGGACCGGAAGGTAGCAGCAGTAAGCGCTCTTTGGGATGTGCTGCGGGGTCGCTCGGTTTGAATACGCACGGTTTTTCAAAATCATCGCTAAGTGCCGGTTTCTGCGCAATGGATACCGGGGCGGGCAGCTTTGCCAAGAAGAATCTCGACCGCCGGATGCAGCCGCGAGCAACGCGAACGGCTGTCCGGGAACCTCCGGAACAGCCTCGCGCAATAACCGGTTCAATAAATGGTAGGGGGAGATCCGCTTGAATTATACCCATGTCATGACGTCCGACCCTGAGTTGTTTGCAACCATCCAAGCCGAAGTGGAACGCCAGCGCGCCCATATTGAGCTGATCGCATCGGAAAACTTTGTCAGCCCCGCTGTTTTGGAAGCGATGGGTTCACCCCTGACCAATAAATACGCGGAGGGTTACCCCGCCCACCGTTATTACGGCGGCTGCCAATGTGTGGATGTTGCGGAAAACCTTGCCCGTGACCGCGCAAAGCAGATTTTTGGCGCGGAGTATGCGAATGTTCAGCCCCACAGCGGCGCGCAGGCGAACACCGCCGTTTATTTTGCTATGCTGGAGCCGGGCGATACGGTTTTGGGCATGAGCCTTTCCCACGGCGGCCACCTGACCCACGGCAGCAAGGTCAACATCAGCGGTAAATACTTCAATTTTGTATCCTACGGCGTGGATGAAAGCACCGGCCGCATCGATTACGACGAAGTGCTTCGGCTGGCGAAGGAGCACAAACCAAAAATGATCGTGGCGGGCGCTTCCGCCTATCCGCGTTCGCTTGATTTTCAGCGCTTCCGTGCCATCGCGGATGAGACCGATAGCCTTTTGATGGTAGATATGGCGCACATCGCGGGCCTCGTGGCCGCCGGGCTGCACCAGAACCCGGTTCCTTACGCGGATTTTGTGACCACCACCACCCATAAAACCCTGCGCGGGCCGCGCGGCGGCATGATCCTTTGCCGTGAAAAATACGGGAAGGCGATTGACAAAGCCATTTTCCCGGGCACACAGGGCGGGCCGCTGATGCACGTAATCGCCGCGAAAGCCGTATGCTTCCACGAGGCGCTTCAACCGGAATTTAAGGCGTATCAGCGCCAGATCATCGCCAATGCCAAGGCTCTGGAAAACGCGTTCAGGCAAAACGATATTCTGATGGTATCCGGCGGCACGGATAACCACCTGATGCTTTTGGACCTGACCAACACAGAGCGCACCGGCAAAGAAATGGAAGAAACGCTCGGGCTTTGCAACATTACCGTCAACAAAAACACCATTCCCGGCGAAAAGCGCAGCCCCACCGTGGCCAGCGGCATCCGCGTGGGCACGCCGGCCGTGACCACCCGGGGCATGCTGGAAAGCGATATGGTGGCGATCGCGGGCTTTATCAAGCGGATGGTGGACGGCGGCGAAAGCGCGGCCGCGTCCGTAAAGGCGGATGTGCAAACCATGATGAGGCATTTCCCGCTATACGAAGGCTTCCCGAATGACTGACGGCACCTATGAAAAAGGATTGACAGGCGAACGCAGGGCAATCCGCTACTTACAGAATCGGGGAATGGTATTGCTGGAGCAGCGATACCGTTCCCCTTTTGGCGAAATCGACCTTGTGATGCGTGATGGCGAAACGCTAGTATTTGTGGAAGTGAAGGCGCGGAACACCGGGCGGGAAGGCAGCGGGCTGCTTTCCGTGGGCGCGCGCAAGCAGGCAAAGATCGTCCTTACGGCGAGGCACTATCTTTCTACCCATGACTGCCCCTGCGCCGTCCGCTTTGACGTATTGGAACTCACAACCGACGGCGTTTTGCATGTGGCAAATGCGTTTGAGGGCAGCGAGTACTGAACCGGAAGTTAAGCCTGAAAAAAGGCACATCTAATCGTGATGACACGATTACTGCGCGGCAGGATTCAGAGTGTCAAACCCCCGCCGTGGCGGAAAGGGATCCAGGGCAAACACCTGTGGAGAGGAGCGGCGTTGTCTTTTGCCCGTCTGCGGGTTAACGCCTCGGCCATTCAACGCAAGCGTCGCGTGCGCTTCTGGGAACTGTGCGACGCAACAGATGAACGCCGCTGCTTTTGAGCAGTCTGAGCCAGACGGGCGATGAGGCGAGCGGATAAACCGAATATGCACTTCTTCGATAACCGGGGTCATGCCGCGCCTGATAAGCGCGGCATGACCCCAGTTTTTAAAAACGCTCACCGGTTCGTTGCGCCGCTCGCCCCACCGCCCTGCGGGAGGTTCGTTCGCTGTTATTCAAATGCTGCGGCAACAGGCTTTGACATCCCATCCCAAACCCCGGCGGGTTTCACCCTTGAAAAGTGGCAAGGGATGAAATCGCCTGACGCATCTTTGAACCTGTTCTGTTCTACTGCACCGGATCATACGTATAGCGCGCGATCAGCCACGGTTTGCTGGAATACATACCATACGCGTCGGCATACAGGCGGTAGGATTGGCCCTCGTTCCACTGCGTTTGCGTGGAGTTTTCGATATACACGGTAACCGTGCCGTTATCCGTGGTGCATTCCATGAACGCCCGCTGCGGTTTGGTGGTTTCGATGGACAGGATTTTCCCGACGCACACGTAAATCTGGCTGTTGTTTTTACGCAGGTCAATATTATCCATCAGATCGTTGTATTGGGTAACAATGTCCCATGCCTTGCGGCTGTACACATCGATGGAGGGCACGTAATACACCGTATATTCGACCCGCGTTTGCTTTTTACCCGGATAATCGGCGGTGATGATGATCGTGTTATCGCCGATTTTGTCAAACAGCGCCTTGAACGTGAAGGAACCGTCTGTATCCGTGTTGGTGATATCCAAATCGCTGTGGGGGGAAAGCACATTGACGACCGCCCCAGGTATTGTGGTTGCGCGCACAGTCATGACGTTATCGCTGCTTCGGCTGTAAATATCGGAAGAAAGGTCAAGCGGGATATCCTGCTTTTCGCGGTACAGGGTTACGGTCAGCGAGTTTTCCCGGCAATACTGGCTTCGCACCTTAATGTTAAACACATTTTCCCCAATGGGTTGCACGGTGGCGTTGTAGCTCACCTTGCCGCCTTCGGTGTTCACCAGATCGGAATAGTTTTCGCCGTTTACGGTAATGGTGCTGCCTTCGCTCACATAAAACACGATGGTATACATCGCCGTGCTGACCACTTTATAGGGGTTGTCCGGCGTAACCAGCTCAATGGGGGAAAGCGGTATATCAATATCGTAGGTGATTGTGTCCAGCGGCTGTTGCTTGCCCGTTTCCGTAATCAGGTACGGGGTCAGCGTCACGGTCATGGAATCCTGAAGAAAATTCTCATAATCGTCATACCAGATGTGGTCAAGCACATCAAACGTTGCAACGCCGCCCGTTACAATCGCAGATGTGCGAAGCTCTCGGATGGAAATCCGCTGCCCGTCCACCCCGGGGATGGTGATGGTGTGGGCGGCTAAATCGTTACGGATGGTCGGGGTGATGGTTACTTTGGCTTGATTGGCGTTATGGCTGGAATTGACCATCGGGATCAGCACCGCCACGACCAGCCACGTGCTCACCAGCACCGAGCAGATAATCAGCAATGCCAGCATGACGCTGCGTACCCCTACACGCCGTGGGGACCACGCCTTGGTGGAACGCATGCTCAGGCCGTTTTCATACTCGTCGGTGCGCTGATATTCCGGAATGTATTCGCTGGTGTCGTGATAACCGTCGTACACGGGATGTTCCTCATTCTGATCGTCCAGCGCGAGGATGCGTTGCGTGCCGCCGTAGGCGTACGGCCCCTGAGCGCTTCGCTCGCGGGTGCGCTGCACATGCTGGCGGTTGCCGCGGTAGGCAGAGGTGTAAACCGGGTGCGCGTTGGGCGACACCTGATCGCTGTTTTCCACCATTTCCGGGTCCACCGGTCGGAGCGTCGCTTCAGGGTTGTCCGCCATGGAGGAAAAGAACGTGCCCCGGTTGCTGGTGGTGCGTACGGAGCGGCCGGAAGGCGCATAGCCCCGTTCGGCCGTTTCGGCCCGTAGCTGTTGCTGCCGCCGTTCGCCAACCTGTTTGCGCTTGCCCAGATCGACCATCTCGCTGGCCAGGGCGTCACGGTAGTCCCGCGTGTTTTCCGCAATACCGCTGTCGTCCACCCAAACGTAGGTTTTCGGATCATCTTTGAGTTGGCTCTGCCAATCGGGAGAGGATGCGGAAAAAAAGCCGTCATTAGGCTCCAGAGGTGTGCCGCAGTATTGGCAATGGGGCATGGCCGATGGGTTCCAACGGCCGCATTTTCTGCATTTCAAGGCGTTCGCCTCCTTCCCTCAAAAAATAATACTTCTGCACGCTGCCCGGTTTTCCCTGCTAAACTGCCCTGCGGAACAACGCCGCGCTCGGTCTGTCAAAAAGGTGGATCAGGAAACTTCATCCCTTGTCAGGTTCCAAGGCTGAAACCCTTGACGGGCTTTCGGGTAGAACCCCAAAGCCTGATTTCGCTGCGTTTGAATGAAAGTGAGCGTACATTCCGCAGCGCTGTGAGGCGAGCGGCGGTAGCCAACCGTCTGAGTTTTTGAAAGGCTACGCGCGGCCAAAACGCCATGTCATCCCGTGACCTACTGCCATGGAACGCGAACTGTCATTCGCGGCAAACGGCGAGCGTCTGGCCGCAAGGCTCGGCGGGCTACATATCCTCGCTGGATTCTTCCACAAGCGCGAGGTACGCGTCGATCAGCCCGGCATACAGCACTTCCCGGTCCTCGCTGCACGGATGGTTTTGGAGAAAGCGTTCAAGAATCGATTCCAACAGATCATCCTCGTCAAAATCAATATCCGTGTCGGAACCGTTTTCATCGATCACGCCGTTTTCCTGGAGCACGGCGGTGTATAGATCGCTTATCTCGGCAATATCCCGATCCAGTTCGTCGGCAATGTCCGCAAACGGTTTGCGCTGAATGTGACGGCTTGCGTATTCATTCATCTGAGCTTTCCAATCCTCAAACATGGTCAAACCTCCCCACCGTTGTCCCGTTCGTTCCGTTTCCGCCGACGGTATTCTCGTCGCCTCACAATCTTTACCTGCAACGCATAAACCCGGCGGCGCAAACTTTCCCCGGTGCGCAACGCGATATCCTGAACGACTGCCGAGAGCGTCCAGGAGCCTTCCTCCGTGATGCGCGGCAAGTAAATAATCAGTACTGCAAAGCGCAGGATCACCGTTGCCAGAAACAGATACCGCGTCTTGGTCAGCTCCATGCCGAGAAACACGTAATGCTGCTCGGCCAGCGCGGCAAACGGCATCTGCATCAACCAACCCCCGGCCGCGTTGCCCAGCGCCACGCCGAAAAGGTTGATCGACGCCAGAAAAACCGCGATATACATGCTTCGATGCACCTGCGGAGAATGACCGAGGTACAGGTTTTGCTGGCACACGTCGCTCACCGGCCACGACGCGCCGCTGATAATGTTGCTCAAAAGCACAAAGAATGTGGTGGACGGCGTGGCAAAAAACCACGGCAAGGGCGATATGGCAACCAACAGCGCGGCCATCTGGAGCACGGGCTTGTTGCCGTAGCGGTCAATCTGCCGGCCCCAGCGCGAAATGATCAGCACAGTTGTAATGTTGGAGATGATCTGCGTATAAAGCGACATCTCCGTAAAATTCATGCGCAAATCTTCCAGCATGTACACATTCCAGAAAGGGCCGGCGATATTGACGGAGAAAAGCCATACGGAGTAGAAGATCAGGAGCTTCACAAACGGCTTGTTGGCAAACACTTCCCGGAGCATCGCAAAAAAGGACAGCGACGTCCCTTCGGACTCAGCCATCGGCGGCCATTTGATGAAGAAGAAACAGCCAACATCCATCAGCTGCGTGATACCGGCCAGCACCAGCGCGATGGTATAGCCAGGACGGCCGATCCGGTCGATCATGGTTGAAATCAGAAGGCCCGCGATGACGCCCGAAGCAAGGCTGATCATCTGGCGAACGCTGAAGTAGGAGCCGCGAATCCGCATTGGGACCAAATCCCCCATGAGGCTGCCAAAACCAAGCCCAACCGCAGCGTTGCCGGTAGAAACCATAACCACGAACACAACCACAAGCCAAATGCGCAAATCGACCGAGAAATTTGGGAGGATGTAGGGCACCAACCCAATCACAATCCATAACGAACGGCCGAGCAGCCCCATGAACAGGAACATAAACCGCCGGTTGCGCCTTTTCTCCATGATGTAACTCATGAAGATTTGAAGCGCGGAAGCGGCAAACGGAATAGCGGAGATGAAACCGAGCTGAAAATCATTCGCGCCCAATATCTGGCGCTGAAACGCGCTCCAAACCGGGCCTGTGGTCACGATCGTGCCAAGCATTCCGGCGGTTACCGCCCAAATGACCCAGTACAGGTTGCTTCGCAGTTGGCGCGTCATGCCAGTATCGTCAAAGAGGTGGAGACGGAACCCGGAATTACGGCTGGACCCGCTCATGAAAGAACCTCCGTCGCTTAAACAGCAATACGCCGCCGCTCCAATTGGAGTTGCAAATCATTCTAGCGTATCCGGGGCAAAGATGCAAGAGCCAGCCAAAAGTCACTGAGGGGTTTACAGGGATTACGCTCAATCTGTTTTTTACCGGATGGAAAACACGCCGTAAAAACCTGTCTCGGACGAGGAAAGCCGGGGATATAGCGCCTCCGCCGCATCCGCCAAATACCGCGACGCCATGGGTTGGTTAAGCTCCAGCCGCCCGCAGGCCGCCTCCGCCGCGGCCCGAAGCGTTGCCTTGGCTTCCTCCGGCGTAATCAGAGAAAGCATGTGCGTAATTTGAATGCCTTGCTCCGGCAACAGCTCCAACAGCGTTTCGCCGCCGCCCAACAGCGAAAGCCCTACCGTGCAGGCCGCGACCGGCTCGTACAGGTTCACCAGCAAATCCCGATAGTCCGGACAGGCCCGCGATAAAAGCGCTCGCACCCGCTCGGGGTTCATGCGGGTAACCAGTTGGTTTTCAATCAGCAGGCGGCTGAGATACTCGCGGATATACTGCACCCCCTGAATAGCGTCCGGAATGGGGTGGCAAAGCTGGTAATCGATATCCGCCGGGATCTGCTGTGCGCGAAAGCGAGCGTTGTAGCCGGAAAAGAACCGCCCGATGCCGTTCAGCGTATCCATAAGGGACTGATTGCCAAACGGCTTTACCATAAGGCGCGCTCGTTGATAAAGCTGCCTGGTTTCCTCAACCTGCGTAAGCAATAGTTCCTGCGCGGCGCGAAAAAGTACGGGCAGGTTTTGCGTTAGCAACGCCCTGCGCGGCCAGCCGTGCAGGCGCAGGTAGAGGTCGAGCGTGTAGCGGATGGATTCCATCAGTTCCGCCGCTTCCTCCATGCGAACGGAGGCGCTGTCCCCCTGCGTTTGGCTGCAAAACTGGCTTTGAAGCAGGCGATAGAGGCGCAGTTCCAGCTCGGCGGATTCCTCCTCTGTCCAGAGCGGTTCCGCGGCAGGCTCGTATAAAGTTAGCGTGGGGTCAAAAGTCTGTGTCATCAAAAGCTTCCTCATCCTCCCGGTCATCCAAGGAGCCGTTCAGCGCGCGGTACAGATCGCTGACCGTCAGGTTTTCAAGGTAACTGAGCGAACCGTGCGCCCTGTGATTGAAAACCTTCCGAAGCGCTTCGATCAGTTCCTCGTCGGTGAGCGCGTCGTTACACTCGTTTTTAAGAGTGTAGAAAAGCTCCTGCAAGGCCAAAAGCGTATCCAGATATTCGGAACGGTTGATGTAGGGAGAATCGCAAAACGCGTAGGTAAGGCGGGGGAGAAGGCTTTCCCCCAACTCCAGCCGCCCGGCGGTTTGCAAGGTTTCCAGATGGGCTTTGGCAAGGGTGTGGATTTCCGCATCGGTCAGGGTAAGCCCGTAGCGCTCTGACACTTCGTTCAGGCGACTCAACTGTTGGGCAGCGGCCATCAGCTGCGCCTGATACAGCGATAGGGAAAAGGAATCCGTCATGGCAGTCACCTCCATTTCCGAAGCATACGCCGTACGGCCATAGAAGACAAGACTTGAAATTTTAGTGAAAATGTGGTAATATACAGCCATGGAAAACAAAAAAGTTGCTGAATAGTGGCATGTCGGTATCACAGCGGCAGCCATTTTTTCTGCGCTGCGGAAAATCAATTTGCCGTGTTGAAATGGAGCGAGGGTAAAGGGCACAGCCTTTGCGGAGAATTGGGAGCCCCCTTCGCCTGTTGTCGCAACACCCGAGGCAAAGCATACGAACAGTACACAGGCTTGTGTCTGTCGGCGGTACGGCGAGCTGTGCGCGCTTTGTGCCGCCTGTAAGCGCTATCGCTTGTTATGGCGCGCATGAAAAAGGGACGCCGGGCCAATAGAATACAGATATAAAAACGCCACGCGGCGGGGCGTGACGTTCAATTGATTTGATTCGTATTGGCAACAAGGCGGCTTGCGCGCGGCTGAAAACTCAGCCAAGAGGACGGATCAGGATCAGCGGCGTAAGTTCGTCCCCTTGCCCGCTGGGGTTGTCGCGCATCGCGTCCTGAAGCTGCTCGTCGGTCAGGGGCATGTTGCTGCTCTTGCCAAGCTGATCGCGCTGGATATCGTTTGCGTCCATCAGCACCACGGGAATGCCGGTTTCCTTGCTCAGCTGCTCGCAAAGCTCAGGCCCGTTGCTGGGGTTAATCAGCGCCAACTCATGGTAAAGCTCAAAGCTGGAGCGGAAGTAGAAGCCGTCGATGCCGCCCACGCCCTTGCCGCAGATTTTGTAAAAGAGGCCGCGCACGCCAAACGGACGGGTGACCGCGCTCACAAATGCAGCCAGTAACACGCGGGGCAGGCCGACAATATCAATAACCAATTGCAGTTTATACGGCTCGTGCATCCCCACCCCGGTGGAGTTGATGCCCGCGAAACGCCACAGCAGCTTAGCCCAGAAACCGGGTTTGACCTGATCGCGCGTGCGCACGGATTTCACGCACATGCACATCACCTTTGCGCCAAAGGAAAGCACGTCGCCTTCCTTATACAGGGGTCGCACATACTTTTCGACCAGTTCCTTCTGGCTTTCCCCGACCTGCACAAAATGGGTGTGGATGGCGTAACGCGAGTACTTTTTCCCGTCTCTGCCTTCGATAACCCCACGGTCGAAGTAGACGATGCCGTTTTCCTCACGGCGCTGTTCGTCGAGGTTCCGGGTTGAACTGTTGCCCATGGTCGATCGCCTCCGTTACATGTTCTCGAAGAAGGCGTTGCCTTCTTCGGTGGTGAGAATCCCCATATCGCTGAATTTCAGGGGTACCGGCTTTGCGTCGATGTATTTAAGGATCGCGTCCAGCCGCACGGTTTCGCTGTAGGTAAGCAGCGTGAACGCCACGCCGTGCTTTTTAGCGCGCCCTGTGCGGCCGATGCGGTGCAGGTAATACTCGTTTTCATTGGGGAGATCGTAGTTGATAACGGCTTCCACATCGTCAACGTCAATCCCGCGCGCCGCCACGTCGGTTGCGAGAAGAATTTGAAATTTGCCTTTCCGGTAGGCTTGCATCACATCGTTGCGCGCGCTCTGGCGCATATCCCCGTGGAGGCACTCGGCGGGGTATCCGGCGTCCTGCAGGCGTTTGGTCAGGCGTTGCGTCATATCCTTGGTGTTCACAAAAACCATCACGCGCTGGTAAACATCGCTATCCAACAAATACAGCAGATGCTCATACTTTTTTTCGCGGGAGGTTTCCACCACATACTGCGTAATGCGCGGCCGGTTCTCTTTGGTTGCGGGCACAATGACCTCGATGGGGTCCTGCTGATACTTCCAGGCGATGGTCAGCACATCCTGATTGGTGGTTGCCGAAAACAAAACCAGCTGGCGTTCCGCCGGCGTGGCCTCGATAATCTTGGTCACGTCCTTCACAAAGCCCATGTTAAGCATTTCATCCGCTTCGTCCAGTACCATGGTGTGCACGGAATCCAGCCGGATGTTGCCGCGGTTCATGTGATCCAGCAGGCGGCCGGGCGTGGCGATCACGATCTGCGGGTTGCGCTTGAGCTCCGCAATTTGCTTCACAATCGGCTGACCGCCGTAAATTACCGCGATCCGTAAGCCAACGATAAACTGGGCCAACTGCCGCAATTCCTCGGCAATTTGAAGACTCAGCTCGCGGGTAGGCGCAAGCACCAGCTCCTGCACGCGCTGATCCTTCAGGTTTACGTACTCCATCATCGGGATGCCGAAAGCCAGCGTTTTCCCTGTACCGGTCGGCGCGATGGCAATCACATCCCGGCCTTCAAACATCAGGGGTAAAGTTTTCTGCTGAACGGCGGTCATTTCCCGAATGCCCATTTTTTCAATGGCGCGCTGCACTTCCTTGCTGATATCCGCCTGTTGAAAGGAAGTATTGGTTTCGATCGTTTCTTGTGGCAATTCGATAGGCTCCTTACTGTTGGTCGTTATGCTGGTTGAGGTACTGCTCAATGGCGTGGGAAAGCTGATCGGGGCAGGAGGTGTTGCCCTGGCAGGGCACGCCGCGTAGTTTCTCCATCACATCGCGCGCATTTTGGCCTACCACCATTTTGGAAAGTCCGATGGCGTTGCCCTGACAGCCTTTGGTAAAAGCGCAGGCGGTGATGATTCCGTTCTCAATTTCCAAATCAATCGCGGTTGAGCAAGTGCCGTGGGTTCGATAGTGCATGACGGTCCACCTTTATATTAGATTGAAACATACCAAATACTTTTAATTCGATGTAACTTTCTTTTTTCCTGCCGGATCGTTCGTTAATAACCGAAGATTCCAAACCATAGCGTGCCAGACGTTCGCTCACGACGTTTCACGCCGCCGTTTACCGGTGAAAATCACGACGAATTATGATATAATGCGCTCAGCAACGTTTGTAACGGAGGGATTGCATGAGCCGACTGGGGGATTTGCTGAAAACAGAACGCATGCGCCGCAAGCTGACATTGAAACAGGTTGCGAAGGTGAGCGGCGTAAGCGAAAGCTTTTTGAAGGATGTGGAGGAAGGCAAGCGCATCATTGCGGATGAGCAGGCGCGCCGAATCCTCAAAAAAATCGGGTTGAACGAACAGACCGAGCAGGGGTTTACCCTGGACGATATCGCCGCAACCGTCGATTTGGAAACCGTGAAGCCAACCGCGTCGAAGCCTGCCGTTACCAAACCCCCGCAACGCTCGGAAACGGAAACCGTGTACCGTGACAGCGACGGCGACAAGGATCAGGTGCAGGGCAGCGTATGGTTGGACGCGCTCACCAGCGTGCTCAAACGCGTGCCGGTCTATAATGCGGTGATGAAGGAAACCGATCACCGGCTGTTGCCCATTTTGGATGGCCGGATTGAAGGCGCGGCGCCAGACAAGGTGTTCTATTATTCGGTGCCCGACGACAGCATGCGTGGTTTTCGCATTTTGAAAGAGGACCTTTGCCTGATGGTGCCGGCCGGCAGCCCCATCGACGGCGCGGTGATGCTTGTGGAGCATAACGAGCACCGCTACTTGCGTAAAATTAAAAAACTGGACGCGCTCAACGTTCTGCTGCAAAGTTATGACCGGGAGTATGCCGCAGAGCCGTGCGCCATCCCTGACGCCGCTTTTCTGGGGCGCGTGGTAAAGGTGGAATTTACCCTGTAAAAGGAACTGCGTGTCAGGACCTCAAAGCAAAAACGATGAACAACCGGCGTGAAAAACGACGTGATCGGCAACCTCAACTGAAAAGGCGACAGGAGGCCAAACCATGAAACCGGACGCGCTGATAGTGATTGATGTGCAGCAAGCGCTGACGAAATGGCACCCCGACCATGAAAAGGAATTGCTTACGGATATCCGCCGCTTGCTTGACGCATGCCGCCATCAGGGGATTCCCGTGCTTTTTATACAGCACGCGGAGGATGAAGGCGAGATGAAACACGGCGGCGACGGCTGGCAAATTGACGAAGCCGTGGCCCCGAGGGCGGGCGAAAAAATCTTTGGTAAAAAATTCAGCAGCGCCTTTCGGCACACCGGCTTGCATGAGTATTTGAAAAGTATCGGCGCCCAAAACCTGATCCTGTGCGGGATGCAAACGGAGTACTGCGTGGACGCAACCGTGAAGGTCGCCTTCGAGCTGGGGTACGATGTGCGCATCCCGGACGGCGGAACCTCAACGTTTCAAAACGGCCCCTTCACGGCGGCCGATCTGGTGCGTTTTTATCAGTGGCGCATCTGGCACCAGCGTTTTGCCACCGTTGCGCCCATGGATACGCTGCTGGCGGAAATTGGAGAGTAACGCGCCCTCCGACACAGGCGCATTGTAGCGCCTGCTTCGCCCTGCGGGGATTTTACCGCCGGATGCAGGGCTTACGCCTCAAAACCGCTTTAGCCGCCGAACGCAGGGCTTACGCCGAAAAAATCGCTTTGCGCCTCGCCGGACAAAGCGATTTTTGGTTGCCCACAATGCGCAAAAATTCTGCTTGACAATAAAGCCGAATTGATGTATTATAACTTTCGTTGTGAGGGCAATCCGCCTGATCGAGATTGCTGTTGTCCAAGGCAACGTAAGCGTCCTTCGGTTAAGCCTAGAAGCCTCGTCAAATGATGAGACCAGTGCGGGCGTGGCGGAATGGCAGACGCGCCGGATTTAGGTTCCGGTGCCTTACGGCGTAAGAGTTCAAGTCTCTTCGTCCGCACCATTGCTTTTTGCTTGTTAGAAACTTGTGGAACGTGCGGTAGTAGCTCAGTGGTAGAGTGCCACCTTGCCAAGGTGGATGTCGCGAGTCCGAATCTCGTCTACCGCTCCACTTTTCTACTGGAAAGCGTGTGTATCGGATTCCGGATGACGCTTGCAGGCGGGTGTAGCTCAATGGTAGAGCTCCAGCCTTCCAAGCTGGTCACGTGGGTTCGATTCCCATCACCCGCTCCAGAATGGATACCCCCTATCCATAAGAGAAATCTTGTGAGTAGGGGGTATTTTGTATTCCTCGTATTCGTTAACCAGAAAATGTTCATGTGATAAGATAAAAATTAACTGGAATTGAACCGGCCAATGTGAGAAAATAGCGATGAGAAAAAGCGACGGATACTTACGGTCGTGATACGGCGTTGATATCAGGGTAAAAGGGTTTTGACCGTGTAATGATGAACCGAAAAGGTCGGGTGTTTATGACAGGCAATCCAATACGCATCAGCCGTGAGCGCAAGGTTCTGATGGCCCGGTATGCGGTCGCGGCGGTCAACCTGTACGGTCTACTGAGCGTACAGGAATTTGTACAAGTGTTTAACCATTACGAGGCGGCTCGGACAACGCCGGAGGAGGCGGTTTTGGCGGTGACCCGATTGGCTAAAACCGACGGAATCGCTTGCTGGGTGTACAAGGATATTCTTTCCGGGCCTTATTTTCAACCGCGCTACCGCGCATATTCCGCCAATGTTTCTGGCACGCGGGAAGAACAGAAAGGCAAGCCCCGTTATCTGCCAAACAAAGAGGAATTTCTGAAATATGTGGATCCGTTGTACTTTGAACCTGCCAAACCGTATGCGGATCTCCGGGCGGTATTCGAAAGCCATCCGCCGACTTTCCAGCGCGCCCCTTACAGCGTTGAGGAAACCCTGACCCTATTGCGCGAGATGATTCGGTTCGGCGATAGGGTCAGAGATGAGATTCAATTTCTCGATAACGCCGGCTACCCTTTTGAAGCTTTGGACGATGTAAACGGCTTTATTCAAAAGCTCGAGGATGCGATGAACAACACGCGGCTATACGTCCATAACGGTTTTACGCCAACGGAGATGTATAAGCTGCTTCACGCGAGGCGTGAAAAAATGGAAACACTGAGCGCCATAGTAACTGAACTGAATGATTGCTGAATGACCCATGAACTGTGCGACGATAAGCGTATCAGGAAAAGGCAAGGCAAATGGGATTGTCAAGTGTATAGAAATGTTGTATTATTATTTCCAGTATTCATTCTAAACCATGTTACTTTTTAGCGCAAGATTTCTGACAAGCGCACTTCGACACAGTTGCGAACGGTTCTTTTCGTTTTTCCCAATATACACGGGTCATCGCAGCGTACCGCAAATGGAGTATAATCAATCAACATTGGTAAGGGAGACTTTTTCATGAAAAAACGCTTGCTCGCCATCCTCACGATCCTCGTTTGCCTGTTTGCTTGGACAAGCGCTTCTGCCGGCGGACTTAGAGATATCCTTGCTAAGAGAAATCTGCTGACAACCAACATTATCGATTTTTGGAAAAACAGCGATGACGAGTACTATTCCACCCGTTATAAAACCAAGGGAAACGATATGCTGATTAACGTCCGTTTCACCAACTCGTCCGAAGATGAGACGGTGGACGCGATTGACGTTGCCATCTATTGCACCAACGCCTATGACGAAAATATGACCCCGGATGACGACGAGGACGGATACATCCGCTACTTTACAGCGGATACGAAAATTAAGCCCGGTAAAAGCGCTTACATCGGGTATTGCCGTATGAAAGGCTGCAAGGCGGCCAAAGAGTACCACATTGCCCTTGTGCGTTACCACATCAAGGATGGCAGCACAAAGGAAGTGGCGAAGTCATCCCTGACCACTGACGCGCTGAGTAAATATACCTGGATTACATGGGATTTACGTAAGTAAAACGTCCTGTTTCAAACCTATGGCTCCAAACGCAAACACATCAGCGTTTTCTCGATCATTTGAACCGGCTTAAGCTGGAGCTTCGCGTTGCGCAGGTTTTCCAGCCCCATATCTTCTTCGCGGTTGATAAACTGAAAAGGGGCCATTTCGTAAGCATACCGCGCGTATTGGCGGATGATCATCGCATACGCGCCTGTAAAGCTGGGCAACGCTTTTTCGGCGACGATATCCAGCAGCGCCGGACGCGGGTGGGAGCCGATGGCGAACGCCACGGGCTGATCGTCCGCATACAGCAGACCCGCGCTTTGGCCGTAAGGCTCCCGCAACGTGAGCATTCGTTCAATCGCCAGCCGTTCGAAGGGCAGCAAAGCGCCTTCGTGCAACTGATTCCACTGATCCGCAACCGCGTAACAATCCATCACATTGCGCTCGTTTACCGCTTCAAAACGCCAGCGGTAATTTCGCGTAAACTGAGCGACCTGGTTTCGCTTCGCGGCATAGTGCCTGCCCTGAAAATAAAGCAGATCCTCGGCCCGGTACAGATAATCAAACAGATCGCGGCGCGGCGTTGCCGTAAACCCTTCCGGATAGTCGGCCAAATTCCGGTCGGTATTCAGGATGCGCAACGCGCTGCCGCCCGCGGCACGCTCAAAAACCGCTAAACACCCGATCAATTCGGGAAAATCCTCCGTTTCAGCGGGCGCGAGATACCAGGTTTCGCCCTGCGCCTGGCACCGGTACACAAACTGTCCGCGCCAATCGCACAGTTCTGTGCGATCCAACGGAAGCCATGCAAACAAACGAAAAGCGTCAAACTCGCTGCTGAGCGTGCGCAGCTTTTGCTGGCGCTCCCAAATTGCGGGCAAATCGGCTTGCGTTAACAGGTGAAACAAAGCGGCATCTTCCTTCCTGATTCAAAAAAACGAAAACCCAAACATGGGCGATGCGGAAACCTGAGCCGGGCAGCGGAACTGCGCTTGCGCGCCTGCGCAAGGCTGCAAGTCGGGATTTGAACGAAAGCTTGCAAACCTCCGATTACCGTTACGGCGCGGAAGAAACGGGCTTTTTCCCGACCCCCATTATAGCGAAAGGCCGATTGTTACACAACAGCGCGGCTGTTGAAAAACTTGTGATTTTGTGGATATATTTATCGACAACGCACATCGTCTGTGATATGATTCATTGACCCTAAAACGCGCCCGCCAAACCATACGGCGCGCGACGCGGTTTGCCCGCGATAGGGCGGCTGTCGCACGGAATCCTTGCATGGTAACGCGCGGCATGTCGGTCGGTCAAGTGGGAGCCTTGATGCAGTGCAGACGAAGAAAGGAGCTGTCGTCTTTTGGACACAGACAGACTGCTGTACCAGTACTTGACAGAAGGCATTCGCAAAAACAAGAAAAATCACGTGGGGATTGAGCTGGAATTTCCGTTGGTGCCTGTGCTTGGAAAGCAGTTCGACCCCAATATCGCGCACACCCTGATGGGCGCGATGAAGCCGTTGGGCTATGCGGTATCCCGCACGGACCAGGACGGAACCCCGCTGGCCGTGAAAGATGCCGACGGGAATACGCTCACCTTTGATACCTGTTTGGAAAACGTGGAGTTCGCCTCCACCAGCGCGCCTTCGCTCTGGCCGCTGTACCACAGGTTTCGCGAAACGCTTGCCGCGGAGCAGGCGGCGCTTTTAGGGGAGGATCATTGCCTGCTGGGCGTGGGCTTTAACCCCTTTTTGGCCAAGGAACATAATCCCCACCTGATTGAGCGGGAACTGACGCTCGCCATCGCCGAATACTTTCAGCATTATCGCCTGAAACGACGATTTGTCAAAGATTTTTACTGCGTGATATCCTCCGAACAAATCCATTTTAACACAACCCCGGAGGAACTGCCCAAGCTGTTTGAGCTGTTTACCCGTCTGGATTGGCTCAATATCATGCTGTTTTCGGACTCCCCGGCCCGTCTGGAAGGCAAACATTTTCTTTGCGCCAGAAACGAACTGTACATGCACTCCTCCTTTAAACAAATCGGGTTGGTAGGCGCTCAGGCGCTTGGGCCGCAAACCGCTGAGGAAATTGCGCGCAGCTATGAGGATATCTGCCTTTTCATGCGCAAGCGAGAGGGTGTGCTCAACGTATTTGCTCCGACCCCGGTGCGCGAGTATTTTAAACAGGCGGACGCGCTGGAGGAGGATATTCACTATCTGGATTTGGAACGCAATATCGTAACCACCTCATACGGCACCGTGGAGTACCGTATCCTGTGCGCTCAGCCGTTTAACAACGCGTTTACCCCTTCCGCGTTTAACTTGGGGTTGCGCACGGTGCTTGAAGAATCGCTCGCGCTGGCGCGAAATTTTGACGCCCGGCACACGATGCCGCAACCCAATGAGCGCAACCGGCAAGCGTCGCTTGGCTCCTGCGCGTTTTCAAGCACGGAGGACACGCTCCACTACGCGCGCGAGCTGCTGTCTCTGGCTAAAAAAGGGCTGAAACAGCGCGGCTACGGCGAGGAGAACATGATCGCGCCCTTAGAGGATCGGATTTCTCTGCTGGATTCCCCGGCAGCCTGGCTGATGCGGGAGGAGCGGGAACACGGCGAAAACAGGGCGTTTATGCAAAGGGCGGAACTTGGCGGGGCCTTTGAGGCTCCGGCGACGGATGGGGTTCACTAGAAACCGGCCAACGCGATCGGCGAATGTTGGCGAGCGGTAAACGGAAATGTGAAAGCAACCCGGACCCGTTTACGGAAAGTTGCCGTGCGCCGGAGAGGGCGCAGCGGATAAAACAATCGCGCCATTTTTCACCCGTTTCAAAGGGTATACGACGGCGCAGGCGTGGAAACCCACAGCGTAAGGTTGCCGGAGGTTCGCCTCACGCGAAAATGTTTTTATTGAATGCCGTTCGTCAGGCAGCCAAGCATTCAGGGTAATTGCCGATATAGAAAACCCTCCGTTGCGGAAGGCAGCGGAGGGTTTGTTTGCGCTGTGCGAGGGCCGATCAGTACACGTTGGCAAAAACCGCGGCCATCAGGATGCCGCCCAACAGAAGCGCAGCGAGAACCAGAGAAATGATCCGGGTGATCGTGGTCTTCGCATTCGCTTTCGCTTTCTTTTTTGGCTGCGTAGCCATTTGCGTTCTCCCCTTTTTCGGCGTAAGATGCGTGCAGTGGTGCACAACAAATGAATTATAGCACAACGCGCTGCCCGGCACAAGATCGCGCACCGTAAAACATCCCCGGTTAAGATCAGTTTCCGGTTATCAAAAGCGATTGAGAAACTTCCGAATCCGATTAAGGCTCGCAGGCCGGATCGGTCAGGCAACCTTTTTTTTGCATGTATTCCAGGGTTTTCATGAGGGCCAGTTTCCCATGGCTGTAGGTAAGCCCGCCTTGCAGGTAGGCGGTATAGGGCGGGCGCATGGGCGCGTCCGCGCTCAGCTCGATGCTCGCGCCGGAAACAAAGGTGCCTGCCGCCATGATAACCGGCTCCTGATATCCGGGCATGGCCCAAGGCTCCGGCAACGCCATGCTGTCCACGGGGGATGCTGACTGGATGCCCTGACAGAAGGCAATCAGCCTTTCCGGGGTGCCCAGCTCCAATGCTTGAATCAAATCGGTACGCGGCGCATCCACATCCGGCGTGGTTTTCATGCCCATGGCGGAAAACAGCGCGGAAGCAAGCGTCGCGGTGCGCAAAGCCTGAGCCACCACATGGGGCGCCATAAACAGGCCCTGATAAAACGGCTGATAGCTGGCTGCGTAGCTGCCCACCTCACGCCCGATGGACGGGGCCGTAAGCCGGTAGCTGATACGCTCAATCCATTGGTTTCGGCCAACGACATAGCCCCCTGTGGGCGCAAGCCCGCCGCCCGGGTTTTTAATTAAGCTGCCAACGCACACATCCGCGCCATAGTGGGTTGGCTCCAACACATCCACAAATTCGCCGTAACAGTTATCGACCATCAGGCAAACGTGGGGAGCTTCGGCCCGGAGCATCGCGGCCAGCGGCTCCAATTCCCGAGGCTCCAGCGAGCGGCGCGCGGCGTATCCGCGGCTTCGCTGCACCGCCACAACTTTGGTATGCGGGGTAAGGGCCGCGCGAATGGCGGGCAAATCCAGCCGACCTTCCGCGCTCAATTCCACCTGCGCATACCGCACGCCCATTTCACGCAGCGAGCCTGTATGGCACCCGCTGATGCCAATCACGCCATCCAGCGTGTCATACGGCGCGCCGGAGGCGCACATCAACTCATCGCCCGGCAGCAGCAGGCCAAACAGGCACAGGGAGAGCGCGTGCGTGCCCGACGCGATCTGGGGCCTCACAATCGCCGCTTCCGCTCCAAAAAGATCGGCAAAGATGGCTTCCAGCGTGTCCCGGCCGATATCATCGTATCCATAGCCGGTGGTAGGGGAGAAGTGGCGCGCCGCCACCTCGTGTACTTGAAAAGCTTGGAGCACACGCTCCGTATTGTGCAGCGCGATGGCGTCGATCCGCTCAAACGCCTTTGCGCAACGAGCCTCCGCAAGGGTAACCTGTTGATTGATCCTCATGCGTTTGCTTCCTTCCAAAACGCTCCGGCGACGCGAAGCGCTTGCTGAACCGATTCCGGTTGGGTCATATCGAGCCATTGAACCTCCGGGTTAGCCCGGAACCACGTCCACTGGCGTTTGGCATAGTGGCGCGTGTTTTGCTTGAGCGCCGTGACCGCATCGGATAGCGGCACGCGCTTCAGGAGCGCCGGGGTCAGCTCCTTGTAGCCGATGCCCTGCATCGACTGCGCCTGAGCGGGCACGCCCGCGTCCAGAAGGGATTGAATTTCGCGTAACAAACCCTGCCGCAGCATGCGATCGACGCGCTCGTTCACCCGCTGATACAGCAGCGCGCGCTCCATGGTGGCGCCAAGGAGGCAAAACTGAAAAGGTCTGTCCGCCATAACCTGTTCCTGCGCGGAAAACGGTTTGCCGGTAAGCTCGAACACTTCAAGGGCGCGCGACACGCGCTGCACATCGTTTTCATGCAGCTTTTCTGCGCTGATGGGGTCTACGGCGCGAAGTCGGTCATGCAGCCTGCGGATTCCACCCGGCTCTGCGGCTATGCGCCGAAGGCTGTCCCGAAGCGCGGGATCGCTCTTGACCCCGCCCAAGCTCAGCCCGTCGGTCAACGCGCGCAGATAAAACCCGGTGCCGCCCGCGAGTATCGGCAGGGAACCGCGGGCGTTTACTGCCTGAATTTCCGCCTCCGCCTGCGCGGCGTATTCGGCAACCGTAAACGGCTCCGTCGGCTCCAGAATGTCAATCAAATGGTGGGGGATGTTCCCGCGTTCCTCAAGCGTTGGTTTTGCGGTGCCAATATCCATGCGCCGATAAATTTGCATGCTGTCCATGCTGATAATTTCGCCGCCCAGCGCCTGCGCCACCTGAACGGCAAGCGCCGTTTTTCCGCTGGCTGTCGGCCCCACAATACAGAGTACCGGCGTTTTTTGCATGTTGCCTCCGTTATGGGATTCGCTTAAAGCGTTTTTCAAGCTCCCGGCGTGTCCATTCGGTCACAATCGGCCGCCCGTGGGGGCAGGTCGGCTGCGCGCCGGTCGCGAGCATCTGCTCCAACAGCGCCTTCACGTCGGCTGTGGAAAGCGTGTCGCCCGCCTTGATCGCATGTTTGCATGCCATTTGCGCAACGCGCCTGCGCAAACGGTCCCGGGTTATCTTTCCTCGACCGGTCTGGGTTTCGTCCAGCACATCCAAAAGCAGATCGCGGATCGGTTCGTTTTCCCCCAAAATGGTGGGAACCGCCCGTACCGCAATATTGGTTGCATCAAACGCTTCCAGCTCAAACCCGGCTTCGGTCAGCGGTTCGTTCAGCTCGGTCAGCAGGGCTACGTCGCGCGCCGTGAACCGGAGCATCTGCGGGGAAAGGAGGCGCTGCGACACATGGCTGCCCTGATAGCGGGCCAGATACCGGTCATAGAGAATGCGCTCATGCGCGGCGTGCTGGTCCACCATCAGGAGGCGCTCACCCGCTTCAAACAGCAAGAAGGTTTGGAACACCGCGCCAACAAAACGGATTTGCGGATTCGCATGACTGCCGGGCATGCTTTCCTGCACCCATTGCGCGCGCAACTGAGGCGTTTTTTCCGGATCTGGCACAGCTTCTGCCTGAACGCGAACAGCGCGGGTAAGCATCCAAGGCTCCGCCGGCGCATCGTTATCAACAGGCTGAGGCGCTTCGGACGGAAGCTCCGACGCGGCAGGGGAGTACGCCGCCGGATCGCCCTTTTCGCCGATCCAGCGTTTTTCCGGCTCGCGGTAGAGAATTTCGGAGTTGGCGCGTTCCAGAGCAAGGGTTTCGCGCAGGGTCGGCTGTGCAATCGCCGCCTGAAGGGTGTTTTCCGCAGCTAACCAAGCGCCGGAGACATCGCTTATGAAAGGCAAGGCGGGAATGAGCTGCGAGGGAACGGCGTTTGGGGCCAAAACAGGGTTACCGGGCGAAGCCTCGCCCGCATCGGTTTTCGGTTCGTTTTCCGTCAAAACGCTTTGCGGCTCAGGGGGCGCATCTCCTTGCAGCGAAATCACCTCAACCGGTTCGGAAACCGGCAGCGCAACCGGATCGTTTACGCCGAGCAAGCGCTCCTCGATGGTGACGGAACGCAGGGCCTCGCGCGTCAACCCTTCCACGGCCCCGGCAACCGCGTCCGGGCTTTGAAAACGGACTTCCAGCTTGTTGGGGTGCACGTTAACATCCACCAGCCGGTAGGGCATTTGGAGGGAGAGCGCGCAAATCGGGAAGCGGCCGATCATAACATACCCTTCGCAACCGGCTTCCAGCGCCTTGCTGATCCGCTCGTCCCTGAAATACCGGCCGTTGATAAAAAAGCTCTGTTGCAACCGGTTGCCCCGCGACTGCTCGCCAACGCCCACGTAGCCGTCCACCAGCACGCCGTTTTGCGTGCCCCGGACGCGCCGCATGGCCTGAAGCGCTTCCCGGCCATACACGCAGTAAAGCGCCGATTCCAACGTGCCGTCGCCCGCGCTGCGGTATACGGTTTTTCCCTGACTGACAAACCGAAACGCAATATCCGGACGGCTCAGGATCAGGCGCAGAATATAATCCGACACCATCGCGGCTTCCGCCTGCGCTTTTTTTAGAAACTTGAGGCGAACCGGGGTATTGAAAAACAAATCCCGAACCACAATCGTGGTTCCGACCGGGCTGGCGGCTTCGGTGACGCTGACCCATTGGCCGGCTTCCACCTGCGCTTTTACCCCGTATTCCGCGTCCCGCGCGCGGGTAGTGCAGGTGACTTTCGCAACCGCCGCGACGGAAGCCAGCGCCTCGCCGCGAAAACCCAACGTATGCACGTCAAACAGCTCGTCCGCGGTGGTGAGCTTGCTGGTGGCATGGCGTTCAAAGGCCATGCGGATTTGCCCGGTAGGGATGCCCTTGCCGTTGTCGCTGACGCGGATGGAACCAATACCGCCATCCTTCAACTCAACGGTGATAGCGGTCGCGCCAGCGTCAATGCTGTTTTCAACCAGTTCCTTTACGGCGGAAGCGGGGCGTTCCACCACTTCCCCGGCGGCGATTTTTCCAATCACGTCGTCGGTAAGCTTGAGTATCGGGCGGTTATCCATGGGTTGCTCCTTACAGCCTTCTGGCTTTTTCGCGCAAACGGAACAACATGTTAAGCGCGTCCATCGGGGTGATGGAAAGCACATCCAAGTTTTTCAGTTCCTCCAGCAAGGCGTCCTGTTCCAGATGGAACAGATCGGTCTGGCGGTTGGCCTTCTTTTTTTGTTCCAGAATGTTCTGGCTAATGGTTTCCTGATTGATGTCGCTGACTTCGAGCCGGGCCTGAATTTCGTGCGCGCGCGCCACGGCGGAGGCGGGGATGCCCGCGAGCCGCGCCACATGGACGCCATAGCTTCGGTCCGCGCCGCCGGGCTGAATTTTTCGAAGAAAGATGACGTCCTCCCCGTGCTCCCTGACGGTGATGCAGTAATTCCGCACGCCTTCAAAGCGGCCTTCCAATTCGCTCAGCTCATGGTAATGCGTGGCGAACAGCGTTTTGGCGCCGATCTTTTTTTTGTCCAATATGTACTCGACCACGGACCACGCGATGCTTAAGCCGTCGAACGTGCTGGTTCCGCGCCCGATTTCATCCAGCAAAATCAGCGATTTCGCGGTCGCGTTGCGCAGTATGTTCGCGGTTTCGCTCATTTCCACCATAAACGTGCTTTGACCGCCCGCCAGATCATCCGACGCGCCAACGCGGGTAAAAACCCGGTCGCACAGCCCGATGTGCGCGGTTTTTGCGGGTACAAAGCTGCCGATATGCGCCATCACCACAATTTGCGCGACTTGCCGCATGTAGGTGCTTTTGCCGGCCATGTTCGGGCCGGTGATGATGAGCATGCGGTTTTGGTCGGTATCCAGCAAAACATCGTTGGGCACAAACGGTTCGTCGCCCAGCATGCGCTCCACAATCGGGTGCCGGCCTTCCTGAATGCGAATCACGCCGTCATCCGCCATTTCCGGCTTCACATATCCGTATTCGCGGGCCACATTGGCAAGCGAAAGCAGCGCGTCCAGCGTTTTCAGGGCCAGCGCGTTTTGCTGAATGGCGGGGATTTCGGCGGCGATGGCGTCGCGCACCTCGGCAAACAGTTTGCTTTCCAGCGCTAGCGCGCTTTGCTGCGCGCCGATGATTTTACGTTCAATGTCCGCGAGCTCCGGGGTGATGTAGCGCTCGGCGTTTGCCAAAGTCTGCCTGCGCGTGTAGCGAAGCGGCACGCTGTTCAGGTTGCTTTTGGTGACTTCAATGTAGAAGCCGAAAACTCGGTTGTATTGGATTTTGAGGTTTTTGATGCCAGTTTCCTGCCGCTCGGCGGTTTCCAGATCCAAAACCCACTGTTTACCGTGAGTAGAGGCTTCGCGGTAGCCGTCCAGTTCCGCGCTGTACCCATCCGCGATGATGCCGCCGTCCGTAAGCGTCGGCGGCGCGTCGGGGTGGATCGCGCGGGTCAGCAGATCGCAAAGCGAGCCAAGCGGAGAAAGCGTATGCCCAAGCGCGGCGATTTGAACCGCGCTAAACCGGGAAAGCAGCGCCTTCACAGGCGCGACGCACTGCAACGAGCGCAGCAGTGCAAGACAATCGCGGGCGTTGAGGCTGTTATAGCTGATTTTGCCCAGCAACCGCTCCAGATCGGCAACATTGGCAAGCATACCGCCCAGCTCGTCGGCGGTCACATAATCGCCAAGGAGCGCTTCCACGGCGTCCAAACGAGCCTGAATCCGCTGTATGTTAACCAGCGGTTCTTCCACCCAGTTGCGTAAAAGCCGTGCGCCCATCGCCGTCTGGGTTTTGTCCAAGAGCCACAGCAGCGACCCCCGCCTCTCGCCGCCCCGGATGTTCTCGGTCAGTTCCAGGTTGCGGCGCGTCATCCGATCCAAAAACATGGTATCGCCGCCAAGGTAGGGCGATACCTGCGTAATATGGGCCAGCGAGTTTTTCTGGGTTTCGTTCAGGTAGCGAAGTAACGCCCCCGCCGCGATTGCGCGCTTATCGTTCGGTTCCAGCCCAAGCGCAGTAAGCGTTGCCACCTGAAAGTGCGTGAGCAGCTGTTCCTCGGCGTTTTTACGTTCAAACGCCGAGGCGGGCAGCTGAGAAATGGCAACGGTTTCAGGAATGCTGGCCGACAGAAGCTTTTCGTCGTTGGTTACCAGCTCGTGCGGGCGAATGCGCACCAGTTCGTCCCGAAGAAACGAAGCCGCATCCCGCAGTAGGTGCACGGTAAATTCGCCGGTGCTCACGTCCGTGTATGCCAAAGAAGCCGCTTTGCCCTGAAAAACGACGCAAAGGATGTAGCTGTTGCTTTTTTCATCCAGCATGGCGGGATCCACCACCGTGCCGGGCGTGATGATGCGGATCACCTCTCGCTCCACTAAACCCTTGCTGAGCGCGGGGTCGGTCATCTGCTCGCAGATGGCAACCTTATACCCTTTTTCAATCAGCCGGGACACGTAGGTGGCCGCCGCGTGGTAGGGGATGCCGCACATGGGCGCGCGTTCGCTCAGGCCGCAATCCTTCCCGGTGAGCGTCAGCTCCAGCTCGCGCGACACCAGCTTTGCGTCCTCAAAAAACATCTCGTAAAAATCGCCTAGGCGAAAAAATACGATGCAATCCGGATGCTTTTCCTTGACATCGAGGTATTGCTGCATCATGGGCGTTACGGGCATGCGGGTCTTCCTTTCATGGCGGGGTCAGCAAAAGCTCAGTGCTGGTGGCCGCAACCGCCGCCGCAGCTGTCGCAGGAGCCGGTGCAGCCGTCCGCTTCTTCGGATTCGCCGGTCACCACAAATTTGATGATTTTATTGACCTGTTGCATCATATGGCTGAAAACGTCGTTGGCTTCGCGCATGGTTTGAAGCATGGTGTTTTCGTCAATGGCTTTCTGCGTGGCATCCAGCTGCGCGCCGGCCTCGGAGAGCGCGGCATGATCCAAATCGCTGGAGGCAAGCAGATTTTCCACGCGAGCACGGCGTTCCGAATATTCCGCGATCAGCCCAGCGGCTACCGCGTCGCGCATGGCCGCCTGTTCGGCTAAACGCATTTTGATAAATTCTTCGCTTTCCAAAATCGATTCCGCGAGCTGTTCCGCCTGATTCAATACCTTTTCCATAATAGTACGCTCCTTTATTGCTTGTCTGTTCTCTCCGCGCGTAGGGTGTTCACCGCCGAGGAGGTGATCCGAACCGGGATGATTTGGCCGATATCCTCCGGGACGCCGGGGAACGTGATGGTTACGCCGCGCGTGCCTTTGCCGGAAACCATTTGCCCGTCGCGTTTGCTGATGCTTTCCACAAGCACGCTTTCAGCCGCGCCGATCATCTGGCTGTGCATCCGCTGAATGCCCGCCTCCACCGAGGCAATCAACCGACCGATTCGTTCGGTTGTCACCTGCGCCGGCAATTGACCCTCCATCTTCGCGGCTGCGGTACCCGCCCTTGGGCTGTAGATGAAGGTGAACGCAGAATCATACCCGACCTCGTCCACAAGCGAAACAGTGTCTGCAAACTGAGATTCCGTTTCACCGGGAAAACCGACGATCAAATCGGTGGTGAGGCCGATGCCGGGCACGGCGCGCCGCAGCGCCTGAACGCGTTCCAGATAGCTTTCGCGCGTGTAGCGGCGGTTCATAGCCTGAAGAATCTCGTTGCTGCCGCTTTGCACCGGCAGGTGAAGGTGGTTGCAGATGTGCTTGCCGCTTGCTATCGCGTCAATCAAACCGTCCGACAGGTCTTTGGGGTGCGAGGTCATAAACCGGATGCGAGGCACGCCCAGTTCATCCAGCGCCCTGAGCAGGCGGGGAAAGGTTTCGTCGGAGCCATTGCCGTAGCTGTTGACGTTCTGCCCCAGCAGCATGATCTCCTTCGCGCCGCCTTCCAGCAGCGTTTCCGCCTCGCGCAAAATATCCTCCATGCGCCGGCTGCGCTCGCGGCCGCGCACGTAGGGCACAATGCAGTAGGAGCAAAAATTGTTGCAGCCGTACATGATGGTGATAAACGCCTTGTAGTTCAGCAACCTTTTGGCGGGCAACCCTTCCGCGATCAAATCCTGCTCCTGAATCACGCTGACAACCCGGGCTTTCTGAGTGAGCAGACGCTCCAACAGCGCCGGCAACTGGTGAAGGTTATGGGTGCCGAAGGCCAAATCAATGAACTTGTACTGTTTAAGAATCTTTTCCGCCATTTGCGGTTGCTGCACCATGCAGCCGCACACGCCGATCAGCAAACCGGGCTTCTTTTTTTTCAACTCGTTAAGCCACGTGACGTTGCCAAGCGCCCTGCGCTCCGCGTTGTCGCGCACGCAGCAGGTGTTAAACAGCACCAGATCGGCGTGCTCGCGGTCCGGCGCTTCCGTCATGCCCATGCTTTCGAGCATGCCGGCCAGCTTTTCGCTGTCGTGCGCGTTCATCTGACAACCGTACGTAATAATGCAGTAGCTTTCCGGACGGTCCGGCATGGCCGCGACGCGCTCAATCGCGCTTTCCTGCAGGTGAAGTTCTTCCGGGCTAAGGTAGACTGGGGCTTTGCTCACACTTGTAAATCCCTTTCCATTCGGTAGCCCGTGCCGTTGCAGCGGTCGCAGGGCGTTTCCAGCGCGTCCCGGAGGCTGGCCCCGGTGCGTTTCCGGGTCAGCTCTAATAAACCTAGACTGGTGAAACCGTGAATGACGGTTTTATCCCGCTCGCGGGAAAGCTCGTCTGACAGGCGGTCGATCACCTGCGCCCGGTGCGCGTCGCTGGCCATGTCAATAAAATCGATCAGCACAATTCCGCTTAAATTGCGCAAGCGAATTTGCCGCGCGATTTCCGCGCACGCCGCGACGTTGTGCTTCACCGCCGTGTCGGCTTCGCCGGATCCAATAAAATGGCCGGAGTTCACATCGACTGTGGAGAGCGCTTCCCGCTCGTCAATCACCAGCGAACCGCCGTTTTTTAACTCCACGCGTCGGCCAAGGGCTTCCGTAAGTTGCGCCTCCACCCGCGAGGATGCCCATGCGGCGTCCAGCTCGGCGTCGCTGACCTGCTCCCATAAAAGCCCGTTGGGGGGCGCGGGCATGCGGTTTACCGCATCGTTGCACGTAATCCCCAGCGAATAACGGGGCGCGTAATCCCTGACCAGCGCGGATAGCACTGAGATATCACGGTGCAGCACGGCGGGCGCTTTCGCGTACACGGCTTTATCCTGCAAGCGCTTCCACAGCGCCTGCAAATCGGTCAGTTCCTCCAGAAGCGCTTCGCGGCGCGCGCTTAAAGCGGTGCTGCGCATAATCAGCCCAAATGCGCCACCGCACAGTTCCTGCCCCAATGCCAGCAGCGTTTCCCGCTCCGCGCCGTCCGTAACGCGCTTGCTGACGCCCACATACCGGTTCAGGGGCATCAGGATCAGGTATTGGCCCGGCAGGGAAATATCCCGTGATAAAAACGCGCCTTTCTGATCCTTTGCGTCCTTTTTCACCTGCACCATCACATCCGCGCCGGCGGCCAAAACCGCTGTGTCGCCGGACTGCCTTGTGAAGCTGTCCATTTCCGTGAGGGGTAAAAAACCGTTCAGCGGCTGGCCGATTTGCACAAAAGCCGCTTGCATCCCCGGCACCACACGCTCCACGCGCCCCAGGAACACAGCGTTTACCAGCGTTGTTTCCGATTCGTTTTCCACGTAGTATTCCGCCAGCTTTCCCTCGTCCATGAGGGCGATATCCCGACGGTTGCCGGCGGCTTTTACCAGAATGCAGATGGATTCAGGCATAAGCGTATTCCTCCAACGCGATGAGCTGTCCTGATGGGTTGCGGGCTAAAATCTGATCCCGGTAGGCGATGTAGCTGACGGACTCGACCTGCGCCATTTCGCACAGTGCCTGAACGAGCACGGCAGGTTTGAGGGAACCTTCCTTCTGGTTGCGGATCAGGCAACGGATCGTGTAACCGTCGGGTTTTGCCTCAAGGGCGGCTTCCTCCACAAAAGGGCGGATGTTGGTCATGTTTTCTCCGCTTTTGGTTTTGCGCAGCGTAACGCATTCCTCCACGCTCATGAAACGGTCAAACGCTTTCGCCACAAGGTCGGCGGCCTCGCCGCCCTCCACCTCCACGCGGATGCGCGAACCGGCGACCAGCGCCATCAGCGTCGGAAAATCATCCGGCACCGCGCGGGACTGGCAAACCTGCAAACAGCCCGGCAGCGCGCGGTTCAGCTCGCGGGTAAAAACAGCTTCGTCGCATTCCCCCTGAATGGGCACATCCATCACCTCGCGCAGCCCGACAACCCCCACGGAAAGCGGAGCCGCAAAACTGAGCTGAATGTGCGGGTTGAAGCCGTTGCTGTAACGGATGGGAAGATCGGTTCGCCGCAGCGCCCGCTGAATGGTCCTGAGTAAATCCAAATGGCCGATATGACGCAAGGCGTAGCCCTTCTCAAACACAACAATCATTCGCATAGCTTGCACAACCCCTTTATGCGCTCAATGCCGCAACCGTTGCAGCCCAAACGGCAGTCGCGCGTGGTTTGCGCCTCAAGCGCGCGGGCATATTCCAGCTTGAGGTAGCGTTTGGTAACGCCGATGTCGATAAAATCCCACGGGAGCAACTCCTCCAGATCGCGCTTGCGGTTTGCGTAAAAGGCAGGATCGATACCGCAATCCGCAAACGCCTGAAGCCAAAGCGAAAAATGGAAATGCTCGTTCCAGCCGTCCAGCTTGCAGCCAAGCTCCCACGCGCGGTAAAGCACGTCCGCCATGCGGCGGTCGCCAACCGCAAAGCACGCTTCCATAAAGCTGACGGAAGGCTCATGCCAGTGAAACGTAACGCCCCGGACCGCGCTTAGCAACCCGCGCAGTTCCATTTGCTTGCGCTTGACTGCTTCCATCGTATCCTGCGCGCACCACTGAAACGGAGTAAAGGGCTTGGGCACAAAAACCGATGCGCTGCACGTGACGCGCAACCCCTTGGCCCGCTGGCCCTTGGGCACGGAGTAATACGTTTGAACGGCTTCCTTTGCCAATTGGGCGATGCCTTCCAGATCTTCCTTCGTTTCCGTGGGCAGGCCCATCATAAAATAAAGCTTCACGCTGTTCCAGCCGCCCTCAAACGCGTCCTTGAGCTTAGCCAGCAGATCGGCCTGCGTAACCCCTTTGTTGATGACATCGCGCAACCGTTGGGTGCCGGCTTCCGGCGCGAAGGTCAGGCTGGTTTTTTTGACCTTTTGCGTTTGCGCAAGCGAATCCTTCACCACGCTGTCGATGCGCAGCGACGGCAGGGAAATGCTTACGCGCTTGGGCGAAAGTTTTTCCATCAGCTGCTCGCAAAGCGCGCTGAGGCAGGAATAATCGCCGCTGGAAAGCGAGGAAAGCGAGATTTCCTCATAACCGGTGCTGCCCACCAGCTTTTCCGCCATTTCCATCAGCTTTTCCAGGCTGCGCTCCCTGACGGGCCGGTATAGCATGCCAGCCTGGCAGAAACGGCAGCCCCGCGTGCAACCGCGCATGATTTCCAGCATGATGCGGTCGTGCACGATTTGCGTGTAAGGCACGGGGATGGTATCCGGAAACGCGGCGGTATCCATATCCCGCACAAAGCGCTTTTTCACGGTGACCGGGGCGGCGGGATCGGTTGGCTCAAAGCTTTGGAGCGTACCATCCGCATTGTAAGCGGCGCGGTACAGGCTGGGCACGTAAACGCCCTCAATGCCCGCAAGCAAACGAAGCCTTTCCGCGCGGGGGAGGGCTTTCTTTTTGCAATCGTTGAGTAAATCCACCACTTCAACGATTACTTCTTCGCCGTCGCCCATCATGAACGCGTCGATAAACGCGTGCAGCGGTTCCGGGTTGGAGGCGCAAGGGCCGCCCGCCACCACAATGGGGTCGGCGTCGCCGCGCTCCGCCGCTTTGACGGGCACGCCGCCCACGGAAAGCATTTCCAGTATGTTGGTGTAGCTCATCTCGTATTGCAGCGTAAAGCCGACAATATCAAACCGGTTGAGCGCCGTGCGGCTTTCCAGCGAAAACAGCGGCACCCCTTCGGCCTTCATCGCCTCCAGCATATCCGACCAGGGCATGCACACCCGCTCGCATACGGCGTAGGGGAGCGCGTTGATAATGTGGTACAGGATTTTCATGCCCAAGTGGCTCATGGCCACCTCGTAGGTATCCGGGAAACAGAAAGCAAACGAGATTTCCGCATCGCCGATGGGCTTTACGTCCGTGTTCATTTCATTGCCTGTATAGCGCGCGGGCTTTTCAACCCGTTCCAGCAATTTTTCGATTTGGCTGATCATTGTGCCCCTCCAATCATGATATCCCAAGATAATGTATCATGACCGCGGCTGTTTTTCAACCGTTCGGCCATAAAAATGGCTGATGGCGTAACCTGCGAGCAACTTGCGGCGATGGGGCGGCAGGCTGCGGAAAGCGGCCGGAAAGGAAGCGTTTGGCAGAGAACCTGCCCATAACGGAAGATTTTTATGTCGGGAGCGATTGGAAACCTCGAATCAAAAGAAGCGGACGCCGATCAATCGGCCAATGAAAAACAATCGGCAGATTGATTCAGGGTTTGCGGCTTTCGACGGCTTTGCCGAGGCATAGCGTGGGCAAATCGCGGTAGGGACCGAAATTTTCAATTTCGGCAAACCCGTAGCTTTGGTACAGGGCAACCGCATCCGCCATGGCGGGATTCGTTTCCAGCACCAATTGCCGACAACCCCGCTCGGCCGCGCGGCTTTCCAGCGCGGCGAGCAGCCGCTTGGCCAGCCCATGGCGGCGGTAGGCCGGCCGCACGAACATCCGCTTGATTTCCGCCTGCTCCGGCCCGTGCATGCGCAGCGCGCAGCAAGCGACGGGGGTTTCGCCGTCGTAGAAAACCGCCGCTTCCACCTGCGGGGTCATGGCGTTATAGGGCGCGTATTTTGCCTGTTGATCGCCGTTAATCCGGCGCAAGTGTTCGTCCAGTTCCCGGATCAGAGTTACAAAATCGGGATCCGCGCCGTTTGTCCAGCAAAGCTTCATGCGGCGTGCGCCTCCATCCGTGCGTTATTCCACAATTTGCAGCCCCAACAGGCTGCAGAACATCAAACCCTGAACCGCGGAAACCTTCATGCCGCGCAAATCATGCGGGTCAATCTGTAGGCCGTCCAGCGCGCAGGTTGTCATATCCAAACCTTCCAAAGGCATATAGCGTATCTGCGCGCCTGTAAAATCACAGCGCTCAAATGACGCGTACTTGAGCTGCACATCCTGCCAGATGCTTTCGCGCATGCGGCAATCCGACCAGAACGCGCGGTTGATTTTGGCTTCGGAAAGCGTGAGATAATCAGCCGTGCAACGCTCAAACCGCGTGTTCATCAGAGAGGCGCGCATCATTTCCGCGCCCGTCAGGCGGCAATCGCTGAACCGCACCCTCTGAAACGTAACGTTTTCCAGCCTCAGGCCGCTCAGGTCGCAATGGTCAAACACACAGTCCACAAAGCTGACGCGTTTCAGCTCCCAATCGGTTAAAACGCAGCGCTCCAAAACGCATGCGGAAAATTCAAGGCTTTTTCCGTCGATACCGACAGCCTCGTCGTTAACAAAGCGCAAGCTGTCGATGTCCATCTGCTGTTCCAAAGCCGTATGGATCGCTTCGGCCATTGGGCGCTCGGCAAGGGGCTGGCGGATGACCGGCTCCTGCACGGCGCTCTGCTGCGCCGCAGGCCGGGTTGATTTCTGCATAGGGTGCCTCCGTTCGTTAAGCTTGACAGAGCAAATAAAATCCGTTATAATGACGCGACTCATGGGGGAGTAGTTGGCGTATGACGTTGCAAGTCAACATGCTGATCGGCTTACGATCTGGCTTGCATTGAATAACGAGACTCATGTGTGGCTTTTGGCCGCGCGTGTGTTTTCCGGTGAAGGATCGGATGCCGCAAGCGGCGTCCGACTTTTGATTATTGGGAGGTTCGTGCGATGGAACTGGTGCTGATTGCCGTTGGGTTATCCATGGATGCGTTTGCGGTTTCGCTGTGCAAAGGGCTTTGCATGCAAAAGCTGAACTATCGGCACGGCGCGGTGATCGCCCTGTTTTTCGGCGGTTTTCAAATGCTGATGCCCCTGCTGGGCTGGGTGTTGGGCAAACAGTTTGAACGCTACATTACGCCGGTGGATCACTGGATCGCGTTTGCGCTGCTGACCTATATCGGCGGCAAAATGATCTGGGAAGCCACGCACGACCGGGAGGAACAAGCCTGCGATGTGGAACCGAAGCTGGACCTGAAGGAGCTTTTTGGTCTGGCAATCGCCACCAGCATTGACGCGCTGGCTGTTGGCATCACGTTTGCCTTTCTGCAAACGCCCATTCTGCCGGCAGTGATTGAAATTGGCGCGATCACCTTTCTGCTTTCCTTTGGCGGGGTTGCGATCGGCCATCAGTTTGGCACCAAGCTGAAACGGAAGGCGGAAATCGCGGGCGGCGCGGTGCTGATCCTGATTGGGCTGAAAATTCTGTTGGAGCACTTGGGCCTGATTGTGTAACGGTTTTACCGGATTTCTGAATCGGTATCGTCCTCCGCTTGGGCGTCAAAATTCGGCGAGAACCAATCCGTGTTTTTCAGCTTCAGCAAGTCCTCATGGCTGAGCGCGGTGCCGGTGCCAAGGCAGGCATCGCAGCGGTAACCGCAATTGGGGCACACGCAGGCGCTTCGGCTCAGCTCCTCCTGAATCATAAAGGTTTCACAGTGCGGACATCCGCAACGCATTGAACCGTCTCCCTTCATTTGTGATGGATAGGGCGAAGCATCACCGCTTGGCGCGACGTTCCCGTAAACGGGAAAGCCGCGCTTTCATTTCGCCAAGTGCCGCCGGATGCTGAACGGAACGGAGCGCCGGGAACGCATTAAGGATTCTGCTCTGGCCCCGTTCCAGCCGCTCGATCAACTCCGCGTGGCGGGCTTTCAGCTCCGCGCGGGTTTTTTCATCCGCGGCAAGGAGCGCGTTTTTTGCCCGCAACTGAGCTTCGGCTAGATCGTCGCAGGCGATTTCGTCCGTTGTTTTCAGCGCGAGCGCGCCGTCCGCAAGCGTATTGCCCAGCCGGTCGGACACCGCGCGGATCGCGGCCGCCACATCGTCGATCTGGCTCAGCCGACGGTTAAGCCGGGTAACGGTCGCCACCGTTACGCACACATCCGCAAGCAGCGTGGCGCTGAAAACAGCGAGCAGTAAAACGCTCCACGGTTGGGGAAGCATTAAAACCAGCCGGGCTACCAGGGGGTGCAGCACCTCCACAATGAACACGCAGGCGACGCCCCATACCAACGAAAACAGCAGGCAAACATAACCGCCGATGTTCAGCGGCATACGGGAATAATCCCACCAGCGCTGGTGAAACAGCTTTTCCATGAAAAACCCGGTCGCCCATTCAATGCCCGTGGTCAGAACCACGGCGCCCAAATAGAGCGCGAGCAGGTTATGCTGAAACGGCGACAGCGCCCACAGCACCGCGACCAATCCAACGCCGTATATGGGGCAAACCGGGCCGTTCAGGAACCCACGGTTCACGAAACGCCCATTCTTAACAGCCGCAAAGGCGACCTCGGCACACCAGCCCACAAAGGCGTACAGGTAAAAATACCACAGACTGTTCAGCATTCTGTAAAGCCTCCCTGAAGATATTGTAGCACATTTCCCGGGCGCGCGATACCGCATGGAGGGAAGATATGCTATACTCAGGAGGAAAGGGGGCCTTCGCATGGATCAGGTCACACTTGGGTCAACAGGGATAACGGTGAATAAAAACGGCTTTGGCGCGCTCCCCCTGCAGCGCGTGGAAGCCCGGGAAGCTGTCCGATTGCTCCGGAAAGCGTTCGATCACGGCATCACTTTTTTTGATACCGCCCGCATGTATTCGGACAGTGAGGAGAAGCTCTCCATCGCTTTTTCAACCGAACGTAAGAATCTCTATATCGCAACCAAAACCATGGCGCTTAACGCGGAAGGCTTCTGGCGGGACTTGGACACAAGCCTTGCAATGCTCAAAACCGATTACATCGATCTGTACCAGTTTCATAACCCGCCGTTTTGCCCCAAGCCCGGCGAAGCGGACGGGCTGTATGACGCAATGCTGAGCGCCAGGGCTCAGGGAAAAATCCGCCACATCGGCATCACCAACCATCGCCTGAGCGTAGCCATAGAGGCCATTCAGAGCGGGTTGTACGAAACGTTGCAATTCCCGTTCAGCTATCTGGCAACCCAAAAGGAGATTGGGATTGTGCATGCCTGCGAGCGAGCCAATATGGGTTTCCTGGCCATGAAAGCGCTCTCCGGCGGGCTGATTACCAACTCAGCCGCCGCATACGCTTTTTTAGCGCAGTATCCGGGGGTGTTACCCATCTGGGGCATTCAAAGGGAGAGCGAACTGGATGAGTTTATTGCCATGATTGCCGCCCCGCCCCGGATGGACGGCGAGCTTCAGGCATGGATCCACAGGGACCGCGAGGCGCTGGCCGGCAGCTTTTGCCGGGGCTGCGGCTATTGCATGCCATGCCCCGCAGGCATCGAAATCAACACCTGCGCCAGAATTTCCCTCCTGTTACGCCGTTCGCCCTCCGCACAGTGGCTCAGCGAGAAAAACCAGGCCATGATGAAAAAAATCGAGGATTGCATTCATTGCGGCGCCTGCGAAGCCAAGTGCCCGTTTGGGCTGAAAACGCAAACCCTGCTCGCGGAAAATTACCGGGATTATCAGGAAGTGCTTGCGGGCAAACCACTTTAAGCAAAAGATAGTTCACGGCGCGCCGTATCATTCGCATGTAGCGCCCCATCCGCTACCGAATGCGGGCGCCCTGTTAAACCTGAACCATCCGCACAAAACAAACCGCACCGGCGCAGCAGCAGCTTTCGGCGCGGTTTATTATTGAACCTGATTATTAAGTTTACGGTTTAAGATGCTTTGCCGTTTTGACAAGGTACATCCGCTGGTCTGCCGTGTTGAGCAACGCGTCGGCGCTGTTCACCTGTTGCGGATCAAAATACGACCAGCCGATGCTTAACGACAGATGAAACGGCTCCCTGGTTTGCTCATTGAACTGATCGACTTTCGCGTAAATCTGCTGCGCGAGTGTTTCCGGATCGTTGCCCGTATGGTCTTGCCCCAAAATCACAAATTCATCGCCGCCCAACCGCGATAAAAAGCAGTCCCGGCACTGACACAGGTTTTTCAGAATTTCCGCGATGGCCATCAGCGCCCGGTCGCCCGCCGCGTGGCCAAGAGTGTCATTGATCCCCTTGAAACCGTCCGCATCCAGCATCATCAGAAACAGCGACCGATCCGCCTCGGAGGAGTTGATTCGCATGTCGATATAGCGGTTCAGTTTCCGGCGGTTGTTCAGCCCCGTCAGGGGGTCTGTGGAAATTTGACGGCTGAGCACGTTGGTATAAACCATCACAATGGAAAGCACCATGCAAATCCAAATCAGGGACAGCCCGTAGAACATCCACTGAAGCGCGCCGCCTAAAAAGGGCGGAATGATAAACAGAGCCATGTACCGGTACTCTGTCCGGTCAAGCGAAATGCTTGGCGAAAGCGCCTTGCGAGCCACCCAGAGCATGGAAACCATCCCGTACAGGTACATGAGCACCATATACGCAAGGAAAAAGTGGTCCCGGTGGTAGGTATGCTCCGCGTCGATCCTGAAAACCAACGGAGTAAACAGGTTTGCGATCAACAACAGCACGTGCAGGCCCATGGGAAACAGATACAGGGGCAACCGCCGTTTCAGGCCCCTTTCATCCATATTGGTACGCAAATCGCAGTACATGGCCCAAAGGCAGGTTATCATGGGAGCGATGGCGTGGCCCACCGTATAGCAGAACACTTGCAACGCATAGGAACCGAAGAAAAACGCGCCCTCCAGCATCCATTGCCCGGCATCCATCAGCTGTTCCAGTATCGCAATTAGCAGAATGCCGTTAAACAGCCGGTCGTCTGTGGACAGGCTGCCGAAACGCCGCTGGTTGTGCCAAAAAAAGAGCAGAATCAGGACGCCGAATATATCCATTTCAACATATGCAAGCAAACTCAAAACGCGTTCACCTTGCTTTTCTAGAATCATCGGTCGTCTGCCTAAGACGGCTGTTTTTGGGGGGGCCGGAGCGCGCCAGGGTATGTCGCTTTGGGGGAATGCAACGATGCGGGAAATCACGGAAGCGCGAATCAGCAAAAATGCGATTGGATACATTTCTATATCATAAGTATAACTATAACAGAAACAGGATTGCATAACAAGTAAAATTTTGATTGATAAAAGATTATCATATCAGAACCAATCCACGGTCGGCGTTACCGTATGCTCCGCTTGAAAACTGTTTGAATACGGAAGAAAAAACAATGCTTGCGGTTTTATCCTCCGGTCGGTATAATTGCATAAGCGTTGACATTCAATGCGTTATTTGATAACCGCGCTCGGTGGCCGGAGGCCGCTGAAACGCTTCTGAACGGGCTTCATACGCGCGGTACGGAATCCGGCGGATCAGGGGAAGGAGCGGATTTGCATGCTGAAGCGAACCCAAAGAAAGATTGATCGCGTTCTTGCCGTGCAAAAAGGTTACTTTATTGATTCCAGCAACGAAATTGCTTCCCGAAACCTTCATTTTATAAAGATGGTCGGTTACGCCGTGATCCTGACCTATGGGGTTTATTTGGCGGTAACCATTGTTTTCTTTCAAAAATGGCTGATTTCACCCTGGTATGGGCTGATTGTGCCGATCTTGATTCTCTTTTTGCTCTACGCCAACCGAAAAATCAAGTCCGGGCATTACAGCGCAAAGCAAACGTTACGGGTTACGCTGCTCCTTTATGCGGTTCTAATGGCGTATGTAATTGTGATGAGCATCTTTCCGCATCCGGACATGCCATCGGTTTATTATCCCCTGTTTTTGCTGGTCGCGCCGGTTTTATTCATTCTGCCGGCGCATCAGCACCTGATGATGACGATTTCCAGCCTTGGAATTTTCTACTTTCTGGTTTTTAAATTCAAAGCCCCGGCGTGTTTTTCACATGAGCTTTTTGAGGCGACCACTTCTGCGGCTTTTTCCGTGGTGGTGATTATATTTATGACACAATTCAGGCTGCAAAGCGACAGCCTGAAAGAAAAGTATTATAAGCTGAGCCGCATGGACGCGCTGACCGGCATTGTCAACAAATCGGCGGGGCTTGAAAGCGCTCAGGAGTATCTGGCGAATATGGGCGAAAACGAATCCTGCGCCGTGCTGTTTATTGACATCGACAGTTTCAAACACTATAACGACACGTTCGGCCATTTGCAGGGGGATCAGATGCTCAAGGCGATCGGGGCCACGCTTTCCTCGCTGTGCCGTAAGGATGATATTGTCAGCCGATTTGGCGGGGATGAATTTATCATTCTGCTGAAAGATATCCAAACAAAAGAAATGGCGATGCAAAAGGCGCAGCATATGATCGACGCGGTTGGCAAAATGAACCCGGACGGAAAAGACCATATGACCTTAAGCATCGGCGTGTGTTATGGCGCCCACCAGTACGCGACTGTTGAAGATATGGTGCAGCGCGCCGACATCGCGCTTTATCAGGCGAAAAGCTGCAATAAAAACTGCTACGCCGTATATTCGGAGCAGATGGTCGGGATCCCGCACGACGCGTAACCCGGACAGACTGGCAAGCTTCACCGCGCGCGCAAACCCCTGCCGCGTTGACAATAAAAGTCGGATTGTGCTATCCTGATTCAAGCTATAACTGCAATCCGCCATCCGGGAGGAAACACGATCCATGAGAAAAACGGAATGGACGCTCATCCCCAAATCCCGCAAAGCAATTTTCGCAATCGGATGCTTTTTCATCGCCATCTTCTGTTCCAAGGCTTTTGTGATTAACCCTACCCTGTACATCGGTAAAAGCGCGGTGCCGGCCTCCACGGTGGATTATCTGTGGAGTGTGTTCGCTTTGGCGCTGTGGGCGCTGTTTTACTACGTTTTCGGCGTTTTGCGACTGAAACCCAGGGTGGGGGAGACTGCCTTCGGGTTGCTTTTCGGCGCGCTCAATTTTTTCGGCACGTCGCTATTCGCGTATGACTCGTGGGCGTTTATCGGCGTTTCGCTTTCCTGGCCGGAAGCGGCGTTCAAGTGTCTGGGGCAGGCGTTTACAATGGTCGCCGGGTTAACGCTGGTTTCAAACTGGCTGAAAATTACGGCCGAGCAAAACCGGCTTCCCCGCGCGCTTACGGCGCATCTGCGATGGTTTCCGCGCCTCCGGAAGGCTTACCGCGAGCATACGGCGCTGGTGAGCGCAGCTTTTTTTCTGCTTTGCTGGCTGCCTTATCTGGTTGCTTTTTACCCGGGAACCGTCATCTATGACATGTGCGTGATTGTCCGGCAGTTTTTTGGCTTGGAGCCACTGACCACATGGCACTGTCCATTTACAACGCTCTTTTTTGGCAGTTGCGTGTGGCTGGGCCGGGCGCTGGGCAGCGACAACTATGGCACACTGATTTACATGGTGTTGCAAAGTGTGCTGATGGCCTATGCCTTGGGGGTGTGCATGCGTTACCTGCGGCGGTTGGGGGTTCGCCGGGGGTGGCAGGTCGGGGCACTCCTGTTTTACGGCGTTGTGCCGATCTGGGGCTGCTACGCCATGATGATCGGCAAGGACACCTTCTATACGGCGACGCTGATGCTGTTATTTCTGCAAACGCTTACGCTGGCACGGGAAGGCGCGCACGCAAGGATTGCGGTCCGGGACTGGGTCGCTTACGGCGCCACGGCAATGCTGACGTGCCTGTGGCGCAACAACGGCCTGTATGTGGTGCTTCCGTCCGCAATTGGCGTGATCGTGTTTTTATCGCTGGGTCAAAACCGCCTGAAGGCTACGGCCTCCCTTGGGGCGGGGCTTGCCGCCGCGATTGTTTTTTTGCAAATCATCACGCCCGCGCTGGGGTTTGTGGACAACACCGGCTCCGCGATTTACTCCATCTGTTTTCAGCAAACGGCGCGCGTTGTGCGCGACCATGGGCAGGAGCTGACCGCCGAGGAGAAAGCGTCCATCGATCAGGTGCTGGATTTGGAAAAGATCGGCAAGGTCTACGAGCCTTGGATTTCCGACCCCGTGAAGGATACGTTTCGGCAGTTTGGGCAGGGTGAGACGACGGAGCAAGCCGCGCTGAAACAGTACCGCGCCACATGGCTTTCCATGCTCCGTAAGTATCCGGTAAGCTATCTGCAGGCATTTATGGCCAACAATTGCAGCTACTACGCCTTCACGCCCAAGTTTGACGGCATCACCTACAACCAGCAGGCGGGCCAGCGCTTTGTGTTTATCAATTACTGGGAGCCAAACGAAGGGGAACTGCACACGGAGCAGCCGGACGCGCTCACCCCGCTTCGCAACGCGATGACAGGCTTTGCCAACCGCTGGTGGACGCTGCCCATGCTTTCCTGCCTGTATGTTTTTCCGTTCTATACCTGGCTGTTGATTGGCGTTGGCCTATCGCTTGCCCACCAACGCCGCTGGCGCGCCCTCACGGTGCTGCTACCCGCGCTGTTCAGCTTCGCGGTTTGCATTCTTTCCCCGGTGGACAGCTACCTCCGGTATTTTTTGCCGATCATCGCCATGACGCCGCCAATACTGGCTTTTGTGACCCATCCGCTGCCGGCGGAAACCAAACAGGATTCGATGGCAGTTGCCGGACAGGCCAACGTAGAATAAACCAAAAACGCGATTCATACCCAATGCAGACCCAATCATGCAAGCCGCCGCCCGCCGTGCCAGTTGTCACAGTTGGGCGGCGGCTTTTGCCTTTGCGGGAATCGCGCCTTTGGGAATGCGAATTGAGTTTGCCGGGATATCATGCCGGGTTTGCAGAACATTGCGCCCAAAGCGCGGCTGCCTTGCGCTGACGCGGCATGCCAAGAAAAATTACCAAACTGCACAGCGACCGGTACTCGCAACATCGACAGGGCCTGTCAAACTTGGCGTACGCCCCAGAATGAGACAAAAATTGCTTTCGACCAGCGCCATTGCCACAATCAGCCGGCTGCAGCAGCCGCGCGGCGTTTGGAAAAGCGGCTGTGCAGCACGTCCGCTACGGTCAAAAGCACCAGCGCATAGATGCTTGAAAAGCACACCAGCATGTTCCACGATACCGGCGCATGCAATGCAAAGTCTGTGCCGAACGGCAACAGGATAAAGACCCCCGCAAACAGCGCGGAATAGGCGTAACGCAGCGGGGCGGGCCGATCATCCCCGCCGCAGAAGAACAGGGCGCAGGGCAATGCAAAGTACAGCGCCATATATTCGGCGCTCCAGCCCGGTACCAGCGTGACAATGCCCACCAGCAGCGCGCAACGCCGCCAAAGCGAACGGGTCAGGCACGCGCAAACCAGCGCGACGGCTCCAAACGCGATGCCAATCCACTGGCCTACGGCGCTGGCCGTTTCCACGTTCCAGCCAAGCTCCGCCGCTAAAAAACGCGCGACGCTGGGAATGCTGGTTAAAAAATCGTTCCGCTGCAAAAGATGAATCTGCTCCTGATTGTACAGGAACTGGTTGAGGCCATCTAACCCGCCAAACCACAGGAAGGGCACAAAGAAAAGGAGCACGCCGTAAATCACAAGGCGCAGCGCTTCCCGGTAGCGTTTTTCCAGCAGGTACAAAACGCCGAAAACGCAAGGGTAAATTTTAACGCCGGCGGCGACGGCAAGCAAAATCAGCGCCGCTTCTCGTTTCCAGGCGGATTCGTCATCCCGCAAAAATAGAAAGAACAGCAGGATCACCATGGAATGGTAGGCGGAATTGCCCCTTTCCAGCGTGTAGAGGCTCACGCCGGAAAGCAGGACGCACAAGCCGAAGGCGAGCGCCGAGCGGTAGGGCCGCGACGAATGCCCGTAACGCTCAAAAATGCGTTGCATGGCATAGAGCATCATCATCGCGGTGATCCCGGTCAGCAGCAGGTAAGCGACGGTTTCCGCGTTTGGGATCGCGCGGGTAAAGCAAACGTTAACCAGGTAAAAAATGGTATAGGCAAATGGGGGAAACGTAGCCCAGATGCTATCAAAGTACGGCCCACCTTCGTGGGTGGGGTAGTGAAGGTTGTTAGTGAAATCACCCAGCAGATTGGTGCCCTGCTGATAGAAAAAATCCATCAGCCCTGCTCCGCGGCGCAAGGCAAGGTAACCGGCAGAAAAAATCAGGCTTGCGAAAAATACCAGATAGAATAACCTTTGGGTTTGCCGGGTGCGTGCGTTCTCCATTGCCATCATCTCCGAAACCAAAAATTAACCGGATGCCGGCGGTTCCATGCGCTCCCGGAACCTGCGCAGAGCACAATCCGCCGCGCAAAGCGCCATGCGGCGCGGGCTTGCGTCAACTGCCCAGAGCGTTTGATGTTGCATAACGCAACAGGAGCACGTCAAAACCTTCCCCTTGCGCTTCGGGAACCGCCTCAACGGGTGCGCCCAACCGTTCCTGAAGGTAAAGGAGAAGCGCTTCCGGTTGCTGACCGGTTGGCTCCACCAGACGCACATGGCCGGTTAACCAGTCCTCCGGGGCGATCGAGTCGGTTGCAAATCCGTACTTCTCCAGCAACGTTTGATACCCTTGCGAGTGATTGTTCCAGCTTCCCCAGTGATACAGGACGTTTTCCGTCGCGGCCTGGCTCATGTCGGGAAACAGGCGGGAATCATACCCAAAAGCATTGTCCGCCACAAAAAGCAGGTCAGTGTGTGCGCGCACGTAGCTCTCCAACCGGTCAAAGCGTGTTTGCGCCGAAATGCCACGGGAAAAGATCGGGTTATAAACGTTGACCCAAGCGGTTGCCACTCCGTAACAGAGAAGCCCGGCCGCGAGCACGGCAAGGATACGGTTGCCCCAGCGGCGTGCGTTTCCTTCGGGAAGGGCGGGTTTGCCTTTGCGCAATGCCAGCCATGTGACAACCGCACAGGCAGGCAACAGCACCGTGACCGCCGCGCGCATCGGCAAACGGCCTTGCGCGGCCAGGTACAGCAGCGCGCCGCCGGTTGCCGCCGCACAGCCGACGGGCATCAGGTATTGCCAGCCATTGCGGACGTGATGGAGCATTCCCCTGACGCATGCGACTGCAACGCCAAACAGCAGCAACCCCAAAAGGCTCAGCGTTAAACCGCTGTGCGTCAAAAGCCGGAGTATCGCTCGAACCGCGTCGCGCAGGCTGAGCGTTTGGGCATATTGCGCAAGGATTTCAAAGGCTTGCGTCGTCATATTCCCATCTAAAAAGTACCATTGCAGGGCTAACTGACGCTCGCTTTCCGTCCACCCGACCGAAGCCAGCGCTTCCGCCGGCGCGTTTGAAATGCCGCCGTAATCAATGGCGGAGATACGCGCCTGCTGCCACTGTAAGTAAGCCGCCTGACCCGAAAAATGAATATCCAGTATACGAATCAAGACCAGTAGCCCCAAAGTCAAACCACATATGAAAAGCGCGATCAGCAAGGGCCGCAAAGGCGGGCGCTGATCCCGCGCGGGCAGAACATAAACGCAAGCGAGCGCACCCAACCAAAAGCCCATCAGCGGCCACGCGGCAACTTGCCTGAGCATGTAGGCGAACATCAGCCATAAAAAAGATAGGAATACGCTACGAACAACCGTCACCGTTTTGGCATACGGATCAACAGACAACGCCATGCACACCGCCGCCGTGCCCAAAACCGCGGCGGTGGTGGTATAGGTGATGCTGGTCAGGTAAGGCAAAAGAAAACAGCAAACCAACGCGACCGCCGCTAACCAGCCAAGCCATAGCGAACGGCCTGCCTGCCGTACCTGACGCGTTACGCTGGCGAGCACAGCGACCGTTGCGCTTGCCAGCAGGCAAACCTGAAGCGCAGAAAACCACGCAACGCTCGGCCATAGCATGCTCAGACCGTGCAGGAGCCAAGCCATCAGCGTATGGGTGTACAGGTTGAAGGTTTCCCGCACGCCGCCCACGTTGCCCGCGAAGGAGCGCATCAGGATCACATCGTCGTTCAAATCGTAGTGGAAATGAGTAAAAACATACAAAACGGCATACAGACCGATTGCCGTGACTGCCGATAGGTATAAAATCCGCCTGCGTTCGCGCTTTTCCAGCATGTGCTACCTCTGAAACCAATGTCAAACTTTTTTCAGTATACTGAGCCTTCCTGCGATTGTCAAGCGGCACAAGCGCTGCGCTCACGTCAGGGGCGCGGCGGCCGTATTGCAAAGGTTGGCGAATGTGCCTTATAATAATACTATCAAGCGATTAAAGGGGAAGCATCATGATGGAACGCCTGAACAGGCTCAACCAAAAGGGGGCAAACGTTTTTTTGCACCGCCCGATCACGGAAAAGCAATTGGCCCGCGTATGCGCGGCCGTGTTTTTTGCGTCGCTGGTGCCGCTGATCCTGATTGCCCTGTATAACTACCCGGCGGATGACGATTTCGGCTTTACCCTGCCCGCCGCGACCGCGTGGGTCAACACGCATTCGCTTACGGCGGTGCTGGCCGCCATTGTGCAAAAAACGGTGGAAACCTATCAAACATGGCAAGGCAATTTTGTATCAACGTTTTTATTTGCGGTGAATCCGCTCATTTTCAACATCCGCCTGTATTTTATCAGCAACTGGCTTGTGCTTGCGTTGCTGTGCCTTTCCGTGGGTTATCTGCTAAAAAGCGTTCTGCTGCACTACTTACACGCTTCGCACGCCGCGTTCTGGATTATCTACCCATCGGTGATGGTGCTGATGCTTCAGTTTATGCCCAGCATAGGGGACAGCGTATATTGGCACAACGGAGGGCAATATACCGTAGCCGCCTGCCAGTATATGCTGGCGCTTGGCTTGCTTGTGCACTGCGATGGCGCCCAGAGCCTAAGGCGGAATCTGTTGCGGGCCACGCTGCTGGCGCTGAGCGGCCTTATGCTCGGCGGCAGCTTTTATGGTCCAGCGCTTGGCGCGTTTGTCGGCCTTGCATGGATCGCTGTGGCGGCCTTTGCCGTTAAGGATCACAGACGCTGGTATGCGCTTACGGCCTTTCTTTGTTTTTGCGCCACCTTCGCCATCAGCGTTACCGCCCCGGGTGTGCCGCTGCGGCAGGAGCGTACCGGCGAAGCGACGGGCATTGTTTACGCCCTGGCCACCACAGTGCTGGATTCGGCGGATGTGGCGGGCAAGTTTATGACCCCCCAGCTTTTGGCTATGCTGATGCTCATACTCCCAGCCGCATGGAAGCCTTTGCGGGACAGCGGTAAACCGTTCCGCCATCCCGTCTGGTTTGCGGTAATGATGTACGGCGTTTTTGCCGCTTCCCTGACGCCGGGTATTTACACCGGTTACGGCTATGAAACCACGCGGTACTATAACGCGATCTACTTCTACTTTTTACTGTTTGCCATTGGAAGCGCGCTGTATGCGCAAGGCGCACTGATCCGCTGGCTGGAACGCCGCCGCGAAACGCGGGAAACCGCGGGGCGGCTATTGGATGCCACCGAGAACCTTGGCAAGCGCTACCTTGCCGGGTACTTGGCGGTGAGCCTTCTGCTGCTTGGGTTTGGCGGGTTTGGCTACACGATCATGAACACGGCTTCGCTAAGCGCCGCTAAATCGCTGGTTACGGGGGAAGCTGCCCAGTTTGCCCGCGAAATGGAGGAGCGGCAGGAATATATCCGTATAACGGACAGCGATACGGTCGCGGTGCAACCGCTTTCCGTGCATCCAACCGTGTTTAAAACCGATCGGCTGCCCTTTCAGGGAATTTATGGGCGCGTGCGGTACATGAAGTGGTATTTCGAGCTGTTTTACCAGGCGCCGTGAGGCGGAATGCCCACAGGCGCAGGTCGATGATTTGAGCGTGACGCCGGAAAACGGCAGCGAATGAGCACGAGCTTTGGCGATAAAAGCTGCAATCCGCGCGGGGGTACGAAATGAAACCCAACCCGACGCAGAACGGCGGCTGATGGGCCGTCATTCGCAAACGCATGCAGGGCAAGATGAGCGATAACGGCGGAGGCGCGCGCTTTTCAACGCGTTACTTTTAACGAACATACGGCAGAACCGGGAGGTGCTGAGGGCGTGAAAAAACAAGGCGGAAAGTTACTGTTCCAGCTATTTTTATCCACGTTTCAACTGAGCGCATTTACCTTTGGCGGCGGGTATGTGATTGTGCCGCTGATGCGCAGGCGCTTTGTCAATCAGCTGTGCTGGATTGAAGAAAAGGAAATGCTCGATTTTACCGCCATCGCGCAATCTTCACCCGGCGCGATGGCGGTAAACGCGTCGGTGATTTTGGGGTATCATCTGGCGGGTATCCCGGGCGCGCTGGTTGCGGTGCTGGGCACGGTGCTGCCGCCGTTGATTCTTTTGTCGGTCATCTCCATTGGGTACCAGGCGTTTATCGGCAGCACGGTGGTTCGCAATGTGCTGCGGGGCATGGCGGCAGGCGTGTGCGCCATGATTGTGGATGTGGTGATCGATATGGGCAGCGCCGTTATGAAACAGAAAAGCATCATGGCGGCGTTGATTATGGGGGGCGCGTTCATAGCGGTTACGGTGTTCAATGTGAATGTGGCGATGGTGAACTCACCTGTGTGCTGATCGGGTTGATCCGCGCGGGCAGAGCCAATCGGCGGGAGGGACCGGATGCTTTATCTTAAACTTTTCTGGGCTTTTTTCCAAATTGGGCTGTTCAGCATCGGCGGGGGCTACGCTGCGTTGCCCCTGATCCAGGCGCAGGTGGTGCAAACCTATGCGTGGCTGGATATGCGGGAGTTTACCGATATTGTGACCATTTCACAGATGACGCCCGGCCCGATCGCAATCAACGCGGCCAGCTTTGTGGGCACCCGCATTGCGGGGCTGACCGGCTCACTGGTGGCAACCTTTGGCTGTGTGTTGCCGTCGTTTGCGATCGTTCTGTTCTTTGCCTGGCTTTACAAACGCTACAAAAACCTCCGTTATGTGCAAAGCGTGCTGTGCAGCCTTCAACCGGCGGTTGTGGGGCTGATTGCGTCGGCGGGGGTGACCATGATCGCGCACGCGCTGTGGAACTGCGACCTCAGCGGGATTCGTCTCAGCTCCACCGATTGGGTTTCCGCGGCGATCATGGTCGCGGGCATCGCGGTGCTGCGGAAGTGGAAGGTAAACCCCATTCTTGTGATGCTGGGCGCAGGCGTTCTGGGCGGGCTGATCTTTACCTTTCTGTAAAAAATACCTGACGTATCCGGCAAAGGCACGTCAGGTATTTACAAATCAGTGTTTGCTATATTCGCCCAAAACCGCTATGAGGAAAGCGGTTTCGGCGTTTTTTTATGCCGGTTAATATTGTGCGAACTCCCGAAAACCACTGAGTGCAGAAACATTACACCCAATGGAGGCTATGCGTTTGGCTCGGCTTTTGCCGACGGCTGCTCTGCGTTCTCGGCAACCGCAACGGCCGGCTTGGGGTGCTTGCGGTCCATGGTGGTGAAAATGACCCCGACGATGATCGCGCCGTAATAGGTAAACAACCGCCACAGCAGGATTGCGGGCGCGATGGTTCCCGCCGGGAAAAACGGCGAAAAGAACAGGAAGAAGCTGCCTTCCGCGCCGCCGGACGCGCCGGGCACCGGCACAAACATGCTGGCAAAGTAAACGAAGGTTGTCGCGGCCAAAAGCCTCAGTACGGATTCCCCGGACAGCCCGAAACTGCGGTAGATGCAAAACGGCACCACAAAATAACAGGTCAGCTGGCACAGCGTGGTCAGGATCACGCCAATGCAAAGCTTCCACGAATTGCCAAGCGTGCTTGCGCTGATAAAAAACTGTTCAAACTGCACTTCCAGCCGGTGATGCAGGCGCTGCTCGTCCCTGCACAGCTTCAACCGGCTGAGCAGGTGGATAAAGCCGTGCCCCAGCTTGCGCGTCAGCTTTTGGTTCACCGTGAACAGAAATAGTCCGCCGATAAACAGCACGCTGATGGCCATGGCGAACAGCACCACAAATGAAAAACTGCTGACATGCTGCTGAAAAAAGGGCAACTCCAAAACCACCATCGCCAGCGCGTAAATCGTGATGGCAATCTGGTACAGCATCGTTTTCACAATAATCACGGAGGTGGCCGTTCCGGTTTCCATGCCCTGTTTGCTGAGCGAAATCACCTGCATCGGCTGCCCACCCGTGGCGGAGGGCGTTATGGCGCTGTAAAATACGCCGACCATGGTGGTGACAATGGAGGAGAAAAACCGCCTGTGAGGCTGATGCTGCCGCACCAACAGGTGCAGCCCCAGCGCGTCAAAGGCCCACTGAACAATCACAAAGCCAAACCCGAGGATCAGCCAGCCATATTGCAGCGACTGATAGATCTGCTTGAGCGTAGCGACCCCGTCCGTGACCAGAAAAAACGTGAGGATGGTGGAAACGGACAGCACAATGCCCAGCAGGATGAGCCAGTTCTTTTTGAGGAAGGCAAGAAAGCTTTTCATGGATTCAGGCTCTCCTTTAAACGGTATGATCCCGGAAGGTCGCATGGGCTACGGCGCGCCGTGCAGGCGCTTCTCCATAGCCGCTATAAGCTTTTCCTCCAGGCGCGCATTTTATCGCAAAGCTCCGTTGGGTTTCACACACCATACGTGGATACGTGAAACGGATTTACGACCAGCCTACGTATTGTACGCTGAAAACGTCAATGTGGCAAGCGAAGGATGTAAATCGCAAAACGGCGTGAGAAAAGGCTTTAACGCCTGTGAGTGACAAATATTGTTATCTGGGAAGCCTCTGGACGGTGACAGTTTCGCCGATCTGCCCGGATTGGCAGGATACGTTGACGGCCATTACCGCGTCCTGACGGATACCCAACTGGATTGCGCAGCGCATCCTGTTCCAAATGCAAACGATCCCTACCGGATGACCGCTGATACGCTCGACTCTCCGAATCCCATGCGTATAGATCGTCGCCGGATCGGCCCTGCCAAAACGGAAAGCGGTGAGCACAAGCGCATTGGATTTGAGCATTGGTGCTGCTGAACCATTTGCCATGGGGAAGCCCGATGCAATGGCAAGCAGCCCCCGCGGCATTCTGGCATGTTGCGGGGGCTGCTCAGCGTTTCAAAGAGCTTCTTTACCTTGCGCCGCTTGCGTTTACGCCATTCGGCTGACCGCTCGCATCATGGCGGCAACGCAGCATCAGGGCTTCACAATGGATCTGTTGCGGCCCTTGCAACGTCTTTAATGGTAAACCGGCATCCATGCGCTGTGCGCCTCAAACAGATCATCACACAGCGCCACAATATCGTCAATCGAAAGCTCGGAGGCGGTATGCGGGTCCAGCAGGGCCGCGCGGTACACATCCTCCTTTTTGAGGCTGCGCGCCGCCTCAAGGGTTAACAGCTGCACGTTGATGTTAGTCCGATTGAGCGCCGCGCATTGCTCCGGAAGGTCGCCAATCACGGTGGGGGATACCCCGCCCTGATCCACCAGGCAGGGGACTTCCACAACGGCGTTACGCGGCAAATTGGTTATCAGGCCCGCGTTGAGCACATTGCCGCCGATCTTGATGGGCCGGTTGGTTTCCATCGCTTCCATAATGTAGCTGGCATATTCCTTGGAGCGCGCGTGCGTCAGCTGGTGGTCGTGAACCAACTGTTCCTTCTGCTGGTTCCAGCGGTCAATCTGCTCTACGCACCAGCGCGGATATTCATCCAGCGGGATGCGAAAACGCTCAATCAGCTCCGGATATTTTGCTTTGATAAAGTACGGCATATATTCGCTGTTATGCTCGCTGGATTCGGTTACATAATAACCAAACCGCTTCATGATCTCATAGCGCACCTGATCGTTATGCGCATCGGTTCGCAAAGCCGCTCTGCGTTTGATTTCCGGGTACAGGTCCGTTCCGGCCCGGCTCACTTCCAAAAGCCAGGCCTGATGGTTGATCCCGGCAATTTTCCACTGCACTTGATCGTCATAGGGCATTTGCAGCCCTTCCAGCAGGGTGGAGCAGCACACCTGAACGCTGTGGCATAACCCGACCGTTCGGATGCGGGTCATCCTCAGCATCGCGCCTGTCAGGATTGCCATGGGGTTGGTATAATTCAGCAGCCACGCGTCCGGACAAACAGCCTCCATATCCCGCGCGATATCAAGCATGACGGGAATGGTGCGCAGCGCGCGAAAAATACCGCCGATACCCAGCGTATCGCCAATGGTTTGCCGTAAACCGTACTTTTTAGGAATTTCAAAATCTGCGATCGTGCACGGGTCATAACCGCCCACCTGAATTGCGTTCACCACATAGTTTGCGTTCGCAAGCGCAAGTTTGCGGTTTTCCACCCCAAGGTAACGTTCAATCCGGGCTTTGCCGCCGTGATTGCGGTTGATAGTTTCAAGCATCATCGCGCTTTCCGTAAGCCGATTGCCGTCGATATCGTACAGCGCGATTTTCGATTCCGCCAACGCGGGCGTTAGCATACAATCCCCCAGAACATTTTTCGCAAACACCGTTGAGCCTGCACCCAGAAATGTGATCTTTGCCATCAGACGACCTCCGGACTCAAACAATTTTGAAACAGATGTGCTATATTCGTAATCTTGCGTGCATCGCGCCGGTTTGAACGCGCGGAGCCAGCCATTGCGCCTCCCGCCGCCGTAGCCGGGGCGACGGGCCGCAGCGGTGCCGAAGCGTCTCACGCTTGCCGGGATGTAACAAAAACCCTCCGGCCTTGCGGACGGAGGGTTGCTTGGTGCTTCGAATTAGTAGCGCGGGTTCTGCTTGGCGTAGCAATCGCGGCAGTAAACGGGGCGATCACCGCGGGGCTGGAAGGGAACCTGCGTGGTAGCGCCGCAACCGTCGCAAATCACTTCGTACATTTGACGGTTGCCGCTGTTGCTGCGACCGCCCTGAGCGCCGCCGTTACGACGGGCCGCGCGGCAGGAAGCGCAACGGGTGGGTTCGTTGGTGAAGCCCTTTTCCGCGAAGAATTGCTGCTCAGAAGCGGAGAAGGTGAATTCGGCGCCGCAATCGCGGCAGGTGAGAGTTTTGTCTGTGTACATATGGTATGTACCTCCTTTTTTATTGTTTCCAGTCGTTGAGGACTCTTGTGGTGGCAAATGGTTCACTGGACAGTTACTCGACAAACTGGAACCAAGAGGCACGTTTGAGCAACGATTTGGGCAACTCCGACAGTATAGCATGTTTTTTGCGTTTTGTGTAGATTTTCCGCAAAATATTTTTGGAAAATACAGAAATACTTCTGTTGGCCGCACCGAGGATGGAGCGACGCGCGCCGCCCAAATCGGCGATCCATGACAGCCCAATTCGTTACCGTGCCCCATTAACGGCGGAATATTAAAATCGGACGCGTTTGCCTGCGTTCATTCCATACGGATTTTCAATCGGGAAGGGAATTGAAACCAACGCCGCGAATGGTATAATATCCACTTGGATAAGGTGCGTATTGACGCGGGAAACCATCAAAAATCAATTCTCTGAAATCGAATCATGGCTTACATCCTGTTTCGCATCGGAGAGTTCCACTAACTTTCGTTGGCTCCAACCGCCGGGTCCAGTCTGTTTTGATGGGCCACAAATTGTTTCCGAATTGAGAGGCTTTACGATGTACCAGAGAGCAGGAACATACCGGTGGCTGTTTCTTTTCACTGTGCCCATTGTGATGTATTGGGTAGCGATTGTTGCGCGCAGCAATTTCTACGCAAATATAATCTCGCCGGTAAATGCCTTGCTGGCCGCCGCCATCTTGTGGTTTGTTTATCAAAAAAGCCGTCAAAGCGGCAGTCAGAAAACTATTTTCTTATTCGATTCGCTTGCGTGTTTATCCTGGGGTATCGCGGATATCGGCTGGGCAATTATGGATCTTTATCACCTTGACGCCGAAAACAGCACGGTATTGTGGGTGCTTTACGCCATACCCAACTTGTTGCTTGAGGTGGGCATCCTTACGGTCATTATCAAGAACCTGAACCGGTGGAGCATAGCGCAGATGGTCGTGGACAGCCTCTCCATTTTACTGGTCAGCGGCATAACGCTATGGATCATCTATTTTGAAAATGATCTGAGTGTTCTGTTCCGGTTTCTTGGCCTGGATTTTACCAGCCTGGCTTCTGTGCTGCTGGATTTTCTCATCGGGCTGTGCATTTTGCAATGGTTGGTGTCCATCCGTAAGGGAAATCTTTCGCCGTACCTGCAGTTTGTCACCATCGGCACGTGCCTGTATGTGTTAATCGATATGGCGTACTATTATTTAACCCTGCACGACGCTTATATGCCAAACGGAATGATCGACTTTCTATACGCGATGTCGTTTTTCCTGATGGCGATTGGCGCGGCGATTTACTGTCGGGATATGGAAGTGGAAGAAAAAGAATCGGCTGTTACCAATATTGGCATGCACCAGCGTTGGGTGATCCTGTGCGTGATTGCGGCAGCCGTAGTGGCGCTCCAAGCCTTTGGAATGGTAGCGGTAGAGATTACGCTTTTGGAGATTTTCGCGTTTACGGTTGTGGTTTTGGAAAACTGGTCCATGTCCAGGTATATTCAGTTATCGATTGAAAATGCAAGGCTGTATGAAAGAACGCGGTCCATGAATACCGTGCTGGAGGTTCGCGTTACCGAACAGAAGGAAATGCTGTACGCCATTACCAATCAGGATATGCTTACAGGTTTTTACAACCGTAATTATTTCATGAATATGCTGGAAAGCGAGCTTTCCTGTGAGAGCCGCCCGCAAACGGTTTGCCTGATGATCCTGGATATCGACCGGTTACGCGTTGTAAATGAAAACTTTGGCACCAATACGGGCGATTATGTGATTGTCGAGTTTGCCAAGCGTATCGCCGGGTGGAATATGCACAAGGCAATCATTGCGCGCATCAATGGCGACGAGTTCGGTATTTATATTACCGGTACCTATACCTACCAGCAGGTTTCAGAGTTTTGTCAGGAGTTGCTATCCAGAATGTGCTTGCCTGTCCGGCTGGCTGAAACACAGCTGGCTATTACGGCGAGCCTTGGCGCGGCGATCCTGACCGGCCGCCAGAACAGCGGGGACACCCTTTGGAACAACGCAAACATCGCCTTGGATCAGGCAAAGCTGCACGGTTACGGTAAATATCAGATTTTTGACCCCGCACAGCTCACCAATAAGCTGAGCACAAGCCGGATTGAAATGATGCTCAAGCTCAGCGACATCGAAAAAGATTTTGAACTGTACTATCAGCCGCAGTTTGCGTTGCCAAGCCAGAAACTGGTAGGCGCGGAGGCGCTGCTGCGCTGGAAAAACCCGCAGGGCGGCTATGTTTCAACCGCCACATTCATCCCCATCGCGGAGGTGATCGGTTTTATCCACCCGATGGGCAAGTGGGTGCTCCGTGCGGCCATGCTGCAGGCAAAACAGTGGAACCAGAAACAGAAACGCGGGGTGAAGGTAGCGATTAACATTTCGCCGGTGCAGTTGAAGGAAAACGATCTTGTGGATTACATCCGGCAGCAGATGGCGGCCCTGCAGGTGGAGCCCGACTGGTTGGATATGGAGATTACGGAAAGCGCAATGCTTGAAAAAGATGAGCATACCCAAACAGTGCTAAGCCAAATCCGCAACCTTGGGCTTACGCTGTCCGTTGACGATTTTGGCTCCGGTCACGCATCCTTCGGCTACTTGAGCGATTCCCTGTTTCACAAGGTAAAAATTGATAAAACGCTGATCGACCAAACCAAGGACATGAACGTGATTGGCACCAATGTGGTGAAAACGATTATCGACATGGCCAAACAGCTGGGTGTTCAGACCATCGCGGAGGGTGTGGAAACCCGGGAACAGTTAAGTGTGCTTACGTTTTTAGGCTGCGATCAGGTGCAGGGCTTTTTATTGGGCAGGCCGGTACAGGCTGCGGAGTTTGAACAGATTTTTCTTCCGACGTCCGCACGCACGCGGTGAGACGTCGCGCGGGCAGCAACGCGACCGAAAAACGGGACGGAGGACAGCCAAAATTTTTAAGACGATCTTGACATCCGCGCCATTCTATATTATGATACCAACGCTTCCAGCTGCACACACAGCTTGAACTTACTGACCCGCTTCCCGCCCGGGAAGTCAAAGGCCTTACGGACAGCCGGGTCAACTGCCGAGTGCGGGCAACGCCGCACGTTTGATTGCGCGAAAGCGCAAATTTTATGAGTTGGCTGCTTCATAGCCAGTTGGTTACTTCATAACCAAGTGTACTTGGGTACACACTTGTAAAACGGTCAAAAAGAGTAGTAAAAGTAAGTTCTTACTGTATAGACTCTGGAATGGGCGAACGCGCGAAACCAACGATCGACAGGAATCCTCAGCGGATTGCTGCCTGTAACGCGTCGTCGAAAACAAGCCGAATTGCAGGATGTGCCACGGTACAAAGTGGCGCATCTTTTTTGTTGCGGAGGGAAATCCATGGAACAGAAGTTGAAACTGTACGGGTTTAACAACCTCACCAAATCCCTGAGCTTTAATATTTATGACATTTGCTATGCCAAAACCGCGCGGGAACAGCGGGATTATATTCAGTACATCAACGAGCAGTACAACTCCGAACGCCTGACCGCGATTCTCCAAAAACTGACGGAGATGATCGGCGCGGTGGTGCTGAACATCTCCCGGCAGGATTATGAGCCGCAGGGCGCGAGCGTGACGTTCCTGATTGCCGAGGAGGATATGGCTCAGCGCCGCGTAGGGGAAACCGTGGTGGGGCACTTGGACAAAAGCCATGTGACCGTGCACACCTATCCCGAATACCATCCTGAAACCTCGCTGGCCACCTTCCGTGTGGATATCGACGTATCCACCTGCGGTGAAATCACGCCTCTTTCCACATTGGATTTTCTTTTGGGCAGCTTTGATTCCGATATTATCACCATGGATTACCGCGTGCGGGGCTTCACCCGCGATGTGAGCGGTAAAAAGCTCTTTATGGATCACACCATTACCTCCATACAGGATTACATCGACAGACGCACGCTGGAAAAATACGACGCCATCGACGTGAACGTATATCAATCCAACATTTTCCACACCAAGATGCTCATTAAGGACATTGTGCTGCAAAATTATCTGTTCAACGCGGACGTGTATGAAATTACTCCGCAAATCCGCCTGAACATCACCAACGCGCTTCGCCGGGAAATGATCGAGATTTTTAGCGGCGTGAACATTTATTAGGAGGGATCGGGATGGACCAGACAGGCGCGCCGCTATACGCGGCGCTGGAGGCCGTGCGGGATGCCCGGATTGTGCCTTTTGATGTGCCGGGCCATAAGCGCGGCCGGGGCAACAAGGCGCTGACGGAGTTTCTGGGCGAGCGATGCCTGAGCGTGGATGTCAATTCCATGAAGCCGCTGGATAACCTTTGCCATCCCGTAAGCGTTATCAAGGAGGCTGAAGCGCTCGCCGCGGACGCTTTCGGGGCGACGAACGCGTTTTTCATGGTGGGGGGCACCACGTCCGCCGTGCAGGCAATGATGCTTTCCACCCTGAAAAGCGGCGACAAGGTGATTTTGCCCCGCAACGTGCACCAAAGCGTGATTAACTCGCTGGTTCTGTGCGGCGCGATTCCCGTTTATGTGAACCCGCAAACCCACGGGGAGTTGGGCATTGCGCTGGGCATGTCGGCCGGGGATGTTCAGGCTGCCATTGCGGCCAACGCCGACGCGAAGGCGATTCTCGTGAACAACCCCACGTATTACGGCATCTGTTCCCCGCTGAAACAGATTACCGAAATGGCCCATCAAAACGGAATGCGCGTATTGGTGGATGAGGCGCACGGCACACACTTTTATTTCGGCAGAAAAATGCCGATTTCCGCTATGGCGGCGGGGGCGGATATGGCGGCGGTCAGCCTGCACAAATCCGGCGGCTCGCTTACGCAAAGCTCCATCCTGCTGTGCGGGCCGAATATCAACGCGCACTATGTGCGGCAGGTGATTAACCTGACGCAAACCACCAGCGGTTCCTACCTGCTGCTGTCCAGCCTGGATATCTCCCGGCGCAATCTGGCCCTGAACGGGGTGGAACTGTTTGACAAGGTTCGGCGCTTCGCCCAATACGCCCGGGAAGAAATCAACGACATCGGCGATTATTACGCTTTCTCGCGGGAGCTGATCAACGGCGACAGCGTATTTGATTTTGACGAAACCAAGCTTTCCGTGAACACCTTAAACCTGGGGCTGGCCGGTATTGAAGTGTACGATATCCTGAGGGATAAGTACGATATTCAGGTAGAGTTTGGCGATTTGGGCAACATCCTTGCCTATGTGTCCGTCGGGGATAAAAACAAGAACATCGAACGGCTCATCAGCGCGATGTGCGATATTCGCAGGCTTTACAAAGGCAAACGCGCCAACCTGATGGAAAGCGAATACATTAGCCCGGCGGTCGCCATGTCCCCTCAAACGGCGTTTTATGCCAAAAAGCGCAGCGTTCCGCTTGCGGAGAGCGTCGGCGGCGTATGCGCGGAATTTGTGATGAGCTATCCGCCGGGAATCCCCATCCTTGCGCCCGGCGAAATCGTGACCCGGCAACTGGTGGAATATATCCAGTACGCCAAGGCAAAGGGCTGCGTGCTAACGGGGCCGGAAAGCATGGACGTCAGCCATCTGAATATATTGGAGGAGGCGAACCGCGTTGGATGATCTTTGGTACAGCGAATATCATTCGCCAAACGTTCGTTTTTCCATCCGTGTAACCCAACAGCTGCACCATGAGCACAGCGATTACCAAACCGTCAGCGTGTACGATTCGCCGGAGTTTGGGCGGTTTCTGACGCTGGACGGCGTTCTGATGCTTACGGAGCGGGATGAGTTTATCTACCACGAAATGATCGTTCACGTGCCCATGGCGGTAAATCCGGACATTCGGGACGTGCTGGTCATCGGCGCGGGGGATGGCGGCGTTGCGCGGGAGTTGGGCAAATATCCGGGCATCCGGCACATCGACATTGCGGAAATCGACCGGCGGGTTACGGAGGTTTGCCGGGAATATCTGCCGCAAACCGCCTGCGGGTTTGACGACCCCCGCGTGGAACTGCACATTGAGGACGGCTTGAAATATGTGCGCCATACGCGCAAAACCTATGATCTGATTATTGTGGATTCCACCGATCCGTCGGGGCCGGGCGAGGTGCTTTTTACAAGGGAGTTTTACGGCAGCTGCTTTGGCGCGCTTAACGATCGGGGCATCCTGATTAACCAGCATGAAAGCCCGTTTTACGCGACCGATGCGCAGGCGATGCAAAGCGCTCACAAACGCATCCTGAGCGTGTTTCCCGTAAGCCGCGTGTATCAGGCGCACATCCCCACCTACCCCTCCGGTCACTGGCTGTTCGGGTTTTCGTCCAAGGGGCTGACGCCGCTTGGGGATATGGACCCTTTAGCTTGGAACCGGCTTGGGATTCAAACGCGCTATTACAACACTAACCTGCACTGCGGTGCGTTTTACCTGCCAAACTATGTGGAGGAGCTGTTAAAACGGGATGAATAAGAATATCCAAACCTTTATCGGCTGTGATGCGGAATACGACGAAGCGGATATCGTGCTGCACGGCGTGCCTTTCGACGGCACCACGTCCTTTCGGCCCGGCACGCGCTTTGGCCCTCAGGCTATGCGGAGCGAATCGTTCGGGATTGAAACCTTTTCGCCCTATTGCGAGCACGACCTCACGGAACTGAGCGTTTTTGATGCGGGCGATCTGGAACTGCCCTTCGGCGCGCCCGCGAAAATGCTCTCGCTGGTTAACGAACGCACCGCCGCGTTCCTCAAGGACGGCAAAGCCCCGCTGATGTTGGGCGGGGAACACCTGATTACGCTGGGCGCGGTTCAGGCGATGGTGCAAAAATACCCGGACCTGCACGTGCTGCATTTGGATGCGCACGCGGACCTGCGGGACGATTACCTGGGCGAAACCCTCTCCCACGCGTGCGTGCTTCGCCGCGTTTGGGAACTGGTCGGGGACGGTCGCATCCACCAGTTCGGCATCCGAAGCGGAACCCGCGAGGAATTTGACTTTGCGGCGCAGCACACGCAAATGCGACGTTTCAACCTGAGCGGTTGGGAGGATACCCTGCGCGCGCTAAATGGCCGGCCGGTGTACCTGACGCTCGATTTAGATGTGCTGGATCCATCCGGTTTTTGCGGAACAGGAACGCCGGAGGCGGGCGGCATCAGCTTTCAGGCTTTGCTGGACGCTGTGCTTACCATCGGGCAAACCAACCTCGTGGGGTGCGATATCGTCGAATTGTCGCCTCACTATGACCCAAGCGGCGCATCTACCGCCGCCGCGTGCAAAATAACCCGGGAAATTCTGCTGCAAATGAAAGGGGCTTAAATCCTATGGGAAAGTGTTTAATCATCGGGTGCGGCGGCGTAGCGAGCGTCGCCATCCATAAATGCTGCCAGAACAGCGACGTTTTCAGCGAAATCATGATTGCCAGCCGCACGGTGAGCAAATGCGACGCGCTGAAAGAAAAACTGTCCGGCGGCAAAACCGTCATCCACACGGCGCAGGTGAATGCCGACCATGTGGAGGAATTGGTTGCCCTGATCCGTAACTTTCAGCCGGATGTGGTGCTCAACCTCGCGCTGCCTTATCAGGATTTGAACATCATGGAAGCCTGCCTTGCCACCAAAACTAATTATGTGGATACCGCCAACTACGAGCCGCCCGAAACCGCGAAGTTTGAATACAGCTGGCAGTGGGCCTACCGGGAACGTTTCCGCGAAGCGGGCATCTGCGCGTTGCTGGGCAGCGGGTTTGACCCGGGCGTAACCGGCGTTTTCGCCGCATACGCGCAAAAGCATCAGTTTGATGAAATTACGCAGCTGGACATTCTGGATGCGAACGGCGGCGACCATGGGTATCCTTTTGCGACAAACTTCAACCCGGAAATCAACATCCGGGAAGTGACCGCCAAAGGGAGCTATTGGGAAAACGGTCGGTGGGTAGAAACGGAGCCAATGGCGATCAAACGCGAATATGACTTTGCGCAGATTGGCCGCAAGGACATGTACCTGCTGCACCATGAGGAACTGGAAAGCCTGGGGAAAAACCTCAAGGGCATTCAGCGCATCCGCTTCTTTATGACCTTTGGGCAAAGCTACCTGACCCATCTGAAATGCCTGGAGGACGTGGGCATGACCTCCATTCAACCTATAGAATTTGAAGGCAAACAGATTGTTCCCCTGCAATTTCTGAAGGCGGTTCTGCCCGATCCCGCAAGCTTGGGGCCGCGCACCAAGGGCAAAACCAACATCGGCTGCATTTTTCAGGGCACCAAGGATGGCAAACCCAAAACCTATTACCTTTACAACGTTTGCGATCATCAGGCATGCTACCGCGAGGTGGGCAGTCAGGCGATCAGCTACACGACCGGCGTGCCCGCGATGATCGGCGCGATGCTGGTGATGACGGGCGTATGGAACCGTCCCGGCGTTTGGAATATGGAGGAGTTTGATCCAGACCCCTTTATGGAGGCGTTGAACCGCTGGGGTCTGCCTTGGGTGGAGGATTTCCATCCCGTGCTGGTGGATTGATGAACACGATTGTACCGGGCCTTCAAAAGCTGCCAACCCCCTGTTATGTGGTGGATGAAGCGCGGCTGACGCAGAATTTGCAAATTCTGAAAAGCGTTTCGGAACAGGCTGGCTGTAAGATTCTACTGGCGCAGAAGGCGTTTTCGATGTTCGCCGTTTATCCCCTGATTGGGCGTTATCTTGCGGGTACAACAGCCAGCGGCTTGTTTGAGGCCAAGCTTGGCAAGGAGGAAATGGGCGGCGAAACGCACATCTTTTCTCCAGCGTATCGGGAAAACGAAATGGACGAAATTCTCACCCTTTGCGATCACGTGGTTTTCAACTCGTTTGCCCAATGGGAACGCTACCGTGACCGCGCGCTTGGCGCGGGCAAAAGCTGCGGCATTCGCGTCAATCCGGAATGCTCCACACAGGGGCACGCGATCTACGATCCCTGCGCGCCCTTTTCGCGCCTTGGCGTAACTGAGGCAAACTTCCGGCCCGATTTGCTGGCCGGGATCGAGGGGTTGCACTTTCACACCCTCTGCGAGCAAAACAGCGATGCGCTGCTCCAAACGCTGGCTGCCGTGGAACAAAAATATGGCGCGTATTTACCCCGGCTGAAATGGGTCAACTTTGGCGGCGGGCATCATATCACCAAGCCGGGATACGATGTGCCTGCGCTGGTTTTGGCAATCCGCCGCTTTCGGGAGAGGTACGGCGTGCAGGTATATCTGGAGCCGGGCGAGGCGGTCGCGCTGGATGCGGGCTTTCTGGTGACCACCGTACTGGAAACCGTGCATAACGGCATGGATATCGCCATTGTGGACGCATCCGCCGCCTGCCACATGCCGGATGTGCTGGAAATGCCTTACCGTCCGCCGCTTAACGGCGCCGGTCTGCCGGGGGCGAAGCCCTACGACTTTCGGCTTGCAGGTCCCACTTGCCTTGCGGGGGATATCATCGGCGACTATTCGTTTGATACGCCGCTTTCGGTGGGCGACCGGCTGATTTTCGAGGATATGGCGATTTATTCGATGGTCAAAAACAACACTTTCAACGGCATGGCGCTACCGTCGATTTGCGTAAAGCATGACGACGGGTCTGTTGAAACCGTCCGCACCTTTGGATACCGGGATTTCAGGGAACGGCTTTCCTGACTGAGAATGTGGATACGGATTGGAAATCTTACGATGGTTCAAAAACAATCGGGTATATGCGTTGCAATGCCAGCGGCCAGCTCTCCAAACCCTGAGCGCCCCCTCGCGAGTGCAACCCCGCACACCCGCCTTGTCTGTGAACGAAAGATGGGTATAGGGCGTAAATAAACGGCGAAGGTTGAAAAATTTCCGCCGTATTTGCATTTTTATTTTATTTACATTCTTTTTAGAAAAACTTATAATGGATTTGAGTGAATCCTGACCGTACTTTTCGTTTTGCATACCGCGCAGAAAATGAATACGGAGCAAACCAGACTTGCAGATGGGTCCGCGCAGCCGCTGATCCCAACCCCCTGCAGCTTAACAGGAAATGGAGCGAAGGATGACGCACAGAGTCACATTGAAATCCTTGCAAATGAGCATCGGTAAAAGCAAAATGCTTTGCATTCATACGGTCAGCGTGCTGTTCATCGCGGTTTTATGCGTCGCGGGTGGGTTTTACCTTCACTTTGCATGGCAGCGCAACGTCCAGCATGAACGCGCGCAGGCGATGAGCCTTGCGAACAGCATCAGTGCGCTCATTCAGCCGGAATGGGTCGAAAGCCAGCTGAAAAGCCCGCAGGACACGGCGCAGGCAGCCTACCTGCAAATTAAGCATAGCCTGACCCAGTTGCTCGTCAACACCGCGCAGATTGAGCAAGCGTTTATGATCGGTCAGGTTGACGGTCAGCCGGTGTTTCTGGCGGATTCTTCTTCGGGTGCGGGGGCGCAAGCATCATCCCCGGGCACGCTGTACCCGCTGGAACAGGGGCAGATTCTCCAAACCCTCCAACAAAACAGGCCCATGATAACCGAACCGGTACAAAACCAATTTGGACGCTGGATTACCACGCTTACGCCTATTGTGCCTGAAAACGCAGCGCAACCGATCGCTGTGCTGGGCATCACTTATCCGGCGGCCCGGTGGACCGATTATTCGATTGCCGGCACGGAGATGGACTGGGTGATGGTCATCAGCCTGATTCTTTTATCGGGAGCGTTGCTCTTTAGCCTGCATGAGCATTTGCTCAATCAGGAACGAAGCCGCAGGGTTGCGATGGATGAAAACCTTTTCCACAGCGTGTTCGATCAGGCGCCCATCGGGATTTCCATCGGTGCGGACGAAAAAGTCACCTACGCTTCACCGGATGGGAAATATAACGTGAACCACATGTTCGAATCCATTCTGGGACGCAGCAAAGCGGAACTGGAATCCACCAACTGGCGTGACATTACGCACCCAGACGACCTGCAAAAGGATATGGATTATTTAACCCGCTATCAAAACAGGGAAATCGACACCTATACCATCGAAAAGCGCTATCTGCGCCCGGATGGCTCGTCCGTGTGGACGAATATGACCATCGGGCCTCTGAGCGGCACGCCGGCCGCCAATGCCATGCACCTGTGCATTTTGGAAGATATTACGGACCGGAAACGGATGGAGGAAGCGCTCAAGGAAAGCGAGCGCAGCAAGGCGGTATTGCTGTCGCACTTGCCCGGGCTTGCCTACCGTTGCCGCTATGACCGTAACTGGACTATGGCGTTCGTATCCGAAGGGTGCGAAATGCTGACCGGTTATCCTCCCGAAAGCCTGATTGACGATAAAGAAATCTCTTTTAACGACCTGATTGCGCCGGAGTATCACGAGCTGCTCTGGAACGAGTGGGGTAAGGTGATTGCGCAGCACAGGAATTTCCGCTACGAGTACGAGATTCTTACTAAAAACAGGGCCCGCAAGTGGGTGCTCGAAATTGGCCAGCCCATTTACAACGCAGACAGCACCGTGCAGGCGCTGGAAGGGATCAACATCGACATCTCCGAGCTGAAAATGCGGGAAGCGCAGGTCGATTACCTGAACGAGCACGATTATCTGACAGGCCTTTACAACCGCAACCATCTTGAAAAGCAAAAAAAGCTGCTGGATGCCGCGGAGTACCGACCGTTGTCCGTGATGATTTGCGATATCAACGGCGTGCGGCTTGTGAACGACGCGTTCAGCCCCGCGGAAGGCGATCACCTGATTACGGACATCGCATCGCTGTTACAGAGCTTTTGCCGCAAAAATGATGTGCTCAGCCGAACGGGCGGGGATGAGTTTACGCTTTTGTTGCCCAATACCGATGAAAAAGAAACGGTTGAACGGGTGGAGCAGATGCAGCGCGCGGTGGACCGCTACAACCAAAGCGAACGCCCTAATCCCTATAAGGTCAACCTTTCTTTTGGCTTCCATACGGCCGAGGATACCCGGATTTCCATTGAGCAGGCAACCGTAAACGCGGAGGAGCATCTGAACCATCGCAAACTGCTCAACCAGAAAAGCTCCCATAACGCGATCCTTTCCTCCATTATGGCGACCCTTTATGCCAGGAGTCAGGAAACGGAGGAACACGGTAAACGCCTGACACGGTGGACGCGGATGATCGGGGAGAAAATGAAACTGGATCAAAAATCGCTGGATGATCTGATGCTTTTGTCCATGCTGCATGATATCGGGAAAATTGGCGTGGACGATCGGGTGCTCAACAAACCGGATCAGTTAACCCCGGACGAGTGGACGCTGATGAAAAGGCATTCGGAAATCGGGCACCGGATTGTGCTGGCTACTCCGGAACTGGAACATATTGCCCAGTATATCCTCTGCCATCATGAACGGTGGGACGGGGCCGGATACCCCTTTGGGTTAAAGGGCGAGGAAATCCCGCTGCCTTCCCGCATCCTGACCGTTGCCGACGCGTACGACGCGATGACGGAGAACCGCGTGTACCGGCGTGCCTTGCCGGACGCGGATGCTTTGGAGGAAATTGAACGGTGCTCCGGCAAACAGTTTGACCCTCAAATCGCCGGGATTTTTGTGCGGCTGATGCGGGCGCGCGAAGGTTAGCGCGCCTGTCATCCTTGGTTCCGCTGCCGCGGTTTCGACTTTTGCCGGACCCGGCGTAAAAAACAGAACAGGGCGGACATGTTGCGCCGCACCCCAAACGGGGATTGCGTACGCAGCGTTGCGGCGGTTGGCGCTGTCGGGGCTTAGCAACCGGCGACAACAACCTTCCGCTATGCCTGCGCTCACAAGGGGAAGGGTTATGTTGGATTGGGTTTTGGTAGGTTTGGGCGGTTTTATTGGCAGCGTATGCCGCTATTTTTTATCTCTGTTGCCCTATTCGGAGAAAACCGGGTTTCCGGTAATCACGCTGGCTATCAATGTGCTAGGCGCGTTGCTGATCGGCATACTGGCCGGCCTTTCCATGCGCGTGCAGGGCATCGACCCGCGACTGCTAACCTTTTTGCGGGTTGGCTTCTGCGGTGGTTTTACAACGTTTTCCACTTTTGCGCTGGAGATTTCCGGCCTGATGGATGCGGGGCGCGGATGGGCGGGCGCGGGGTATGTGATCCTGAGCTTGGTTTTAGGCGTTGCGGCTGTGTTTGCGGGGAAGGCGCTGGCGTCCTGAGCGGCGAGGCTGTATGCGGTGGGGGAGAAACCTGCCGGTATACGCCGCGCCTTGCGGACGCTTGCTCGCCGGCGAACCTGTCGGCATCCTTTGCGAATTTTATCGGCTTGATTTCCGCAAGTTGAGTTTAGTTTCGTGACGGTAGAAAAAGTACTTGCCAATTTCAATCGCCAGCACATACATCACAGCGATGCCCAGCAACGCAAGCATCAGCGGCAGCGGAATCGGCGTAATGTTCAGCAACGCCTGCACCGGAAGGAAGGGAAGCAGCAGCGTGAACGCGCCGACCCCAAGGGTACTGTATAAAAGCAGCGGCGCCGGACGGCTTTTAAAGAACGGTTTTCGCGTACGCACAACCAGCAGGGTCAGCAATTCGGTCAGTACGGACAGCACAAACCACCCGCTTTGGAACAGCTCCTGCGTTGTGTGAAAACCGGACAACAGCACGGCAAAGGCGACATAGTCAAACAGGGAACTAATCAGCCCGAAGGTGAACATGAAGCGTTGGATCAGGCCGGTATCCCAGCGCCTTGGGTTTTGCAGCTGATCCGTATCCACAGCGTCGTTGGCGATGGTAATGGCCGGAAAATCCGTCAGGAAGTTAATCAGTAAGATCTGCTTGGGTAAAAGCGGCAGGAACTGCATAAACAGCGACGCGCCCGCCATGCTGAACATGTTGCCGAAATTGGCGCTGGTGGTAATCAGGATATACTTAATAGTGTTGGCAAAGGTGGTGCGGCCCAGTTCGATGCCCCGTTTCAGCACGGCCAGCCCGCTTTCCATCAGCACAAAATCCGCCGCGTCCTTCGCGACGTCTACGGCGGTGTTAACCGATATGCTGACATCCGCCGCATGCAGGGCCGGCGCGTCGTTAATACCGTCGCCCATATAGCCCACAACATGGTTTTTCTTTTTAAGCGCAAGGATGATGCGCTCTTTTTGGTTTGGGTCCACCTCAGCAAACAGGTTTGTGGTTTCAATCCGTTTCCAAAGCGCCTCGTCCGTCAGCTTGCCCAGTTGCGCTCCGGTCAGCACGCCGGTTACCGTAAGCCCGACCGATTCGGCTACGTGCTGGGCTACCAGCCGGTTATCGCCGGTGATGATCCTCAGATTGACCCCCAATTGGGCAAGCTCCGCAATGGTCTGGCGCACATCCTTCTTAGGCGGGTCAAAAAACAGCAGGAAACCCATGAACGTGAGGCCAACCTCGTCGGTTCGGACATAACCCGACCGTTCCGCGACCGTTTTGGCGGCAACGCCCAGCACGCGGATGCCCTGATCGCTCCATGCGGCAAACCGTTGCTGCACGGCGGCCAAATCGCTGTCGCTCAGCGGCTGTTCTACGCCGTTTACCCACATATGGTCACAGATTTCCAGCACGTTGTTCAGCGCGCCCTTGACAACCATCCGGCATTGATCCCCCTCCCGGACGATCACGCTCAGCCGTTTGCGGAAAAAATCATACGGAATTTCGCCCAGCTTTTGCACGCCGGCAATGTCCAGCGTCTGATGGCTGATAATCGCCGCGTCCAGAGCGTTTGGCAACCCGTTTTGCAGGCTCGCGTTCAGGTAGGCAAGTCGGAAAACCGATTCGGATTGCGCGCCTTGCGTGTCCACACAGCCGTCCAACTGGACCACGCCTTCGGTCAGGGTACCGGTTTTATCGGTGCATAGCACATCCATGCTTCCAAAATTCTCAATGGAGGTTAGCCTCCGCACAATTACGCCCTCCCGCGCCATTTGGCGCGAGCCTTTGGCCAACGTGATGCTGACAATAGCCGGCAGCAACTGCGGCGTAATCCCAACGGCCAGTGCGACGGAAAACAGTAGGGAATCAATGACCGGTTTATGGTACATGACGTTGATGGCAAACACCGCCAGCGTAAGCACCAGCATGAGTTGCGTAAGCAGGTAGCCAAAGCGGCGCACGCCTCGGTCAAATTCGGTTTCCGGCGGGCGAAGGGTGAGCTGCTTGGCGATTTTACCAAACTCGGTGCCGGAACCCGTGCGCGTGATCAGCACGGTGGCCGTGCCACTGCGCACGCTCGTGCCCATGTATACACAGTTAGTGCGATCGTCCAGCGCCGCGTCCTCCGCCGAGGGATCCGCCCGCTTCTCCACCGGGTAGGATTCACCGGTCAGGATGGACTGATTTACATAAAAATCATTGCAGCTCAATACTAACCCATCCGCTGGGATCAGGCTCCCCGCCGCGAGCATCACAATATCCCCGGGCACAACCGCGCTGGAAGGCTGTTCCGAAGGCGTGCCGTCGCGCAGCACGCTGGATTTGATCTGGATGCGGGAGCGCAGTTCTTCAATGGCGTTGCCGGCGCTGTACTCCTGAAAAAAGCTCAAAACGGCGCTGCCAAGGATGATCGCCAGGATAATCAGCGAATCATACAGGTCTCCGGTAACGGCGGAGATGCTGGTTGCGATAATCAGGATGATAATGATCGGATTTTTCAGCTGGTTAAGCAATAGCATCAGCGGGGCGGTTTTGTTTTGCGCCCGGATGGTGTTTTCGCCGAAGATTTTAAGCCTTGCGGCCGCTTCTGAGGCGGATAGTCCCTTTTCCGAGGTTTCCAAAGCACTGTAGGCTTCCTGCGCAGACAGGCTCCAAGCGTGTTCCAGTTCCGTTTTCTGCATCCGAATCGCCCCTCGTTCCATCCAGCGCCGCGTTCCTGCAGGCCACGCGTGCCCATCGGGCTTGCCGCCGATGGACTGGCCTTTCGCAGCCGATGCTGATCTGCCTGCATTGTACCACGTTCGCCTTTTTCGGAATAGGAAAACAATTGTTCCCCATGACTTTGACAATGCCGGTTTTTGTGGCCCGTGCTTGCGTTTGGCCCTGTTATGTACTAAAATGTTAGCAAACAACGGTTCTGAAACCCCGCGGATGATTTGCCGGAGGCATGGCTCGTTCGCGTTGCACCGTTTGAAGGGGAGGCTGTAACCATGCCCGCCAAAACGCGAACCGACCGCCTGAAAACCTTATTGTTCTGGCTGCTGACGGCTATTCTTCTGATCACGTCCGCCTACCTGCTTTTTGCCAGGCTGGGCGATGCGCTGATTGCGGATTACGATGAAGCTCGCCACGGCGTAAACGCGTACGAAATGATCCGCAATCAGGATTATATCGTGACCACCTATCAGGGACAGGCAGATTTTTGGAACCTCAAACCGCCGCTGAGCGCGTGGCTGATCGCCTTCAGCTACGGGCTGTTTGGGTATAACGCGTTCGCGCTGCGCTTCTTCAGCGCTCTTGCCACTTTTTTATGCGAAATTGCCGTAGCTTACTGGGCGGCGCGTCACATCAACCGGTGGGCGGTTCCGCTGTTGCTGTTGCTGTTTGTTTCCAACGCGCGGTTTTACGGGCTTCATTTTTCGCGCGCGGGGGATGCCGACGCGCAGTATCAGCTGTTTTTCACGCTGGCTATGCTTGGGATGCTCAACGCGGAGCATGATTTTCGCTGGTTTTACGCCAGCGCGCTTTTCTTTGGCCTCGCTTTTCTGGAAAAAGGATTGCACGCACTCAATATCCCTATCATTTGCCTGATCACGCTGATTGGCACGGGCCGCATCCGGCAACTGAACTGGAAGCGCGCGCTGGGGCTGCTCGCGTGCGGTTTGGGGTTGATTCTTCCGTGGGCTGTTGCGCGGTACAGCCGCGACGGAATGGCATTCTTTACGCACATGTTTTCAACGGATGTAGCCGGACGGATAGGCTCCACCGCCGATCCGCTGGACCCCAACCAGCCCGCCTTGCTCTACTACATAGACCAGACCTTCCGTTACCCGATGCTGTGCGCGTACCTCGCGCTTTGCGCGCTAAGCGCGGCTGTGCTGAAAATCACCGGCGCTAGGCTAACCCCGTGGGAGCGCAACACGGTGATCGGCTGCTCGGTTTGGACGGTGGTTCCTTTCGTGTTTTACACGCTGATGAACGTTAAATACAACTGGTATGTCTACTCCATACTGATGGCGTTGCCGCTCTTGACGGCCGTTCTGTTTTTTGCCATGCTTCGCGCGGCACCGGCCAACAAGGCGGTGTGGGGGATCGTCGGGGTTGGCTTTGTCATTTTTGTGCTGTTTACGGCGCAAAACGTTATTCATGTTTCGCAGGTGCGTTTCAATAATACCGTACAGGCATTTTTGCAACAGAATCTGGACCGTGACAGCGACAGCGGAAGGCATGCCTATATCCAGTATAACGAAAACGGACAGACTGCGTGGATGCAGGCAGATATGCTCACGGCCCTGTATTATGGCGATGTTACGTGCATGGATGGCGGTGTGGAAGCCTTTATGAACGATAAAGACAGCGCGGTTCTTTTTGTGGGCAAAGAGGATAACGCGGAGGCTATTGCCGCCTTACAGGAGCAGGAAATTGTACGCAATGAGGATTACTACCTGATCGCCTTTGACAATGAGTAAAGCCGACGGCTTGAAATTTGCCCGTTGGCGACGCGCCGGGGGAATAACAGCCCGCGAAAAGCAAACCGGCGCGCCGTGCGCATCAACATTAGCAACGGGCGAAGCGTAAGGCAGGAACTGCCAAACCCAAAGCAAACCCAAACTGAAAATGAAAAGGCTCGGAGTAAAAAGGACCGCAGGCCTGCGCGAAGCCATATTTTACGAAAATTTTCTGGTTGCGTGAAACCTTTCCGCGTTGGACTTTCACATGGCTATATGGTATAATTAACAAAAGGCGCGCACAGGTTGTCCACTGGGGCAGGGCCTCTGCGCACCAACAGAAGCAAACGACCAACTGATAAGTGTGAATAGACCGGGGCCCGGTATGGCGCAAAGCACCGCCTGTATACCCCCAAAGTCATAGCCAGCGTTGCCGTTTACGGGAACGCAGTATCCGTATTCCATGACCGCCTGCTGGCCGGGGGTACAGCTTTACGCCAAACCCCCATGATGCAAATATACCAACGAGAGCGGATGATATTATGCAGGCAGCCAAAACGCGCCGAAGGCAAGCCATCACGGTTTTCTGGATTGTCCTGATCCTCGAAGCCGCATACGGCATCTACCTCAGCTATGGGCAGGGCTTGCTTCTGGGTGACGCCGTAAGCAGAACGGCTAACGCCTTTTATGTGCTGAATGTAAAACCGTATCGGTACGCGTCTATGGGGTTGGTGTGGAATCCCTTGCCCAGCACCCTGCAGCTGCCCTTTATCGCGCTTGCCAAGCTGTGGCGGCCCATCGCTTCAGAAGGGATCGGCGCGGCCATTGTGACGGCGTTTTTCGCGGGCTGGAGCGCAAAAATTATCTATGAAACTTGTCTAGAATTTGAACTTTCCAAAAGCTTTACCGTCATCTACACGCTGCTGGTCGCTTTTCATCCCTACCTGTTTTTTTACGGCGCCAACGGCATGAGCGAGGCGATGTCCTTCAGCTTTACCATTCGCGTCATGGCCAGCCTGACGCTGTGGATTCATGACGGCTCCACCCGACATCTGGTGCGCGTGGCGCTAGGCAACGTGGGCCTGTTTTTTACCCGATATGAGTCGATACCGTTTGCCATCGCGGTTGCGCTGTGCATCAGCCTGTTCATCATGGTATCGCGCAGGGAGCAGCTGTTTTGCAATCAGGGCAAAGCCAGCGAGCGTTACTTTTACATTGAAGGCACGCTGATATTGGTTTTTACCCCCATGGCCTACGCCGTGCTCATGTGGATATTCTATAATTGGATTATCACAGGCAATCCGCTCTATTTCCTCAATTCCGGTTATTCCATGCTGGCATACAGCGCTTATTATTCCAGCCATGGCGGGCTTTTGGAGGTGCTGGCGTTTCTGATGGCGCGCACATGGCCGTTCCTGATCCCGGTTGGGGTGATACTGTTGCTCAGACTTTTCACCGGGCGGCTGTTCCGATGGGACACGCTGTACTTTCTGGCTTGCGCGCTGGTGTTGACGGCTTTCCAGTTTTACATGCTGTTGCAGGGAACCTCCGCCGGTTATGTGCGTTATATGTGCTATCCGCTGATTATCTGCGTTGCGTGGATCCCGTATGAAATTCGCGCTTCCGGCATCAGGCTGCGAAAGTTCATGCAGACCGCGCTTGCGCTTACGCTGCTTGTTTCCGGCGTGTGGTTTGGCTGGGCGCTTCAGCAGGATGAAATTTTCCGGGAAGATACGCTACTGATGCTCCCGGAAGGTTCTCAGCAGATGGCGGATTATATCAACAGCAACCTTTCGGACCGAACCATCCTGATGGACGCGTACCGGGCATATGATGTGTATTTGCATTTGGACGATGTGGATACCGTAAAAATCAGCAGCAGTCTTGATTTTTATCAAATCCTTGAGGACCCGGTTGTGAACGGAATCCAATACATACTGGTACCGGAATCCTCCAGTTATGGCGATATGGACGCGGTGAACATCGCCTACCCCAAGCTGTACAACGAGGGGGTCGCATGGGCGCAGGAGGTTGTGCACATTGGGGAGTTTAAGCTCTTCAAGGTACTGGGCGCCTGACAGGCTCAAACATCACGGGGGACGGTGAAAGCGCATGGAAACCCAAGGAAAGGGTATGATCGGGGAGCGGTTGCTGAACGCCGGGCTGATAACCCGTGAACAGCTCGACATGGCTTTGGACCATCAGCGTAAGCACGGCGGGCTTTTTGGGGATGTGCTGATCGATCTGAATATCATCAGCGCACAAGCCCTGTCCGATTTTGTGCTCAGCGACCGGTTTTCCCGCCTGGGCGAGGTGCTGATTGAAACAGGGCTGCTGACGCCGGATCAGCTGCGCGAGGTAACCTTGCAACAGCATTACGAGGGCGGCCGTCTGGGTGATATTTGCGTACGAAGCGGCTACTTTACACAGCTGCAGCTGGATCGGGCGATTCAGCTTTGGCATAAAAAACGCTTTCGCCTGGGGGATACGCTGCTGGCTAAGGGATATGTCACGCAGGCGCAATTGGACGAAGCCTTGGCCATGCAGGCGCGCAGCGGCGGTAAATTGGGCGAAACGCTTGTCTTTATGGGCATTTTGGATGAAAACACCCTTTACGATGTGCTGGCCTCCCAACTGGAATTGGGACGCACCGGGGTCGATTTTAACCTGACCAACGTCAATATGTTACCGCTTAGCGTGGCGCAACGGTATAACGCGGTTGTGTACGCCGAAACGGCGGATCACGTGCAGTTGGCTGTGCGCGACCGACTGAACGCGGACGCGGCAGCCGATATTCAGCGTTATTTGGATAAACCCATCGAGCAGGTGCTGGTGACCCTGCGGGAGAACGAAAAAATATGGGAATCCACCTACCGGGACGAGCAAAAACACATCAGCGTATTCGGGCTATTTGACGAACAGGCTGAAAACTCCGCGGTAACGCCGTTTACCAATATCCAGTTGATTGTGCTTTTGTGCATCGGGATGGTTTTAGCATGCGCGCTGGTGATCGACTGGAGCTTTACGTTGATCGCGCTCAACATTGTGGTGCAGATTATCTACTTTCTGATGACGGCGCTCAAATTTGGCATTGTGTTTCGCGGCCTTAACCACAACATTCAGTTGCAGTTTACGCCGGAGCAGATCGCCGCGATTGATGAACGGGACCTGCCGGTTTATACGGTGCTGGTGCCGGTGTTTCGGGAAAAAGAAGTGGTTCAAAAGCTGATGGAGAACATCAGCGTGCTGGATTATCCCCAAACCAAGCTGGATGTGCGTATCCTGCTGGAAGAAGAAGATACCGAAACGTTGGATGTGCTGGCGGGCATGAACCTGCCCCCAAACTTTACGCCGGTGATTGTGCCCAAGGCGAAGCCGCAAACCAAACCTAAGGCTTGCAACTACGGGCTTTTGCATGCGCGGGGCGATTATGTGGTGATTTATGACGCGGAGGATCGACCGGAAAAAGACCAGCTGAAAAAAGCGTACCTCGCGTTTCAGCAGTTGCCGGAGGAATATGTTTGCATTCAGGCTAAATTGAATTATTACAACAGCGGGCATAATTTTCTAACCCGGCTTTTTACCCAGGAGTACAGCATGTGGTTTGAGCTGCTGCTGGTGGGCATTATGCAAATGGAAGCGCCCATCCCGCTTGGCGGAACGTCCAACCATTTTAAAATGAGCTTTCTCAAGCGCGTGGGCGGCTGGGATCCATTCAATGTAACCGAGGACGCGGATTTAGGCGTGCGGCTTTATAAGTTTAATTACAAAACAGCCGTTTTGGATTCCCGCACCTGGGAAGAAGCCAACTCCAAGGTGAATAACTGGATCCGGCAGCGCTCGCGCTGGATTAAGGGGTACATGCTCACGTGGCTTGTGCATATGCGGCATCCGGTCACATTCTATAAAACCGTAGGTTTCAAGGGTTTTATCAATTTTCAGGCGATGATTTTGGGAACCCCGGTACTGCCGCTTATCAACCCGATCTTTTGGGCGCTGATGATCCTGTGGTATGCTACGCATGCCCACTGGATCGCGTCGCTGTTCCCGGGCGCGCTTTACTATATTGCCACCATTCAGTTTGTGTTTGGCAATTTTGCCTTCACTTATATGAACGTGATCGGCATGTACCATGTAACGCGGGAATGCTCGCAGCGGGGCAATCAGCCGTTTTCCTACGGCATTATCAAATATGCGCTGCTTACGCCCCTCTACTGGGTGCTGATGAGCTTTGCGGCCTATAAGGCGCTCGGGCAGCTGATTGTGAAACCTTCCTACTGGGAAAAGACCAATCACGGCCTTACGTCGAACGCAACGGAGACAAGCGCGAAAACCTCCGATACCTGAGCGAGAAAATTGGAGGGATATCAGAAATATGGGACATAGAAGGATTCTTAATCCAAAGATTCTCGCGCTGGCGCTAGGCTCACTGTTGACCGCATTTGCTTTGTGGGCATACGCGGAAGGAACCGTTGCCGCCGGCGATACGGCCAGCCTGACACAGCTGGCAAGCGTTACGGTTTCCAATGCGGCGGTTACGGCTACGCCCATGCCTGTTCCGGCGACCGCGACCGTTTATCCGGCGGCGATAGCTACCGGGGCCGTTTCGCCAGTCATGGCCACGGCCGAGCCTCTTGCAACCTCCTCGTCTATTCAGACTGCCGCGCCTGTCCAAATGGCAGTTACGGCATCGGCAGCGCCGGCATTGCGGGTAGCGCAACTGGCACTGTTTCAAGATACCCAATCGCTGACCAACCCGCGCAACACGGTGAACGTTTCATTTTTGCTGCTTAATAACACCGTGCTGGCGGGCGACGCTACGCTTTCGCTGCATTTGGAAGCATCCGATACGCTGATTGACGCGCGGTCTACCGTGACCATCGCCCTCAACGGCGAAAACATTGCGACCGGGCGCATTCTCGATGTGGTTCAAAACAGGGGAGGAATTTGGCAAACAACGGTGCCAAGCCGGTTGATCCGCACCGACGGAACCGGGAATGCGCTGACCGTGCTTACCATGCAGCGTTCGATCGAGGGGGAATGCGCGGATATCGACAACCCCTCCAACTGGGTGAAGCTTTTAGCGGATTCCACCCTAAAATTTCCCATTGCGCAGGAAGGCTCCTTTCAACTGGCAAACCTGTACGAAGCGCTGTTTGAACGTGTGGAAGCCGGCGATACGCTCACGACGGATTTAATATTGGACGATCCGGCCCGGATAGCGACGGTCGCTTCCATGCTTCGGTTTTGCAGCGCCGCAGGCGCGTATAAACCTCAAAAAGGCGCCCTTCGGCTGAGCGTGAAGCCGTTTGGCGGCGATATCGGCGATGCGAACAATCAGATCCGGTTTGGGCTGTTCGCGGTGCAGCGCAGCGCGGATGAACAATACCGGCAAATTGCCCCGCAAACCGGCTATCTGATGTTGGAGCAGAGCGAGGATCGGCTTGAAATGACGATTGGCGGCGCGGACGATACGGGCCTTCGGAAAGCGATAGATTTTGCGGTGCGCAAGGATTACCTCGCGGGGGCGGAAGGCACGGAAGTGACCGTGGAAACCGATCCCGGAGCGCCAACCGTGACCCTGCCGGACAGCCGAACAGGCATGTACTCCTTTGCGGATTTTGGCTATCCTACCACTATGCTGAAAGGCGCTTTTCATCAGCAGGCTGTGTTTTCCCTTTCTCAGCCAAACGGCATGAAGGGCGGCGCACGGTCCTACCTTCAGCTTCACTACCGGCACTCGCAAACGCTGATATCCGATCAATCCCTGATGACTGTTTATATAAACGGCGATCCGGTGGGCAGCGTGAAGCTTTCCGCATCCAACGCCAACGACGGAAGCTATAAAATTGCCTTGCCCGAGGATGCTTTGAATGCGCCGACGCTCACCCTGCGGGTGGAGGTTTATCACTATTTAGGCACGGTAGACTGCTCTAAGGATTATTCCGACACAGCCTGGACTTCCATTGAGGCGGACAGCGCGGTGTATCTGGAACCGAGCGATACCCTTGTGCGCCCGACGCTTGCCGGTTTTCCCAACATACCGGCGACGGACAGCGCAGCCGGGGCGTACATGGTCTTGCCCGACAACGCAAGCGAAGGCGCGCTGACCCTTGCCGCCGCGTTGGCGGTGCGCGCGGGCCAAAACAGCGGGTATCCCATCTGTTGGGAGGCGACGCGTGCCGATCTGCTTCCCAGCCAACCACAGGATCACTTGCTGTGGATTGGCCCCATGGGAGATGTGAGCCTGCCGGAGGCAATCCGCGACGTTTTGCCCATCGCGCCGGATGAAAACGGCGTGTGGACGGTATATGGCAATCTGCCCGTGACACCGGAAACGCTTCGGAACAAGATCATCTGCGAGGTTGCGCGTTCACCATGGAATCAGAACAAGCTCGTTACCGTGATGGTATATCCCGCTGAATGGGAGGAAACCACGCTTCGCCTGCTGGAAAGCAAGGATGGATTGCAGGCGATGGATGGCCATGTGTCGCTGATCGATGCGGACGGAACGGTGACCCCCTACGACGTACCCACGGATCAGGGTGCCGATGAGCAGATCCTGATTACGCCGGAACGCGTAATGTACCTGTGGGAAAGCAAAACCGGCACGCCTTTCTGGCTGCTGCCCGTTTTGCTTTGTGTGCTGGCGCTTGGCGCAATCCAAATTGTTCGGCTGGCGCGCAGAACCAACCGACTGAAAAACGCCGCCGATAACGCCGGCCTATCAGAACCGAAGGCAGGTCAACCGGCGCCGAAAAAACAAACGCCGCATGATTTGGATCAGTGAGCGGCGTAGCCATCGGGCGGTACGGGTTTGAACAGCGACTCCCTTAGTTTTTGATATTGCCAATGCCGCGTTTTGCCTGTAACAGCCGCCGGATACGCCTTACGCTGTAAACTCTTCGGAATCTGCAAGATCAAGCGATAAATACCATATGGAAAGCGCCGGAGAACATACCCCGTTCTCCGGCGCTCAGTTTATCGCAGTCATAACCGCATAAATGGCGGTTCCGCTTGCCTCACTGCTTTTTGGGCGGTTTTCTCGCTTTAGTTTATAGGCTTTGGCATCAACTTGGGGAGTTCTCCCAAACCCCGCCAAGGGATCAACTTTGGTATCTGTTCAGGGCTATCATTTCTGAATCGGTTTCACTGAGCAGTTTTCGCAGGGTTTTCATCATGACCCTCTTTTCGCTGCGACCAGTGTTTTACAAATAAAAACGCCGGAGAACGGTTTGCGTTCTCCGGCGTTTTGTGGAAATGGAATCAGGCTGCCGCGGGCGCGGGGGCGTTATGCTTCTTTTCCTTGCTCTTTTGCCACATCACCCAGAGGGGACCGGCCAGGCACAGGGTCGAGTAGCAACCGCTGATGGAACCGATGAGCATCGGCAGCGCAAAGCTGATGATGGAATCAAGGCTCGCACGCGCCGCGAAAACGTAGATCAGGCCCACGGCCAGCGTTACGGCAACGTTGGTGTTGACGGACCGCATCATGCTCTGGCGGATGGACAGATCGGCCACCACATCGATGGATTCCTTGGGCAGGCGGCGGTGATTTTCACGCACGCGGTCGAAGATAACAATGGTATCGTTGATGGAATAACCGATGATCGACAGGGCCACGGCTACGAAAGTGTCGCCGATGGGAATCCGCGCGATCACGCAGGTGAAGAATACCATCAGCAAATCGTGGAACAACGCGGCCAACGCGCATACGCCAGCCGAGAGGCCGCCGATTTTACGGAAGGTAATCCACTCGTACACCAGGATCAGCAACATTGCTAACACCACGGCGATGATGCCCTTGGTCAGGAACATCTTGCCGAAGAACGGCTCCACCAGCGAGGTTTCCACGGACGTGAGCTGATTGTCCGGGAAAGCTGTGGCCAGCGCGGTGTTCAGATCGGTCTGCTCAGTGGCGCTCATGCCGTATTCGCCGGAAAGTTCAAGCGCAACACGGGTTTCGCCAGTTGTCAGGTCTTTGGTTTCCTGCGCGCTTACCAGGCGGTTCAGCTTTTGGGAAACAAAATCAGCTACCGAGTCGGAATTCAGTTCGCCTACATAGCTGTACTTGAGGATGGCGCCGCCCTTGAATTGGATGTCCAGTTGAACGCCGTTGATCAGAAGCGCGATGATGCCCAACAGGATCAACCCGCCGGAGATCATGAAAAACAGGTTACGATGCTTGTAGAAGCTGAAAAATTTCATAGCACAATCCTCCTGGACAAGCTTTCGTATAGCGGTTCACGGGAAAGCTTCGGATATTTGCAGAGGGAGCGCATCATGAGGTGGGAGGCGGTTACGCCGGCCAGGAAGTTCAGGATAACGCCCGTCAGCAGCGAATAGGCAAAGGACAGCATGGAACCGGAGCCGAAGATCATCAGGATGATGGCGACGATCATAACGGTGATGTTGCCGTCAAACACAGAGGAGAAAGCATTTTTGAAGCCGATCAGGATGGCTTGCTGCGTGCTCTTGCCGCTCTTGATTTCTTCGGAAATGCGCTCCGAGATAATCACGTTGGCATCTACGCCCATACCGATGGAGAGGATAACGCCCGCGATGCCGGGCAGGGTCAGCGTGATCTGCGGGATGGACAGAGCCAACAGCTGGCCGGAAACCTGCAGCATTAGCGCGATGCAGGCGACAACGCCGGACAAACGGTAGTAGATCAGCAGCAGGATGCAGATGATGGCAAAGGCCCAGAAGCCGGCGGTTACCATCACGTTCAGCGCGCCGGAACCCAGCGAGGGGCTGATCGTAGAATAGTTGCGCGCTTCCAGCGAGAAGGGCAGAGCGCCAGCGGCGATCTTCTGCGCGAGGGAGTTCGCATCTTCGTAGGTGCCGATGTTGGAAATCGCGGCGCGGCCGCTGTAAATCGCGTCCTCCACAACAGGGGCCTTAATCAGCGTTTCATCCATGTAGATGCCGATTTTTTTGCCGATGTTGTTCTTGGTGGCTTCCGCGAACTTGGTGGTGCCTTCGTCGTTGAAGGTAAGGGACACTTCGTATTGGCTGGTCTGGGAGTTCTTCTCCACAACGCTCTTGGTCACATCTTTGCCATCGACAAGGATGTTGCCGCTTTCATCGCGGAAGGTCAGCTTTGCGGTTTCACCCAACTCCGCGATGGCCTTTTGCGGGTTGAAATCCGTTTCGTCGGATTTCCACGGGAAGCGCACGATCACGTCGCCGTTGGTAGCGTCGATCGTCACCTCGCGGTCGAGAATATTTTTTTGGTCCAGACGGGTTTCGATGATGGAACGGGCGGATTCCAGCTCCTCAATCGTGGGCAGACGGTTCAGATCGACCGGCTGGAACACGGCGTCTACGCCGCCGCGGATGTCGATGCCGAAGCGCATTTGATTGGCGCCCGGGATGCCAAGCAAACCGAAGAATGCTGTCCAGGTAATCAACAAAACTGCCCCGAGCACCAACCAGAACGTAACCTTGTTAACTCGCATGGGTTTTTCCTCTCTTCATTGAAATCTATGCGTCCCTGGTGGACCTTCCTGTCAGGAGGGCAACACCGCTTCCACAACCATTGAATATCGGCACGGGCTTTCGGCGGGGAGGGCGCGCGGTTTATATCCGCCGCTCTGCATGGGCGTTTCCCTCTCTCAGCCGGCTCGCGCGGCAGGTATCCTTGAACATCATTTTATATAAACTCGCATGCGCTTGCAAATAATTCCCATCAAGCGATCGATCAGCCGCGCCCAGGGTTCGCGCGTACGCGCGCAACGCTTCGGAATCCGCAAATGGCAATCAGCGGAAAGCCAGCCATCGGAATCATCGGCAATCAGTTTAGCGATTGAGAATATGACCCTGCGCGCTGCGTTAGAAAAACAAAACGCGATTGCGTATCCGCGGGCTATGCAGAGCTGTCGCTCATATGCTTTAACCCGTAGCGGTGTCGGCATTCAAAAACACGGCAGACGCGCCTGCCCCCTCAGACAGGTAAAGCAGGACACGCACACAAAAAGCAAACGAAACCAGCGTTTTGCGGGCATGGAAACCTCAGGATACCTTTCGCGTACGCCCTAAAAACGTTTCATTCGCCGCAGATGGAATCAACCTATGCAATTGTGGGAGGCGCGCGCAGAATATGGCACAACGCCATCAACAAACCGGCGGATCTTTGGTTATGGATGCAATTTGAAACTCGCCGCCTTACTTTCAGACAGACAAGAATAGATATACTGATGGGTAACAATTCAAACAATCGGTAAAGCGGAAGGTTCCGCTGCTGCGGCCAAAGCGACGCCGCGCGAAGAATATAGTCTCCGGGCGGTTCCTGCATTGCCATCGGGTCCGCGAAACGGAACGGCGCGCCGGTAGCGTGCTGATCCGCAACCGTATCGGTAGCGCTTGCAAAACAGAGCATCGCAAAGCTGATGATGACCATTGCGATCACCAGCAGCAAAGCCATAAGCCGTGTTAAGCCGCGCATCCTGTCAGCCCCTCATTCGTTTTTTACCAAGCCATACCATATTATACCGGGTTTTGCAGGCGCGTCAAGAGCGGATTAGGGAAAGAATGCAGAAATGAGCCCTGCGCGTTGACAAAACATAACCGGCGCGTTTACGGCGGCGGGATGCAAACGGCTTGCAAACCTTTGTGATGATTGTTATGATTCGAAAATCAGTTAGGGTAGTTGAGTCGATATTTATTATATAAAGAAGCAAAATATTGCGGAAAATTGCGCCGTCAATCGGTAAGTTGTAAAATGAATTGCCGCCCCCCCGGGAAAAAAAGAGACCCAAACCCGTCACATCAGGTACAATGAGGTTGCAAAGACAACAAAGCAACCGAGGTGACAGGAATGAGTCAAGAACAGAATAGCACAAAGCGGCGGAAATGGAAA
>Ga0209098_1000042_pt1 | contig 126012 bp, 105 predicted proteins | sample AD_JPNHW1_MetaG_FD_184429 | JGI IMG/M metagenome (GOLD analysis project Ga0209098, IMG submission 184429) | Active sludge microbial communities of municipal wastewater-treating anaerobic digesters from Japan - AD_JPNHW1_MetaG (SPAdes) (version 2) | ecosystem: Engineered > Bioreactor >... | reverse complement strand
ATCAGCGGCTATCCGAACCCGTTCCAGGGCGAGGCCACCATCACATACAGCCTTCCTGAAAACGGCATGGTAACACTGAACGTATATAATGCCATCGGCGAACTGGTAAGCAAACTGGTGAATGAAAATCAGGAAAGCGGGAAGCATGCTGTGGTTTTCTCACAAAGGGATCTGCCCGCAGGATTGTATACGTTCCGGCTTGATTTTGGGGGTGAGCAGTTTTCAAAATGCTCGGTGATTAAGATGGTACATTAAGGATTTCAAACTGTTTATATTATAAACTCAAAAAAAGGAAAGATTAAAGTCTTTCCTTTTTTATTTGCAACCGAATTTTTTAAATTTAAATGAAAACAAAATTAATTATATTTGTTGGTATAAATTTATAAATCGATAAACCACACAATTTTCAATTATATGAAGGATTTAAAATCGTTTAAAAACGTATTATTTACAGCTTTACTTGGCGCTTTTATTTTGGTAAATTGCCAATCAAAAGTATATGCTTATGGCATTACCAGCATTGGCGGCTCCGGATGGTCGGGAACTCTGAATTATTCTGCTAATTCAACGATTTATGTTTGTTATAGCTCTAGTGTTACTCTTTATTCTGATGTTACGGATCAGGAAACTGTTGGTAGTGTTACATATTATAAAAAATGGCAGTATTCTAGCGATGGCGTTAGTTGGGTTACTACATCTTCCGGGGGTGGATATTCTACAAGTTCAACAATATCCCGATATTACAGATGTGTTCAGCGAAGCACTGGCGGAGTAGTGCTAGCCGGAAGCGAAACTCCCTGGGTGAGGATAATGTTTGGCCCCAGCTTTGTTCAAATGCCTTCTGCCGTTTCTACCACCGATGTTTCCGGCACTAGTTTTACCGCTCATTGGACAACTTCCAGCACAGCGCACGGACCGGGAAATCTGGCAATCCGCCATTGGATGTTTTGTTCCACCACTTCAGATTTTCAATCTGGGACACAAGCCCCCGGGTTTAATACATCCTGCGCGAAACTGATCACAGCCTGCAGTGAAGCTACGTCTGCCATTGCGGGCTGCACCAGCCCATCCACACCGGTTTCTTATACGGTTACCGGGCTTACACCCGGGGTAACTTATTACTGGAAGGTTATTGCACAATCCTATCATGAAGAGAGCAGCAACGGGGATTTGTATTGTGGTGTCCAAAGCAGTTATACAGGAACCCAGACAGTAAATAGTTGTCCGCCTCCGGTTATTACGGCTCAACCCTTGGCGCAAACGGTATGCGAAGGGCAAAGCGTGTCTTTTTCGGTTACAGCTACCGGCGCCACCAGCTATCAATGGCAGCTAACCGGATCTGATATTTCAGGTGCCACCAATAGTTCTTATAATATTCCTTCGGTTTCTTCCGGTAATGCCGGAAATTACCAGTGTATTGTTACGAATGCCTGCGGAAGTGTTACCTCCAACTCGGTAACATTAACCATAGGAACGGAAGTGACACCTGCCTTTTCTGCCATAGGGCCGTATTGTGTCGGCGCCACTCCGGGAACATTGCCTGCGACTTCAACGAATGGTATCTCGGGAACATGGGCTCCCGCCACCATTACTACTGCAACCTCAGGAACCACTACGTATACCTTTACTCCAACTGCCGGCCAGTGTGCTACAACCGCTTCGGTACAGGTGACGGTGTCTGACCCGGTAACACCGGTCATTACGGGAACTACTTCGTTGTGTACGGGTTCTAACGCTACATGGACAGGATCAATTCCGGGAGGTACCTGGGCCAGTGAAACTCCAGGCGCTGCCACAGCCGGATCCACAACAGGCCTGATCACCGGCGTGGCTGCAGGTACTTCGGTGATCACGTATTCAGTAAGTTCCGGCGGATGCGTCAATACAGCAACCCAAACGGTTACCGTTTCGGTTTCCACACCACAAACCATCACCGGGACAAACCCCGTCTGCCTCGGTTCTTCGGCGACCTGGACAGGTACATCACCGGGAGGCACATGGACCAGTGACGCCCAGATCATTGCAACCATTGACCCGGTTACAGGGCTGGTGAGCGGCATAAACACAGGAACATCATTAATAACTTATGCGGTAAACGTGGGCGGCTGCGTCAATACTGCAACAGAAACCGTTCTTGTCAGCGCTGTTTTACCTACAGACGTTACCGTGGCGGCAAATCCAGCCGGCCCGGTGTGTTCCGGCACCGTTGTACAGTTTACAGCAACACCACTAAATGGCGGTGTTGCACCAACGTATGAATGGTATAAATTCGGCACTCATGTCGGAAGCAACAGTCCTGTTTATGTTGATTCAACCTTAGTGATCGGCGATAAGATTTCCTGCCGGATGACCTCAGGCCAGTCTTGCGTATCAGGCAACCCGGGGCTTTCGGATACGATTTTTATGATCGTAAAACCCAGCTTAATCGCGTCGATCGGCATTGAAGGATCGGCCGGCGCTCCCTGCGAGTCGTTGCCCGCTGATTTCACAGCCACACCTGTGAATGGCGGTACATCTCCAGCCTACCAGTGGTATCTGAACACCACGGCTGTAAGCACAACAAGCGTTTATTCAAACAGTTCGCTGGTAACGGGTGATTCCATACGGTGCAGGCTCACTTCAAATGAAGCCTGTGTGGTAAATAATCCTACCTGGTCCAATACAATTCATATTTCTGTCAGCCCGGTCCCAACCGCCGAAGCAGGGGCAAATGCTTCCTATACGGGCACCCCGGTAGTTCTCGGTGATCCGTCAAACGGGCCCGGCACCTTCAGCTGGTCGCCCGCCACAGGATTAAGTGATCCGTTGATTGCCCAGCCATCGGCAACACCGGCAGTTACCACCACCTACACCTTATCCGTGAACAACAACGGATGTATCAGCACCGATGAAGTTACCATCACCGTAGGAGGCAGCGGGCATACCATCAGCGGCAAAACCGTGTATGCAGGCAAAGCCAATGCAGGTAACCCGGTTCCTAACAACCCTACTTATAATCCCGTCATTTACGCGATCAATCAGGTAATTGTGATTCTGAAGAGTTCCCCGGCAAATGATGAAGTAGCAAGGGATACCAGTGACGCCTCCGGCATTTATCAATTTACCAATATTGCGGATGGAAACTATATCCTGGCTTATGATAAATATACGGCAGACACCATGCTGTGGGGAAACGATGTAACGGCCATCGACGTGGCTTTACTGAAATATTTCATTGGCAGCGACAGCTTGCAGGATCCCACGCGGTGTTTCTCCTTAAGATACAAGAGCGCCGCCAATGTTGATAATAATGCTTCCATAAATGCGGTTGACGTGGCCAGGATAAAAGCAAAGGTTGGCGCGCCTTACGATGTCACAAAGAACTTCCCGCGAGGCAACTGGGTGGCTTTTGATAAACCGGTGACGGTTGCCGGTTCAGACCTGAATGTGAACCTCGAAACCATATGTTACGGTGATTATAATGCCTCGAGCAGCAAATACCGCGATTCGTTGACAAACTGGAGCGGGGCTAAATCAATACCGGCCGAAATCATTGTAACTTCTGAAGATTACGTTGCCACCAGTGATGCCGGCTATTTTGAAATTCCCTTGCGTGTGAGTTCAAAAATGAATGAGTTTTCAGCGCTGGGGCTGGAATTGAATTATCCTGAAGGGTATCAATTGGTAAGTGCGAATATGCCGGCAGCAGCCAATAAAAGCGGTAACATAAAAATCAACCCGGCAATGGAAGAGATCATCAGCGGGGATAATGACCTTTTGGTAACGGATGATGGCCGGGTGATCAGGGTGGTGTTTGCTACCACCGATCATTTTGATGTTGCCGCGGGTGAAGTGATGATTGTTCTGGGGTTCCGGGCAATTAACCTGCAGTCAACGGGAACAGCTGAATTTATGCTAAGCGGCACCGGCGTTATCGGCAACCAATATGGAGAAGTAAATGATGACACCTATCTGATCATGCCACGCGTCCTGATTCAGGGCTCAGCTAATACGACAGGATTTGAATTTGCAGGTTATCCCAACCCGTTCAGCGGCGATGCCACACTGACATACCAGATCCCGGAAAAAGGCACGGTAAACATCAAGGTTTTTAATGTGCTTGGTGAACTGGTAACGGTTTTGATAAATGAATCGCAGCCATGTGGCAGGCATACCATTGATTTTTCAGGAAAAAACTTCCCTGCCGGTATTTATAGCTTCAAGCTTGAATTTGAAGGCTTGCACAATTCAGGTCGTGAAGTGTTGAAGATGATCAGGTAAAAATCAGGAGTGGGGTTATAAAATATTTTTCTCTGATTTTTACCAGACAAGCGGTTATATGTAATTAAAAAGCTTATTTTTGACCATGTAAATATTCTTATATTAAAATACATTTAAACATGAAAAAAATATTTTTTGTAAATCTTTTAATTGCTGTTTTATTTTGTCAGCAGATAACAGCTCAGCAAAATGTGGGTATTGGCACCACGACACCAAACAACTCAGCGCTTCTTGACCTGACATCAACAACCATGGGTATGTTGGTACCAAGAATGACTACGGCTCAGCGGGTTGCCATTGTTTCACCTGCGACCGGGTTGTTGGTTTACGACACCAACCTTCAGCAGTTCTGGTATTTTAACGGGACCGTATGGACCGCTATCGCGGGGGGCGGCGGATCATGTTATACTTTGCAGCAGAGTTACGACTGTGGCGGTGCCGGTGCAGGACGGAACATTGTGATCAGCGGTACCAACAACGTTAATATTACCAATGCCAATGCTGCATCCATCGGTTTGAAATCCTCACACAGCGCTGATGGTGTTTCTATTATGACCGATAATACTTATACCAACGGCCAATATGCATCCATACAGGCTTCTACGGCATCAAACTATGGTGTGGTAGGCGGCACTCCGCTACCAACTTCGGCAATCATAGGTAACTCCTCAGGAAAAGCTTTTGGTGTAAGCGGACAGGTCTTATCTACAGCCACCGGTGAAGCGGGTGTTTTTGGGAACAACCTGCGGACGGCCGGAGGACATGGTGTTTTAGGGATGGGGTTTAATGGCACTGTCGGAACTTCAAGCTATATTACAGGGTATGGTGTTTCCGGCTGGAATTCAGCCATCGATGATCCGGGAATAGGTACCTTTGGACAAGGGATTACCGGTGTGGCCGGGCAAAGTACAAACACCTCATTGAGCTATGGGCTTTATTCTTATGACAATGGAGGAATTTATAATAATCTTGATGTGGGATTAAACTTTTATGCAGGCGGTACAAAAAGTTTTTTGATCGACAACCCGTTGGATCCGGAAAATAAATTGCTTAAACACACTTGCATTGAATCACCTGAAGTTCTAAATCTGTATCGTGGCAATGCAACCCTTGATGGTAACGGCGAAGCTGTTGTAAATCTTCCCGAATATTTTGCCATGATAAATAAAAATTTCTCCTATGAATTGACGCCGGTTGGTGCATCGGCACCCAATCTTTTTATTAAGGAAAAAATTTCCGGTAATAAATTTGTAATTGCCGGCGGACTGGCCGGTATGGAGGTTTCCTGGACTGTTTATGCGGAAAGAAACGATAAGTATATGAAAGACCATCCTGAATTAACCGATCCGCAACCTATGAAAACGGGCCGGTATGCAGGTAAATATATTTATCCTGAAGGCTATGGCCAGCCCAAGGAAAAAGGGTTTTTGTTTAAACCTGTGCCTGTGCTGGTTGGCGGGAATGCAAATGGAAAAACCGAACAATCTGAATTAAAGATTTATTAATAATCCGACCAATGGTTTATTTTAATAAAAACAAGAGGCTACACATCCTGTTAATACTGCTGTTATTCACATTTCCGGCTTCATCCCAGCTGTTTTATAACAACGGTGCGTTGGTCGCTGTTAAATCTGCAGGAATTGTGCAGGTAAACGGAAGTGTTCAAAATACTGCAAGTGGCAGCCTTGACAATGCAGGGGCCATGACCATCACCGGAGACCTCACCAATAATGCCACTGCCGGTGGCAACGGCACTATTAACCTTGCCGGAAACTGGATTAACAACAACACGTTTAATTCCGGCACAGGCACCGTCGTTTTTAATGGTTCTGCATCTCAATCAATCGGCGGATCGGCCGTGACCACTTTTAACAACCTGATCGTAAACAACAGTGGCGGTGGTATAGCGCTTAATAACATTGATGCTGCCATCAATAGCACACTGACGCTTACCATGGGAAATTTCAATGTTTCCACCCGCATTCTAACATTGGCTTCTGGTGCAGCAGCAGTGGCAGGCAGCCCGTTTTCTGCCGCCAACATGGTAATTGCCAATCAGGGTGGGGAATTGAGGAAAAATTTTTCGTCCCTTGGTTCCTATTTCTTTCCTGTAGGCGATAACTCAGGAACAGCAGAATATTCACCGATCAGCGTGAGTGTTACTTCCGGTACAGGTTTTATAATGGCTTATGTAGGGATAAAAGTTAACGATATAAAACATCCGGACAATCACGCTGCAACGAATTACCTGAACCGTTACTGGAGCGTGACACAATCCGGTGTCCTTAATTTCCAGGCCACGATAACCGCCAATTATGTAAATGCGGATATTGCCGGCACGGAGACAAGTATAAAAAGTGCGCAATTAAAAGGTGTGTTTAATCAACTGTCCAATCCCTGGATAAAATACTCCTTTTTAAGTTCAAACACATTGACGGCTGCAGGAGCATCACTGACACCCGCTGTTACTTCAGTATTTACAGGTATTTCCGGTACTGATCCTTCGGTTAGTATTACAGGCGGTGGAGTTACCGTTTGTCAGGGGGAAAATGTAACCTTGACCGCAGTACCTGCCAATGCTAATCCTGCAGTGGTTTATGCATGGTCGGGCGGACTGGGGAGCAATGCTTCTGTTACACCCTCAACACTTGCCACGGGGACAACCATTTATACCGTGACCATCACCGATGGAAATGGTATTACCGCTACTACATCCACCAGTGTTACGGTGGCGCCAACCGTCGGGACTCCTGTTTTTGACCTCGGGCCATCGTCATCACGTTGCCAGGGTGCCGGCATTGTTGCTTATACAGCTACTGCAACAAACAATAGCGGGCTTACATACAGCCTTGATGCGACAAGCCTTGGGGCCGGTAACAGCATCAATTCTTCAACAGGTGAAGTAACTTATACTACAGGATGGACCGGCACATCAACAGTGACGGTAACGGCAACAGGCTGCAACGGGCCTGTAACGGCACCACATACCATAACCACTTCAACGGGCACTCCGGTTAGTGTTACAATTTCTCAAAGCCCTTCAGGACCGGTTTGTTCAGGAACCCTTGTTGATTTTACAGCCACTCCTGTCAACGGCGGCACTTCACCGGTTTACCAGTGGATGGTTAACGGATCACCTGCAGGAGGTAACAGCCCTTCATTTTCCAGTTCTACACTAAGCATGGGGGATCATGTAAGCTGTCAGCTCACCTCTAATGCAAGTTGTTTGTCCGGTAATCCGGATACGTCCAATGTTATTACCATGATCGTAAAACCGAGCCTTCCTGCCGGAATCAGCATTACCGCCTCCGCAAACCCTGCGTGTTCTCATACCATTGTAGATTTTGCGGCAGCAGCTGTTAACGGCGGAACCACTCCGGCTTACCAGTGGTATCTGAACAACACACTGGTTGGTACCAACAGTACGTATTCGAACAACAGCCTGAGCACCGGAGATTCTGTACAGTGCAAATTAACTTCGAATGAAGCCTGTGTGGTGAATAATCCCGCCTTGTCCAATACGATCCATATGGTGGTCAGCCCGTTACCAACGGTAGAAGCAGGGGCAACCGCCACATATACCGTCACGCCTGTACAAATTGGAGATCCGTTAAACGGTCCCGGAATCATAAGCTGGTCGCCGCCTGCAGGATTGAGCGATCCTCTTATTGCCCAGCCTTTAGCATCACCGGTTACCACCATCACCTATACGCTGACCGTTAACAACAGCGGTTGTATAGCTACAGATACAGTTACCGTCATATACGGAGGCATCGGGCATAACATTTCCGGCAAAACACGTTATGCGGGCAAGGCAAACGCCGGCAACCCGGTACCTAACATGCCCACCTATAATGCCGTGATCTACGCTATCGACAAGGTCATCGTGGTTTTAAAAACCAGCATGGGAGATGAAGTGACCAGGGATACCAGTGACGCCCTGGGCAATTATCAGTTTACCAATATCGCTGATGGCAATTATATTTTGTCGTATGATAAATACACTGTGGATACCATGCAATGGGGAAATGACGTAAATGCCATTGATGTAGCCCTCCTGAAATATTTTGTTGGCAGCGACACCTTAACCGACCCTACCAGGTGTTTTTCTTCCAAATACAAGAAGGCAGCGAATGTTGATAATAACCTCACCATAAATGCCATTGATGTAGCACGCATAAAAGCGAAAATCGGTTCGCCTTATGACGTCGTCAAAAACTTCCCCAAAGGCAATTGGGTGGCCCTTACTGAAAATATAACGCTGGCAGGTTCCGACCTGACCGTCAACCTGGAAACGATCTGCTACGGCGACTATAACGCGTCCAGCAGCAAATACCGCGACTCGCTCAACACGTGGAGCGGCGCCAAATCATTAACGGAAGGGTTTATCTATACCTCAGATGAAACGGTAAGCATCACAAATCCATTCTACTTTGAAGTTCCCTTTAAAGTCAACACCAAAGTAAATGATTTCTCAGCGTTAGGACTTGAGCTAACCTATTCAAATACGGAGTATAAACTTGTTTCAGCCTACATGCCTGGAACAAAAATCAAAAGCACTGCGAAGATCAATCCTTCACTGGAAGAGATCATCGCCAACGATAATGATTTGCTGGTTACGGATGACCATGGAACCATCCGGGTTGTTTATGCCACCACGAATCATTATGATGTGGCGCCCAACGATGAAATGATTGTACTTGGTTTCCGCGCGCTAAAAGACATGCAGCCCGGAGAAGTTGATTTTACTTTGTCGGGCACAGGCGTAATCGGCAACCAATTTGGTGAAGAAAATGAGGACACCTACCTGTTGATGCCGAAGGTTTATGTGCAGGGAACTACCGATGCAGGATTTGAAATCAGCGGTTATCCAAACCCATTCAGCAATGAAGCGACCATAACTTATACGATACCGGAAAACGGAACGGTAACGCTGAACGTATATAATGTCATTGGAGAATTAGTTGCTCAGCTGGTAAATGAACAGCAGGGAAGCGGAAAACATTCGGTGGCATTTTCTTCAAAGAACCTGCCGGAAGGCCTGTACACGTTTAATTTGCAATATGCCGGCCCAGATAAAATTAAATGTCTGGTGTTGAAAATGATTCATTGATATCGATAAAAATTTGGGATTATTTAAATCAAAAGGGTGGCTTTAAAAACTAAGGCATCACTTTTTATTAACTAAAGTTTTCCGGGAAAAAATATTTATCAAACCTTTTGTTATTTGATAAAAGAGACTTTTTTATTAAAAAATCGTAATAAAAACATTATGAGAAAATCCAGACATTCTTTTAGATACAAAGCAGCCGTGTATAATGCAATGCATTATTCGTTGTTACCCTGCAATCGAATTTAGCATCGGATTTTTTCGGTTGTGCATATGATGAATATGAAACATCGGGCTGTTATTGGGTACGAGCCTGTGGGACGCTGGATGCTTCAGATCCTTATATGGTGGTAACCTATAATGTCATATTTTTTTATGGAGCGAAAGGCCATTTGTTAAATACTCTAGGCAATTACCTGTTTATGACAAATTTTATAAATTTGTGAAAAATAAAACGGATGAAAAAATTTTTACTTTTCGTATTTTTATTATCTGCTATCCAGTTAAGCGCACAGCTGCAGGAAGGTAATTATCCCTACAAAGCATATTTCGATGAGGCTTATCAGCTTTATCCGGATGTACCCCGCGGCGTTCTTGAAGCCGTATCCTATACCAACACACATATCCGACATATCAACCCGCTGGCCGAAGAAGCCAGTTGTGCCGGGCTGCCCGGTTTTTACGGCGTGATGGGCCTGGTGCTCGACGGGAAAGGGTACTTCCGCGAAAACCTGAAAACGGTGGCCAATCTTTCAGGCGAATCCGTGCACGATATTATGACCAGCCCGCAAACGAATATCCTGGCTTATGCAGCAGCGTATCACAACCTGCTGGGCTTGCAGGAAAATAAAAAAGATCTGGCGCTGAGTATTTCAAAAGTGTTGATTTCATTAAGCGAATTAAACATCAGCAATCCCTCTGCCGTGAATGATTATACTATGAATCTTTATCTGTATGGTGTTTTTTATTTTTTGAATGATAAGGCAAATCAGGAAAAATACGGCTTCCCGGAATATTCGATTGATATGGCCGGATTTTTTGGCGAGGCGAACCTGAAAGTTTTTACGGCCAAACAGGTAAATATTTCCGGTGCGGAAGTTTCAAATAATGAAGGGCAAATCTATTCACCTGTATACTTGTCGGGCCCTTGTCCCGATTATGTGCAGCCGAATTGCACCTGGGTGGAGTCGCCGAACCATTATACCGGCTGGAACGGGCATACCATTTCGGCCATTGCCATTCATACCGTACAGGGAAGTTATACCAGTTGTATCAACTGGTTTCAGAACCCAGACGCAAGTGCTGCCACACATTATGTAGTGGCATCAAACTCTTCCTATGCAGGACAGGTTACCCAGATGGTCAACGAAGATAATGCCGGCTGGCATGTAACTTCCGAAAACTGGTACGCCCTCGGTTATGAGCATGAAGGCTTTGTAGATGATCCCTCCTGGTATACCACCACCATGTATCAAACTTCAGCCGCGCTTACCCGCGATATTTGTACAAGGCAAAATATCAACCCGCTGCGGACTTTTTTCCGGGAAGTGCTTGACGACGGAACTGTGTTGGATGACGGGCTTCACAGTCTCGGCGCTGAAGGCTCCTGCATAAAAATTAAAGGGCATCAGCATTTTCCCAGCCAGACCCATACTGACCCCGGGCCTAACTGGGATTGGAATTATTATTATAAGCTAATTAATAATTCAACCCCGGTGACCACCTACACCGCTGCTTCTGGAAACTTTTATGACACGGGCGGCGCTTCGGCCAGTTATGGAAACGATGAACGTAAATTCTGGCTCATTCAACCCACCAATGCCCAAACGGTCACCCTGACATTCTCACAGTTTGCCGTTGAAGCCAATTATGATTTTCTTTACATCTATGATGGCGCCAACGAATTCGCGCCGCTTATCGGCAGGTACAACACCGTCGGCCCTACAACCGTAACATCCACAGGCGGCTCGCTGTTCATTGAATTCCGTTCCGATTGTGCAACGGTTGGTACGGGCTGGGCTGCCACATGGACATCCGTATTGCTTGACCTTGTCGCACCTACCACCATCACCAGTGTAGCCGGTAACTGGCAGACACAAAATTTTACGGCAACGTTCACAGATACCGATAATGCTGGCGGTTCAGGGATCGAAAAAAGTTTCTACCAGGTGCTTGACTACAACGGCACCGAATGGCATGCCAATGCCCAAAACGGTTTCTTCGCCGATAACTTTGATTCCTACAATGCTTCTGTTTGGAGCGTTCCCGCAAGCAGCGGCACATGGAATGTTTCTGCCGGAAACCTCATCCAATCAGACACTTCCGTAAGCAACACCAATATTTATGCTGCCCTAAACCAGAATCTTTCGAACCGGTATATCTACCAGTTTTACGTTAAGCTGGACGATGCGACCTCAGGAACCACCCAGCACCGGTTGGGGTTTCATTTTTTCAGCGACAACGGAAGCCTTACCAACCGGGGAAATTCGTATTTCATCTTTTTCCGCCAGGAAACCTCAAAACTTGAATTTTATAAAGTGGTGAACGACACGTTTACGCAGACCAAAGTTGTGGATGGCGTCGTCACGTCCTTTGACCAATGGTACGATTTAAAAGTGATTTTTGACCGTATTACCGGCAAGATGGATGTTTACCGCGACAATGTGCTGCTTGGCACCTGGACCGATCCAAGCCCGCTTACTACCACCGGGAGCTACATTTCGTTCCGCACGGGGAATTGCAAAGCCTACATCAGCGAACTGAAGGTGTACAGGTCGAGGTATCCGTCCGTAACTGTCAGTGTTGGCGCTGCGGCAACCAATGACATCCGTTATCAGAACCCCGATCCTGCCACTTACGCGGCAAAAATAAAATCCATCGTGAACGATGCCGCCGGGAACCTTTCTGCAATTGATTATTACGACCTGAACATCGACTGGACCATTCCTGTTTGCAATACCGTCAATGACGGAACCGGGGCAGACATCAGCACCACTACCTCGGCCACGACGCTTTCTGCAAACTGGGCAGCCTCCAGCGATCCTAACTCCGGCATTGCGAAATACTGGTATGCCATAGGGACCACACCGGGCGGCACCGATGTGGTTGGCTGGACCGACAACGCATTGAACACCACCGTTACCAAAACCGGGCTGTCGCTTACCGACGGGCAAACCTATTATTTCAGCATCAAAACCGAAAACGGCGCCGGGCTGGTAAATATTTGCAGTTCAAATGGTGTGCAGGCCAACCTTACTTCAGGCCCTCCTGCCAACGACGCATGTGCAAATGCCACACCACTGCCCTGCGGAACGGCAGACCTGGCGGGGACTACGGTTAATTGTGTCAGTGAGACTCCGGGGACCGGATGCACCGTTTCTGCCTATGGCGTTTGGTATACATTTACAGGAGATGGCAATTTAACAACCATTTCTTCAACTGCCACTTTTGATCATGAAATGGATATTGTGTATGGCTCCTGTGGCGCTTTTACTTCTGTGGTTTGCCGGGATACCACTGCAGGAAGTACGGAAACCTATACCTTCACACCCACCAACGGAACAACCTATTATGTTTATATTGCCTATTATACCACGGGCGCGATAACGGGAACCTTCACCATTTCAAGGTCGTGTTGTGCTGCCACGCCCCTGGCAGATGATACCCCGGTGGCTTCTTCCGTTGCATCGACCAACTGGTCTTATATCGCAAATGCTTCCGATCTGACATTTTTCGGCGTTTGCCCTGACGGAACGGGCGATAAAGACTGTTATGTTTACTCTGATTGTTTTACCACACAGGTTGCTTCAAGTACGGGAACCAATAAGGCCGACTATGTGATTGAAAACAGGCATGCTGCAGGGACAAACACAACGCGCAATGGCCGGGTGTCCTATTCTACCCCTGCATACACGGTGGAGATGGAAAACAATGTTCCCAATGTTACTTCGGGAACCACTACTACTGCCAACTTGTCTTCGAATGAAGCGTTCGATTTTTACGAGTTTTACTGTACTGAAACAGCTTCAGATTATGATTTCCAGATACTAAGTATTATTGATTCCGATGTCAATCCCGACCTGAGAGTGTTTGAATTTACCAGTGACGGATTTAAAAATAAATCTCAGGCAACCTGGTCTTCCACTTCATCCTCGCCAACCGTCAATCATGAAATTGATATCAGGAATGTAACATGTACCAGCGGCCGTTATTACGGGATTGTAGTTGAACGGGCAGGTGCAGAAGATTCTGCCTCCGTATACTGGCTGGTGGTAAACAGGCGCCCGGGTGATCCCGTTTTATCCTCTCCAACCAATGGGGCTGTGACTTGTGCGGGTGCTTCACAGACCTTTTCCTGGAAACATGTGACCGATCCGGACGGAAATGCGGTGACATACAGGGTTTGGGTACGCGCCGGTGCCGCACCTACTTACACCTTGTATACGGACAGGAGTGGTTTTTTATCGGATACCACATGGACATGGAGCCCGGCAGGAGGCCTGGTTGCAGGAACTACGTATTACTGGATGGTTTTCACCTGGGACGGTGTTGATTATGAATTATGCGGAGCAGGCACCATATGGAATTTTACCCCCAGCGGCACGCCGGCCTCACCGGTGGCAGCCACACAAACACCTTCGGGAACTCAGATTATCTGGGATTGGAATACCGTTGCCGGTGCAACCGGATACAAATGGAACACGACAAATAATTATGGCACCGCTGCCGATCTGGGCAATGTGTCAACCTATACGCAATCAGGGCTGAGTTGCGGGACGACGTACACGATTTATGTATGGGCATACAACGGATGTGGTTATTCAGCGGTAACGACGCTGTCGTCCACAACAAGCCCGTTACCTACCGCAGAAGCCGGCGCTGGTGGCATTTATACAGGAACTCCGGTACAGTTAGGCAGCATAACCAACGGGCCGGGAACCTGCAGCTGGGGGCCACCGGCAGGGCTGGATAATTCAAATAGTTGCCAGCCAATGGCATCGCCGTTATCTACCACCACATACACCTTAGTTGTAAACAACAACGGTTGTATAGCCACTGATAATGTCACGGTTACTTTTGGAGGCCTCGGGCATTCCATTAGTGGTAAGACAATTTACGCAGGCAAAGCCAATGCCGGTAACCCAGTGCCGAATGCGCCCACCTATAATGCGGCAATATACTCCATGTACGGAATGATCGTGATGTTGAAAAATTATCCTGCAAACGACGTGGTGGCAAAGGATACCAGTGATGCTTCGGGGAATTATCAATTCACGAATGTTATGGACGGGAACTATATCCTGTCATACGATAAATATACGGTCGACAGCATGTTGTGGGCCAATGATGTAAATGCTATTGATGTTGCCCTGATGAAATATTTCATCGGTAGTGATACCTTGCAGGATCCTTCAAGATGCTTCGCGGCAAAATATAAGAAAGCCGCCAATGTTGATAATAACACGTCCATCAATGCGGTTGACGTTGCCAGGTTAAAGGCCAAGATCGGGGCGCCTTACGATCCTGTCAGGAACTTTCCGAAAGGCAACTGGGTAGCATTAGAAAACCTGGTGAGCGTTGCCGGTTCCGACATAAACGTTAACCTTGAAACCATAAGCTACGGCGACTATAACGCGTCCAGCAGTAAATACCGCGATTCTCTGAACAACTGGAGCGGGGTAAAATCAATCCCGGCTGACATCATAGTAAATTCCGGGGAGTATATCACCACCAGCGATCCGGAGTATTTTGAAATACCTTTACACATAAGCGCTAAAATGAACGAGTTTTCTGCCATGGGGCTCGAATTGAATTATTCAGCTGCTGAATATAAACTTGTTTCAGCCTACATGCCGAAAGCAAAAACCAAAGGCGCGGTAAAGATCAATCCTTCATTTGAAGAAGTACTTTCCGATGATAACGATTTGCTGGTCACTGATGCAGATGGTGTGATCCGAGTGGTGTACGCCACCACCGATCATTTTGATGTGGCAGCCAATGACGAAATGATCGTTCTTGGTTTTCGTTCACTAAATGATCCGGATCAGGGAACACATGAATTTATCCTGTCCGGAACCGGTGTTATGGCAAATCAATATGGTGAAGAAACGGACGGTACTTACCTGTTAATGCCAAAAATAGTTGTTCAGGGCCGGGCTGATGATGCCGAACTTGAATTTTCGGGCCACCCCAATCCATTCAATAGTGAGGCAACAATCACTTATAATTTGCCCGAAAACGGATCGGTGAAACTGAACGTATATAATGTCCTGGGAGAACTGGTTTCCGAGCTTGTGAATGAGGTTCAAATTAACGGAAAACATTCGGTGGCATTTTCCTCCAAAAATCTGCCAGCAGGTATGTATACATTTAAGCTTGATTATTCCGGTGAAAAGTATTCAAAATGTGCCGTACTGAAAATGATCCACAAATTTGGGTTGGATTAATTTTTTGAGTGTAAAAAACGTAATGATAAAAGCCTTTGTGAAATGCGAAGGCTTTTTATTTACAGAACTTATCGTAATTTGTTTGGGCTATTTTACTGCCCAGCTCCATGGCTTTTTTCCAATCAGCGCAGGCTTCTTCAAATTTGTTCAGGTTATAATTCGTATAAGCCCTGTTAGCATATGCTTTGGAGTATGAAGGATTTATTTCGATGGATTTATTGTAGTCTTCAATCGCTCCAGCGGAGTTCCCCAGTTTTTCGCGGCATAAACCCCTGTTCAGATAACACTCATAATCTTTGGGCTTGTTGTTTAAAACCACATTGTAATCGCTGATGGCATCTTCGTATTTTTTCAGCTCGAAACGTGTAAGGCCGCGGTTATAAAAGGCATCATAATAATCTCCCTTGATTTTGATGGCATTGGTATAATCCTTTTCGGCATTTACATAATCCTTCATTTCGTATTCTGTAAATCCTTTGTTGTAGTATGCATTGGCATGATCAGGCTTGATTGCGATGGCGCTGTCGTAATCGCTGATCGCCTGGGGAAAATTTTTCAGTTTCCCGTTCACCATTCCCCGGCTGACATAGGCCCTGTAATCTTTGGGAGAAAGCCGGATAACACTGCTGAAATCTTCCACGGCGGCTTTGTAGCTTGCAAGGATGCTGTAGGCCATACCACGGTTATAAAACGCATCTGTGTATGAGGGATGCAGCGAAATGGTTTTGGTATAATCAGCGATCGCGCCCTTGTAATCTTTTAACATGTATTTGGAATATCCGCGGACAAAGTAAGCCCGGAAAAAAGTGGAATCGTTTTTAATCGCGAGGTTGCAATCTTCAATGGCGTCTTTGTTTTTACCAAGATTTCCCTTAACGACGGCGCGGTTTGTATAAGCCTCTACATTGCCAGGATAAAGAGTTATCGCCGTTGAATAGTCTTCAATAGCTTCCGGGTAATTGCCAATGGCGTTGTATGCCTGAGCCCGGTAAAAAAACGCATCGGTATACTCGGCATTGTTTTTTATGGCCAAAGTAAATTCAAGGATGGCGTCCACATAAAAACCGTTTTTGTATTTATCAACGCCGGAATTAAAATAATTTTCAGCAGTCTGCGAGTGAAGGGGAATATAGCATAAGAATGTCAGGATACACAGGAGCAGTATTTTTTTCATGAGATGTTTTTACAAAGGTAACTAAAGCGAATCAATTTAAGGTGTAATAAAACGTGCTGTATGACGTTTTTGTTGTAATTTTGCAGAAAAATAAACATGGTCTATCTTACCCGAAGAGAACGTTTTAATGCAGCCCACAGGTTGTTCCGCGAAGATTTTTCGGACGAAAAAAACCTGGAGGTTTTCGGGAAATGCTCTAATCCTAACTGGCACGGGCACAACTATGACCTTTTTGTTACAGTTTGCGGACCGGTTGATACCGGTACCGGATTGCTGATAAACATTAAAACCCTGAGTGAAATAGTCAATAAATACATCATTGAAAAAATTGATCATAAAAATATCAATCTTGAGGTTGATTTTATGAAAGGGAAGCTGGCTTCTACCGAAAACATGGCTGTTGCTATCTGGGAGCAATTGATAACACCACTCGCACAACTTAATTCAAAATTGTATTGCGTAAAACTTTGTGAAACTGAAAATAATTTTGTGGAATATTTTGGCAACTAAAAAAAGACTTTTATGAATGTAATAGATGATGCAATGCTTAAGCACAACGAGATGGATGAAACTCCTGCGGAAATTTTGCCAGAAAACCCCAAACAGATCAAAGACCTGGCCTTTCATTATAAAAGTATCCTGAAACTTCTCGGTGAAGACCCTGAACGTGAAGGCTTACTGAAGACCCCGGAACGCATGTCAAGAGCCCTAAAGTTTTTAACCCACGGTTATGACCTCAAACCCGAGGAAATTCTGCGTTCAGCCATGTTTAAAGAAGATTACAAGCAGATGGTTATTGTGAAAGACATTGAGATTTATTCCATGTGCGAACATCATATGCTGCCTTTTATCGGGAAAGCACATGTTGCTTATATACCCAACGGATACATTGTGGGGTTAAGCAAAATTCCACGTGTGGTTGATGCGTTCGCCCGCCGGTTACAGGTTCAGGAGCGGCTCACCTCGCAGATCAAGGATTGTATTCAGGATACATTAAAACCGCTGGGTGTTGCAGTTGTTATAGAAGCAAACCACCTGTGTATGATGATGCGTGGCATACAAAAACAAAACTCGGTCACCACCACCTCAGATTTTACCGGGGCTTTTCTGAGTGATAAAACGCGCGCTGAGTTTTTAACATTGATCAGCGCTACCTTGCATTGATTTTATTAATTTTGAAAAAAATTTAGCATGAATATGTTTAATGAAGATAATGTATCTGTCGGATACAGAGACCCTGTTGAAACGGCCTCATTAGCCCGTACCTTTATGGCGAGGGTTTTTTCATGGATGTTTCTGGCACTGACCATTACGGCAATTACCTCATTCATCTGGGCGGCATCGCCTTCTTTGATGCGGCTTCTGATAAAACCCGAAGGAGGTATGTCCATATTCGGATGGGTTGTAATGCTGGCGCCGCTGGGCTTTGTGCTTCTTATGTCCTTTGGATTCCAGAAACTTTCTGCCCCATTGATGACACTCCTGTTTATCGTTTATGCTGTTCTGATGGGCATGAGTTTCAGTTTTATATTTTTTGTGTACAGTGTTGGAACCATCGGAATTACATTTGGTATCACGGCTGGAATGTTTGGTGTAATGGCTTTAGCAGGATATTTTACCAAAACCGACCTGACCAAATTTGGTTCAATATTAATGATGGGCGTTGTTGGACTTATTGTTGCCATGCTGGTCAATTTCTTTTTAAAAAGCAATATGATGGGTTATATCATCAGCATCATTGGTGTCCTGATCTTTACAGGGCTTACCGCGTATGATGTTCAGAAATTAAAAAGAATCGGGACCGGAATGGGAAGTGATCAGGTTGTTGCCCGTAAAATGTCTATCATGGGAGCGTTGACGCTATATCTTGATTTTATTAACCTCTTTTTGTTTCTCCTGCGTTTGATGGGAGGAAGAAAATAGCAAAAAAACACATTATGAAAGCTTATGTTTTTCCCGGACAGGGAGCTCAGTTTGTGGGCATGGGTAAGGATTTATATGAAAAATTCCCCGAAGCAAAACAGTTGTTTGAAAAAGCCAACGACATTTTAGGTTTTCGGATCACCGACCTGATGTTCTCCGGAACAGACGATGATCTTCGTCAAACAAAAGTTACGCAGCCGGCTATATTTCTGCATTCGGTAATCCTGGCCGCGATGCTGGGCGATAACTTCAAACCGGATATGGTGGCGGGCCATTCGCTGGGCGAGTTTTCGGCCTTGGTGGCCGCCAAAGCATTATCCTTTGAAGACGGGTTGCTATTGGTGTCGAAACGTGCCCATGCCATGCAGAAAGCCTGTGAACAATCCCCTTCCACCATGGCGGCTATTATTGGATTAGCAGATGAAAAAGTGGAAGAAATCCTGAGAGGCATTAATGATGTCGTTGTTCCTGCCAATTACAACAGCCCCGGACAGCTTGTTATTTCGGGGACTATCAGCGGGATCAACACCGCCTGCGAGCTGATCAAAGCGGCAGGGGCACGTCGTGCATTACCGTTAAATGTTGGCGGCGCTTTTCATTCGCCATTGATGGAGCCGGCACGTGCTGACCTTGCCATCGCTATCGAACAAACGATATTTCACAAACCGTTGTGCCCGATATACCAGAATGTTACCGCAAAACCCGCCACAGATCCGGATATGATAAAGGAAAACCTGAACAAGCAACTGACAGCGCCGGTGTTATGGTCGCAAAGCGTTACCAATATGGTGAATGACGGTGCCACAACGTTCAGTGAATTAGGCCCCGGAACGGTATTGCAGGGATTGATAAAGAAAATCGCTCCCGCTGCTGTGATCGAAGAAGTTCAGATTTAACCCAGTAGCTGGTTGTTTTTAATTTGTCCGGTAACGGATAATTCCTGGTACAGCTTGCCCTGCGCAGCATTTTTGATCAGCGGGATGTATTCAGGGTTGTGTATGTCTGATCCCATAAAATCGATCATCCTTTCTTTAATAAGTTGCACGGCCATTTTATGAATTTCTGCAGAATAGATTTTTGTAAGAGAAAGGATATTTAGCTGAAAGTACAGTTCACGGTCCTTTAATTTTTTTATGGAAGCAAAATCATATTGCCAGAAAAGATAACGTTCGGGATGAGCCAGAACCACATTATACCCTTTACTTTGCAGCTCGAACAGTAAATCTGAAAATCCGGGATGAGGGCTGTATGTAGACAGTTCGATAAGTACAAAATTGTTTCCAAAGGTCAAAAGCTGACCACGTTCAAATAGTTCACGGAATCCGTCATCCACCATATATTCAGCAGCTACCTCCAGTTGGATATCCATATTTTTTTCAGCAGCTTTGTTCTTCAGCAGCTCAAAGGCCCGGTGAATTTTTTCAGGGCTGTTGGGATAAAGCTGTGAAATATGAGGCGTGGTTATAATTTTTTTTATTCCTAAATCTATTAAAGACGAAATGATACCGAGTGACTCCTCCATACTTTTCACGCCATCGTCAAGGCCGGGGACAAGATGGGAATGAAGGTCAATATGGTAAAAGCCGGTATTGGCTGATGCGGCATGATCGTTTTTTTTATGGAAATTAAATATCCCCATACAATCGTTCGAAATTTTGTTTAAACCAGCTGAACGTTAATGCTAAACCTTCTTTTATTTTTATTTCAGGGTTGAATTCCAGTGCGTTTTGTGCATGGGAGATATCGGCCAGCGAATCGCGGATGTCGCCAGGCCGTTCTTCAAGATATTCAGGCATTACAGAAGATTTAGCACTATCTTTAAGTAGAAAGAAAAGCTCATTAACCGAAGTTTTATCTCCACAGGCAATATTGAAAATGTTTCCGCTTGCCTTGGATTTATTGGCAAATACAGCTTTAATGTTAGCCTGAACGGCATTTTCAACAAATGTGAAATCGCGTGTTTGTTCCCCGTCACCGAAAATTTTAGGGCTGTGATTGGTCATCAGGGCATGGATGAACAATGGAATGGCTGCAGCATAAGCTCCGGCAGGGCTTTGGTTGGGCCCAAAAACATTGAAATACCGTAATCCGACGATATCCATCCCGTAGCATGTGGTAAAAACCCGGGCGTATAATTCGTTTACATATTTAGAAACAGCATAAGGGGATAGAGGATTTCCGATGATGTTTTCGGTTTTCGGCAGGTTTTTACTATCACCGTAAACCGAAGAAGAACTGGCAAAAACAAATCGTTTTACCTTGTTGTCTTTGGCAGCAACCAGCATGTTCAGGAAGCCGTCCACATTGGAATGATTGGTGGCCTGAGGATCCTTTATTGAACGGGGAACCGAGCCAAGCGCAGCCTGGTGAAGGACAAAATCAATGTTTTTACAGGCATCATGGCATGTTTTAGCATCACAAATATCACCTTGAATAAACTCAATATTGGGCAGGGAAGTAAAAGCCTTGATATTATGAAGAAAACCTGTGGATAGATCATCAAGAATGATAATTTTTCCGGCGTTAAATTTAACCAGGTACTCAACAATGTTTGAACCGATAAAACCCGCACCGCCGGTAACTAAAAAACTACAATTACCAATATCCTCCTGATGATGTTTTTTTTCGTACATAATTTATCTGTTATGGTATTGGGCTTCGTAGTATGTTAAATAAGCGCCGCTGGTGATATTCCTGAGCCATGATTCGTTGTCAAGGTACCAGGCCACGGTTTTTTCAAGGCCTTCCTCAAATTGTAATGATGGTTTCCATCCAAGTGCCGCGGTTAATTTTTGCGAATCAATGGCATACCTTAAATCGTGCCCTGCCCGGTCTTTTACATAAGTGATAAGTTTTTCTGATGTCCCGGGCTCCCGGTCCAGCCTGGTGTCCATTATTTTGCAGAGCAGATGAATAAGGTCAATGTTTGTCCATTCATTATGCCCGCCAATGTTATAGGTTTCGCCGGGTTTTCCCTTATGAAAAATAAGGTCGATGGCGGCAGCATGATCTTCAACATAAAGCCAGTCCCTGACATTTTCACCCTTACCGTAAACCGGCAGGGGTTTGTTATGAATGATGTTGTTGATCATAAGCGGGATCAGCTTTTCCGGGAACTGGTTGGGCCCGTAGTTATTGGAACAGTTTGAAATGACCACCGGAAGACCAAATGTATGATGATAAGCGCGGACCAGATGATCGGAGCTGGCTTTGGATGCCGAATACGGGCTGCGCGGGTCATACGCGGTGCTTTCCGTAAAGAAACCTTCTTTACCGAGTGAGCCGTAAACTTCATCTGTCGAAATATGATAAAACAATTTTTCTGAAAAGTTTTCCTTCCATGTGCTACGTGCTGCATTCAGCAGTGTGGCGGTTCCAATAATATTGGTAAACACAAATTCGAGCGGATTAGTAATGGAGCGGTCAACATGCGATTCGGCTGCCAGATGAATGACCCCGTCAAAAATATATTGCTGAAACAGATTTTGTACAAACTCTGTGTCGGTAATGTCGCCCTTTACAAAAATGTAATTTGGCGCCTTTTCAATATCTTTGAGGTTTTCGAGATTCCCGGCGTACGTGAGTTTGTCAAGGTTGACGATGTTGTATTCAGGATATTTTTTTACAAACAAACGGACCACATGTGAACCGATAAATCCGGCACCCCCTGTTATTAAAATCGTTTTTTTACTCATCGTCATGTATTTAGTTCTTATTGATTTCAGCAAGATGTTTTTCCCAGTTCCAGGCCGAAAGCATCATTTGATCCAGATTTTTTTCTGCCTTCCAGCCGAGTAGGTTGTTTGCCAAAGAACAGTCTGCCCAAATTTTTGCGATATCTCCTTCCCGGCGGGGCGCAATACGATAATTCAGTTTTTTTCCGGAAACCCGTTCAAAAGAATGTATTACTTCCATTACTGAATTGCCGTTTCCGGTGCCGAGGTTGAAGATCTCGCATTTTTTTTCATTTACATGGCCTGCAAGGCGCGCTAATGCCTTTACATGAGCTTTGGCAAGATCGGTGACATAAATATAATCACGGATGCAGGTGCCGTCCGGCGTGTCGTAATCGTTGCCCCAGACATTAAGGGAATCGCGTTTTCCAATGGCCGTTTGTGTGATAAAAGGAACCAGGTTACTTGGAACGCCAAGAGGCAATTCTCCGATCAGCGCCGATTCATGGGCTCCGATAGGATTAAAATACCTCAACAGTATCGTTTTAAGGTCTGTGGTTCTGGATTGTTCAGTAATAATTTTTTCAGAAATTTGTTTTGTTTCGCCGTACGGTGAAGATGCGGGCAATATCGAAGACTTTTCGTTAACCGGAAGAATTTCAGGCTGCCCGTAAACAGTACATGACGAGGAAAAAACCAGGGTGTTGATCTTAAAATCCTGCATGCACGACAAAAGATTGATCAGCGAGAACAGGTTGTTGTGATAATATTTTAACGGATGCTGTGAAGATTCACCCACAGCTTTAAAAGCAGCAAAATGAATAACACCCTCAATATCCGGATTTCTCTTAAAAAAATCTTCTAATTGCTGCTTATCGCACATTTCAATCTTTTCAAAAACAGGCAGTATCCCGGTAATTTTTTGAATGGAATTGACAACTTCAGGATATGAGTTTGATAGGTTATCGATAATGACAACCTCGTACCCGCTTTGCTGCAATTCCACAACGGTATGCGCACCGATGTAACCGGTTCCTCCTGTTACGAGAATTTTCATGAATTACAGGCTCCAGTATGTTAATTCTTTGATTTTTCCGCGGTACATTCCTTTAACATCAACCAGAATACATTTATCTGCCGCCATCGCTTTGAAATAATCTTCTTTCAATGCGGCATATTCATCATGGGAAACGGCCACAATGATTGCGTCATATTTTCCGCTTGCTTTGTCTGTCATTTGGAAACCGTATTCGTGTTTTACCTCTTCAGTATTTGCAAACGGGTCGACGGCATCAACCAAAACGCCGTAAGTTTTTAATTCGCTGACCACATCTGCCACGCGTGAATTTCGTATGTCGCTGACGTTTTCTTTAAAGGTGATCCCCATTACGAGCACCCTTGAATTCAGCACATTTTTTCCGGCGGCAATTATTTTTTTAACGGTTTGTTTGGCGATATAAAATCCCATCGAATCATTCACATAACGGCCGGAATTGATCACCTGTGCATGGTACCGGTATTCTTTTGCTTTAAAGGTCAGGTAGTATGGGTCGACACCAATGCAATGGCCGCCAACCAGGCCCGGATAGAATTTCAGAAAGTTCCACTTGGTACCGGCTGCTTCCAGCACTTCAAAGGTGTTGATGCCCATGCGGTTGAAAATAATCGAAAGTTCATTCATCAATGCAATATTGACATCCCGCTGTGTGTTTTCAATAATTTTTGCAGACTCAGCCACTTTAATGCTTGATGCCTTATGAACACCGGCTTTGACAACAATTTCATAGACTTTTGCAACAGTTTCAAGTGATTCATCATCACAACCCGATACAATCTTTTTTATAGTTGTAATCGTATGTTCTTTGTCGCCCGGATTGATTCGTTCGGGAGAGAACCCGACTTTAAAATCTTTCACAAACGTAAGCCCGGACAATTGTTCTAATATAGGGATGCAGTCTTCTTCGGTGCAGCCCGGATAAACGGTTGATTCGTAAACAACATAATCACCTTTTTTCAGGATTTTGCCAACTGTTCGTGTGGCGGCAAGCAGCGGTGTCAGATCAGGCAACTGGTGATTATCAATAGGTGTGGGGACAGCAACAATATGGAATGTGGCGTCTTTTAAATCTTCAGGGTTTGCCGTAAAGGTTATATCACAACCCTCGAATGCTGATGAAGGTAGTTCTTCGCTTGGATCAATACTGTTTTTCATCATTTCGACACGGTCTTTCTTAATGTCAAAACCGATGACGCTAATGTTCTTGGCAAATTCAAGTGCAATGGGAAGCCCAACGTATCCCAGGCCGATGACCGATAGTTTGGTTTGCTTTGCTAAAAGCTGTTCATAAGTATTCATTTGTAGGGTTTTTTAATTTATCTGTTTTTTAAAAGTTTTATTTCGTACCTTATAAATACGTTCAATAATTTCAACGACTTTAAGCCCTTCAAGGGCATTTGTTGTTATGGATGTGCGCCCTTTCAAGGTGTTCACCACGTTCTCGATAACAAAATGATGGTTGGCTGCAGAACCTTTATACGCCCCATAATCATTAGCGGGGTTCACAGGGTCAAGCTTGGGCATCGTATAATCTTTAATGTGGCAATATTCAACCTCATTCATATATTGGCCGCCGATTTTAATGCTACCGTTACTGCCAATAATGGTGATGCTGCTTTCAAGATTGGTATCCCAAACCGAGGTCGAATAATTTATGCAACCCATGCCCCCCTGAATAAATTTAAACGTGACGATGCCACTGTCTTCAAAATCGGTGAGGGCCTGATGGTTATTGTCGGCAAAAATTCCGTGTATGTCCGATATATCACCAAAAAGCCAGTACATGATATCAATAAAATGTGAGAACTGTGTGAACAGGGTGCCTCCGTCAAGATCTTCGGTCCCTTTCCAGTTGTCTTTTTTATAATACCGCTCGTCGCGGTTCCAATAACAGTTCAACTGAACGTGATAAATATCTCCAAGAATTTTTTTGTCGACAATGTCTTTAATCCAAACAGATGGCGGTGAATAGCGGTTCTGCATAACCAGAAAAAGGTGCCGTGACACCTGAAGTGATTTGTGGATAACCTGTTCAACAGATGCTTTGGTTAATCCCATAGGCTTTTCGCAAACAACATGTTTTAACGCGCTCAATGCTTTAAATGAATGATCAACATGACAACCATTGGGGGTGCAAACGTTTACCACGTCAATATCAATCCCTGAATTCAGCATTTCATCAATATGGTTGAAAAACGGAGCGTTGAACGATTCAATGCCTAGGGATTCTTTTGGTTTTATATCACAAAGTGCTGCCAGTTCGGCTTCTTCGTTGCGCTGAATCATTTCAGCATGGCGCTTTCCAATATGGCCGCAGCCGACAACTGCAAATTTTATTTTTTCTTTTTGTAAGGTTGTCATGTTATGAAATTATTGACATTCTTCCGGACAAACAAGGGTTCCATTTGTGCAGCTTTGTGTGGTGGCGGAGATGTAATTATTTGCCTCTTCCTGTCCACAGGCCTGAACCAAATAATCAATATTGGTGGTTAATACGGCGCTGTTGCAATTAACCTGCATCATCATCAAACAAAATTCACGTTTTTGAACCATACAGTTATCGCATCCGCTTTTATCACATCCTGAAAAAAGAAAACTCAGGCAGGCTGCTGTAACAATAAGAATTAAATTTTTCATATCAGCTTATTTTCGAAACAATGTCGTTCTGAAACCTGTATTTTTCCTTACTTTCCGGACAAACAGCAATTCCTTCTTCATTAAAATCAAGCCGTTGGCCATATTCGCTGATCCATCCGATTTGCTTGGCGGGGTTTCCAACCACCAGGGCGTAAGCGGGAACTTCTTTGGTTACCACAGCACCGGCGCCAATAAACGCGTATTCGCCGATATTGTGTCCGCAGACAATGGTGGCGTTGGCTCCGATCGAAGCGCCTTTTTTAACAATGGTTTTAACATATTGGTCCTTACGGATAATGGCGCTTCGGGGGTTTATAACGTTAGTAAACACCATCGACGGGCCCAGAAAGACATCGTCTTCACAGATCACACCTGTATATATGGAAACATTGTTCTGGATTTTTACATTGCGGCCAAGTATAACATCCGGAGATACTACCACATTTTGTCCTATATTGCAGTTTTCTCCGATCTGGCAACCCGGCATGATGTGTGTAAAATGCCATATTTTAGTGCCCTTACCGATCTTACTGCCTTCATCAATAACAGCGGTTTCGTGTGCAAAGAATTCTTTTTCCATGAAGCTTATTGTTTAAAAAATTCAAGAACAGAAGTGGTGATATATGCAAGTTGTTCTTCATCAAGGTGGGTATGTATCGGAAGAGATATTACAGATTTGCAGAGCATTTCGGTAACCGGGAAATCGCCTTCTTTATAGCGGGGGTCAAGATATGCTTTTTGCATGTGTAAAGGAACAGGATAATAAATCATAGCCGGGACCCCTTTGGCAGTCAGGAATTCCTGAAGCTTATTCCGGTCGATGCCATTGGTAACCAGCGTATATTGATGGAAAACGTGTGTGGACTTTTTAAAGCGGACCGGCGTTTTCAAATGTGGTTCATTGGCAAAAGCCTTATCATAATATGCGGCAGCCTGATTTCTTCTTTGTGCGTACTCATCAAGGCGTTTGAGTTTTATATCCAGTATGGCGGCCTGTATGCTGTCGAGGCGTGAATTGACACCGATCATATCATGGTAATAACGCACCGTCATACCGTGGTTTACGATCTGGCGTAATTTGGTGGCCAGGTCATCGTCATTGGTGAATACAGCTCCGCCATCGCCATAACAGCCAAGGTTTTTCGATGGGAAAAATGAGGTGCAGCCAACAATACTGATAGTTCCTGTTTTTTTCTTTGTCCCGTCAGCAAATAAATAATCGGATCCGATGGCCTGACAGTTGTCCTCAATAACATGAAGTTTATATTTTTCTGCAATTTCCAAAACAGCCTCCATATCGGAAGCCTGCCCGAAAAGATGAACAGGCACAATAGCTTTGGTTTTTGGCGTTATAGCCCGCAAAATTGCCTTTGGATCAATATTAAACGTATCGGGATCAACATCCACTAAAACGGGAGTAAGGCCTAATAAAGCTATTACTTCGGCAGTGGCAATAAATGTAAAGGAAGAGGTGATCACTTCATCGCCCGGTTTCAGGCCAAGGGCCATCATCGAAACCTGCAATGCGTCTGTACCGTTAGCGCAGGGGATTACGTGTTTTACATTCAGATAAGTTTCCAGATTTTTTTGAAACCTGTTCACAGCAGGTCCATTTATAAATGCAGTTGAATCAATTACTTCGTGGATTGCAAGATCAACTTCGTTTTTGATATCTTCGTACTGGCTTTTCAGGTCAACCATCATTAGTTTTCGCATGGTAAAAGGTGTTTTGGGTTATGTTAAAATTTTGACGTGCAAAGATAGGATATTTAACAAAACCCCTGCATAAAATGATGAAGTTTAACGATTAAAAATGTTCATTTTCAAACAATATTATTATTTTATTGATGTTTATGAAGGCAAAATATATTTTGGTTAATTTTGCCGGGAACATTGAATATGAGAAAAATTTCCCTTATAGTACTGATTTTATTTTTTTCCTTATCTGCTAAATCACAGGTCAGCGTTAAGGATTCATCGATTTTTACCACCATGCTATATGCCACATACGGGTACCAGATCCCGGGTGGCGATGTGGCAAAACGTTTTGGTGCAAATTCAGCTGTAGGCGGTGGATTCCAGATCAAAACCAAAAGCAACTGGCTGTTTGGCGCCGAATATAATTATCTGTTTGGGGAAAAAGTAAAAGATGAACTGTTGATTCTATCATGTATTTCTACTTCGGATGGGTATCAGATAAACACCGATGGCGAATATGCCGATGTCTTTTTTGCTGAACGGGGCTATAACATAAGCCTGAAGGCGGGAAAAATATTCCCTGTCCTTGGGCCCAATCCCAATTGTGGGATTTTGTTGACCCTTCAGCCGGGATTTTTGCAGCATAAAATTAAGATCACCAACCCCAATAATAACGTCCCGCCGTTAAGAGGTGATTATAAAAAAGGCTATGATGAAATGGCAAATGGATTTTCTGCCACTGAATTTTTAGGGTATTATTTCATGGGGAACAAGCGCCTGGTTTCGTTTTATGCCGGTTTTGAATTTACGCAGGCTTTTACCAAATGCCGCAGGGATTATAATTTTAATACCATGAGCCGCGATACCGAACAAAAGTATGATTTCTTTTATTCGTTACGTGTAGGCTGGCTCATTCCGCTCTATAAAAGGGCTCCGGCCGGTTATTACTATTAAAAAAAAACCATGTCTTTTTTTTATTACCTTTCAATTTATTGTTATTCGGGATTTATCCGGCTTGCTTCATTGTTCAATGATAAAGCCCGGAAATGGATAAAAGGAAGAAAAAACTGGCAACAATTACTAACTCAATCCATCCAGAAGGAAAAACCTTGTGTGTGGTTTCACGCTTCGTCTCTTGGTGAATTTGAGCAGGGCCGGCCGGTTATGGAAGCCTTTCGGGAAAAATATCCACAATACAAAATCCTCCTGACCTTCTTCTCTCCGTCGGGTTATGAAGTACGAAAAAATTATCCTGGCGCCGACCACGTTATTTATTTGCCTGCTGATACCCCGGGTAACGCCAAAAAATTCATAGAGATAGTTAATCCGGCTTTAGTTTTTATCATCAAATATGAGTTTTGGTTCAATTACATACATCAGCTTTACCTGAAAAATATACCGGTTTATTTTTTCTCGGTGAAATTTCGACCGGGACAACATTTTTTTAAATGGTATGGCGGTTGGTTCCGGAAAAGGTTAAAAGAAATTGACTGGATTTTTGTTCAGGATTCATCGTCGGAAAATCTTTTGCGGAGCATCGGTTGCGAAAAATGTTCCATATCAGGCGATACGCGTTTCGACAGGGTACTGAGTGTGGCACAACAAAAAAAATCGTTCCCGCAAATAGCGCAGTTCGCAGGTGATGCAGACGTGATGGTTGCCGGAAGCACCTGGCCACCCGATGAAGAATTCATGGCCGGGATCATCAATAAGTTTTCGGGCCGGTTAAAGTTTATCATTGCGCCGCATGAAATACACCCGGAACGCATCAGCGCGCTGCAGCAAAAAATAAAAACGGCCTCGGTTAAATTTTCCGAAGCTCAGGAACACGATATAAAATCTGCCAATGTGCTTTTTATCGACAGCATTGGCATTTTACTTCATTTATACCAGTATGCGCGCTTTGCCTATATCGGCGGAGGTTTTGGGAAAAATGTCCACAACATTCTGGAGGCCGCGACTTTTGGCGTCCCGGTGATTTTCGGGCCGAATTATCATAAGTTTCAGGAAGCCATTGACCTGATAAAACTGGGCGGCGCCTTTCCTGTTCATAATTACAAAGAATTAGAAAGCATTATCGTAAAACTTATTGACGACAAAGCATATCAGGAAAAATGTTCCGGTATCTGCCGTAATTTCGTTACTCAAAATGCCGGCGCTACTGCAGTTATTATGGAAAAGATTGCAGGTGTTATTTAAAAAATTAAACATCTTTGGAGCACGATTGAAACAGGTACAATCCTTGAAATCTGAATAAAAATTAACATTGCTGACCGGTTAAAAATCCATTTCGTCCCTAAGGGACTTAAATTCAATTCTTAAATAATTTTCTACCGATATATTGTCCCTATCGGGACTGTCCTGTAAGGACATAATATTGGTAGAAAAAAAGAAACCTCAAGATTTTTCAAGTCCCGTAGGGACGTAATGAAATCACGGATTTTGGATTCGACAAACATTTAATCGGACGGAATAAAAAATTAAGTTTATTTTTCCAACGCCCTTTGAAGTCCTTCCGCCATTTCCTTTGGTGAATAGGGGTGAGAAATGATGTTTTTTTCCGCATCAAGCAGAAAAAAAGTTGGTGTGCTGTAAGCATTATAAGCAATGATAGCCGGGCTCTGAAAACCTTTATTGTCAGACACATTTATCCAGCTCATTTCATTTTTTTTCACTGCATTGATCCACGAATTTTTATCCGTGTCGGCCGAAACTGCAAAAATTTCAAGGCCTAAAGGTTTATATAACGAATAGGTGTTTAGAATCTGCGGCATCACCTGCTCGCAATGTTCACACTCCGACGACCAGAACATCAGCAGGGTAACTTTTGATTTGGTGGCATACAGGCTGACCGGGTTGCCGTTGATATCGTTCAACATTATCTCCGGGGCCTTGTTGCCCGGTTTGAGTTTTTTTAGCACAGCTGCCCGTTCCGACATGTTTTTATCGTGTTCATCCATGGTGCATGTGTTTTTCAACAAGTACTCATCAACCAGGTGAATAAAGGTTTCCACCCATTCAGTATCATCAAAGGTATTGACAAACAAATTGAGGATGTATTTGTAAACCGGGGGATAAGGCTGAGCTTTGGTTAACACAAAATCAATGGCAGCGATGTAACCTGAATCGGTTGGAGGATCTGCGTATTTTGTCAGGTAATCGGTGCAGAGCACATAAAACACTTCGGAATTCAGCAGCGTAGAATCAGAAAAATCAACATTATCAAAAAAATGTTCTTTTAAAAACGCATATTTGTTTTTATAAATTTTTGCATCGGGTGTTTTCTTATATGCCGGCCAATCTGGCGTTGCATAAGCTTTTAAAAGTTTGTTCACATAAAGCCCCGGGCTTTTTGAAATAAGCGTGTACGTATATTTGTTCAGTTTCTCTGACAGAAGATAGACCTTCAAAGCCATACTATCCAAATCCGGAGTTCTTTTATAGTTATTCGATTTGTAAATGGCATCCCCCAGATTTGTAATAAACCGGATAGAATCGTTGATGATGGAAGACATGTCCCAATATTCATAAAAGATTTTATTTTCTTCCGATGATATTATTTTCATGCCTTCGTTCAGGTTGCCCAGCTTATTGGTCATAACAACATCTTCATTATTCAGGATAATATCCGTAAATAAGCTGTCTGCAAAAGAAATCCGGTAAACGCCAACTGGCAGACTGGTAATGTCCTTAAATTCGATAAGGCCGTTTACCGAGTTGCAGGAATCTAACGCATCATAACGGCTTCCATGCACCGCCATCAGGTAAACCCTGCTGTTTTTCAAGCCCGTGATGGTGTATGAAACACGGTGTTGGGCAAATGAAAACCCAATGGATACTAAAAAAATCAATAATGCTGTAAAAAGCTTTTTCAAAATAATTTTTGCTGCAAAGTTACGAATTCAAAAAATAGTAAAGTTTTGTAAAATGTAAAATTTATTTTAATGCCGGGTATTGACATGTTTTTTAAAAACATAGTTTTGCTGTTACCTAAATGTGTTATAACAATAGCATCGTGGACTTTTTTTAGGTTGCTGACACTTTTGAATTGACAATGTTTAAATCTACTTACATAATTATTAAAAAGGATAAAGATAAAGGGCTCGAGGCCCTTTATAACCGTTATGGGAAAAAACTTTATAATTATGCTATAAAAAACTGGAAGACCGATGAAGACACAGCCTGGGACCTGATTTATGCCACGTTCAGTAAAATAATTAGCAAAATTGATTCATGCGACTTTGAAAATGAAAAAAAATTCGGATCCTTTGTGCTGCTTTCATTCCTGAACAACCTGAGGAATCACTACAGAGACAGTAAAAACAAGGTTCAAATAGTTTCAGGCGAGGATATGCAGCTGCTTCCAAATTATGAAGATACGATGGAGGCAGAAGAAACTGAATCCTGTCAAATGAAATCGTTAAGAGAAGAGCTGGCAAAATTAAAAGACTGGGAACGTATGTTACTGCTGTTAAAGGCCCAACAAATGCCGTATTCAGAAATTGCAAAATACATAGATAAACCGGAAGAACAATTAAAGGTTTATTATGCGCGGCTCAAGAAAAAAATTACCGAAAATATTACCATAAAAGAGGAGGTCGACCATGCTTAAAACTCATACAAATATGGTGATTGATGATTTTGATGATCTCATGTTAAAGACGATAATAAAAGAATATAACACCAACAAGGAAATCCAAAAAAGTATAGATATGACTGCAAGTTTTGTTTATTCAGTACCGATTGAAATTTCAATTTCAAAAAAAATGGAAGAAAGAATGTCTAAGTCTTCCCAGGTAATAAAATTCTCAAATAAATTTTTGAATAAATTCTTTCTTATTTCATTGATCGTTGCCATGTTGGGATTTTTATCATACAAAATATTTAACAAACAATCATTTAATAAAGAACCCCCCAGGCTGAGCCTTCCGGCAGTTTTAGCCGATACGGGTTCAAATTCAAACTTTGAAGAAAAAGAAAATGATGGAAAGGCCGCAACGTTGCCGGAAAATTTAGATGGCCACAAATCACATCAATTTAAAACGGACACGAAGGATTCAAATAATAATAGCAGTGGCAAGCCGAATGTGAACATGCCAAAATACAGGTATTCCATGGGAGGTTATGTGCCCTGGTATGATGATGAAAACGCGGATGATTTTTTCCCCGATAATGTTAATACGGTAAAAATTTACCCGGAAAAATATGAAATGGGAGGTTTTTTATGCCGGGTGTATGCAACAAATTTCCCCGGTAAAAACTATAGGAAAAAGGATTCTGCCTATGTGTTTCTGCCTTTATATTCCGGGAAACCCTTTAAAAAAGGCTTTGAAAACATGACCTATATTTCATTGTCCGAAAAAATTACCACCCGGCCCAAAGATGTAAATAAAATAGCCGGCATACAACTGCCTGATGCGTTGAAATACTATTATAATTACAATGATACAACCATTGATATTAATACGTTTATTAAATCCGGCAACAACGTTGATTACCTGAAGCCCTTTTATGTGAGTAACACTGAAATAAGCAACCTTGAATATCAGGAATTTTTAAACTGGGTAAAAAATCACAACGGATACAAAGAAGTGGACCCGCTAAAAAAAGATAGCAACAGTGTTTTCATGGATGCCTTTATGTATACGTTCCATAAGCCAAACAAAGAGGTCATAAAAAGGTTTGGGAAAAATGCCGTGAATGTTTACCCCAAACTGGATGTTTGGACAACCGATTTTACGAATTCGTATAACCAGCCAATGACGGACTTTTATTTTGTACATCCCGCCTACAATAGTTATCCGGTTGTGGGCGTGAGCTACTGGCAGGCCCTGGCGTACGTGGATTGGCTTACATGGCTCTGGCAATCGAGGATGGATGCGCAAAACATTCCTTATGAGGTGGAATTTGATTTACCCTGCGATTATGAATGGGAACAAGCCTCGAAATACGTGCTTGACGAGATGGCAATCAGCGAGGTGCATGATAATCATTTGTGCAACCTTGCCGTTAAGCATGTTGACGACCTTGATTTCAGAGAGGAAATCGGAATTTATAACAGCACATCAACCCGTGAATATTTTCAGACACTTCCTGTTGGCCATGTGATGCCAACTTTTCCGGCAAATGCTACCATGCTGAAAAACCTGGACGCCAATGTTTCAGAATGGTTAAAAGAAGATTATCAGGCAAATTGGGAACCTTATATTTCTCGGGTTTGGAATAAAATGAAGGAAAAACCAACGCCACAAAACGACCTGCTGCTTGCTGCTGAAAAATATTTTGACCAGACGTGTAATGATAAAAACGGGAAGTTGGTCAGAGGCGCCAATTGGTTTGATAGCCGCCAAACCGACCGGACACACTGGCTTTCGCAGTCCATGTTGGCCAAGGCTTATATAAATCCCGATGAAGCCCATTCCACCGTTGGATTCAGGTACGTGATGCGGGTTACATCGAAAAATGAAGATCAGGTTCTTAAAAAAATTAAAGTTTTGGGCAGGGACCTTCCCCATATTGATTACTCCAAAATTAAACCCGAAGAGAATAGCAATTCGCCATATGTTTCAATTCCTGCGGGTTTTATGTTTATGCTGCCAACGGCTGAACCTTTAAAAGATACGGTATTAAACCTAACCCCTTTTTACGCTCAAACAACAGAGGTTACGAATTTCACATGGATGTTGTTTTTGAATTATCTGATCGAAAACAACCTTAATGAAGATCTGCAAAAATGTATCCCCGATGACAAAGACTGGCCCATAAAAATGACATATGAGACACTTCCTGAAAAACTGAAAATCGACATAGATGATTATTACCTGACGCTTCCTTTTCAGCGAAAGTTCATCACGGAAAACAATTTAAAGGAGATAGCGTTAACTAAATTTGCTTTAGAACCCATTGTTGGGATCAGTCACGAAGCTGCCAACATATTTGCCCGATGGATGACAAAAATGAATTATAGCAAGGCTGAATTCAGGCTGCCTTCAGAAGCAGAATGGGAATGGATGGCAAGTGGAGGAAATACCGACACCACCAATCATTTTGCCTGGGAAGGAAAATATTTGAGAAACAGCAACGGGTGCTTTATGGCAAAATATTGGTCTTCGCGAAATGTCAAAAATTCAACACCGGATACACTGTCAAAAACCGACAGATGGCTGGAAATCGTTAATAATCAGAACAGCGAATTTACCCATCCAATCCCTGATTCTAATTGGCTGGTCACAGATGGCCCTTATCCTGTGGCTTACTTTAAACCGAATAAAACCGGGTTGTTGTACGATATGTGCGGGAATGCAGCAGAAATGATTGATGTGCCCACCAAAACCAAAGGCGGCAGCTGGGCCAGTCCCGGATATTTTATACAGATCAGAAACAGTGAAAAGTGGAAAGGCAAACCTTCGGATTGTGTGGGGTTCAGATTGGTTCAGTCTTATCAGGCCAAACGCGGCGAAGGAAAATAGTACCGGTAAAAAAATTACAAATTTTTCACCGAAAACTTTTCCTGCATATAATTCAGAAGATTTTCAACCGGAATGCGTTCCTGCAGCATGGTATCGCGGTAACGAACCGTAACGGTATCCTGTTGCAGCGTTTCGTGGTCAATAGTGATGCCGAACGGTGTGCCAATAGCATCCTGGCGGCGGTATCTTCTGCCGATGGCGTCTTTTTCGTCGTACTGGCACATAAAATTTTGTTTGAGAACATCAAATAGCTGGCGGGCTTTTTCGGGCAATCCGTCTTTTTTAACTAACGGAAGCACAGCAACTTTGATGGGTGCAAGGATGGGCGGGATATTCAGCACCTCCCTTACAGAGCCGTCTTCCAGCGTTTCTTCTTTGTATGAATTACTGAGAATAGCCAGAAACATGCGGTCAAGCCCGATGGATGTTTCCACCACATACGGCGTATAGCTTTCATTGGTTTCCGGGTCGAAATACTGCAGTTTTTTTCCGGAGAATTTCTGATGGGCATTCAGGTCAAAATCGGTACGGGAATGTATTCCTTCCAGTTCTTTAAACCCGATAGGAAATTCAAACTCTATATCGCACGCGGCATTGGCATAATGCGCTAATTTTTCGTGCGGATGCAGCCGGTATTTCGAAGCCGGAATGCCAAGAGAAAGATGCCATTTCATACGTTCTTCCTTCCAGTGTTCAAACCATTTAAGCTCTTCGCCCGGGCGGACAAAAAACTGCATTTCCATCTGTTCAAATTCGCGCATGCGGAAGATGAACTGGCGGGCGACGATCTCATTACGGAACGCCTTGCCGGTTTGTGCAATGCCAAAGGGGACTTTCATGCGCCCGCTTTTCATCACATTCAGAAAATTTACGAATATCCCCTGGGCTGTTTCAGGACGCAGGTACAACGTGCCGCTGTCTTCGCTCACCGAGCCCATCTGTGTGGAAAACATCAGGTTGAACTGCCGTACCTCAGTCCAGTTCTTTGAACCGGAAATAGGGCAAACGATGCCCAGCTCTTCAATCAAAGATTTCACTCCGGCTAAATCATTTTGATCAAGCAGAGAATAAAACCTCGTTTTGGTATCGTCAATTTTTTTCTGATATTCCACCACGCGGGGGTTGGTTTCCCTGTAAAGCTTTTCATCGAAGCTCTCACCAAAGCGTTGTTTGGCTTTCGTAACTTCTTTTTCAATTTTATCTTCAGTTTTAGCGATGTGATCTTCCACCAGCACGTCGGCACGATAGCGTTTTTTTGAATCTTTATTGTCTATCATCGGATCGTTGAATGCATCAACATGCCCGGAGGCTTTCCATATGGTCGGATGCATGAATATTGCCGAATCAATGCCTACAATGTTTTCGTTGTATTGCACCATCCATTTCCACCAGTAGGAACGGATATTGTTTTTTAACTCGGCGCCATATTGCCCGTAATCATAGACAGCACTAAGGCCGTCATAAATTTCGCTGGAAGGAAAAACAAAACCGTATTCCTTTGCGTGCGAAATAATTTTCTTAAATAATTCTTCGTTGTTTGCCATGCTGCAAAAGTAACACAAATTTCAAAATTTTTTGATGGCAGATGTTTTTTGAGCTTATGTCAAACTTAAATGTTAATTTTGATGTACAAAGAAAGACTGATGTAACTATGGCCCTATTAAATTCTGTTATGTCCTGGATCATGAAGCAACGCATCCATCAGATCGAGTTGTTTATCAAATATCCGCACGAAGTACAAAATGATTGCCTGCAATGGCTGATTTCTTCAGCAAAGAACACGGAATGGGGTATAAAATATGATTATAAAGCCATTGAATCACCGGAACAATTTAAAGAACGGGTTCCGATAAATGTCTATGACGAACTCAGGCCCTATATTAACCGCTTGCGAAAAGGTGAGCAAAATTTATTATGGCCGCAGGAAATCAAATGGTTTGCCAAGTCTTCAGGCACCACGGCCGATAAAAGCAAGTTTATCCCGATGAGCGAGGATGCCATAGAAGATTGTCATTTCAAAGGGGGAAAGGATGTGCTGACTTTTTATTGTAACAACAATCCCGATACGGCGCTGTTTTCGGGCAAGGGCCTTGCGCTGGGCGGCAGCCATGTGGCGAGTGAATTTGACAATGATGCCGTGTATGGCGACCTTTCGGCGATATTGATTCAGAACCTGCCTTTCTGGGCGCAATTCATCCGAACCCCCGATCTTTCAACAGCCTTGATGAATGAGTGGGAAGAGAAGCTTGATAAAATTGCAAGACTATCTTCTGCTGAAAATGTCACAAGTATTTCGGGCGTTCCTTCATGGGTAATGCTTTTGTTAAAACGCATCCTGGATATCACGGGCAAAAACAACATCAATGACGTGTGGGAAAACCTTGAGCTTTTTGTGCATGGAGGCATCAGTTTTGTGCCTTATGCCGATCAATACAAAAAAATTATTCCTTCCTCCAAAATGAATTATTTAGAAACGTATAATGCCTCGGAGGGCTTTTTTGGGATTCAGGACCGAAGCCGCGCCGACGATATGCTTCTGATGCTCGACTATGGAATTTATTATGAGTTTCTGCCCATGGAAAATTTTGGAAAGGAAAACCCTCAAACAAAGACGCTGGCAGAGGTTGAGACAGGTAAAAATTATGCCTTGATAATTTCTACCAATGCAGGCTTATGGCGTTACGTAATTGGAGATACTATTATGTTCACCTCCGTTGACCCCTACCGTTTCAGGATTACAGGCCGGACAAAAAATTTTATCAATGCTTTTGGCGAAGAACTGATGGTAGATAACGCGGATAAGGCCCTGGACATCGCCTGCAAAAAATCAGGAGCCATCATTACTGACTATACGGCTGCCCCGGTATATTTTGATGAAAAAAACAACGGCGCCCACGAATGGATCATAGAATTTGAATCCGCTCCGGGCAACATTGAATATTTTGGTGAAGTTTTTGATAATGCCCTGAAGTCAGCAAATTCGGACTATGAAGCCAAAAGATATCACGATATGGTTTTAAATAAGCCCATCATACATGTTGTCCCGGCAGGAACATTTTACAACTGGCTGAAAAGCAAGGATAAATTAGGAGGGCAGCACAAGGTTCCGAGGCTGGCAAATGAACGTACATACATTAACGAGATTTTGGATTTGATTAATAAATGAAAAAAGTTTTTTTAATACTTTCCCTGGTTACAATATTGATTTCACGGGCAACTGTTGCCCAGGAATTTGTTCCGGAAAAAATATCAGGGAGCGAAGTGAGCGGAAGCTATATGGCCGCCGATAATCTCGGGTATATTTATCTTATCAATGAAAGTACCCTGACAAAATTTGACAAGGACGGCCTTTTGCTTTTTACATATACCGAACTGAGCGACGGAAAGATTTCGGCTGTTGATGTTGGCGACCCGCTAAAGATAATGATCTTTAATGCTGACTTTGGAAAGATCAAATACCTTGATAATAAACTAAGCTTGAAAAAAGATTTTATTCTTCTTTCCGATCTTGGATATCCCAATGCTACCCTGATATCCGGTTCCTACGATAACGGATTCTGGCTTTTCGACCCATTGACAAATCAGGTCGTTCGTTTTGATAAAAATTTAAAAGCCACGCATAACAGCGGAAATATTTCCGACATAGCTGGCCTTGAAACAAACCCTGTCTTTATGACAGAAACCGATAACATCCTCTATTTAAACGATCCGGCAAACGGCATATTAGTGTTCGACCGCTATGCCACCTTCATGCGTCTTTTGCCAATAAAGAATCTTAGATCATTTCAAATTTTTTCAAATCAGATTGTATTTTTGGAAGGCAATAAATTGAAAATGTTCGATCTGAAAACTTTTGAAGAGTCCGGGTTTTCCATCCCTGAGAATGAAGAAATAACAGAAGCTTTATGGAATAACGAACGGATATTTGTGCTGACCAAAAAACATCTGAATATTTATAGGATCAAGTAAGAAGCCGTTTTCAGAAAAAATAGAAATAATGAATCCTTCAATATAAAAACAACCTTTGGAAAATCTGAAAGATCAATTCAGATCAGAACAGTTCTACCAAAAGCTCGCTTTTAGTAACCATCTGTCCCGGAATTACATTAACTTCTTTTATTTTTCCGGAAATAGTTGTTAGTATTTCATTATCCATTTTCATGGCTTCGAGAGTCAGTAATTTATCTCCGGCCTGAACATCCTGTCCCTTAACAACGAAAACATTTTTAATCGTCCCCGGGATAAATGAAAAAATTTTTTTATGATCAACAGGAGTATAGGGCTTGCGGTTATTATATTTTCTGGTAAATGTAGTAGCATACTCTTCACCTAATACGGTCAGCTTGTGTATTTCGGGTTTTTCTTTCTTTACTGGTTTCATTTTAATGGATTAGAAAGGTGGAATGCCGTGTTTTTTTATGGGGCGGTCTTCTTTTTTCTGCGCGGAGATCTCGATAGCGTGCAAAATAAATTCGCGTGTCTTTAAAGGTTCAATGACGGCGTCTACATAGCCGTATGCGGCTGCTACGTAGGGATTGGCAAATTTTTCCTTGTATTCTTCAATTTTTTTCTGTCGGGCTTCTTCGGGATTGGGCGAGTTCATGATTTCGTTGCGGAAAATAATATTTGCAGCGCCTTCCGGCCCCATGACAGCTATTTCGGCGGTCGGCCATGCCAGTACAAAATCGGCCCTCAGGTGTGCGGAGCACATGGCAATGTAGCCTCCGCCATAAGCTTTTCTAAGTATAACGGTGATTTTGGGGACCGTCGCCTCTGAATAAGCATAAAGTACTTTCGCCCCGTGGCGTATCACACCGGCATGTTCCTGGTCGATTCCGGGAAGATAACCGGGCAGGTCGACAAGAGTTATCAGGGGGATGTTAAAGGCATCGCAAAAACGTATAAAACGCCCGGCTTTATCAGAAGAGTCAACATCAAGCACGCCGGCAAGTACCATCGGCTGGTTGGCGACAAAGCCTACAGATTGCCCGTTCATCCTGGCAAAGCCTACGACAATATTGGCGGCAAAATGTTCATGTACTTCGAAAAAATCGGAATTGTCGCAAATAGCTTTGATAATAAGGCGGACATCGTAAGGTTTTTTTGAATCTGTCGGGAAAATCTCAGATAATTTATAGACCTTGTTTTTAGGTTGTTTAATAGGAAAAGCTTCGGCCTTTTTAGTGTTGTTCCAGGGAATGAAGGACATCAGGGTTTTTATCTGGTCAAAACATTCGTTTTCACTTTCAGCAAAGAAATGGGCATTTCCGGTTATCTCAGAATGTACCTGTGCACCCCCTAAGTCTTCCATAGAGATATCTTCGCCCAACACGGTTTTAATAACTTCCGGGCCTGTGATAAACATTTTTGAAATTTTATCAACCACAAAAACAAAATCGGTGAGTGCAGGAGAATATACCGCTCCGCCGGCACAAGGCCCAAGGATAACAGATATTTGAGGAATCACACCGGAAGCAAGGGTATTACGATAAAAAATTTCTCCATAACCGGCAAGAGAGTTTACCCCCTCCTGAATACGGGCGCCACCGCTATCATTAATACCTATTAATGGAACTTTCAGTTTCATGGCATGATCCATGATTTTTGTGATTTTTTTAGCGTGCATGAACCCTAAAGATCCTCCTGCAACAGTAAAATCCTGTGCATAGATACATATCGGATAACCATTGATGGTTCCTGTTCCTGTTACAACACCGTCGCCCGGGAGGTATTTTTTATCCATGTCGAAATCTTTTCCGGCATGTTCCACAAAGAGGTCGTATTCATGAAAAGAACCCGAGTCAAGCACTGCAAGAATTCGCTCACGGGCAGTCATTTTTCCGGTGGCTTTTTGCTTTTCAATGGCCTTTTCACCACCACCTTGTGTGGCGCCTTTCATCCTTTGTCTTAATTCATCAGTTCTTTGCCGCAATGTCTTCATATCGTGAGATTGGATATCGTTCATTATTATACTATATAACTATAAAAACTCACAAAGGTATTCTTTTTTAATTCCACAATTTTTACTTTTTTGTTAAGCAATGTTAAATGGAATATGTCTTTTTTATAAAAACGATCAATATAAATGACTTTTATTCTGAAAAGCAATTTATATCTGTTTTTTTAGCTTTGAAATCCATTATAAAAAGCTTATATTTGTATCAAATAAATGCAACAAACCCCGAAAAATGAATATTGAAGAACTCAGGGAATACTGTTTGTCGAAAAAAGGCGTTACTGAATGTTTCCCTTTTGATGAAACCACATTGGTTTTTAAAGTGCTTGGGAAAATATTTTTGCTGACAGATATTGAGGCGGATTTTAGTATGAATGTCAAATGTGATCCGGAACTTGCCGTTGAACTTCGTGAAAGATATCCCTGCGTTGAACCCGGTTATCACATGAATAAAACCTGCTGGAACACCGTATATATCGACGGCAGCATTTCCGACAGGCAACTATTTGAATGGGTGGACCATTCTTATGATGAAGTAGTAAAGAAGATGACAAGAAAACAAAAAGAATCTTTTGATCAGATGTAACGCATGAAAAAAATATTTTTGATCGGAATATGCTTGTTTTGCGTAACCCATGTTTTTGCTCAAAAAGTACTGATACTTGAAAATTTAAGCATTGGAAAGTCATATAAATTTTTTACCGGGGATGTCATCGGTGTCAGAATAAATGACACTACACCCAAAGTGTCGGGAAAGATCACGGAAATTCTCGATTCTTCAATAATTATTTCTAATAATCATACTTTCGATGTGAGAGAGATTACTGTTGTTTATAAAGAAAGGCGCGGAATTCAAATTGTTTCTTCTTCCTTATTGGCTTTCGCAGGGGTTTTTTTTGTTCTGGATGTGTTCAATAATGCGATCAACGCAGACCGCCCAGTCGTAAGGGCGGATGTAACGCTGATCTCGTCGGCTGTGGCTGCCGCCGGTGGTGTATTGCAAATATTTGTAACCCGGAAATGCGAAGTGGGCAAAGATAAGTGGCGCTTAAAAATAATCGATCAGATACATGTAAAAGAATAATAATGAGCCCCTTCCGTGAGGAGTCCTAAGGCAAGTCCAAAACTCCGGGGTAAGAAAGCCCCAAGCCCCAGGGGAAGAGCTTTAAAATTGGAATTTGATTCTTGGAATTTTTCATCCCAGGAATTTATTTGCTAACAAAAAATATTAAGAGTATCTCTAAGTCCTGAAAATCAGCCTTACCCATATCCCTAAAGGAATGCTAATTTTCAGATGTTTCACCCTTCAGGGCCGGGGTAAAAAACATCTGAAAATTAGTTTTTAGTGGTTCCCTTAAATCACCGTGAGCACCTAATGGTGTATTCGCGCGTGAACAATGGGTTTTAAAACGGTATCCTTAGAATATAGTGTCGGGGTGACTGCAAGCCGCGCGGGGCCTGTGCGCAGTCACCCCGACACTTGCACACCGTTTCGGTATTATATCACTGTGATCAACTCTTTGATGATGGTCGTCATCTTAGGCTCGGCGTTGTTAGCGGCTTGTATCACTTCTTCGTGCGACACTTCCACCACTTTGCCTTCTATACCAAGGTCTGTAATAATAGATACTGCAAACACCGGAAGCCCCATGTGATGGGCTACGATAACTTCCGGAACCGTTGACATTCCTATACAGTCGGCGCCAACGATGCGGGCATATTTATATTCAGCCGGGGTTTCGAAGCATGGTCCCGTAACTGCGGCATAGACTCCCTGCTGGCAGTGAATATTATTTTTTTCAGCGATCTGCAGGGCTTTATTTATCAGTTCCTTATCGTAGGCAGCATGCATATCGGGAAAACGCGGCCCTATCTCATCATCATTTTTCCCGATCAGCGGGTTGGTTCCCATCAGGTTGATATGGTCGGTAATGATCATAATGTCGCCTACGGAAAAAGCAGGATTCATACCCCCGCTTGCATTGGAGAGCACCAGCGTTTTTATTCCCAGGTAATTCAATACGCGAACAGGAAACGAAATTTCCTGCATGGTATAACCTTCATAGAAATGAAATCGTCCCTGCATGGCAACAACATTTATATTGTTCAGGGTGCCGAACACAAGTTGCCCTTTATGTCCGACTACGGTCGAGACAGGAAAATTTGGTATTTCAGAATAGGGTATTGCTGCTTGAACCTTAATTTCATTCGCCAGATTTCCGAGCCCTGTTCCAAGGATAATGCCTATCTGCGGCTCAAAAGAGGTTTTGCTTCTTATGTAAGCAACGGTTTCATTGATTTTTTTCAACATAGTTTAAAATTTTTAGTTCAAAAGTTTTTTTATCAGTTTCGGAAAAATCCATCTCTACAGGCAGGTAATAAACCGGAAAATCCGACAATTCATTACAAATGTTTTGATGGATTAATCTTGAAAAATCTTTTTCTGTCGTTAAGATAATTTTATTTTCAGAGACAATATTACGAAATTTTTCAGAAATGGTTATGATGTCTTTACGGGAATATGAATGATGGTCGCTGAAACGCAGGGTGTGGAGTTTTTTGCAAACAGGCTTCAGGTGCGCTATAAGCGGCTCCGGATCAGCAATGCCGGAAAACAACACGATTTCATGATCCTTCAGGGAAGGCAATTTTTCCTGAAAAGAATTTTCGTAAAAAGGCTGAGGCCCTTGATACCGTATAAAAGAAAATAAAACACATTGCGTTGGTTGCGGCTTCAGGCTGTGAATGATCTTCGTTTTTTCAGCATCGGAAATATTTTCAGGCGATTTTGTAACGATGATGATATCTGCACGCTTAGCCCCGCATCTGAATTCGCGTAAACGTCCTGCCGGCAATACCCAATCCCTGGAGTATAAATGATTGTAATCAGTAAGTAAAATGTTAAGCCCGGGTTTTACACTCCGGTGTTGGAATGCATCATCCAGTAAAATAACTTCAGGCACCGGTTGTTTTTCAAGAAGCAGATGAATTCCCTCCACCCTGTCTTCACAAACAGCAACCCTGATATTTTGAAATTTTCGAAAAAACTGAAACGGTTCATCGCCTATTGACGCTGCCGTAGCGCTGTTCCCGGCTAAGATAAAACCTTTGGTTTCGCGGCCATATCCGCGGCTGAGTGTCGAAATATATTTATTTTGTTTTTGCAACAGGCGGATCAGATACTCAACTGCCGGTGATTTGCCGGTACCCCCCGTATTAATGTTTCCTACACAGATGACAGGTATGTCAAAGGTTTCGGATTCGAACAAGCCCCAATCGTAAAATTTATTCCGTAAAAACGTTATAAGCCCGTACAAAACAGAAAAAGGCAGAAGTAATATTTTTAACAACAGTTTCATTTTTTTATTTGCCTGTTTCAGGTTCCTTTATTGAATTTGCTTCTGCGAATGCATCATTAGAGCAGCTTATCCGGTTGAACATGAAAAATCATATAGCTGCAAAAATACAAAAACATACTGATTTATAATCATGTCGCTGAAAATGCATAGGTGACGATGAATAATTGTCTGATTTTATTTTCATGTTTTACCGGTTTTCCAAAAAAAAAATTAAAGAGCAAAAATGGAGAAAAAAGTAATTAACAAAACAAAAAAATTGTTGAAAACTTTTAATAAAAGTCTCCAAAGTGCAAAAAACAGACTTTGGTGCAAAAAATTTTTTATAATATAATAAACATTAAAACAGACAGTTAAGATAATTTATTTCATTTTAATAAATTTTTTTTGTGCAGTATGGTGCACTGTTGTGCAAAATGTTTATATCTTTACACAAAAATTCATTTTTCTAAAAAATCATGAATAAGCTATTAGGGGAATATGAATGTAAAATTGACGGAAAAGGCAGGCTGATGTTTCCTGTCGCTCTGAAAAGAAAGCTTCCCGAGGCTTCAGGTTACCGCTTCGTGCTGAATCGTGGTTTTGAAGAATGCCTGATGCTTTATCCTATAGATACCTGGGAAAAAATAGTAAAAGATATCAGCAAATTGAATTTGTATATAAAGAAGAACAGGGACTTTTTAAGATATTTTTATCGCGGGGCGTCGGAAGTGGAGCTGGATGGGACAAACAGATTGCTTATACCCAAAAGATTGCTGAAGTATGCGGAAATAGAAAAGGATGTGATGGTTTTTGCATTTGTCGATCGTATCGAAGTTTGGAACAGGGAGAAGTATGAATCACTGCTTACGGATGAGCCGGCCGACTATGCAGAACTTGCCGAACTGACCATGGGTAGTAACTCATCCAATCCGCCGGAAGATGTACCATAGCCCAGCATTGTTGAAAGAATCCGTGGATGGGTTGAATATAAAGCCCGGCGGGGTTTATGTAGATGTAACTTACGGAGGAGGGGGACATGCGCAGGAAATACTTAAAAGATTGAAGGGTGGGCGGTTGATCGCTTTTGATCAGGATGAAGATGCGTGGGAAAACAAAATTGACGATGACCGCCTGACCTTAGTAAACAGTAATTTTCGTTATTTGAAAAATTTTTTAAAATTTCATCGGGCAATACCCGTCGATGGCATCATTGCTGACCTTGGGGTTTCTTCACACCAGTTTGATGTGGCCGAAAGGGGGTTTTCTACCCGCTTCGACGCTCCTCTCGATATGAGGATGAACAGGAATCAGAAGCAGACTGCGGCCGGCATCTTAAATGAATATACCGTGCAACAGCTTTCAGTCATGTTCAGGCAATACGGAGAACTGTCAAACAGCAACCTGCTGGCCAACAAGATTGCCGCTTACCGCAAGGGTAAACAGATTATTACCAGTTCCGATTTGAAAGAATCCATTTCCGGCCTGATCGATAAAAGAAATGAAGATAAATATCTGGCAAAAGTTTTCCAGGCGCTTCGCATCGAAACGAACAATGAACTCGACGCATTAAAAGAATTTTTGATGCAAAGCCTGGCAGTGCTGAAAAAATCAGGACGCCTGGTTGTTATTTCATACCATTCGCTCGAAGACCGGCTGGTGAAAAATTTTATGCGTGCAGGAAATTTTGAAGGAATAGTTGAAAAAGATTTTTACGGGAACACCAACGCACCTTTTGAGCTTATATGCCGCAAACCTATAATTCCTGAGGAAAGTGAAATTTTAAAAAATAAAAGAGCACGAAGTGCAAAACTCAGAATTGCTCAAAAAATATAGTGATGGAAAAAAATGAATTTAAACCGGTAGAGCCGCAGGAACAAAAACCTGTTGAGGAAAAAAAGACACCCAAAAAGGCGAAAAAGCCAAGCCTTATAGCTGTGTTACGAAGTATTCTCAACGGAGAGATATTGACGCGCGATGCGGTGCTCAGGCTGCTGCCCTTTGGGCTTTTCCTGTGTCTTCTCGCTGTTTTGTACATTGCTAATTCCTACAATTATGAGAAAAATATCAGAAAAACACAACAGATCAGCGACGAGCTTATTGAACTGAAGGACGAATATATTACCACGCAGTCCGAACTGTTGCATATCAGCCAGCAATCGGAAATTGCCCGCCGTCTTGACAGCCTGGGAACAGGGATAAAAGAATCCGTTGTGCCTCCGATGAAGATACTTGATCAGAACAATAAAAATAATAAAGAATGAACGATAAGAGAAAATCCATATTGATGAGGGCTTACCTGATTTATTTTCTGGTATGGATATTTGCTATTATGATCATAGTGAAAATTTTCACCCTTCAGTTTATTAATGATGACCAATGGAAAAAGCAGGCAAGTACCGAATCGATAAAAAAGGAAATAATAGACCCTGCCCGTGGAAATATTTATGCCGAGAACGGCGAACTCCTGGCAACTTCAATACCCATGTTTCAGGTTAACCTGGACCTTGATTCTTCAGCAATTCACGATACCATCTTTAAAAAGAATGTTGACTCTCTGGGGATTTGCCTGAGCCTGTTTTTTGATAAAACCCCCAATAATAAATATAAGTACATCCGGGAGCTGAAAGAAGCACGCCGAAAATACAACAGGAATTATTTATTGGTAAAAAAAGCCACCTATGCGGAACTCCAGAAAATCAAGAAATTTCCGATCTTGAGAAAAGGAAAATTCGGAGGACTGGTTGTAACCAAAAAAGAGAAAAGAATCAGGCCGATAAAAAATTGTGCAGCTATGACCATCGGCTATGAAAGGCTCGCGGAATACAGGGTGGTGATCAACCTCAAAGCCGGCAAGGTGACAGAACAACGCTTTGAACAGTATATTGATACCCTGAGCGACTGTTTTTACAGTACATTTAATGATCTCAGCAAAGGATATTATAAAAAGATATTGGAAGATGCTTATAAAAAACCGGCACCCCAAGCAGGGATCACCAAGCTTGTGAATGTTTTGCAACTGGCCGAGCTGAAAAAGTTTCCTTTAATAGAAGAAGATAATAACCGTATCCTGAAGATCCAAAAACTTACCAGTTCTTATTTTGTTGGCCTTGAAGGGCATTACAAGGAAGATCTGCGTGGAATCAAAGGGGTGGAATATCGTAAAAGAGTGGGAAGCAACAGTTGGACAAAGATCAGCGAGGAAGCCGTTGTGAAACCCAAGAACGGCTGCGATATTTATACGGCCATCGATGTGAACCTTCAGGATGTGGCTCAGAGTGCATTAAGGAAAAGCCTTGACACCACCCATGCCGACTGGGGCTGTGTCATCCTGATGGAGGTTCAGACCGGCTATATTAAGGCGATAGCCAATCTTACCAGAGATAAGAACGGCGGTTATTACGAAATGCGCAATTATGCCGTAGAGGAACGTTACGAACCCGGCTCAACGATGAAGCTGGCTTCGGTTATCGCGGTGCTGGAAGACGGGAAATATGATACCAACCAGATCGTACGTTCTGGCAGAATCCGTTATTCTGATTACAAAAAGGAGGTTGTCGACAGCCACGAGGAGGGTTATGGAAATATTTCGGTAGCAAAAGCTTTTGAAAAATCATCCAATGTCGGAATAACACAAATAACCAGGATGGCCTTTCTCGACAAGGTAAAGATCAAACAATTTGAGCAATACCTGGTAAAAATGGGGTTGAAACAGCGTTCAGGCATCGATCTGGATAACGAGCCGGATCCTTATTTGCCCATCAAATATGAAGACCTGACTGCTGCGGCATTCGGATATTCAATAAAACTGACACCCCTGCAGGTACTTGGATTATATAATGCCGTGGCCAATAACGGAAAATATATGAAGCCTAAACTGGTAAAAGAGATCCGAAGAAACGGCGTATTGATAAGAGAGAATAGCCCGGAAGTCTTGATAGCCCGGATTTGCTCCGAAGCGACACTCAAAAAAGTCAGAAGCCTGCTTGAAGGGGTCGTAACCAGAGGGACGGCAAGGAATATCAGCAAGGCGCCTTATAAAGTTGCCGGAAAAACCGGTACGGCAAGGATATGGGACGAGGCAACCAGAGGGTATATTGACAGATATATTGCATCGTTTTGCGGCTATTTCCCTGCTGATGACCCGAAATACTCCTGTATTGTGGTAGAATATAAGATGCAGGGCAGCGAAGTTTACGGAAGCCAGGTCGCCGCCCCGGTTTTCAAGGAAATTGCCGATAAAGTATATGCGACGAGGGTGGATATAAAATCCAAAGTACTAAAAATGCCGGATACCTTGTCGGCCCCTGTAGTGGATTTCGGATACCGCGAAGATATTGAAAATATTTATTCGGGACTGAATATTAATTTGATACTTAAAGGAGGCGCTACCGAATGGGTGAACACTTCCAGATCTGATGATCTGAAAAGGGTCTATGTAAAGGATAATCTGGTAAAAAATAATAATAAAGTCCCCGATGTAAAAGGAATGAAAGCCAGGGATGCCGTTTATTTGCTGGAAAAAGCAGGATGGACTGTCCTTTTGAAAGGTGCAGGAAGGGTAATAGAACAAAAAACGGTTTTGGGAAGCAAAACTATAGAATTAATTTTATCTGTCTGAAAAAAACCATGACTCAACTTTTAACAAAAATATTAAATAATACAGGGTATACCGATGTGATCGGGAATACAGACAAAGAAATCACATTTGTCAGTTTTAGTTCAAAGGCTTGTGAGAAGAATACTTTGTTTGTTGCTGTAAAAGGTGTTCATGCCGATGGACACAAATATATTGATGATGCCATCAAACAAGGAGCGACAGCCGTGGTGTGTGAAGAGCTGCCGGAAAAAAGAAAGGCAGATGTTGCTTATATTAAAGTCCCGGACAGCGGTTTTGCCCTGGGTATTATTTGTGATAATTTTTTCGAACATCCTTCTTCAAAATTAAAATTGGTAGGGGTTACAGGCACCAACGGAAAAACAACAATTGCCACCCTGCTTTATCAGGCATTTAGAGAATCAGGTTATAAAGCCGGGTTATTATCAACCATCTGTTACAAAGTGAACGAAAGTATCATACCAGCCACACATACCACACCTGACCCGTTTGTGATTAACAAACTATTAGCCGAAATGGTAGACACAGGTTGTGATTATTGTTTTATGGAAGTCAGCTCACATGCGGTAGTACAAAACCGGATCGCCGGTTTGTCTTTTGCCGGTGGTGTTTTTACAAATATTACCCACGACCATCTCGATTACCATAAGACCTTCGAAAATTATATCGAAGCTAAAAAGGGCTTTTTCGACAAGTTGCCTGCAAGCGCCTTCGCACTTACCAACATTGATGACCGCAACGGCGGCGTCATGATTCAGAATACGAAAGCAAAGAAGTACACCTACGGTCTCAAACAGATGGCTGATTTTAAATGCCGCCTTTTGGAAAACCGCATTGACGGGATGCAGATAAATATTGACGGTACCGAGTTGTGGTGCAATCTGGTGGGGATGTTCAATGCCTATAATATTACCGCAATTTATGCCGTGGCCATTTTGCTGGAACAGGATAAAGAACGGGTGCTGACCTTGCTGAGCGGGCTGGAAGCTGCCGAAGGCCGCTTTGAAAGTATAAAAGATAACAATAATGTGGTGGCCATTGTTGATTATGCGCATACTCCCGATGCATTAAAAAATGTGCTAAGCACGATCAATCAGATTCAGCAGGGCGGGGGCAGGATCATAACGGTTGTGGGTACAGGTGGCGACCGCGACAAAACCAAGCGCCCCGAAATGGGAAAGATAGCCGCCGCCTTGAGTCAGCAGGTGATACTCACATCCGACAATCCCCGTTCGGAAGACCCTGAAACAATTATTGAGGAGATGATGGCAGGTATTGACATTACCGACAGGAAAAAAGTGCTGATGATCGTTAACAGAAAAGAGGCAATTAAGGCTGCCTATACGTATGCGCAACCTGGCGACATCATTCTCGTGGCAGGCAAAGGCCATGAAAAATACCAGGAAATTAAGGGTGTTAAGCATCCTTTTGATGATAAACAGATTATTAAAGATTTAATGAATAAGTGATATGTTGTACTATTTATTTGATTACTTAGACAAACAGTTTGATTTTCCGGGAGCAGGGGTATTCCAGTACATATCTTTCCGCGCTGCCATGTCGATCATAACTTCCCTTTTTATTTCGCTCATCATCGGGAAAAGGGTTATCAGGTATTTACAAAAAAAGCAGGTGGGCGAAACCGTCAGGGATCTTGGCCTGCAGGGACAGATCGAAAAACAGGGAACCCCTACCATGGGCGGTATCATTATTCTTTGCGCCATTCTTATCCCGACGCTCTTGTTCGCCAAATTGAATAATGTTTACATTATTTTAATGATCATTACCACCATATGGCTTGGAACCATTGGGTTTCTTGATGATTACATTAAGGTATTTAAAAAGAACAAAAAAGGGCTTGCCGGAAAATTTAAGATCCTTGGACAAATAGGCCTGGGACTGATCGTAGGCTTAACTATGTATTTCAACGACTCGGTAGTTATCAGGGAAAAGGCCGGCAGGCAAGCACCAAAAGTAGTAACTACTGAAAATATTTTTAAAGTGGATAATTTTACCGATGCCACCCAGGTTTATTCTAAACAACCCGTCAAATCTACAAAGACTACCATTCCATTTGTAAAAAACAATGAATTTGAGTATTCTTCTTTGCTTTCATGGCTGGGTGACGGGTATCAAAAATGGGCCTTCCTGATTTTTATTCCAATCATCATTTTTATCATCGTTGCCGTGTCAAACGGAGCGAATCTTACTGACGGCCTCGACGGGCTGGCGACAGGCACCTCGGCAATAATCGGGGTTACGCTCGCGATTCTGGCCTATGTGTCCGGCAGTGTGGTATTTGCTAATTATTTAAACATTATGTATATTCCCAATACCGGCGAGTTAGTAATTTATATCAGTGCTTTTGTGGGGGCATGTATCGCCTTTTTGTGGTACAACTCGTATCCGGCGCAAATATTTATGGGAGATACCGGAAGTCTTGCCTTAGGCGGTATCATTGCTGTTTTTGCGATAATAATCCGTAAAGAACTTCTGATTCCGTTGTTGTGCGGCATATTCCTTATCCAAAGCATTTCAGTGATTATGCAGGTCGGGTATTTTAAGTACACGAAAAAGAGATTCGGAGAAGGCCGCAGGATTTTTAAGATGTCGCCCCTGCACCATCATTATCAAAAATCCGGATATCATGAGGCGAAGATAGTGATGCGGTTTTTTATTGTGGGCATTATGCTGGCTGTACTTACCGTAGTAACATTGAAAATACGATAGAAATGAATTAAATATGAAAACCCGGATCGTAATACTCGGCGGGGCCGAAAGCGGAATAGGGGCGGCCATACTGGCGAAAAAGAAAGGTTTTGATGTCTTTGTGTCCGATTCGGGTGAAATTAAAAAAAATTATAAAGACGTTCTTTTACATAATGCAATAAGTTTTGAAGAAAGAAAACACAGCGAAGCTATTATTCTTAAAGCGGGGGAGGTAATCAAAAGCCCTGGAATTCCTGACCATGCACCGATCATAAAAAAACTGAAAGAGCATGATATTCCCGTAGTTTCAGAGATTGAGTTTGCTGCAAGATATACAGGGGCTAAAAAAATCTGTATCACGGGCAGCAACGGCAAGACCACCACCACGATGCTCACCTTTCATATCCTGAAAAAAGCAGGATTCAATGTCGGTTTGGCCGGAAATGTTGGTAAAAGTTTTGCCTGGCAGGTCGCTGAAAACGATTTTGACTATTACGTACTTGAGATCAGCAGCTTTCAGCTTGACTATATGTTTCGTTTTAAAGCCGATGTGGCGGTGATAACAAACATTACACCTGATCACCTGGACCGCTATCAGAACAAGTTTCAGAACTATGTCGATTCCAAATTCAGGATACTGCAAAATCAAACGGCTGGCGATTTTTTTATTTACTGTGCCGACGATCCGGTTACCATGGCAGAACTTCAGAAACGCGACATTCTTTCTTCAAAAATCCCGTTCTCTTTGTCGGATATGGCCGACAGAGAAGGGGCTTATGTAAAAAACAACAAAATGACAATTAATATATCATCAAATAAAATAAAAATGGGACTAGAAAATTTTGCATTACCGGGGAGGCACAACCTCTACAACTCAATGGCCGCAGGAGTTATTTCCCGTCTTTTTGATATCCGTAAAGATATTATCAAAGAAAGCATGTCCGAATTTCAGGGGGTAGAACACCGCCTCGAATTTGTAACCAAAGTTCACGGAATAGAATTCATCAACGATTCCAAGGCAACCAACGTAAACTCCACATGGTTTGCGCTGGAGAGCATGGTGCGGCCTGTAATATGGATCGTGGGCGGAGTTGATAAGGGCAACGATTATTCCTGCCTGAAGCCGCTGGTGAAGGACAAGGTTAAAGCTATTGTTTGTCTTGGTAATGATAATCAGAAGATCTTTGAAGAATTTGCCACACTGATACCTGTGATAAAAGAAGCGCCAACGGCAGAAGAAGCCGTACAGACATCCTATAACCTTGGTATGCCCGGCGACGTTGTTTTACTTTCCCCGGCTTGCGCAAGTTTTGATCTGTTCAATAATTATGAAGACAGGGGAATGCAATTTAAAAGAGCAGTTTACGACTTATAAAAAATAATTCAATGAAAAAGTTTTTTCAGAATTTCAAAGGGGATAAAGTGATCTGGGCCGTAGTCCTGATTTTATTGATATTTTCAATACTGGCTGTATACAGTTCTACCGGAACTCTCGCCTACCGAAGCAAAAGAGCTGCAGGCAACACGGAGTTTTTTATCATGAAACACTTTTTCATTTTGTTGATGGGTTTAGGGCTCATGTATGGTTCACACCTGATCAAATATACTCATTATTCAAAAATATCTCAGATCGCTGTGTTTTTTGCTATCATATTGCTGCCGATAACATTGTTTACAGGCAGTTCCGTTAATGATGCTTCCCGCTGGCTGACACTTCCCATCATTGACCTCAGGTTTCAGACCTCCGATTTTGCAAAACTTGCCCTCATCATGTTTCTTGCCAGAGAAATCTCCAGAAGACAGGAAAAAATGGATGACATAAAAACAGGCTTTCTCCCGATAATAATTCCTATTGTTGCGGTCTGCGTGTTCATCCTGCCTGCAAATTTTTCTACAGCGGCCATTTTGTTTATGACATGCCTGATTTTAATGTTTGTCGGCAGGGTAAAGGCAAAGTATATAGCGTATCTTTTTGGTATTATGATTATCGCAGGAGGGCTTTTGGTACTTATTCTCAAAAATTCTCCGAAAGAGAGCCGTCTGGCCACCTGGCAAAACCGGTTTGAAACTTTTTTCGGAGATGACTCACAGCAAAATCCGGATGATGTATATCAGGTAACCCAATCTAAGATTGCTGTAGCTCAGGGCGGATTATTCGGAAAATTTCCCGGAAACAGTACTCAACGAAATATGCTGCCACAGGCCTATTCGGATTTTATTTTTGCAATTATTCTTGAAGAATATGGTTTTGTAGGTGGGCTGTTGGTGTTATTGCTTTATATGGTCTTATTGTACAGAGGGATACGTATTGCCACGAGGTGTGATACGGTTTTTGGTGTCCTGCTCGGGCTGGGGATCAGTTTTGCGATCGTATTCCAGGCTGTGATCAATATGGCTATCGTGGTCGACTTGCTTCCAAACACCGGGCAGCCGCTGCCCCTGATCAGCATGGGGGGAACCTCTATATGGTTTACAAGCATTGGGATAGGGATTTTGTTAAGTATTAGCAGGGCTAATGATTTGGCGGCAAAGCAGAAAGAAATGAACGAAGAAAATAAAGAATTAAAAGCAGAAACAATTGATGCAGTCAACTAATAAAAAATTTATTATAAGCGGCGGGGGTACCGGTGGGCACGTGTTCCCTGCAATTGCTATCGCAAATGCCCTGATAAAAAAATGTCCTTCGGCCGAAATCCTTTTTGTAGGGGCTTTAGGCCGTATGGAAATGGAAAAAGTGCCGGAAGCCGGATACAAGATCATCGGGCTGAATATTAGCGGGATTCGCCGTAGCCTGTCATTGGAAAATATTGCAACATTTTTCAAGCTGATTTCAAGTTTGCAAAAAGCAAAGAAAATCATCAGGGAGTTTAATCCGGATGTTGTTATCGGCGTAGGCGGCTATGCCAGCGGCCCGGTGTTGAAAATTGCAGCATCCAAAAAAATCCCTACCTTAATACAGGAACAGAATTCATATCCCGGAATAACAAATAAAATTTTGTCAAAAAAAGTCGATAAGATATGTGTGGCCTATGAAGGAATGGAAAAGTTTTTCCCGAAAGAAAAAATATTTATTACGGGCAATCCTGTAAGGCAGGATATCGGGGTGTCGCAGGGAAAAAGAGATCGTGGTCTGGAAATGTTTGAGCTCGACAGATCAAAAAAAACAGTGCTGGTCGTTGGCGGCAGCCTGGGCGCAAGGACAATAAATAATGCCATTCTGGACAAACTGGAGCTTTTTAAACAAAACAATATCCAATTGATATGGCAAACAGGAAAAGCTTTTTTTGAAACAGCGCAGAAAGCGTGTGAAAGCTATAAAGGTTCAGGAATAAGCAGCTATGCCTTCATTTCAAAAATGGATTATGCCTATGCGGCTGCCGATGTAATAGTTTCACGAGCCGGGGCCATCGCCATTTCCGAAATTTGCCTGATTGGGAAACCTGCGATACTTGTACCATCGCCCAATGTAACCGAAGATCACCAGACGAAAAATGCCCTGGCTTTATCGAATTACGCGGCAGCAATACTGGTCAAAGATGCCGATGCACAGGAAACACTTGCACAGGAAACAGTAACTCTCATCCATGACGAAATCATGTGTGATAAACTCAGCGGCAATATAGCCCGGTTTGCACATAAAGACGTAGCGGATCATATAGCAGATATCATTTTGGGAATGGTGAAATAAGTATTTCAATGACACACGGAGCAAAAAAAACATATTATTTCTTAGGGATCGGTGGAATCGGCATGAGCGCTCTCGCACGTTTTTTCAAAAGGCAGGGGAATGATGTTTCCGGTTATGATAAAACCCCTACCAAACTGACGCGGGAGCTTGTTGCGGAAGGAATTGATGTGCATTATCAGGAAGATATCGCAGCGATACCCGCCCAAGTCGACCTGGTGGTTTATACGCCTGCTGTTCCGAAAGAACATGCGGAATACCGGTATTTCGTTGAAAATAATTTCCCAATGAAGAAAAGGGCCGAGGTGCTCGGAGAGGTGGTAAAAAATAATTTTCTGATCGCCGTGGCCGGCACGCATGGAAAAACCACCATCACGGGTATGATCGCCCACATATTCCAATCGGCGGGTATTCCTGTGAATGCCTTTATCGGCGGGATCGTAAAGAATTTTCAGTCAAACATACTTTATACTGAAAATGCTGTTGTTGCCGTGACCGAAGCCGATGAGTACGACCGTTCGTTTTTATCGCTGAACCCGGATATCGCTATTATTTCTGCCATTGATGCTGATCATCTCGATATTTATTCCGACAAAAAAAACCTGGTGGATTCTTATCACGCATTTGCCGGCAACATCAATCCGGCAGGGTCGCTGATCATTAAAAAAGGCCTGCCCGGGCCGGCAGAACATGTTTACAGTATGTATCATTATGATAAAAGTGCTGTCTCGGATTTTTATGCCAAAGATGTTTTTATTAAAAATGCCGGATATAATGCGACTATTTGTCTGCAGGGAGAAGAAATTCAGCTTGCCATCAATATTCCGGGGCGGCACAACATAGAAAATGCGGTAGCTGCTGCTGCGGCCTGCTATCTGTTTGGCATAGATGCCTCGGAGATAAAATGCGGAATAGAGGCCTACGAAGGCGTTGTCAGACGATTTGATGTCCGGTACCAGCAAGGAAATACAATCTATATTGATGACTATGCCCATCACCCTGAAGAACTCAGGGCCTTTATCAGTACGATCAGGGAGTTATATCCGGATAAAAAGATCACAGGCATATTCCAACCGCATCTTTACTCAAGGACAAGGGATTTTGCGCCTGAATTTGCTGAAGTACTTGATCAACTCGATGAAGCCATTTTGCTGGATATTTACCCGGCACGGGAATTACCCCTTGAGGGAATTACATCCCACACTATTCTTGACCGGATGAAAATTGCCGACAAAAAAATACTTTCAAAAGAATTACTGTTAGATGAACTTCGCCATAAAGAAACCCAGGTTGTTCTTACGATGGGTGCGGGAGATATCGATCAGCTTATTGAACCTATAATAGCCGTGTTAAAAGAAAAAAAGTAATATGAAAAAAAGAGCCTTAAAAATAATTTTGTGGGTTGTTTCGATAATCATTCTTGCAGTATTGATAGGGGTTGTTGTGAAAATATACGGAAAAAACAAATGCAAGGATTTGCAGGTAACAATACACGCACCCGCGGATTGTGTCTTTCTGACGGAAGAAGATGTGGCCTCGTATCTTAGTGAGTCGGGCGATCAGATCATAGGTAATGAATTGTCACGGGTAGATATTGAAAAGTTGGAATCTCTCATTAATAATAAACCTTACGTGCTCAGTTCGAAAGTATATATGTCGCTCACCGGAATTCTGAAGGTTGATGTCATACAACGCACACCCATAGCCCGTGTCCAGCCGGATGTGCGCTTACAGCATATCCGCAGCCTTGATTATGCTCCCTATTATATCAGCAGTGATGGCGGGCTTATTCCCCTGACACCGGGCAAAACAGCGAGGGTGATCTTTGTGAACGGAAATATCCGCACTTTATATAACAATCTTATTAAACTCGATGTGGATTCTTCGTATGTTGCACAGGACACGCTGGGCTGTTTTACCACGCTTTATAATATCTATGATGTGGTAACGTATATTAATAAGGATGAGTTTTTAAAGGCCCAGATTCAGCAAATATATGTAGATGATAAGGGAGAATTAATATTAATTCCCGAAGTGGGAAAACATATTGTTATTTTTGGCGACGGAAATAATATCGCGAAAAAATTCAGAAGGCTGGAAATTTTTTACGAGAAAGCCGCGTTTTTCAAGGGTTGGGAAAAATATGATACCATAAACGTTAAATATAATAATCAAATTATTTGCTCATAAATAAATTCATAAACATGCAACCATCAGAAATCATTGTAGGACTTGATATTGGCACTACCAAAATTGCCGCTATAGTCGGGCGTAAAAGCCAGTTCGGAAAAATTGAAATTCTTGGCCACGGTTCCTGCGAATCTATAGGTGTCAAACGTGGCGTGGTTATCAATATCGATAATACTGTTGACTCGATAAGGGCAGCCGTCAAAGAAGCGGAAGCCACATCGGGCGTCCTCATCAAGAGTGTGAACGTAGGAATTGCCGGGCAGCATATAAAAAGCATTCAGCACCGGGGCAGTATCATCCGGAACTCGCCGGATTCAGTGATCACCCAGGATGATATAAACCGCCTGATCGATGATATGTACCGCCTGGTGATGCAGCCCGGAGAGGAAATTGTACATGTGATACCCCAGGAGTATATTGTAGATAAAGAAACGGGTATTAAGAAACCTATCGGAATGGCCGGTGTGAGCCTGGAGGCCAATTTTCATATTATCACGGGGCTGGTTACCGCGGTCAGGAACATTTACCGTTGTGTAGACAAGGCCGGCCTTGAGATCGTGGACCAGATACTGGAACCTCTCGCATCTGCCGATGCCGTGCTTATCGATGACGAGAAAGAAGCCGGAGTCGTATTGGTGGATATCGGGGGCGGCACCACCGACATCGCGATTTTCCACGACGACATCATCAGGCATACCGCCGTAGTGCCTTTGGGCGGTGATATCGTTACGGAGGATATCAGGGAAGGGTGTACCATTATTAAGAAACATGCCGAAAAGCTTAAGGTAAATTACGGATCAGCCCTGGCCAGCGAAAGCAGGGCGGATGAATTTGTATCCATACCCGGATTACACGGACGGCCCCCCAGGGAGATCAGCCTACGAAACCTGGCAGGCATCATACAGGCACGTATGGAAGAGATACTGGAATATGTGTACAACGAGATCAGGACATCCGGCTTTGAACGGAAGTTGATCGGCGGCATTGTCCTCACAGGCGGCGGGGCACAACTGAAAAACATTATTCAGCTTACCGAATTTATTACCGGGATGGATGCCCGTATCGGCTACCCTAATCAGTATCTTTCTGATAATGTTTCCGAAGCAATGGCTTTGCCAATGTACGCAACGGGTGTCGGCCTGGTGATCAAGGGACTTGAAAAACAAAAGAAATTTACCGAGGAGGTCCCGATAATAAAAAAAGAAGAACCTGTACAGACACATTCCGACAAAACAAAGGGCCGTTTTTTTGACTCGTTATTTAAGAAGGGAAAACAATTTTTTGATGATGAGGTAAATTAGAATTGGCAGGTATTTATAATCAACACAAACGTGATTTGTTCGTAAAACCTGCTCTGTTTTGATGTAAAACTCATAAAGTCCCTGATTTTAAAGAGAAAACGAGCTTTTTAAAATTAACAATATTTAGTTAATAATTATTTGCTTTTGTGTTAATGATCTTTTAATAATAGATTTATTTTAGTAAGCCCAATAATAACAACGTTATGACAATAAAATTTGACAGCCGAAAAGACTCATCCTCAATAATTAAGGTAATTGGTGTAGGCGGCGGTGGAAGCAATGCGGTGAATCATATGTTTAGACAAGGTATCATAGGAGTAGATTTTGTGGTATCAAATACGGATTGCCAGGCACTTGATGCAAGCCCTATCCCTAATAAAATACAACTTGGATCCTCGCTTACCGAAGGCCTCGGTGCCGGTGCAATACCTGATACGGGACGAAAAGCGGCCCTGGAGACCATTGATGAGATAAAAGAGTTTTTACAGCAAAATACCAAAATGGTTTTTATTACCGCTGGTATGGGTGGTGGTACCGGAACAGGTGCAGCCCCTGTCATTGCACAGGTGGCAAAAGAAATGGGAATTCTTACCGTGGGTATTGTTACCCTGCCGTTTTCTTTTGAAGGAAAAAAACGTAAAAAACAAGCAGAAGAAGGGCTTGATGAATTAAGAAAATATGTCGACACCCTTCTGGTGATATGCAACGATAAAATACGCGAACTTCACCGCGACCTGAAACTGTCCGAGGCATTCAGCAGGGCCGATGATGTGCTGACTATTGCAGCCAAGGGTATCGCTGAAATTATCACTGTGAACGGGTATATCAACGTTGATTTCAATGATGTTAATACCGTCATGCGCGACAGCGGGGTGGCAATCATGGGAACAGGGCGTGCCGAAGGCGAAAACAGGGCTGTCAAAGCTGTGGAAGATGCCTTGTCATCACCGTTGCTGAATGAAAATGACATTACCGGCGCACAGAACATCCTTCTGTACATCTCTTCCGGCGCCGATGAGATCACGATGGACGAAGTTTCTGAGATCACCGATTATATCCAGCAATCAGCAGGTTCTACCGCTGAGATCATCTGGGGAAACGGAACAGACGATTCCCTCGGAAGCAAAATCAGTGTTACCCTCATTGCTACCGGTTTCAATGGAGGCCACAAAGACGAATATATGCCCACCACTGAAAAACAACCTCAGAAAATAGTGGTGGATCTTGAAAAAGAAATTGTAAAGCCTGCTGAAAAAACTGTTGTTGCGGAAGATGAGATGGTTTTATTTACAAAAGTTCCTGAAAAAGAAGAGGTCAAGCCGGTTTTTACTGCAAGTACTGTTTCTGAACAACCAAAGGATGAAAATAAAAAGCCGGAGGTTACCGGGAATTCCGAAAAGGAGGTAAAAATAGAATTTGATGTCAGGCAGAGCAATTCTGAATTTTTTGTTTATACAAAAAAAGAATCCAATGAATCCGCTTTTGTGAATGAGCCCCTGAGCGCTCATGATACTTTCAATCCCGAGATCACGAAAAAAGAAAACTTTTCAGAAGAAGAAGCAGAGAAGGTAAATAAAAAACAGCCGGACAGGATTGCCAACCTCAGGGAGATGAGCCAGAAAATAAAAAGCCAGGATGGTTTGAATGAGATCGAAAAAACTCCTGCCTATATCCGCCGGCAGGTCGCTCTTGAAAACAATAAACCCTCTTCAGATTCTGAAATATCCGATTTGTCGGTCGGGCCCGATGAGGATAATAAAACCGGAATCAAAAAAAATCCTTATTTGCATGATAATGTTGACTGATTTGTTATGAGCCTCGAACTAAAAATCAATGAAGATATTAAGCAGGCGATGCTTGCTAAAAACAAGGACCTGCTGGAAGCCCTGCGGGCTGTAAAATCGGCCTTGCTGTTGGCGAAAACTGAAAAAGCCGACGCGACAGTTACCGAAGAGGCAGAAATAAAGATACTGCAAAAACTGGTAAAACAACGCCGCGAGACTGCAGAGATTTATGCTTCGCAAAATCGTAAAGATCTTGCCGATGTGGAAATATTTCAGGCCGACGTAATACAAAAGTATTTGCCCGCGCAGATGGGCGATGAAGAACTGACGGGTATCATTCAGGGTATTATTACTGAAGTAGGCGCCACCTCTGTAAAAGATATGGGCAAAGTAATGGGCGCCGCGGCAAAAAAACTTGCCGGCAAAGCCGACAACAAGACGATTTCTGAAAAAGTAAAGCAGATATTGGGTATCTGAAACTTCGGTTTATGGACCCGGCTGTTGCGCTTTGGCCACTGAGACTGTGGCCGAAACCTACCGGAGTGTTCGATCACCACCCTCCCGATTTGTATGCTTTGTAATTGTTTAGTCACGCCTTTCGCGGGGCTATTAAATTTTGTGTATCGGTATAAGATTTTTTAATTTGTGTCTGTCAGTATCGTCAGAGTTTGAACCAGAATGTTCGGATTCGAGGCCTGCCCGACTGTCCGCCGGCTGACGTATCAGGCGGGGATGAAATCGGATATTATGGACAAACTCAAATTAGCTCCAAATATTTCGAAGGTGTTTTGGTTAAATCACTTTATACTGTTGTAATTTGCAAATAAAAAAGTAACAATTTTTCGCAATTAAAAAGTATTATTTAAAACCCTTCTATATGGCACTTAATGCACACATGCGGCTTTGGGGCGCAACCCAGGGCCAGATCAAAGGGTCTGTTACCAGGGCGGGCCGGGTAGATTCGATCATGGTTATCGGATTTTCACACGAAGTTATCTCACCCCGTCATGCGGCAAGCGGCCTGCCGACAGGCAAACGCTGATCAGCTGTGCGTGGCATTCAACGGCGATGGGGTAAGCCCGGAAACATTGATGAAAAAGTAGTTTGGCTGATTATCGTCGCTGATGTTGCCGCCACTGCCATTGTATGTTTGTGCTTTAAGTCGTGATGTAGTTAAGATACAAAGAAGCAGGAGCGTTTTTTTTATATAGAAAATGAAAAAAAATAATTTGCAATTAATACCCACTGGAATTTTAAAGCAGCCTATGATTTTTTTGTGCAAGGCCTGCCTGAATGACCAGTCAGACAGACCTGACTAGATGACTTCTGCTTTCCGGCACCATGAAGTAAACCGGATATATTATTCTTTAATTATTTTTTCCTGTACTGTCAGGCCGGCACCGGTAACTTTTATTATATACATTCCTGCCGCCAAATTACTAATGTTTATTTCCTCTTTTGTATTGTTCAATTCTCTTTGCAGAACACACGCACCGACAACATTATAAAGTTGCATTTTCAGACCTTGTCTTTCGGCAACATCTATATAAAATTTATCTGAAACGGGGTTGGGATAAATATCTATTTGATTAAGGTTGTTATCGTTAACATCTGTAACAAGGACGTTGCAAACACACCGGATGGAAAAACCGGAAACAGGACTAAATTCATCAATATGAAGATTTACATCGCTATAAGTAAGGTAACGAATTATTACAGAGTTAAGGGTACCTGTTGTAGAAGTCCAGAAATAGCCATAATTAGTCATATTATTAAACATCCCGTTATAATCACGTTGGCCGCCCGGTAAAGCAGTAAACCCGCTGCTATTGGTTGCGCCTGTATTAGGAGTAATCCAATGTGCAAAACCGGTTTCTTTCATACTGCCGCCAATTGAAATTGTTTCTGATCCGAGAGCCACTTCCATGGTATTCCAGTCAGCATCGCTGGGAACGTGCCATCCGTTTGGGCAAACATTGCGACTGTCATTAACGACATGCCAGTTGTACAATCCGCCATAAACAGCTTTGTTTGATGCGGAATCAAGGTTGTAATAACATCGGCCGTGTGTTGTTGCACTCATCCATAAATTTGTTGCCGAAATAATTGGAATTGCATCCCCATTCTGATAATGAGTTACTTTCAGATTCTCTCTCATCCAAAGCTGGTTGCCGATTTGAACAGTATTATACACATTGCCGTCATAATCATTTATAGTCGGTTGGGCGTTCGAGATAAATGTCATTAATGTAAGTACTGTAAAAAGTAAAATTGTTTTTTTCATGTCGTTTAATTAATATTTCTTTTCTTGGTTTATTAATACTGTCGTTAGTTTTTATTTGGGCTAACGTTTTCAGGTTGACAAAGGTAGTGTTTAATTTTGACTCGGTTTATGATAAGCCTCGCTTCGTGAGCTTTATTATCTTACCAAAGTATTTAACTCAATCTAACGTTATACTTTTGTCAAATAAAATAATCCACCTTATAAATATCATTTTAAAGAAAACTCTTATGAAAAAATTTTACTTCCTTTTCACTTTGTTGATTGCAATGTCAATTGCCGGAACAAATGCCCAGGTATATACTGACGGCGATGTAGTGGTAACGCTTCAGCCTTCAGGTTCGCATGATACCAATACTTGTTCAAGTACGGGCCAGATGCTCTATATGATTACTGTCAATAATTCATTTTCAGGCGACTCAATTATAATCAAGGATATGATATACGGAACGGTGATCAATACCGCTGCCAATACAACCGGTCAAAACCCCTGGAACGTGATGTTGCCGGTTTATAACGGGTTCGGTCTGGTCAACGACGATCAGGTGTCGGGCGGGGTAGCCACTATTGGAGGCTCCATAAACAAGGTTATTGTTGGGCCGGATACGGTTTACAATATTGCTAATGTTTATCAGATACCGGTTCCAAATCCCTGCCAGTATGCATATTTAAATGGTAAGGTTTATGTGGATTATAACAGCGATTGTATTTTTAATGGAACAGACGTCCCGCTTTCAGGCGTGGGAGTAACTGTTTCTGAAACATTAAACAGCCCTTTATTAACAAGTACGTTTTACAATTGCGGAACTGATGGTAGCGGCGTTTATGGTGTAAATGCCTTACATAGCTGGATGACCAGCATTACTGCAAGTATCCCCCCGAATTATCAGTTTATTTTTCCGTCCTCGGCATGTTCGCCGGCATCAATCACTTTTACAACCTTACCGCAGGCGAATGTTGATTTTGCCCTTCAATGCACCAGCCTGCTCGATGTTATGTGCTATGCCGGTTCCCAGGGGGTGGTCCGACCGAATATTCCGTTTATGTTGTATCCTTACGTTTCTAATACGGGTTGCAATACGGCAACGGGTTTGTTAAAACTGGTGTTAGACAGCAATGTGGTATATAATCCAGGTTTAAGCCCTCATCCGGCCGATATGGTGATTGGCGATACTCTGATATGGAATTATACCAACCTGACCAACATTAGCAATGGCGGCTATTGGAACAGTTTTTCGTCGGGCATTCACCTGACACCCAATGCATCGGTGCTTGCAGGCTCTACCCTTTGTTTTCATGTTTTTGCCAATGTGCCTGTTGGCGATGTAGATGCTACAAATAACGATTACACCATCTGTTTGCCGGTAGTGAATTCCTTCGATCCTAATTTTAAGGAAGTTTCACCGAAAGGGGTGGGCGTAACAGGAAATATTCCGATGTCCACCAACGAACTGACCTATACCATTCACTTTCAGAATACAGGAACAGCGCCGGCTATAAATATTTCAATCATCGACACCTTAGATGCCGGTCTGCTGCCTGAAAGTTTGAGAATATTAGGAACAAGCCATACTGCTTCACCCGAGTGGCTGGCCCCTGGTGTTGTGAAATTTAATTTTTACAATATCTGGTTGCCCGACAGCAATACCAACCTGGCTGCATCAAATGGATTTATCCGTTTTAGTGTGAAGCTGGACATTCCACATCCTGCCGGAACGGTGATTGAGAATAATGCTGACATATACTTCGATAACAACCCTGCAGTGCTTACCAATACTGTTACCAATACCCTTGTGAATCCTGAGGGAGTCAATGAAATTGATAAAGACAATTTAGTTCTTACTATTTATCCCAATCCGGTGACCGAACAATTGACTTTAGAAATTCCTTCTTTGACCGGAGATTGTATGTTAACGATAATGAACCTGAACGGAAAAGAACTGATGCACCAACAGATCAAAGAGAGGAAAACACAGATAAATCTAAGTGAGCTTGCAGGCGGAGTGTATTTTTTGAAATTGGTTAGCGGCAATGCGGTTGAGGTGAGAAAAGTAATAAAGAATTAAATTCTAAAATTTTTATAAACCCCTGGAACTTGTTTGGTTTCGGGGGTTTTTTATTTATGATCAACGCCTTATTATTACAGAATTATTACAGAGGTAAGCGGTTGTGTTTTATCCTGCCCGACAGCCACCTGACAGATTGCTCAGACGGACCTTCCACCCAAAAGCACGCCATAGGCGTTCTCCGAAGGAGCCCTCCGGACCTTTGGAACAATCACCCGGGCACTTTATTTGATAGCATTGTGCACGGCAGAAAGCCGGGCCCCGACATGATTTTGCTGATTATTTTTTTGCTTTCCTTTCAATAAAATCATAAAACAGCCTTACCCCGACGCCGCTGCCGCCGGTGCAGCGATAACTGTCTTTTTTATCGTTAAAAGCAGGCCCGGCAATATCCAGATGAATGAAAGGATATTTGGTAAAATATGCCAGGAATTTTCCTGCTGTGATGGCTCCGGCCACATTGCCGCCAACATTTTTAATATCAGCAATATCCGATTTTGTCAGTTCGTCATAATCATCCCAGAAAGGGAACTCCACAATTCGTTCAAAAACTGAGTTTCCTGACGCCTGAATGTCTTTAAATTCTTTTTGAGCTTTTTGCTGCATGGCGACAATGCCGTATTTTCCAATCGCTGCCTGAGCCGCTCCGGTAAGCGTGGCAATGGTAACAACAAGTTGTGGCTTGTATTTTTTTGCATAGATCAGCCCGTCGGCAAGTATCAGCCTGCCTTCTGCATCGCTGTTCAGCACTTCTGCTTTTGTCCCGTCGGAATAATCAATGATATCACCCGGTACCAGCGAGTTCCCCGATGGGCGGTTGTCTGTAACGGGGATAAGTCCTATAACATGAACAGGGAATTTTGCCCTCGAAATGGCATACAGCGCCGCAGCCACCGCCGCGCCCCCGGCCATGTCGCTTTTCATGGTGTCCATGCCTGCCGTGGTTTTTATATTGATGCCTCCGGTGTCGTACATAAGCCCCTTCCCAACAAAAACATAAGGCTTTTTGTTTTTATGCTGACGGGGCTTCCATTCAATGATGATAAATGCCGGCGGATCAACACTGCCCTTATTTACGGCAAGCAAGCCATTCATTTTAAGCGCTTCTATTTTGGATTTGTTCAGTATCTCAACTCTTGCCTCCGTATTTTTAAACATTTCAGCGACTTGTTTTGAAAATATCAGCGAATTCATATTACATACTGGTTCGTTTACAAGATCGCGGCAAATATGAACTGCTTCTGTCAATAAGAGTAAATGTTGCAATTGCTTTTCACCAATTGATTTGGAACAAATATGAAGTTCTTTCAGGCTGTGTGCTGCTTCCGAAGCTTTTGACCTGTACTTTAAAAACTGGTATGCCGAAAGTACTACTCCTTCTGCAAATGCCATGATGCTTTTCTGTCCGGCATCCTCCGAATATAATGTTATGGATTCAAGCTTAAGTTCATCAGCATGCATCAACGCCCGGTGGCCGGCTTTACGCATTTCTTCAAGTACAAGGTGTTCCGTATTTTTGCCGGGTTTCATTACAAAAAAGAACAGGTGCTGATCAAGCCGGCTGACCGTAAAAAGCCCTTTTTTTGTGTCTTCCAGCTTTTTCTTCAGATAGGCATGTTCGTCTTTACTAAGCAATTTTTTAGCTGTTTTCAGCGCTTGTTCTGCCGTTTGGCTTAGAATGATCAGCGAATCATTTTTTGAAAATTCTTTGACAATTTGTATCCGGAGTTTCATTTCTGATAAATATTATTTCTACAAATTTAGGAAGTGTTTTGAAAATTCCTGTAATAAATAGTTGGGAGCGATGATAAAAAACATAATTTTACGCTACATTGTTTTAGGCGCTATTATTAATTTAGGTGTGCAAACTACAAAAGCAGCTATGGGAATGTTTGTGGTGATGGCAGAAAGACCACAGAAACATGGAAAACCTAATAAAAAATCCGGATAATTTGAGTAACTTTGCATAAATTGAAGTTGGGATGAAAACGCATCATAAAATAATAAATGGGGACAGTAGACAAATGACTGAATTACCTGACAATTCGGTGCATTTGGCAATTACTTCGCCTCCGTACTGGCAACTTAAGGACTACGGAACCGACAATCAAATTGGCTTCCACGACAGTTATGAAAATTACATCAACAATCTTAATTTAGTTTGGAAAGAATGCTACCGGACTCTTCACAATGGGTGCAGGTTGTGTATAAATATTGGCGACCAATTTGCAAGAGCAGTTTATTACGGTCGTTATAAAGTCATTCCAATTCGTGAAGAAATCATTAAGTTCTGCGAAAATGTGGGGTTTGACTATATGGGCGCTATAATCTGGCAAAAGGTTACCACTTCAAACACAACTGGTGGTGGCGTTCAAATGGGCTCATATCCTTATCCCAGAAACGGCATTTTAAAACTTGACTACGAATTTATTCTCGTTTTAAAAAAACTTGGAGATGCACCAAAACCAACAAAAGAACAGAAAGAACTTTCGAAGATGACTGCCGAAGAATGGAACACAAATTTTGCCGGACATTGGAATTTTGCAGGAGCAAGACAAAACGGACATATTGCAATGTTTCCGGAAGAATTGCCAAACCGGCTGATTAAAATGTTTTCTTTTGTTGGAGAAACAGTTCTTGACCCATTTTTAGGTAGTGGTACGACAGCATTAGCAGCAAAAAACTTAGACAGGAATTCTGTTGGTTTTGAAATCAACCCTGAATTTATCCCTTTCATAAAAGAAAAATTAAATGTTCAACAAAAGGACTTGGATGGAACAACTCATGAATTTGTAACTCAAAATAAATCTACTCTTGATTTTGAAAATGAAATCAAAAAATTGCCATACATCTTCACAGACCCTCACACATTAGACAAAAAAATTGATGTAAAGAAGTTGCAGTTCGGCTCTAAAATAGATAAAGACAGTTCGTCGCAACGTGAAGAACTTTTTACGGTTAAAGAAGTCATTAGCCCGGAACTAATTAAACTCAACAATGACTTAACAATAAAACTCATTGGTATCAAGGAAGACCCCGAAGCAAACGGTAAAGCATCTTCATTTCTGATAGAGAAAACCAAGGGAAAAAGAGTGTTTCTAAAATATGATAATGTTAAATATGACAAAGAAAACCATTTGCTTTGCTATTTATACCTGGAAAACAAAACTTTTATCAATGCTCATTTAATAAAAAATGGGTTAGTGCAAGTGGACAGCAATGTTGATTTCAAATACAAAGACAAATTTTTAAACCTTTTTCAACAATACAATGGCTAAAGAATGGATTTTAAATAGTGCAATGAACCGCTTCCAACTGAACTTTAAAAGAAATGTTGGGCCAACATCAGAATCAATAAGAAAATGTTCTCCAAAAACTCTTGATGAGTGGCGAGAATATTATTTCAATAATGTAAAATCAAAAGAACACATCACAGAACTCGGTAAGAAGCTCTACACAAAAATAACTGAAGTAATTCAAGCAGAAGTTGTAGAAGTAAATGAGCAGGACTGCATTGATTATATGATGCAATTAGTGATTGACAGGACTTATGATGGGTATGTAACCGAAATACAAACCATCTATGGACAAATACAAGGTATATTGAAGGTAAAGATAGAGCCTGCACCAGATGAATGGGATAGATTGTTCAATGTTGATTTTTTCATCAAGGTAAGCGACAAATTTATTGGACTTCAAATCAAGCCAGTTTCATTCGGAAGTGGAGCACAAATTCCAGAAATTTTTAAGGAGAAAAATATTCAAGAGGAAACACACAAACAGTTCACAGAAGGGTTTGGAGGCAAAATATTTTATATTTATTCCGTAAAAAATGGTGAACGAAAAGAAATATACAACAAAGAAGTAATTGATGAAATTGCTACTGAAATTAAGCGACTTTCATAGTAGAAATAAAAGCCACATACCGCCCAAAAAGGCTAAAATAAAGCGGGCAGATAGTGCTAATTTGAAGGGCACAGCAACTATTAAACTTTTCTCAGGTGACAGTAACGCACTCCGAAATGCCCGCCAACCTTTTTGAAAATTATAAATCAGAAGAACTTCGCAGGTTATAAAAAAAACTTGAAATAGCAATGCATAATGGAACTTTTCCCGACAGAACATATAAAGCTATCTGAACTTCTTGAACAAATAGAAGACACTATTAAAAATCGTTTCGACAGTGAATTTTATTGGGTTTCGGCAAGGACGGTAAATGTTAAAAAATACGAATCAAACAGGCGCTGCTATTTGTCACTTGAAGAAGTTAATAATGGAACAAAAACTGCAGAAATCAGAGCCGTGTTCTGGGCAAACTATTACCACGAAATTGAACAGTTTGAAAATCTGACAAAGCAAGCTTTCAAAGACGGAACAGAAATTATTTGCAAAGTAAAAGTAAGGTACCACAAAGTATACGGCCTTAACCTTGATATAATTCAACTTGACGTTGCACATACATTGGGACTTTTTGAACTCGAAAGACAAAAAACCCTGGACCGGCTACTGAAAGAAAATCCCAATACAATTCAGCTTTATGACGGTGTTTATAAAACCTTCAATAATCGTTTACCTATTCCGCGTATTATCACAAAAATTGCATTAATTACCGCACCAAATTCTGACGGACAAAGAGACTTCCAACAAGAATTAAAACAAAACAAACACGGTTACACGTTTTCTGTTAGCGAGTATTTGACAACTATACAAGGCGATACCGCAAGTACGCTAATCATAGAGCAACTTGAACATATTGAAAAAAACAAGGATCATTTTGATGTTGTTGCAATAGTCAGAGGAGGCGGTTCGCTGACAGATTTCAAGCCTTTTGATGATTACGAGCTTGCAAAATATGTAGCAGGTTTCCCGGTTCCAATATTTACAGGCATTGGACACGACAGAAATCAAAGTATTGTTGATTTAATGGCAAGAGAACAAAAAACGCCAACAAAAGTTGCTTCAACTTTTGTTGAGCAAAATTTTACTTTTGAAAACAATCTTATTGAACTCAAAAGAAATCTTTTTGAATTAGTTCAAGAGCAGCTTGTTAATGCAAAAGAAAATTTAGACCATGCAAAACGCATTGTCAGACTTTCAAGTCCACAAACAATTCTTAACAGAGGTTTTGCAATCATAACATGCGGGAATAAAATCATCGTTGATCCAGGGACAATAAATGAGAAAGACGAGTTGAAGACTTTGTTACGTGATGAAACCATACACAGCATTGTAACTAAAAAGACTAAAAATGAAAAAGGATTTGACATATAATGAGGCATTTGACAAGCTTCAGGAAATTCTTGAACAACTTGAACAAGGCGACATTCCGCTTGACAAACTTTCAACAAAAGTGAAGCAGGCAAACGAGTTCATTGCAATTTGTGAAAACAAACTGCGTAACATTCAGGCAGAAATAAAAGAATCAATTAATACAGCAGTGACACGGCAAACGAAAAAAAAATGAGGGTGTCTCAAAATATTCTTTAAATGATTTTCAGCAAAGGCTATTTTTGAGAAAGCCTCATTTCTAAACCGGCCTTATTCCTTTCAAATGAGTAATTTTGCTTTGTATGAACATCGAAAATATATTCGATAAAGCACTGAAACAGGAGGCTGTTTCAAAGGATGAGGCTCTTTATTTATACCAAAAGGCTGCTTTATCCGACATGATCTTTATTGCAAATGAAATCAGGAAGGCCCTGCATCCGGAAAATGCGGTCGGCTGGATCATCGACCGCAATATGAATATTACCAATGTCTGTATGTCGCAATGCCTGTTCTGTAACTTTTGCCGGAAGAAAAATGACGGGGATGCCTACATTACTTCCAAAGAGGAGTATCAACAAAAGATTGATGAACTTTTTTTGCTTGGCGGCAGCCAGCTTTTGTTACAGGGCGGGATGCACCCCGGTCTGGGGCTTGATTTTTATGTGGATCTGTTCAAAACACTTAAAACCCGTTATCCTTCTTTAAAATTGCATGCCTTAGGCCCTCCCGAAATAGTTTTTATTGCGAAAATGGAAAAAAAATCCGTGAGGGAAATTTTGGAAAAACTTATCGAGGCGGGACTCGATAGTCTGCCGGGTGCCGGAGCGGAAATTTTATCCGACAGGGTGAAAAAAATTATTTCACCGGCAAAATGCAGATCGCAGGAATGGCTTGATGTGATGCGTGAGGCACATAAGCTGAACCTTCCCACTTCAGCCACCATGATGTTCGGGCATATCGAAACACCGGAAGAACGTGTCGGGCATCTGATACAAATCCGCGAGGTCCAGGATGAAAAACCAAGGGGTACTTATGGTTTTCTTTCATTTATTCCGTGGCCGTTTCAACATGCCGGAACGCTTTTGAATAAAAAACTTCATGTTGTCAACACGGTGACAGATAATGACTATCTGCGATTTATCGCACTCAGCAGAATCGTTTTGAATAATATTGCTAACATTCAGCCATCGTGGCTTACGGTTGGGGTTCCCCTGGCACAGGTCTGCCTTCATGCTGGCGGTAACGATTTTGGTTCCGTGATGATCGAAGAACATGTGGTTTCTCAAGCCGGCGCCAGTCATTGGCTCGAAAAAAATCAAATGGTGAAAGCCATAATACAAGCTGGTTTTGTTCCCAAACTCAGAAATCAGAAATTTGAGTATTTTTGACAATTAAATTTATCATACCATGAAAAAATTTGCAGTAATATTAGCCGGATGTGGCTCGCTGGACGGAGCTGAAATACACGAGTCGGTGATGACCTTGCTTGCCATTGACAAGCTGGGGGCATCGTATAAAATTTTCGCACCGGATATTAATCAGTATCATGTGATGAACCATTACAAAAAACGCCCGACGGACGAAACCCGCAACATACTTGTGGAGGCGGCTCGTATAGCCCGTTGCGATATTCAACCCTTGTCGGAGTTTCGCGCTTCGGATTTTGATGCGTTGGTATTGCCCGGTGGCTTTGGCGTGGCCAAAAACCTTTGCACCTATGCGTTTGATGGTGCCGGCATGAAGGTAATCCCCGAAGTGGAAGCCGCGTTAAGGGCTGTGAAAGATCAGGGAAAACCTATCGGCGCATTATGCATTGCACCTGTGATCCTGGCAAAGGTGTTCGGAAGCGTCACACTGACTATAGGTAAAGATGAAACAACCGAAAAACATATTGAATCAATGGGAGCCAAAAATATCAGGACCGGCCATGGAGATGTGGTCGTCGATGAAAAGAACAAGCTGTTCACCACCCCTTGTTATATGCTTGATGCCCGCATCTCTCATATTGCCGAAGGTGCTGAAAACCTTATCAAAGAGATGCTGAAAAAAATATAATAGATTTAACAATAATACAAGGCGATTTTAGTTTTTGATGCGTAGTGTTTGCAAGACTCAAAGATTTATTTTTTGCTTTGTGCAAATTTTACTAACTTTATAGTCTGATTATGTAATTATGAAAAAGCGGTACCTTGTCTTTCTTTTTGTGTTCGCCATAAGCTTTTCCGCTTTTGCGACACACCAGCGTGCCGGCGAAATTACATACAGATGGCTGTATGGGCTCACTTACGAAGCAACCATAATTACCTATACGTACTCTTCAAGTCCTGCCGACCGGCCTGAACTGGAGTTGTTCTGGGGCGATGGCACTTCGGATATCATTCAGCGTGTTCAAAAAACAGCCATAACCAGCGAGATCAACTATAACAAGTATACGTATAACGGGCAGGGGACCGGCGGTATTCATACCTATCCTGCGCCCGGTACCTATACGATGTGGATGGAAGATCCCAACAGAAATAGCGGTATCATTAATATTCCCAATTCCGTAAACATCCCTTTCTATATCGAGACAACGCTTGTCATCAACCCGTTTCTCGGAAATAATAATTCGCCTGTGCTCCTGAACCCACCAATAGACAATGCCTGTATTTACCAGCCATTTATCCATAATCCCTGGGCTTACGATGCTGACGGCGACAGCCTTTCATACCGTCTCGACAGTTGCAAGGGGCAGGGCGGTGTTTATATTCCCGGCTTTTTCTATCCTCCGGCCAATAATATTTTAACTATTGACGCAAGTACCGGCGAGCTGCTCTGGGACAGCCCTCAGCTCAACGGAGAGTACAATATTTGTATTATCGTCGATGAATGGCGTAATGGCATCCGGATAGGTTCTGTACGCCGGGATATGCAGATAACTGTGGTCTCCTGTACCGACCAGCCGCCTCAGATATTGCCTTTGCACGATACCTGTGTACTGGCAGGGACTTTCCTGTCATTTACGGTAAAAGCTTTCGATCCTGATTCGGGAGTTATTACCCTTACAGGTAACGGCTCTCCGCTTCTTGTCCCATTCAGTCCCGCTACTTTTCCGCAGCCTGTCCAGGGGACAGGCCATGTAAGTTCGCTGTTTAGTTGGCAGACCGAATGTTCGCATGTAAAGAAAAGCCCTTATCAGATGAATTTCAAAGTGAAGGATAATGGTTACCCCGTGCAGCTGGTGGACTTTGCTTCCGTTAATATTACGGTGGTGGCCCCTGCGCCCGAAAATCTTACGGCTACACCAAACGGGAATACGATAGCCCTGAAATGGGAGTCCAGTATTTGCGAAAATGCAGTCGGATACAGGATCTACCGGCGAAACGGATATTACGGATTTTTCCCGGATCATTGCGAAACAGGGGTTCCTGCATACACAGGCTATTCTATGATAGCCCAGACCGACACGATAACCGATACCACGTATATCGATGATAATAACGGTGCGGGCCTGATCCGAGGTATCGATTACTGTTATATGGTGATCGCCTATTTTGCTGATGATGCCGAAAGTTATGCTTCGCTGGAAGCCTGCACAGAACTGTCTAAGGACGTTCCTGTAATTACCAACGTCAGTGTTAAAAATACAGATCCTGTGAACGGTTCAATGTGGATAGGCTGGTCGAAACCTACCGAGTTCGACTCCATCCAGATTCCGGGACCTTATAAATATCTTATTTACAGAGGAACCGGCTATAACGGTGCGAATTTTTCGCTCATCGACTCGCTGGCAGATATTAATGATACGATCTATAATGATACCTTGCTGAATACCCAGAATCAGCCTTATCATTACCGTATTGATTTTTATAATGATGAACCCGGAAACAGGTTTTTTGTCGGCTCCACTACAAATGCCTCCTCGATCTTTCTCACCCTGACACCCTCTGATAATAAGCTGACCCTTAGCTGGCAGCCCGATGTGCCATGGCAGAATGATTATTATGTCATTTACAAACAGAATTCTGTCTCCTCGCTTTATGATTCAATAGCCGTTGTTACCTTGCAGACTTTTACAGATACAGGTCTGATAAACGGACATACCTATTGTTATTATGTGAAATCTGTAGGCAGATACACCGCTTCCGGATTTGCCTTCCCTCTGGTGAACCTTTCTCAAAAGGCCTGTGGAGTCCCCACGGATAATGAGCGGCCATGCCCCCCGGTATTAACCGGAGATGTCGACTGCAAGAACATCAGGAACATCTTACAGTGGTTGATTCCAGACGGTGGTTGTGCCGAAGATGTCGTCGGATATAACCTTTATTATTCTCAGGGTACGGAAACAGATTATTCGCTGATATTTTCCACAACAAACCTTCAGGATACCGGTTTTATCCATTCGGGTATGGGCTCAATTGTAGGTTGTTACTATGTTACAGCAATTGACTCGTTTAATAATGAAAGTCTGCCCAGCAATGTTGTTTGTTTTGATATTGACCAATGCTATTTATATAAGCTTCCCAACGTCTTTACCCCTAATGGTGATGGCTCGAACGATGAGTTCAGGCCTTTTCCTTATGATTTTGTTGATAAGATTGACATCGTTATATTCAACCGTTGGGGAACGGTAGTTTTTAAAACAGAAAACCCCGACATCAACTGGGACGGTAAAGATAAGAACTCGAAAAAAGATTGCAGCGTTGGTGTTTATTATTACGTCTGCGATGTGTTCGAAAACCGCCTCGGAGGAATTCAAAAAAGGACACTTCAGGGAATAATTCACCTGATCAGATGATTCAATTTCCTGCACTATAAAGATTTATATCTATCGATTATTACATGGCTCCGGCTTTTCTGTTCCGACCAACATTTTCAATGGTTCATAATAATGAGAATTTTTGAATATTGGGCTTTATCCCTGAATGCGGATTATTCCAATTAATTATTTTTTTTATTTGTTGTTTTCAGATATTTTGTATTTTTAGCGGAAAATTCCAAAAAAAACATTTATTAACTAAACTACGAATATCTATGTCTGAAGAGAAAAAATTTGTGCCGTTTGTGTCGTCTGAGACCAATATGGCGGAGTTCACATTGAAGGCGCTTCTCATTGGCCTTGTAATGGCTGTGTTGTTGGGCGCGGCAAATGCATATCTTGGCCTGAAGGCCGGTATGACCATTGCGGCAACCTATCCTGCAGCCGTGATTGGGATGGCCATCCTGAAAATGATGAAAGGTTCCATACTTGAAGAAAACTTTGCGCGTACCGTTGGTTCTATTGGCGAATCAGTAGCGGCAGGTGCCATTTTCACCCTGCCTGCATTTTTTATTGCAGGTGTGTGGGATCCGTTTTTTACACCCGGAAATTATATAACATCAACATTGATCCTGATTGCCGGCGGTGTGCTGGGTATTATGTTTGTAGCCTTATTGCGCCGTGTTATGGTGGAAGATGTGGAAATGAAATTTCCCGAATCTATTGCTGCTGCAGAAATACACAAAGCCGGCCGTCGTGGCGGCGGTGGCTCAAAATTTTTGTTTGGTGCCATGATCGGTGGTGCCCTGATAAAAGCTTTGGGCGAGTTCAAATTTTTTGCACTTACATGGGAAAAGTTTGTAGCGTTTGGTAAATCAACGATTACCGGTACTGCTTTTAAAGGACAGGGTGGCATGCTGCTCAGTTCACCGGGTATCAGCCCTGCATACATGGGCGTTGGTTATATCATTGGCCCAAAGCTGGGCGCATTGAACTTCAGCGGCGGGTTGATCGCATGGGGACTGCTTGCACCGATCATTTATTATTTTATTGCCCCGTCTATCGATATGGACTTTTTGAACAGTTGGGCGGCAATTCTTCAGGCAAAGGATCCAACGTTATCAACGGAAAACGCTCTTGCCAAAGTGGGCGACTCCTCATTTCAGATAGGTCAGATATGGCGGTTCATTGTTAGGCCGATCGCGATCGGAGGCATGCTGATGGGAGCCTGTTTCACACTGTTCAAAATGCGTAAAAGTCTCGGAGCCGGAATAAAAAGAGCTATCGGCGATGTCAGAAAAGCTGCCGGCGGGACAAGTGTTACCGACCGCGTAGACAAAGATATTCCTATAACATGGGTTATCGTCGGAATTTTATTTGTTGCCATTCTGACTTTTTGCATCACATTCTTTATATTTAATGCAGGGGTGCTTGTCTCCGTTGTAGCTGCTACCCTGATGATCATTCTTGCCTTCTTATTTGCTGCCGTATCCGGATATCTTGTCGGCATCATGGGTTCAAGTAATAATCCTATCAGTGGATTAACGCTGACAGCCCTGGTGGTAACCGCTTTGATCCTTTTTGCACTGGGTGTATCGGGCAGAGAAGGCGTTGCTACTGTATTAGGCGTTGCTGCTATTGTGTGCGTTTCGGCTGCTGTGGCAGGAGAAATGCTGCAGGACCTTAAAGCAGGGCATATTCTTGGTGGTACTCCCTGGCGTATGCAGATCGGTGATATTATCGGCGTGGTACTTGCCGGCGTGGTAATGTTTGGCGTGCTGGTAATTTTGAACGAAGGTGATATCGCACAAGGAAAGATCCAGGGTTATGAAGGCGGGTTTGGCAGTAAAAACCTTTCTGCTCCTCAGGCCAGCCTGATGGCCATGCTTTCGCAGGGTATTGTCGGCGGACAAATGGCATGGCCCCTTATCATTGTGGGTATGCTGATGGGACTCGCATTTATTCTGATGCAGGTAAAAAGCCCGATGCTGGTGAGCGTTGGCATGTACCTGCCTCTCGAAACGACCTTTGCTATTTTCCTCGGTGGCGTTGTAAAAGGTATCGTTGAAATAATCCAGAAACGGAAAAACTTTACGCTGGGACAGGCCGTACGAACCGAAAACACCGGCGTACTGCTGGCTTCAGGCTTCATAGCGGGAGAAGCGCTCATGGGCCTTGTTTTTGCATTGCTTTATTTCCTGAACGTTCCGGCATTCGCGATATTTGAGCATCCGTCTTTTGGGGTGAGCATCATCGTTCTTGTGCTGATCGGCGTAGCTTTGGTATGGCTTCCTATCCGTAGTAAGGGGGATGCCGATGCACCACCGCCACCAAGCGGAAACTTCTAAAAAATCAAATGGGATTTTGTTTTACAGAATCCCATTTTTTTTAGAAACTGTTTTGATTTTATGTTACATAAGATTTATGATGGATTTTTTAGCGAAACGAGGCAGATTTTGCAGACATAATTTACCCTATGTCGAAAAATCTAACGAAGTTGCAGCAAAAAAGACGCATAAAGATATTAAAAGATAAAATCAAAACAATTTCTTAATTTTACATAATGAATAAAAAAGTGGCACTGGTTTTGTCAAGTGGCGGTTCACGCGGCCTTGCACATATTGGCGTGATCGAGGAACTGCTGAATGATGGATATGAGATCGGCTCCATATCCGGGACATCGATAGGTTCGCTGATCGGCGGAATTTATGCTTCAGGGAATCTGAAAGCGTTTACAGAATGGGTTTGCGCTCTGGATGAAGTGGATATATACGATCTGATGGATTTTACGCTTACCGGACAAGGATTCATTAAAGCAGAAAAACTTTTTAAAACAATAGAAAATTTTCTCACTTGTAAAACATTCGAAGAATTACCAATCCCATTGTCTGTTGTTGCAACAGACATTAATAACAGGCAGGAGATCGTTTTCGACAAAGGCAATCTGCTACTTGCAATCCGGGCATCTGTTGCAATACCTTCGGTGATTACTCCCGTCTTGTATAAGGACATGGTACTGGTCGATGGGGGTGTTATTAACCCGATCCCTGCAAATTGCATTAAGCGGTCAGAGGATGATCTGCTGGTTGTTGTCAATGTAAATGCAAACACCCCTTATCAGAAACCGGATTTTGCAGCAAAGATAAGGCCGCCAAGAGAGTTTTCGTTTAAACGGAAAGCCTGGAACTACGCAAAAAAACATTTTAATATTTTTGCGGAGGATAAAAAAGTACCCGAAGGCATGCCCGGCTATCTGACGGTTATGGACAAATCTATTGATATCATGCAGGACAGGATATGCCTGCTGACTATAATACAGCAACGTCCGGATATTGACGTAAAAATATCGCGGGATGCCGCCTCAACTTTCGATTTTTACAGGGCACAGGAAATAATACAGGCGGGAAGGGATGCCTATAAAAAGGCGAAACGAGATTTTATAACAAGGTGATAATAATAAATAAAAAATAAGATCGTGGCATTAAATTTTTTAAAAAGGCGCAGCATCCTGAAAAAGCTGAATTATCTGGAAGCAACGCCGATCAGACAATGTGAATATGAAACCGCAGAAAACGGCGCTGTAACGCTGGTCATCCCGAAATTTAGAAATGAGAAATTCAACAATTTTATGCTGGGTCCCCGGAAACGTTTTTTCAGGATCGCCCTGGATGAGCTTGGCTCCCATGTTTGGCTTCAAATTGACGGACACACCAAAGTAGCCGGGATTTGCAGTAAAGTCTACGAAATTTGCGGGGATAAAATTATGCCCGTAGAGCAAAGGGTTACAAAATTCCTTACCATGCTTTATGAAGCAAGATATATCACCTTTGCAGAAATTGAGAATGAAATCGCAAAAAGCTGAAAAGCATAAGATCACCTTATAATGGATAGCGTTCCCTTGATCACGCCCTGATTTTGCTTATTGTCTTTATAGGAAAGAACATAATAATAGGTTCCTGCGTCAATGTTTGGGGCATCCCAGTTATTTTGATAATTAACAACTTCAAAAACAACTTTCCCGCTTCGGTCGGCGATCGTCAACGAATTATATGAATATTTGTCGAGGTTTTTGATCTTGAAATAATCGTTAAAACCGTCGCTGTTAGGCGTAATAACATTAGGTATTTCTAAATTGTAAGCGTAAGGTTCGTTTTCATCAGCCGGTACAACATTGTTGTTGTTTTCTTCAATAGTGATGTCAATGGTTTCGGGAAAATCCTGCGTAGCCGGTTCGTCGACAGTGCCACCCGGGTCTTTCGAATTCACTCTGTCGATATAATTCAGTAAGGCAGTGTGGTCGTTGGTGCTATTATTCTGCTGGGGCTTTGTCTGAACGCTTTCGCCGACAACAGTATTTGTAACAGCTTGGTTGTCCTTTGTGATGTTATTGGATACAGGAATTGTCGCCTCTTGATTGGGTTGTTGTGCCTTATTATCTGAACCCGCGGTATTTGTCAGGGGAGGCAGGGTTGCAATCTCGGTGTCTTCTTCGGTAATAGCTGATTCGGGTTTTACAGGTGCCGTGATGATTTTTTCTTTTGCGGGGACTTTTTCAGGATTATCCGAAAATATATTCTTATAAACACGGCTGGCGCCAAAAACCACTCCTACCGCCAGGCAGGCTGCAGCGGCATAAGTTGCCAGTACTTTTATCTGTGCAGCGCCTATTTTGGATTGTGAACTGAACGACCGGCCGAGTTTTTTAAAGGTGACAAAATCATAAACGTCTTTTTTCAATAATTTCGGCGATAGCGAACTCCATAAGTCAGAAGAAACATCAGGCTGATAATTATCAAAAGCATTTTTAAGATAATCATCAAAATTCCGTGGCCCGTTGTTTAAAAGATCATTCATTTTATTTTTCTCTTATCGTTTAGATAATTTGTCCTGTATTATTTTTCGAGCTTTCGATAATTGTGATTTTGATGTTCCGACCGAAATATTCAGCATTTCAGCAATTTCTTTATGTTTATATCCTTCCACAACATACATGTTCAGCACTATTTTATATCCCTGAGGCAGCTCCTGCATGGCTTTTATAATATCTTCCACGGAATGATTATCGGAAATTTCAAAATTAGTATCCTCTTCAATATCTGTTTCCGTAATATTATCGATGTCGGCATGAAAATAATGTTTCAGATTTTTCCGGTAATTATTGATGGCTGTATTTACGGTAATCCTCCGTATCCATTGATCTATCGGGCCTTCGCCCCTGAAAGAATGGATCTGCGAGAGCACCATCATAAATGCCTCCATCAGCACATCTTCAGCCTCATCCCTGCTCTTGCAATACCTCAAACAAACGCCTAACATAGATGACTTGTATTTCTCAAAGAGAAACTTTTGCGCCTTTCTGTTACCTGCAATGCATCCCTCTATGATATTTTTATCAAGGCTCATCTACGATTGTTTTAGACAATAAAAATATTAAAAAGGTTGCACGTGCCCTGTATTATTTTTATAAAAATACTTCTAAAAACATGAGGCTCCGAAAAAGATTTTTCCTTTAAAACAAAAGTTCTTTAATATTTCCTATATTTGTTGTTCTGCAATTTTGAATATTAACTTTTAAATTTAAATGAATATGGGAAATGTATTAAGTAATTTAGAACCAACTGCTCTATGGAAAAATTTTGAGGATATATGCGGTATTCCTCATCCTTCGAAACATGAAGAAAAACTCAGGGAACATGTTTTGGCCTGGGCCAAAGCACACAACATCGAAAGTTCTGTCGATGAAGTAGGAAATGTGATCATGCGCAAACCGGCAACTCCGGGCATGGAAGATCGTAAAGGAATTATTCTTCAGGCACATCTTGACATGGTGCCTCAAAAAAATTCGGATACCAACCATGATTTTTTGACGGATCCGATAAAGCCCCGTATTGATGGGGAATGGGTCACGGCAACAGGCACAACGCTTGGCGCAGACAATGGCATAGGAATGGCTGCTGCTTTGGCTGTATTTGAAGCAACCGACCTTGTTCACGGACCACTGGAAATGCTTCTTACCATTGATGAAGAAACCGGAATGACCGGCGCTTTTGGCCTGAAAGCTGGTCTGTTGAATGGAGATATACTCATGAACCTTGATACCGAAGAAGAAGGCGATCTTTGTGTAGGTTGTGCAGGCGGTACCAATGCTAATATTAAATTTTATTATGATGAAAAACCGGTTGCCGGCGATGTTCAGGCGCTGAAAATTTCGGTAAAAGGATTGAAAGGCGGACATTCGGGAGTGGATATCCACCTGGAAAGAGCCAATTCCAACAAACTGCTTAACCGTATCTTATGGTATGCCTATAACAACCTTGGAATGCGTTTGTCGAGCATTGACGGCGGCAGCCTGCGCAATGCCATACCACGCGAATCATTTGCGGTGGTAACCCTACCGAAAGAAAATGTGGAAGATTTTCAGAAATTTGTAAAAGAGTTTGCTGTTATAGTTACCAACGAATACAAAAATGTGGAAGATGGAATAACGATTTTAGCAGAGCCGGTAGAATTACCAAAAACGATCATTGATAATATAACGACCAATAACCTGCTGGATGCCATCTATGGAACACCGAACGGTGTAATTCGCATGAGTCAGGATATGAAAGGGCTGGTTGAGACATCTACCAACCTGGCCATCGTCAAGTCGAATGATGGTGTTATTGATGTGATGTGCCTCCTGCGAAGCTCGGTTGACAGCGCAAAAGACGACCTTGAAAATATGTTTGCCGGAGTTTATTCTCTTGCTTGTGCCGAATATGTTTTTGACGGAAAATATCCTGGCTGGAAACCCAATCTGGACTCCCCAATCCTGGCTGAAATGCTGGCGGCTTATGAAAAACAGTTTGGCACAAAACCACATATCGGAGCCATCCACGCGGGACTTGAATGCGGCTTGCTGGGCGGAGTTTATAAAAACTGGGATATGATCTCCTTCGGGCCGACTATTAATTTCCCACACTCTCCGGCAGAAAAAGTAAATATTCCTTCGGTGAAAAAATTCTGGGATTTTCTGACCGAAACACTCAAAAATGCTCCGAAAAAACAGCTTGCATGAATACGCTGATTGATAAAACAAAAAAAGACTGCTTTCCGGCAGTCTTTTTTTGTTTATAGCGGCTCGTGACCAAAGGCCCTGAGAAATTATAAATCACAATTCATAAAACAGTATGAACGAACCTGGAATTTACGGATAACATGATGAAGCCACATAAAATGATACTTCAAAAAAACCGGTAATCGAAATCCGGTACCGGCTGATGTTGTTATTTGGCTGTACGAACCGGTTTCTTATTAATGCGCAAGGCCGCGTTTCACATCATTATTGTGGTACTTCATTCCACCACAATTTCTGCTTGAATTACACGAAGATGCTAGCAGTGCTACTACCAGCAATAATAAAAAAATTTTAATGATCTTTAGTTTCATAGATGGCGCTTTATTTAAAAAAAACGCAAAAATAGTTTTTTTATTTAATAAGCACGGATTAATCCTGATTTTCTAAAGCTATTTTATTACACACATTTTCTTTTTCAGGCAAATCCCTTCGCAGGATAAGGTATATACATATATTCCCGGCTTCAGCGTTTTATTTAAAACAAATGAATGTGTCCCTTTTTCAAGCGAACCGGCAAAAACAACATCTGTGACATTGCCTGGGATGTCACAATATGATAATTCAACTGCTGATTTTTTATTTAAATAAAACGAGATCTTTGTTTTATCATTAAAGGGGTTCGGCTGATTTTGAAATAATACTACATTCTCCGTTTCGACCTCAGCAGGTGAAATACCCGTATGATAATAAACCTGTCTTGCTGCAGCAGCGCTGTTTTGTATGTCTCCTAAATGATCGCCGGCAATCAGGGCAAAGGCAATGACAACAGAATCGCCGGCAGCAATGGTATGGGGGCCTGAGCTGAGCATTTCTGAAACATCATTTCCGTAACCCGACAAGCCTGAATCATGCCTGTTGGTTTTTAATGCAACAAATTTTTCGTTGGTGGTAAAGCCATCAGTGATCTTTATGCTGCCGTTTTCGCCGTTATTATCAAAAGCATAATGAAAAGGTGTCCCTTGTGATATCAGCGAGATGCCTGCATAATCGCTGCCACCGGTAGAAAAGCAATACCCGGTTTTGGAAGCAACATCATATTCAATCCGGTTCATAGAAGCATCATTAATATCCCAGTCGGCATATAAGCCTGCATAAATTCCGGAGAGAGCATAAGCATTTATGTTTTTTATTGTGTATTCAATAATAATGAACTTATCATTTGGCGGGGCATTCCAGGCAAAAGCGCGTTGGGTAACCTGAACATTGATCTTCGATGACCCTGCGTGTGAGTCGTTGAAAATCCCCTTGACATCGAAATCTGAAACAACGGAAGGGATAACCTTGTTCAGTGAGGATATAACTGTAAAATCATGATCAAAAGCCAGAGAATCATTTATTAAAACATCACAAACCTGTGTGCCTGATTTTCCGATAAGAAAACCGCCGTAATACATCATGGGTTCACCATTGTCATATCTGAAGCCTAAGCCCTGCAGGCTGTTTCCGTTTATATAGCCCCAACTTCCTTCACCGGCCAGTGTGGTAGCTATCTTATTGGTGTCGATATCGATATAATCTTTATTTGCATAAACATAAAAATGCTGGACAGCATGATAATCATTATCTGAGAAGGTAAGTTTGAAAATTAAATTTTCGTTCAGCGGGATGGTCGGCTTAATAATCACACTGAATGGAGATGCCGCATTGTTTATGCTGCCGAGTGTCGGGATAACTCCGGCATTAAAAACCGAATCTATAAAAGTTACATGAGGAGATGCACACGAAATAGTTACCTTAAGATTATTTGAAGAGGGGGAAAGATAATTAATGAAGTCACCGCTGACAAATACAGTGTCAGTGGGATTTGCGTCAACTTCATTATTATTATTTTTATAGACGATATGCTGCATCTGAACTGAAGGATGAGTGGAATCGTTGAGTGCGCTTAAAATATTGAGTCTGCCGGAGCCAAGCAGGTCGTAGTATGGCAGATTATACGGTATGGTATCAATGATGTCGGCAGCCACCTTCAGTTTTTCCCCGATCTGTAATCCCGAAAGTGAGGGGAACCGGCATTTTAGTAAGGCGGCACAGCCTGCGGTAATAGGCGCTGAAAAGGATGTTCCCCCGGAGCTGCCGTATATTCCGCCCATACCGGTCGACCAGACATTATCGCCGGGAGCAACTATATCGACGAAATGGCCATAACTTGAAAAATTCGCCTTGTAATCGTTGATGTCGCTGGCAGCCACACTCAGAACATAATTATAGGATGCGGGAAAAAACGGCACGGCATTGTTGTCGTTGCCGCAGGCCGCAATCACAAGCGCTCCCCTGTTGATGGTGGCATAATCAACCACGTCCTGCCCGTACTGTCCGCTGTAAAAAGTGCTGCCCCACGAACAGTTCACGATGCTGCATCCGTGTTCTACAGCATAGACAATACTTTCGTAAGTCATAGTTCCCTGGCCGGCCGCATTGCACACCTTAACAGGTAAGAATTTACATTTAAACCCTGTGCCGGAAATCCCCACATTGTTATCTGTGGTTGCTGAGGACAGGCCTGCCGTAAAAGTACCGTGCGAGATGTACCCCGAGGGGTTGTTATCGTTTTCACCCATATCCCAGCCCCTGAAATTGTCCATGTACCCGTCGTTGTCATTATCGATACCATCGATGGGATCCAGGTAGTTGTATTTGATATTATCTATGAGGTCGGGATGAGTAACGTCAACCCCCCAGTCGCTGATGCCGATAACGATATTTGTATCGCCTTTGACAATATCCCATGCGCTGAAAATTTTTATGGTATTCAAATGATACTGGTTGGTGATGAGCGGATCGCCGGGGACATAATCCAGCATCTTTGAAATGTAATGAGGCTGGGCGTATTCAACCATTCCTGTCGCAATGATATCGTTGATGGCTGTCTCTAATTGTTCTGATGAAAGGTATTTTATTTCGTAAATTAACGACAGGTCGGCAAATTTTTGTCCGCAGGAATTGCTTTTTTGTTTGGGAGGACTGATACCCGGGAATTTTTTTTGAAGCAGATCAACATCCAATTGCTGAAATACGGCAGTGAGCAGAGGCAGGTCGATTTGGTCGTTTTTGCATGAAGAAGCAAATTCAGGTTTTATTTTCAGAATAATGGTATTCTTCACAAAATCATCCGTTGTAACCCCATGGGGCATTCTGAAACGTTGAGCGCCCTGCCCGAAACTTATAGAAACAGAGGATGTGAGAATCATCAATAGAAAGATAACAGTGATTTTTATTTTCATAAAGTTTTGAATTAGTTGTATAAAATTACAGTAAAATTTCATAGACGGCAAATTTATAATGCGGAATATTCGGGAATATCATCAAGAAAAAGGTAAGAACTGCTTTTTGGATTAATAAGGCAGCAAAAATGTTTCAACCCGTTCGAAACAATAAGATAGTTAACATGGAGGGTAATATTGTAACGTGCGATCTGGTCAAACACTTTTTGGGTCAATGCCACGTCTGGTGATTTGAACTCGATGATCATCTGAGGAGCACCTTTTTTATCATAAACCACAGCATCACAACGTTTTTGCATTTTATAAACTTTCAGGGTTTGTTCCAGAAATATCAGTGATGAGGGATATTTTTTTTCTTCAACCAGAAACTTCAGGAAATTCTGACGGACCCATTCTTCGGGCGTCAGCGTAACATATTTTTTACGGATAAAATCAAAAATTTTAGGCGGAGTGCTTTGTTGTACAGAAAATTCGTAATGCGGAAGATTCAGCGGAAGCATCATATATTTTCGTATTTTTGCCTTAAAATTACTTATAATTGCGATACGATGAAAACAAAGCGCGAAATAGTAGAAAACTGGCTTCCCAGGTACACCGGAACAGAACTTACCGATTTTGGAGAATATATTTTGCTCACTAATTTCAGCCATTATCTGGAAATGTTTGCCACAATGAATAATGTGGAAATTCAGGGCGAAAACAGAGCCATGCCGAGCGCAACTGCCAACAATATTACCATTGTGAACTTTGGCATGGGTAGTGCTAATGCCGCTACGATCATGGACCTTTTAAGTGCTGTTAAACCGAAAGCGGCTTTGTTTCTGGGTAAATGCGGCGGGCTGAAAAAGAAAAACAAGCTGGGCGACCTGATCCTTCCTATTGCTGCTATCAGGGGCGAAGGGACTTCCAACGACTATTTCCCGCCTGAAGTGCCTGCCCTGCCGGCCTTTAACCTGCAAAAAGCCATATCTACCACTATTCGCGACAATCACAGTGATTACTGGACCGGAACCGTTTACACCACCAACCGCCGTGTGTGGGAGTACGACGAGAAATTCAAAGAGTATCTGCGAAAGGTGCGTGCCATGGCCATTGATATGGAAACGGCGACACTGTTTTCGGTTGGCTTTGCTAATGGAATCCCAATGGGGGCTTTACTGCTCGTTTCGGACCAGCCAATGATATCCTCCGGGGTGAAAACCAGAAAAAGCGATAAAACGGTTACTGAAAAATTTGCAGAACTTCACCTGAAAATCGGCGTGGATTCTCTGAATCAGCTCATCAACAACGGACAAACGGTTAAACATCTTTATTTCGACTATAAATAAACCTTCATGAAAAGTTACGACGAAATAATAAAAGATTTTCAGCGTAAAATTTATTATCCGGTATATTTTCTTTCGGGCGAAGAATCTTACTATATTGATCTTATCAGCGATTATATTGAGGAAAACCTTCTGCTGCCCGAAGAAAAAGAATTTAACCTGACGGTGATGTACGGCAGGGAAACCAATACTCAGAATATCATCGACTGCTGCAAGCGTTTCCCCATGATGTCGAATTACCAGATGGTTATTGTTAAAGAAGCCCAGGATGTAAAAGACATTGAGTCTCTTGAAAAATATATTGAAAATCCGCTGTCTTCCACTATACTTGTCGTCTGCTACAAGTATCATAAAGTAGACAAGCGTAAAACTTTTGCGAAAGTTCTCGAAAAGAAAGCGGTACTATTTGAGTCGGCGAAAATTTACGATAACCAGGTACCATCATGGATCTCGGCTTATGTAAAAGAAAAAGGATATTCGATACAGCAGAAAGCGGCCATGATGATGTCCGAATTTCTTGGTACGGACCTGAGCAAGATTGTGAATGAGGTCAGCAAGATCATTATAAATTTTCCGAAAGGTTCCGAGATCACGCCCGAGCAGGTAGAGCAGAACATCGGCATCAGCAAGGATTTTAACGTTTTTGAATTGCAGAAGGCACTGGGCACAAAAAATATTTTTAAAGCCAACCAGATCATAAAATATTTTGCCGAAAACGAAAAAGAAAATCCTATCGTTAAAGTTATTCCAATATTGTATGCTTACTTTTTAAAAGTCTTTTTGTACCATAATTTAAAAGACAAATCACCCAATAACGTGGCTTCGGTATTATCGGTGAGCCGTATGTTCATCGACGACTATGCCACTGCTGCCCGCAACTACCCGCGGCAGAAACTCCGCCTGATATTCGGCTATCTGCGCGAGTACGACCTGCGTTCCAAAGGCGTTGGCAGCGCTTCCACCGACAGCGGAGAGCTGATGAAGGAGATGATCTATAAAATGCTGCATTAGCTCTTTATTGGAAAATAGCGAAAATAAAGGGTGAGATCAAATAATTAAGAAAGGCTTTCCCTCTTTTCCAAATTCGATATCAATCAATTCAATATCTTCTGTGTCTTCCTCTAAAATAAATTGTGTAAGGCTGAATTCCCTGCACGCCTTATATCCGTAGTCTTCGGCAAAAGCCATAGCGCCATATATGATATTGTGCACCAGCACATAGTCTGCTTTTTCAATTGTATCGCTTTCCATTTCACTATGCCCATTTATTAGGGTTTGGAGTATTTCGTCATATTCGGAAGGTGAAATGTTGAATTTGTAAAAAGAATCTTTTACCCCAAGGGCAAATGTGTCGACCAGGTAAAACCCTATAGTAAAATTTCCGTTGTTATGTTTACGGGCAACCAAAATATGCGCCATGCCTATTTCATTCCATTTTTTGTTTAAATAACATTCGGCGATAGAAAGTTGCCTGGCTTTTGTACGAATATATGCTTCGGGGGACATGAGTTTCTGTTTGTTTTGTTTCATAAAAATTGGATTATTATTTTCAAGATATGAATTATTCCAGTTTCTATTTTAATTAGTGTCTATAAGAAAACTCGTGTTTGTACAAAGAAAACGTCAAGTTTGAGGCTTGCGAAGCGACAAAAAGCGGAGTTTACTAGTGTAAATGAGCATTTTTGTTGCAAGCGTAACGAAAAAATTGGCGTTTTCTTACAAACACTAATTATTAAAAGTATATCCTATCCCAATAGCAACCATATGCACGAAAGGATGTCCGCAGACAGGCTTTAATTCTTCAAATCCCATCACTGTATAATGTGGATTATATCCGGCCCTTAAAAAAAAACCGTTGACGCGTTCGTATCGTATACCAATCATGCCGGTGGCTGCCAGATATGAAAAGTTCGTGTTGACCAATCCTTCGAATTTCGGGTAACTCTTATAAAAATACAGGTAATCAACGCCAAGTCCTGCCTCAAAAAGCCAGGCACCACGGCCTACCATGAAATTAAATTCGAGGGGCGCGCCGGCCGCATGAACTTTTGGAAATGATAAATAATTGATACCCGCACGGATACTCGCCATATAATTGCGGTTGCAGAAAACAATAATATCCGCATTGACGGAGTTGATTCCAAGTCCGCCAAAGTTATAGGATGTCTGGTGAAACAGGGCTATTTTGGGACAGTAATCGCTTTTGGTGTCGCATTTGCCTGCCCGGTATGAGAAGTTTTGACCAAATAACGTCATGCTAAAAGATAGTATCAGAAGTGTGATTAATAAGTGTTTCATAATGTTAAATTGTTCTCAATGCAATACAAACGCAAAATAACAGTTCTTTATTCAGTAAATTCAGAAAATATCTCTAATTTTGGCAAAATTATAAGTTTTTGATATTCATTTTATGATAGCTGCAAGATTCCGCTGTTTTTTTATTTGTTTATTATTGTTCTTTATTGCGTTCTCAGCAACTGCACAAAAAGGCTCCGTGAAAGGCTTTGTTTATGATAAAGAAACGGGCGAACCTGCCATATTCACCAGTGTTTATTTGTACAAGACCACTATGGGAGCCACTACGGATATCAATGGTTTTTTTGCCATCACGCAGATCCCTCCGGGCGATTATATACTTATGGCGACATTTATTGGTTATGACACGGTTAGAATGTCGATTTCTGTTGGTAAAGGCGAAAACCTCAATAAAAAACTCTATTTACAAAAACTGGCTATAGAAATGGATGTCATTAATATCGTCGGCGAGGCTGTGGATAGAAAAACAGAAACCAACGTGTCGAAAGATGTGGTGAATATTGAAAAAATAGAGCGCATACCTGCCGTGGGCGGCACCCCCGACCTGGCGCAATACCTTCAGGTTTTGCCCGGTGTTGTTTTTACAGGAGATCAGGGCGGGCAATTGTATATTCGCGGCGGTTCGCCTGTCCAGAATAAGGTTTTGCTCGACGGTATGATTGTTTATAACCCCTTCCATTCTATCGGACTCTTTTCTGTTTTCGATACCGACATTCTGAAAAATGCCGATGTATATACCGGAGGTTTTGGCGCCGAATATGGCGGGAGGATATCTTCAGTGATGGACATCACCACACGTGATGGAAATAAAAAACGCATGAGTGGAAAAATCGACCTGAGTACTTTTGGAGGGAAATTGCTTTTCGAAGGGCCTATCGTTAAACAAAAAGAAGATGATAAAGCCAGTGCTTCTTTCATTTTTTCCGCAAAAAATTCTTATCTTAAACAATCTTCAAAAGTATTATACAAATATATTGATGAGTCAGGTCTTCCGTTTAATTATACCGACCTGTACGGGAAAATTTCCGTCAATGCACCCAACGGCAGTAAGGTCAATTTTTTCGGGTATGATTTTAATGACAAAGCAGATTACAGGCAGATCGCCACATTTAAATGGAATTCATACGGGGCCGGGGCTAATTTTGTGGTTATCCCTGCCAGGGCATCCATGCTTATCGACGGCGCTTTTGCCTACTCCTCTTACAAGATATCGCTGACCGACCAGACCAATGACCCGAAAACCAGTGCAATCAACGGGTTCAACCTGGGGTTGAATTTTACTTCTTTCATTGGTAAAAGCGAATTGCGCTATGGCATAGAAGTATTAGGGTTTGGTACAAAATTCAATTTTTTTAATGCGGCAGGAAGGCAGATAGAACAGAATGAGTCTACCACTGAGTTTGCCTTATTTGTGAAATACAAATGGGTCATAGGAAAATTCCTGATCGAGCCCAGTCTCCGTGGCCATGAGTATGCCTCCCTTTCTACTTTTTCGCCAGAGCCTCGCCTCGCTGTTAAATATAATATCACTGATTACTTACGGTTGAAACTCGCCGGGGGAATGTATTCTCAAAACCTCATCAGTTCAAGTTCCGACCGCGATGTTGTCAACCTGTTTTATGGTTTTATTTCCGGCCCCGACAACCTGCAGGACGAATTCGACGGAAAAGAAGTAACACATGCCCTGCAAAAGGCCACCCACGTGATCTTTGGGGTGGAGATCGATGTCTTGAAAAACCTGACATTGAATCTTGAAGGGTATTATAAATGGTTCAATCAGCTCACCAATATCAACCGGAATAAAGTTTATAACGATTCCCCGGAATATGCCGCGAAGCCCGACGTGCTGAAAAAAGATTTCATCATTGAAAAAGGGGATGCGGAAGGTGTGGATTTTACCCTTAAATACGAGTACCGTTCTTTGTATTTATGGGCGGTATATTCTTTCGGTTTTATTCACCGGTATGATGGTTATGATACTTATTTTCCTCATTACGACCGCAGGCACAATGTAAACCTGGTAGGCTCGTATAATTTCGGCAAATCGCTCACCTGGGGAGTGAATGTCAGATGGAACCTGGGTTCCGGCTTCCCGTTTGCACAGACACAGGGATTTTATGAGCTGCTGGATTTCGCTGATGGGATAAATACCGATTATACAACAGATAACGGATCAATGGGTATTATTTATGCCGAATACGACAGTGGACGTTTACCGTATTATCACCGGCTCGACGTGTCATTCAACAAAGTGTTTAATTTTGGAAAAAACATGATGCTCGATATTAATCTTGGTGTGACCAATGTTTACAACCGGAAGAATATTTTCTATTTCGACAGGATCACTTATCAGCGTATCGACCAGTTGCCCATCATGCCCAGCCTTGGGGTCAGTTTTAAGTTTTAGTTTTTCCGGACACCATCCAATAATCTGATCCATTACGTTTTCTTTATGGCAGGAATTTATATTCACATACCGTTTTGTAAAAAAAAATGTCATTATTGTAATTTCTTTTCGACACCTTCGACAAAACGAAAGGATGAGCTGATCAAAGCTTTGCATAAAGAGCTTTGTATTCAAAAACATTATACGGACGAAACTATCGGAACAGTATATTTCGGGGGCGGGACGCCTTCGCTGCTGGCCTCTGATGAAATAAACAGCCTTACGGATGTGGTTTCAGAAAATTACATACTGGATAAAGATGCAGAAATAACCCTTGAGGTCAACCCCGATGATATCAGCGCACAAAAGGTCCGGGAGCTGAAAACAACAGCTGTAAACCGAATCAGTATCGGCGTTCAGTCTTTTTTTGATCAGGATCTGAATTACCTGAACCGTATTCATACTTCGGCTCAGGCCGAATATGCGGTAAAAGCATTGCAGGATGCCGGTTTTGCCAATATGAGCATCGACCTGATTTATGGGATACCTTCTCTTGGAATGGAGCACTGGAAAAAAAACCTTTTGCAGGCCATCGGAATGCAGGTTCCGCATATATCAGCGTATGCCCTTACCATCGAGCCGGACACAAATATGGATGTCCTGATACGGCAGGGAAAACGCGAGGATGTGTCCGATGAAGAAACGGTGAAACAGTTCCGGTTTGTGATGAATTTATTAAGGGAAAATAATTACCTGCATTATGAAATTTCTAATTTTTGCCTGCCGGGTTACGAGTCGAAGCATAATAAAGCATATTGGGAAAACATTCCATACCTCGGCATTGGCCCGTCGGCACATTCATATAATAAAATTTCGAGGCAGTGGAATAGTTCAAATCTCAATGACTACTTGTTCGCCATTGCTGACAATAAAATTCCCTGCGAAACAGAAACCCTTACGGCAGATCAGCGATACAATGAATATGTGATGACTTCTCTACGGACCAATAGGGGCGTATCCTTACAAAAACTGAAAAGCCTTTTCGGGGAAGTTTATCCGGACAGGTTTCAGGAAGCTATGAAACAATATGAAGGCAAAGCAATGTTGGCCTTTTCAGGTGATACGGTATGCCTGACAGATGAAGGCAAACTTTTTGCCGACCGCATTATTGCTGATTTTTTTGCAGTGGATTGAATCAGAAATCAGGATCTGCCGTTTTTTGACTCCGGAGGAGTCATATATTTATAAATCAAACTTTTCATATATAACCGCGACCCCATCGGGGTCGAATAAAAGCAACAAATCATCAGTTCCTTTCTGATAACAAATCATCCAGCTTTTATTGTCCCAATTTGACCTTGTATTTTTTCGGGTCAATTTGTTCATTGAGCTTTTGAATGGAATCCTGCATCGTATTTATGATGTTCTTCACCTCATCGCTGGCTCCCGCTAAACTGCCCGGATTCAGCCATACCCGCATATATACCGGCTGATGATCCGCGAATTCAAACCCACGATCGATAACGTTTATCTTATCCACAATTACGTTGGGGGAAACAACAAAAAAATCGTAAATGGTCGTAGGGGTTGACCCGTGATGGTAGGCCGTATTGTTGTCGCGGTTCGTCGGTAAAACCGAATCATAAACAAATTTCCATGAATCAGGTATAAAATCTGCCGTGATCTTAGGTACTCCTGTTTTTTTGTTATAACCCGAAATAAAAGAAAGTTTATCATAAGCGGCAGGGTTTTGATTCCAGTCGCCGCCGGCTATCACATAATTTCCTTTCTCATATTCATTCAGCAGAAAACTACGTAACATCCAGGTTTCATATTGCCTGAGGACATCCGCATCACCGAAAGCTGAATTGTGGAGGTTGATGACCACCAGTTCTTTGTCGCCCGATGATAGTTTATACCGTTGCATCATGAAGCAGCGGTCCAGCATAAAGATCTTCATAGGCCAGGTATAGTTTACAGGGTAAGAATAGCGCTCACAGGCCGACGGCATATATTTCGAACAGGTCATAATGCCTGACAATACCTTTCCCATCGGGCTTAGCACCGGCAAAGGAACAAACTGAACGTTATAGTTCGTTGCAAAACCCCAGGAGTGGTTTCTTAAAGCTTCTGAAAATAATGATACCTGGTTGGTAAAGTAACTTCGCTTGGAAGATGAGTCGACTTCCTGTAGAAAAAAGAAGTCAATACTGTCATTTTTGCTTAGAAAATCAAAAACTCCGTTCAGGTTTTCCTGAAGGGCGGTTTCATCCGGACGCACCTTTTTGCCCCCGTCATAAAAGAAATCCATGTCCTTGTCGAGCCCACAATAACCGATATTCCAACTGATGAATGTCAGTGGGACACTGTCGATGGTTTGTATAGGTTTACTGTTATTAAAAGTGATTTTTTCAACAGGTGCCGGCTGATAATCATTTCTGGTAAAATAAAATAAGAAAATCCCAAAACCTACAATAAAAATCAGTACCAACACCAATAGGACAAGCAAAATTCTTTTTAGTGTTTTCATAGACAAAATTTTAATAAAAGTACAAAAAAGATTAATTAATTAACATAAAATAAAAAAAGCTTTTTTTTACAGAAATTAGTTATTTTTGCTAAAAAAAATTTAATTTTGATTAATTTCAAAATATTTTAATAGTAAAATGAAATTGACCGGTATACTAAAAATTTTGTTTCTGTCCATGCAGATTTTAAGCCTGATTGCGTTATTTTTTTTTAAAAATGAAATTATTTGCTGGGTGAATATGGCCACTTTTATTATTTTAAGTATTCTTTCTTTAATCCAGATTGTGATATTCAATAATAATTATAATAGTGAATTTAATTTTTGGTTGTTAAGGTATTTTGTTGCAATAACCCTGCTGATTCAGGGTGTTTGTTTTATGGCATTACTACTGGGCTTTCAGCAAATAGGCGAATGGAAGTATGGCCTCATCGTTTCAGGGTCGTTTTTTATTATTGATTTTATTTTCATCTTTGTTTTTATTAAACAATTTTTAGTCCCGGAATTTAAAAAGTTGTTTTTGATAAATATTCTTGCTCCGGCACTGGCCATAATTTTTCTTGGAATAATTCCTTTGGCAATGGGGGAACGCGATTTGTATAATAATTTTAACAGGGAAAGCTATCATCAGACTTATGACCAGTATATCCACGAAGAATCCCCCTATAATTCCGATCAGATTCCTTCTTTTTGAAAAAAAATATTTTTTTATTGGAATTGGAAAAATGATGAATTAATATTTAATTTTACATAGATTACCTTATTTATAAATTTAATAAATTGCCTTATGGACAAGAAAAAAATTCTTCTGTTTGCAGTGATTGGAATATTTGTGATTCTCGTTATTTTGCTGATAGCAAAAACAAATTCGCAAACGATCGTAAAAGTCAATCCTGCTTTTAAGGAATATGTGGCAGCCTTTACTTCAGGCGTTATTTCTACGGAATCGACCATCAAGGTCCGGTTAAATATGGATATTGCCGATTCCTCCATGTTTGAACAACCGGTAAAAGAAGAACTGTTTGATTTTTCGCCGGGTATCAGCGGAAAAACATACTGGATCGATACACGCACCGTAGAATTTCGCCCGGATAAAAAGTTGCCTCCCGACAAACTATATACGGCGAATTTTTTCCTGTCTAAGCTGATAAGCGTGCCCGACAGTATGAAAACCTTCGTTTTTCAGTTTCATACGGTAAAACAGGTGTTTGAGGTAAATGTTGATAATCATAAAGCATATGACCATAACAACCTGGCCTGGGAAAAAGTTACCGGATCGTTGATTATGGCTGACGCCGCTGAAACGGAGGATATTCAGTCTTTGCTGGAGGCAAGCCAGGGAGGCAAAAAACTGAGTGTCAAAATTACTCCGGGCAGCGATAAAAAATCCTTTACATTCACCATTGACAGCGTAAAACGTGGCGATAAAGAATCTGCCGTTGACATCAAATGGAACGGAAAGCCCATTGATTCAAAATCTAACGGCACCTTGACCGTGAGTATCCCGTCAATAAACGATTTCAAACTCCTGTCGATACAATCTGTTCAAGAGCCTGAACAATATGTCAGACTTCAGTTTTCAGATCCGCTGCTGGAGGATCAGGACCTGAGCGGCCTTATTACCATGGACAAATCAAAGGATCTGAAATTTGTCATCGAAGATAATATCATCAGGATATATCCGCCTCTCGAGATCGGTGGCAGCGAGGTGTTAACCGTTGAAAAAGCCGTGAAAAACATAAAAAGCAAAGAACTTAAGGCAAAAACGGTTGAAACGGTCACTTTTGACGATATAAAGCCCGGTATCCGCCTGGTGGGAGAAGGAACCATCCTGCCCAGCACCAACGGCCTGATCTTTCCTTTTGAAGCCGTAAATGTAAATGCCGTAGATGTGAAGATCTTTAAAATCTATGAAAATAATGTTACTCAATTTCTACAGGTAAACGACCTGGAAGGCGAAAGAGAACTCAGCAGGGTAGGGAAGCTGGTGCTGAAAAAATCAATACCATTGCAGTCTGTAAATAATTCCGTACTGAATTACAGCAACTGGAACCGTTATTTCCTCGACCTTGCCGATTTGATCAAGGCCGAACAGGGCGCTATATATCAGGTTACCCTTAGCATCAAAAAAGCCTATTCAACCTATACAGGATGTACGGATGAGGCTGCCGATGATGATGGCCTGAGGTCGTCATGGGATGAAAGTGAGGAGCCGGAACCCGAAGAATGGTACTATTATGATTATTACGGATATTATTATGATGATTATGACTACTATTATTACGACTGGAGCGAGCGCGAAAACCCTTGCGAGGAATCATATTTCAGCGGCAAAACGATAAGCCGTAATGTTCTTGCAACAGATATCGGCATTATCGCGAAAGTCGGCACTACGGGCGAACTGAATATTTATACCGTGGACCTGGTGTCGGCCAAACCCATGCCGGAAGTTTCCATAAGAATCATGGATTACCAGAACCAGGAACTCGAAAAAGTACAGACCAACAGCGATGGAAATGTGATGATACAATTAAAAAAAGTTCCTTACCTGATTATTGCAAGCAAAGGAAACCAGCGGGCTTACCTCAAGCTCACCGGCGGATCGGCATTGTCATTAAGCATGTTTGATGTAGGCGGCGAATCCGTTCGCAAGGGAATAAAAGGTTTTTTGTACGGAGAGCGCGGCGTTTGGCGTCCAGGGGATTCCATTTTCCTGACCTTTATTCTTGAAGATAAACTTCATAAATTGTCGCCTGAAGTCCCCGTTGTTTTCGACCTGACCAATCCCCGCGGACAAAAAGTTCAGCATATCGTAAAAACAAAGTCGGTAAACGGATTTTATGATTTCCGCACTGCTTCGGACCCCGGTGCATTGACGGGATACTGGACGGCAACGGTAGCCGTGGGTGGTTCTACATTTTCAAAATCATTAAAAATTGAAACGATAAAGCCCAACAGGCTGAAAATAAAACTCGATTTTGGCTCGGATAAGATCACCGCGGAGTCGAAGGGTGTGCTGGAAGCAAAATGGCTGCACGGCGCTATTGCCCGCAATCTCAAAGCCGATGTCAACGTGGTGTTGAACAAGTCAACTACCGCGTTCAAAAAGTACTCAAATTTCATCTTCGATGATCCCTCGAAATATTTTTATGCGGAATCGTTTAAAGTTTTCAGCGGAGTGCTTAACGAGGAAGGCAAAGCCGATGTGATACCCGACATCGCCATTTCCGGTTCCGCGCCAGGCGTGTTAAAAGCGAACTTTGAAACAAGGGTCTTTGAACAGGGCGGAGAATTCAGCATCGATCAGTTTTCTTTGTTCTATTATCCTTATAAAACGTATGTGGGTATCAGTGTTCCTGACGGAAGCCAGTATTCTGAAATGTTACAGACACATAAAGATTATACCATCAACCTGGTAAATCTTGACGACAACGGCTCTTTGGTGCCATCGGCCAAACTGAAAGTCGATATTTATAAAGTAAACTGGCGCTGGTGGTGGGACAACAGCGGCAGCGACCTGGCGGATTTTGTCCGCAGCTCGTATAACGAGCCTTACAAAACCATTGAAGTCACCACGACTAACGGCAGGGGTAGCTTTGTGATGAATATTCCCGATACCGACTGGGGAAGGTATTTTGTCCGCGTCGAAGATGTGGAAAGTGGCCACAGCACCGGCCAAACGGTGTATTTCGACTGGCCTGACTGGGCAAGCCGCTCCCGCGAGGGCAAGGAAGGCGCTGCCATGCTGATATTCTCAGCCGACAAAGAAAAATACCAGGTAGGCGACGAGGTGAAACTGACGATACCTTCGAGCGCGGGAGCAAGGGCGCTGGTAACGCTGGAGACAGGAAGCAAAGTGTTGAAATCATTCTGGATAGACACCGAAAAAGATCAGACCTTTTTCAAATTTGATATTACCGAAGAAATGGCTCCGAATATTTATGTCAGTGTTACTTTGGTGCAGCCGCACAGCCAGACCGCTAACGACCTGCCCATCCGGCTTTATGGTGTAATACCGATTATGGTGGAAGACCCCGGCACCCATCTGAGACCGGTCATTAAGATGGCCGATGTGCTCCGTCCTGAAGAAAATGCGAGCATCACCATCAAAGAAGAGAACGGCAAGGCGATGACCTATACCGTGGCTGTGGTGGACGAAGGCTTGCTCGACCTCACCAAATTTAAAACTCCCGACCCCTGGAATTATTTTTATGCAAGAGAAGCTCTGGGCGTTAAATCATGGGATCTCTATGATTATGTGATGGGCGCTTACGGAGGCCAGCTCGAGCGTATCCTCAGCATCGGCGGCGGTGACGATGGTGGCGACGGCAAGGGCGCCAACCGTGCCAACCGTTTCAAACCGATGGTGAAATTTTTCGGGCCTTTTGCCCTTAAAAAAGGCGCCTCGAATACGTATAATTTTAAAATGCCGCAATACATTGGCTCTGTGAGGGTGATGGTAGTCGCCGGACAGGATGGCGCATACGGCAACGCGGAAAAAACTGTCGCTGTACGCAAACCGCTCATGCTCCTGGCTACCCTGCCGAGAGTGGTCGGCCCGGGAGAAACGGTTACATTGCCGGTCAGCGTGTTTGCCATGGAAAAATATATTAGAAATGTATCGGTAAAAGTTACCACCAACGAGATGTTCACCATAAGTGACAACAGCACGAAAAGTGTGACTTTCCGCGAGATCGGCGACGATCTCGTAAACTTCCAGTTGAAGGTGAAAGATGCCATCGGCATTGGAAAAGTGAAAGTGTATGCCTCCAGCGGAAAAGAAACGGCGGTTTACGAAATAGAGATCGATGTACGCAATCCTAATCCGGAAGTCACCGAAGTAATCTCGGACGTGATGAAATCAGGACGGTCGTGGAATACAGCCTATACCCCCGTGGGCGTGGCCGGAACAAACAAAGGTACCATCGAAGTCTCGTCTATACCTCCCATCAACCTCGAACGCCGTCTGAAGTACCTGATACAATACCCTTACGGATGTATTGAACAGACCACCTCGTCGGTATTTCCGCAGTTGTATTTGTCCGATCTGATGGATCTGGACGACAATATGAAGAAAACCGTCGAACGCAATATTAAAGCAGGTATCAACAGGATAGGGTCATTCCAGTCTGCCCTGGGAGGTTTCTCTTACTGGCCGGGTTCTTACGAGGCCGACCAATGGGCCAGTTGCTATGCGGGGCATTTTTTGCTGGAAGCGAAAGATAAGGGGTACACCGTTTCTGCTTCTGTGTTGAAAAAGTGGATAAAATATCAGAAACGCATGTCTTTGAGCTGGACCACAGAATATAACAAATATTATTACAACTCTGACCTTGTCCAGGCATACCGACTGTATACCCTGGCACTGGCCAAAGCGCCCGAACTGGGGGCGATGAACCTGCTGAAAGAACAGAAAGAACTTTCGATACAGGCCAAATGGAGGCTGGCGGCAGCATACCAGCTCGCGGGACAGCCCATCGTGGCAAAACACCTTGCGGCAAATGCATCAACCACCATAAAACCCTATAAGGAAATGTGGTTCACCTACGGCTCCGACGACCGCGATCGTGCCATGATCGTTGAAGCCCTTGCCCTGATGGAGATGCGTAATAAGGCAGCTCCCATGGTGAAAATGATCTCGGAGCGTCTCAGCAAAGATGACTGGATGAGCACCCAAAGCACGGCATTCTGCCTGCTGGCCATCTCAAAATATGTGGGAACCAGCACCGGAACCGGGATGGATTTTACTTATACTATCAACAACGAGTCGCCCGTGACAAAAAAATCTAAAAAATCTGTGGCGACCATCGATATGAACCTGAAAAATTCGGTTCAAAAAGGCAAGCTGAAGATCAAAAACAATGGTACAGGTATCTTGTATGCCCGTGTGATCTTATCGGGTATTCCTGCGGCAGGAGAAGAAAAAGCCGGTGAAAACAACCTGAAGATAGAGGTGTTGTACAAAACGCTGGCCGGAGAAAAAATAGATCCCTCGAAACTGGAACAGGGAAAGGATTTTATGGCGGAGGTAACCATTACGAATCCCGGACTGATGGGATATTATTACAACATGGCCTTGTCGCACATTTTCCCTTCGGGGTGGGAGATACACAACACCCGCATGGACGACTCTTATGGCCGTGTACAGATGTCAGGCTATGACTATCAGGATTTCCGCGACGACCGGGTGTATACCTTTTTCAGTGTCGGAACCAACGAGAAGAAGACTTACAAAGTATTGCTGAATGCCAGTTATCTGGGTCGTTTTTACCTGCCTACGGTAAGCTGCTCCGCCATGTACGACGATGCCATTTATGCCCGCACCAAAGGACAGTGGGTAGAGGTGGTGCCGTATAATGTTGATGCTACGGTGGCAAAGTAGGGATTAATGGAAGCTGACCGAAAAACCGGGGAAATAGCCGGTGTAAGGGATTCATACAGAGTGATAAGTATGGTAAAAGATATTTTGTGATTGTATTGCACACAAGGGAATGGGGTAGATTAAAAGTGTCGTTGAATGGCCGTTTTTTTTCCTGATAATTAATCCCCCAATTCATTCTAACAAACAAATTCCCCTCAAAGTTATTTGCAAATTTATTTTTCTGTCTGTCTTTTTATCTCTTGTCATTTGGCATACCTTTGCATCAGAATAATCCTATGCTCAAAATTCCTTCCATCAATATTTCCGAATACGATTATCCGCTGCCCGACGAAAAGATAGCCAAATATCCCTTGCCGGAACGCGACAGGTCGAAACTGCTGGTATGCAGGAACGGCCATATTTCCGACAGCCACTTTTATAATCTGCCCGGCTTGCTGAATCCGGGATCATTACTTGTTTTGAACAATACCCGTGTGATACACGCCCGCCTGAACTTCCGACGTGAAACAGGCGCTGCGATTGAAATATTTTGTCTGGAACCGGACTCACCTGTTAAGGATATTCAGTTGGCCATGCAGCAAGCCGGAACTTGTGTATGGAAATGCCTCGTCGGAAATGCAAAAAAATGGAAGGGTGAAAAACTTTTCTTAAAAGCAAAATCCGGCCAATCAGAATATGTATTGTCGGCAGAAATAACAGAACGCCACAATGAAAGTTTTTTTATCCGGTTTGAGTGGAACCCCGGGCAGTTGATTTTTTCTCAGATCATTGATACCGCAGGAAATGTGCCGCTCCCGCCTTACATTCACCGCCCCGCAGAACAAAGTGACAACGAACGTTATCAAACCGTTTATGCAAGCGATGACGGCTCCGTGGCTGCTCCTACTGCCGGTCTGCATTTTACCCCGGAGGTCTTTGAAAAAATATTACAAAAAGAAATTTCCACTTCACATACCACACTGCATGTGGGCGCCGGAACATTCAAACCCGTACAATCCGAAAATATCGAACAACACGTCATGCATTCCGAGCAGGTGGTGATTCACAAGCAATTGCTCGAAGATCTGCTTGCCGCTAAAGGAGACATCATCGCGGTGGGAACCACGTCGGTGCGTTCGCTTGAAAGCCTTTACTATGTTGCCGTCAAACTTCATTCAAGCGGTGTCATTCCGGATAAAATATTGCAATGGGAACCTTATGAAACAGAATTACATGCATTGAACAGAAATTCGCTCCTGCATGGCCTGACACGTTACATGGAAGATCACCATCGCGAAGAAATAGCTTTTTCGACAAACATTATCATAGTCCCGGGGTACCAGTTTAAAATGATTGACGGCATGGTAACAAATTTCCACCAGCCCCGGAGCACACTGTTGCTTTTGGTATCGGCATTTTTTGGCGACAAATGGAAGCTGGCCTATGAGCATGCCCTCAGCGGTAAATACAGGTTTTTGAGCTATGGCGACGCCTGTCTTTTTATGAAATAATTTTTTCGGGGTCCTTTACATTTTTTGGCAATGCCATCGCAAATAGTATGATAAAAAATAAGGCAAAAATCAGAGATATCACTGAGATCATCATCAGGTAATATACCCCAAGGCTTAATAAAAAAAACCAGGGAACGGCAAGCAGAAACATTTGCCCCAGCACATAATACAACAAACCTTTTCTAAGTTTTTTTGCCATCAGGATAAGGGCAAAAATGCAAAACAAATGAATGCCGATCTTGATAAAATAATAGAAAACACTGCCATGCTTTAATTCTCCGGCAATCACATCTGCCACGGGAATGGTTTCTAAAAATGAACCGGCCTTGCCGCCAATCAGGAAAAGGGCTGTTACGATAATTGAAAAAACATTGGAGATCGCCGACAAAGTGCACAATAAATACAAAAAAACATTTTTGCCCGGGGTTTTTACTTCTATTGCGTCTTCCATGTTTTTATTTTTTCAGATGTTTGAGCTGCCGGGCATACAACATGATGAACAGGATGCTTCCAAAAATATATACAGCATTAAAAAAGGTCATCACCACAAAAAAAGAAAGAAAAAGCATGACAACATTGGCCATCAGGTAGATCCAGAATCCGGAACGTTTCATCCGGAACATCAGTAATGCCCCGGTAAAAGAACTGCCAAACAAAATGAACATCCCCAGAAAAAACAGTATGAAATAACTCTTTCCGAAACCATAAAACCCTTCTGAAAAGGTTTGAATATAGTCACTAAGCCAGCCGGAAAAAAACAAGCCGCCAAATGAGAACAACGTCATGCTGCCGCTGAAAAACAGTGACATCAGGCACAATTTGTATAACATACCAGGTCTGTTGGATGGTACGGAAATACGGGCATATTGTTCTTCAAATTCCATGCAGTCTGTTAAGATAATTATTTTTTTTTCGTGAACAGTTACGTTTTTCTGATCAGTATAAATTCTTTTTGCACTTACCCTACAAATAATATCGCTAAATTAATACACTATGGTATAATTTTCAAAACTTATTTATAAATTAAGTAAAATCGCTGATTTTCAGATAAAAAACAATAGGATGATATTCGCAAGGATGATCACCAAAAAGCCCAGCAGCAAGGGCATACGGATGTGCCTGCCCGAAAAGATCATGGAGTAGATCAGCTTCAGTACATTATTACTGATAATAGCCTGAAAAGACACACGTGATATCAGGTCAATATCCACGCTGAATTTACTCTGAAAAACCGATATTAAAAAGGGATCAATATCGGTGATGCCCACTACGATTGAAATGGCGTTCAGACCCATATCACCGAAATATATCACGGCATAATAGGTCAGAAAAGAAAATGCCACAAACAGCACCATGAATAATAATGCCACCTTAAACTCCAGGGGATTTTTATCCACTATCGAAGCGATTGCCGAGCTTTCTTCATCCTTTCTTTTATAAAAATACAATGCTACCCCGACAGCCGTGGTCAGCAGAAACATGATCACAAAAAAAATAAAATTATTTCTGAAAAGAGCCGGGTTAAATATCAGCATCAATACGGCAATACGCAGGTACATCATGGCTGTGGCAAAAATAACTGCTGATGCGTAATTGTTTTTCATCAGGCCTTCCCTGCTTTTTTTTGTCAGTATCAGTGTGGTGGCCGTGCTGCTGTATAGCCCGCCCAGTATACCGGAAATCAGAATGCCGGATCTTTTGAAGACATATTTTTTTAATATATAGCTCAGGTAAGAAATCGTTGAAATAACCACCACTGCAAACCATATCTTATAGGGTGTGATGGTCAGAAAAGGCACTATCGGTTTGTTAGGAAAAATCGGGAGTACGATACCGGCAATGATCAGAAATTTTGCCAGGGTGATAAATTCTTCTTTTTCTATCTGGTTCGAAAAAGTAGTGAAGGTTTCTTTGAGTTCGGTAAATATCAACACCGTAACAACGACAAGGATATAGAGCCATGCCGGTTGTGTGATCACCAGCGGGGCCAGGCAGTATGTGATAAAAGCAATGACGATCGTTGTCAGCCCAAAATCTTTGAAAAGTGTGATCTTATGATAATAATTAATTGACAGCAGTACCAGGATTACAAGGCCTCCGCCCATATAAACGTACAAAAATTCCGGATCGATGATGTACAATATGTAACCGAGCAGACCTATAAATGTAAAAGTACGGTCGGTACCAAAAAGGCGCAGGTCTTCTCTTGCCGGATGCAACTTTCGCTGCGACAATCCTATCAACAGGGAAAATACCGTAACGAGCAAAAAATCCGTTAGTTGCTTAGGAACTATGTCAAAAATTTGTTCCATGAAAATTTTTTCTGTTATACGGCAAAAGAAGCACGAAGTTCGGGGTAAAACAGATTATTCTTAAAGAAACAACTTTAACACGAAATAGATAATGGACGAAAAAAGCATGGAAGCAGGTATAGTTACTATCCATGCCACCACAATATTTGCCGCCAGTTTCCATTTCACGCTGCTGGCTCTTTTAGTAACACCAACGCCCATAATAGCTCCGGTAATGGTATGTGTGGTGCTGACCGGAATGCCGGCCAGCGTGACCCCAAATAATGTAAGTGCTCCGGCTGTTTCTGCACAAAAGCCGCCGATAGGTTTAAGATGGCAAAGCCCCCTGCCGAGTGTTTTCACAATTTTTCCGGAGCCGAGCAAGGTGCCCATGGCGATAGCCGTATAACACATAAGAGCCACCCAAAGAGGTACTACATTTGTATCTTGTACTTTCCCCGTCCCGATAAGCAACATAAAAATAATTCCCATCGTTTTCTGCGCATCATTACCTCCGTGACCAATACTAAAAGCAGCCGAAGAAAGCAACTGAAGCACCCTGAAATACCTGTCTGTCCTTAGCGGAGGCTTTTTCCCCCATATCAGCAGGGTAAGATTCATAAAAAAATATCCGATAATAAATCCAAACAACGGCGCCAATGCAATAAAAACAACGATGATAAGAACATTTTCAACATTAACACCCGCCGGCCCGAATTTTATCAGAGCAGGCCCGATAAGCCCGCCGATAAGCGCATGTGAAACGCTGTTAGGAATGCCGCTTCTGGCACATATCAAAACCCATATTCCGGCTCCAAGCAAGGCACTAAGAATAAAAACAGTATCTGATTCTATGGTGCCGGGCATTATGATTCCGGTTCCTATTTTTTTGGCCACCGGCGAACCATAAAAAATTCCGAATGCCACGAAATTAAAAAAGGCAGCCCATAAGACAGCAATTTTAGGCGGCAGTACATTTGTTCCAACAATGGTCGCAATGGAATTACCGGCATCATTCATCCCATTGAGAAAGTCGTATAATACAGCAACAATGATCGTAATTACAACAATAGTCATCATAAATCCGGCGGTGGTTAAGCTACTTTTACAATAATTGCCTTCAATACATCGGCCACATCCTCTGCCTTATCGGTAGCTTTTTCAAGAGTACTGAGTATAGCGTCCTGTTTGATCAGGGCAATAGGGTCTTTTTCATTTTCAAAGAGGTATGAGATCGCCATATAATACAGGTCGTCCACCTGATTTTCGATCTCATTCAGGCGGATACAGGTTTTTTTGATCACCTCGGGATGTTTCAGGTTGGATAATTCCCCGATGGCAATTTTAAGCTCGCGGCTCGCTTGAACCAGCTGTTCTGAAATTTCGAGTGTATTCTTTGGCAAGGTATTTACTTTATACAACTCCAACTTTTTTGCACTGGAATTTATATAATCCAGCACATCATCCAAAGAAGAGGTCAACTCTTGTATGTCTTCCCTGTCAAAAGGGGTAATAAACGTTTTATTCAGCTCGTCAAATATTTGATGGGTAAAATCATCACCTGCACTTTCACATTGCTTTATCTGTGCAATCAACGACAGTTTTTCCTCTTCATTTTCTACTAATAAAAGAAGTTTGTTAAGTAATATGGCTCCTTTTTCAAGGTTTTCGGCCACGCCTTCAAATAACGGATAGAATTTTTTCTCCTTAGGAACAAAAAATTGAAAGACTTTATTTATACCACCCATAATCTTAAATATTAATCCGGCAAAATTATGAATATAATGGTTGAAAAAATAAATTTTCAAAAAAAATAATCATCAGTTTGATGGCCACATTTATTGGGGATACATGCAAAAAACATGGGGCTACCATGTAATATTCATTCCTATTGAATTATCAGAAAGATAACATCCCGGTACGTTGATTTACCGCTTTACCAATGGCCTTTTTTAAAAAATCAGGCGACTTTTACAATGATTGATTTCAGCACGTCAGCCACGTCTTCGGCCTTATCTGTAGCCGTTTCAAGTGCCTTTATTATTGCCTGCTTTTTAATCAGCTCGATAGCATCTTTTTCATTTTCAAAAAGGTAAGAAATTGACATATAATAAAGATCATCAACTTTGTTTTCAATTTCATTTAACCGGATACATGTCTTCTTTATCAATTCAGGATGTTTCAGGTTAGATAATTCTCCGATAGCAATTTTGATTTCGCCGCTGGCCTGAATAAGAAATTCTGAAATTTCAAGAGCGTTCTTCGGCGCATCCTTTATTTTATACAACTCAATCCTTTTCGCACTGGAATGAATATAATCCAGCACATCATCCAGTGAAGATGTCAAGGTTTGTATGTCTTCCCGGTCGAAAGGCGTAATAAATGTTTTATTCAACTCATCAAATATCTGATGGGTAAAATCATCACCGGCGCTTTCACACTGTTTTATTTGTGCAATTAATGACAACTTTTCCTCTTCATTTTTAATTGATAAAAACAATTTATTGAGTAATACCGCACCTTTTTCAAGATTATCCGCGACACCTTCGAACAGTGGAAAAAATTTTTTCTCTTTTGGAACAAAAAACTGAAACACGTTATTTATACGCATAAATTTAAATTTTGACCCTGCAAATTTAGACATTATTACCTACTGGCTGTCAAAATGTTTCATTTTACTCATCTTATTGGCGTTTGGCGTAATGTTCCTATAAATAAAAAAACAACCCCGGGATTCGGGGCTGTTTTTTTATTGGACTTTATTTTAGAAATTGGGCTTACAATTGGACCTGAATTTATAACAAATTCAAGATATGGCATTATACGAATCTGAAACCGCTTATGTTACGTTATGCAAGAAATAATTTGAAAATTTTTTTACAAAAAATTTGCTTTTAGCGCTAAAATCCTTTTTCTTTGTGCATATTAATTTAAAAATTAAATTTATGGAAGAACAGAACATCAACACACAACCACAGACAACACCTCCTGCGCAAACCCAGACTGCGGTTCCTGGAGCAATTGTTGCATTTGTGTTTGGCATTATTTCAATATGTACCTTTTACTTAGGAGCCGTTTTTGTCGCACCCGGACTAATACCTTTAATTTTTGGTATTATCGGTTGGTCAAAAGGGAAAAAAGCTGAAAAAATCTATGCTGAAAATCCTGCAAGTTATGTAAAAGCACATGGCGTTTTTGCAAAAATAGGTAAAATATTGGGGCTTATCGGCTGGATTTTAGCTATTGTATTTATGGTGATTTTCCTTATAATTTTACTCGGAGAAACAACACATATCTTTGATTAATAATTTATCACGAACTATACTTTTTTTTGTAAGCTGAGTGGTAATTTTATTACTTTTACCCTCCAGTATTACTAACCTGATTTATTTATTAAAATTCACTAATCACACATGTATTAATTAAAAAATTAAAATTATGGAAGAACAAAACGTTAACACAGAAACCCCATCAACACCTTCTCCTCAACCACAGGCTGCTGGATTACCTCCAATTCCCGGGTCAATTATTTCCCTGATTTTTGGTATTATTTCATTGGTCTTGTGCTGGTATTTTTGGGCACCGGTAGCCGGAATAATTCTTTGTATTGCTTGTCTCATCTTCGGGATATTAGCAATGTCTAAAGGCAAAAAAGCTATAGCTCTTTTTAACGAGTCACCCGGCAAATACAAACAGGGTTCATTAAGCCTTGCAAAAACAGGTAAAATACTTGGACTCATCGGACTTATTGTCAATGCTCTTTTTACCATTATTGCTATTGTTTTTACGATTATGTGGATTCAGTATCTCTAAGACTGTTTTAAAATTGATATAGAACAATAACTGCTTAATAAGAGGCTGTTTCATAACAAAAATATTTTTGTATTTGAAGCAGCCTCTTGTTTATTAATATAAGTAAGATGGAAGAAATTACACAAAACAAGATACCCGAAAAAGAATTTTTACCGGATGCTTCAACCGCATTGACATACAGTATCTGGGGAAATGCCCTTAGCCTGCTTTTCTTTATTCCCTTTTTGGGAATAGCTTGTTGCGCTCCCGCCCTAATCCTTTCGATCATCGGATTAAATAAAGGGAAAAGCGGCATGTACCTTTTTAAGGCAAATAAACAAAAATACCACGGCGGTTCTTTTGCAAAAACGCTGGTGGCCTTTATCCTGGGAATTGTAGGTATAGTTCAGGCCGCCATTATGACAATCTACGCGATCATATTCACCGCATTGACGGTATCCGGCGAATTATTCCGCTAAAAATTTCCCGGCTAAAAGGGGAGATCATTATTGAGTTCGCTATCCCACTGATTATCTGCATTTTCAGCACCTGGTTTTTCTTCAATAACCTGATTATTATTTTGTCCTGCAATTTCTATTTTCCAGGGTTTGACATCGGTGTACCACCGGCCATTGTATTCGCGGCTTTCAAGGTCAAAAGATATTTTTACAAGAAGGTCTTTATAATCTTTTCTCAGATCGATTTTATCATTCCAGTTTGCCATAAATACCTTTTTGGGATATTGTGCCTGAGTTTGTAATAAAAACTCTTGTTTTTTCCATTCGCCTTTTGCTGATGTACCCTTTTGTTCCGGGAAAATCTCAATTATTTTGCCTGTAATTTCCATTTTTTTTCTGATTTATTTCTCTTGTAAAATTACTAATTTTCTTTTTTAATATATCAATTCATAAATATATTTTTCAAGGCGAAAGGTTGATAGCCGCCTGTTGTTCATTTTACCCCGCCTTCCTGTTTTACGAAGCCAAACAAGCCGGGTTTATAGCGTACAGGTGTTTTTGAATTTTTTTTTTAAAAATTTCCGGCAAATTGAATTTCAAAAAAAATGGCGGCAAAATCTTAATGCCGCCATTTTTAGTATTCAGTTCAATTTTTAGTTTACAAATTGCTTTGCATAATATTTTGCAGTAAGTTTTTCGCCGGTAGCTTTTTCAATCATCACGTTCCATTCATATTTCATACCCGGTTTGAAAACTTTTTCAATCATATATTTGCCTACTTCCGGGTTGTTGCCAAAACTCAGGTTTTTAAAGTCTTCGGTCTTATAATAATTCTTGGCAATATAATAGCTAAACTGCGAAGCCAATAATTCGCCCATCAGGTAATTATGATAATAGCAAGGGTATAACGCAATATGTATCTTTGATGCCCAGTCCGGTTCGTTCCTGCCTTCGGGGCGTTTCAGCATCTGGTATTTTTCCACCAGGTCCCACCAGAGTTTGTTCAGGTCCTGATCCGGATTTTCGTACATGCCTTTTTCAAAACGATACATCACCTGAGCCCAGCGGCTGAAAGTCAATTGTTCAAGGCGTAAGGTTTTATGGCAGTCCTCTGCAATTTTCTTTGCTTCTTCGGGGGTAATGCCAAGGTTTTCGACCATCCACTGCGGATTTGACGACAGCCTCCCGAAAAACATGGCAACGGCTTCTGTCGTGAACGTATTAGCGGCGTCGCGCAGGAAAAAGGGCAGTTCGCGGTCGGTATATTTTGAATACACAGCATGTCCGAATTCATGAAGCAGGGTATTCATCCAGTACGAATTATTTTGGGTGTTGCACAAAACACGTACGTCGCCTTCTTTATCGATATCCGTACAGAACGCGTGCTGGTTCTTGCCTTTGCGTTCAAACATATCGCTTTTTTTAAGCATATCTTCAATATCGAGCCCGATACCCTTATAATATGATTTCGTAACTTCAACAATATCCTTATCTTTATAATAGACATCCAGATCAACAGGGTAGATCTTCGGGGCTTCCTGGAAAAAGCGGTTCTGATAGTGCCAGGGCATCAGTTCTTCTTTTTTTACCTTATATCTCTGGGCAAAATACTCATCCATCTCATTCTTAAGTTGTGCAAACGCGTCGCGGGTGAGGCTGTCCAGTTCATCAAAAAGTTTTTCAATCTCAGCCGGGTCCTCCTCGCTTAGCTTAAGGCTCATTTCATGATAATTTTTGAAGCCAAGTTCTTTGGCAGCTTCATTTCTCATTTTTACCAGTTCAATTACCTGAGCAGAAATCAGTGCGCCTGATTTTTTGGTGGCATTCCACGATTCTTCCAGTACTTTACTGTCAGTGCTGGTGCGAAGCGTGGCTTCAATCTGGTTGTCTGTCAAAGTGTCTTTGCCGACGACGGGACGAAATTTATTAAATGCCTGCGAAATTTTCGACTGAAGATCAATCATGGCTTTGGTTTTAGCCGTATCAATCTGTTCGCCCATATAGGCATTATAAATGATGTCCAGCTCGCGTTTCAGCATTTCATCCTTTATATTCCCTGATTCCTTGAATTTTTTAACTTTTTCAAAATCGTTTTTATCTGAAAAAATTTGTGACATTTTAAATTCGAGCGCTGCTGATTTTTCATATTCTTTTTCATCGCCCGTCGTTTCAGCATTCCATGAAGCAATACAGACATCCTTATACAGTGGTATGTATTTTGCCTCAAGATTTTTAATAAACTCTTTTAATTCCATTTCTGATTTTTTTTGTGCATTGTCACAGCCTGTAAAAAGCCATGAGCAAATAATTACGCTTGTTGCGAGCAACAAAACTTTCACTGTGTTTTTTTTCATATTTTAATTTTTTGTGGGGTTTATAGATATCAGTTCAACTTTGAAAATTAGTGTGGAGCCGCCCGGTATCGGCCCGGTAGTTTTATCGCCGTAACCGAGGCTGGGTGGTATATATAATTCATAAACGGATCCGGTGCTCATCAGTTGCAAACCTTCTGTCCAGCCTTTGATAACGGCATTCAGCGGAAATTTCACCGGCTCGTTTCTTTCATAGGATGAATCAAAGATCTTTCCGTCGATGAGTTTCCCCTCATAATTAACGGTTACTTCATCATCGGGGCCAGGTTTAGCGCCGGTACCGGGACTAATTACTTTATATTGAAGGCCGCTCGGCAGTTCCACAACGCCATCCTTTTTTTTATTTTCCTGCAGAAAAGCCTCACCTTTCAATTTATTTTTTTTCGATTCCGAAAGGTCAATAGCTTGTTGTTTTACCATAAGTTCTTTCTGGTACTTCTTCATTATTTCCTGGCTAAGCTCCTTAGAAAACATCGTATCGTCTTCCTTAATATTTTTATTAAACGCGTAATTAAAAACATCGGGGTTAATTTCAAAATTATTTTTCCGCAGGTTTCCGGCCACATCTGATCCGATAATATAGCTGATTGTATCCTTCATTGTTTTTAACTGGCATGTTGAAGTGCCGTTTTGTTGAATGGTATTACACGAAACCATAATCAACACGGGCATACAGAGTACTAAAGCGAGGCCTGAACTATTTTTCATCAAAATTATTTTTTTTGTAAAATTTAACTTGAGTTTGCCATTAATATTATAATGTAAAAAAAAGCTGTTGTAAAAGTACAACAGCTTTTTTAAATTTTAATAAAACACTTGTTTTATTATTTTTACAGCTTATTTTTTGGCCGGTGCTGATTCAACTTTTATAAGATCCACTTTAAAAATAAGTGTTGAGCCTCCGGGAATGCTCTGGTTTCCCTGATCGCCATAGGCCAACTCTGAAGGGACATACAGTTCATATGAACCGCCTTCTTTCATCAGTTGCAATCCTTCTGTCCATCCGGGAATGACACCGGTTACCGGAAAAGTTGCCGGTTCTTTCCTTTCAAAAGAAGAATCAAAAATTTTCCCGTCTATAAGCTTACCTTCATAATTAACAGTAACCTGATCGCTAGCTGTCGGGGTTTTGCCGTTGCCTTCCTTAATCACCTTATACTGAAGTCCGCTTTGTGTCTGTATTACACCGGGCTGTTTTTTGTTTTCTTCAAGGTATTGGGCGCCGGCCTGTTTGTTGGGGCCTGCTGCTGCTGCCATTTTTTCCATTTGTTTCTGCTGCATATCTTTCTGAAACTGCATCATGATAGCTTGTTTATCCTCTTTGGAGAAATTTAAACTGTCGAGGCCTTCGAGAGCATCCTTAAACCCTTGTACCAAGGCACTTGTAGTTAATTCCAGCGAATCTGCAGCGATGTTTTGTTTCAGATTTTCACCAATATTTGCTCCGATCACATAAGATACCGAATCGTTTTTTGTTTTAAGATCAGCCTTGTTGTTATTTCCGCAGGAAACAAAGAGAAATGTAAACAGCGCTAATAAAGAAATTGATAAACCAATGTTTTTCATAATACGTTTTTTAGATTTGACAAATTTTTTTGCAAATTTATAAATAAATAAATTAGCGGGTTAAATAAAAAATTTAAAAAAAAGCTGTTTTTAAAACAAGAAGATTTTTTAATTACATATTAGTCCAGATAAGGCGTATCGCTTGCATCAGAAAATATTAACACAAAAATGTTGGTAAATTTGCTAATTGAAAAAAAATTAGTACATTTGCACCCCAATTTCGAGATAAAAAAGGTTTAGATATTGTAATTCAAATAAATGATGGATACTATAAGTTATAAAACACGTTCAGCCAATAACGAAATCATAGTTAAAGACTGGTTATTGATCGATGCTGAAAACGCAGTTGTTGGCAGATTGTCAAGTAAAGTAGCAATTTTGCTCAAAGGTAAGCACAAACCTTACTACACACCCAACCTCAACTGCGGAGATAATGTAATAATTATCAATGCTGAAAAAGTTGTGTTTACCGGTAAAAAAACTACAGATAAGGAATATGTAAGGCATACCGGTTACCCCGGCGGACAGCGTCTTACCACGCCTCTTCAATATCTGGGAAAAAAGCCGGAAAAAATTCTTGAACTCGCTATAAGAGGGATGTTACCCAAAACCAAATTGGGCGACGATATGTACAAGCACCTTTTTGTTTATGCCGGCGCCGAACACCCGCACGAAGCTCAGAAACCCAGTAAATTAAATATTAACACCATTAAATAATCATGGAAGTAATTCACACTATCGGAAGAAGAAAAACAGCCGTTGCCCGTATTTATTTAAAAGAAGGAAAAGGCGAAATAGTTGTAAACAGCAAGGATTTTAAAGAATACTTTCCAACCCCCACCTTACAATATTTGGTCAAACAACCTTTGGAACTGACAAGTTGTTCTGAAAAATATGATATAAAAGCAACTATTGACGGCGGCGGATCTAATGGACAGGCAGAAGCCTTATCACATGCAATTTCGCGTGCTTTATGTGAAGTCGATGCAGAACATCGCCTGATATTAAAACCCAAGATGCTTTTGAGAAGAGACCCAAGAATGGTCGAACGTAAAAAACCGGGACAGAAAAAAGCAAGAAAAAGATTCCAGTTCAGCAAGCGTTAACATTTACGCGTGTTTAGTATCTAAATTGCCAAGACTATCGCTTTCCGATACTACTTGGCAATTGGCTTAAAAAAAGTAACAAAGAAAGTAAACATAACCAAAATTAAAATTCATGAACCAATTAAAATTTGATGATCTCTTAGATGCCGGAGTACATTTCGGACATCTGAAAAGGAAATGGAATCCCGCGATGGCTCCTTATATCTTTATGGAACGCAACGGTATCCATATTATTGACCTTTACAAAACTTCCGCCAAAGCTGATGAGGCTGCTTTAGCTCTTAAACAGATCGCAAAATCAGGCAAAAAAATATTGTTTGTTGCAACAAAAAAACAAGCAAAAGAAATCGTTGGCGAACTCGTCAGAAGCGTAAATATGCCTTACGTTACAGAACGCTGGCCGGGCGGGATGCTCACCAACTTTGCCACCATCCGTAAAGCTGTCAGAAAGATGGCTTCTATCGATAAAATGCAAAACGACGATACGTTTACAAAGATATCAAAACGCGAACGCTTACAGATCCTTCGTGAACGAGCCAAACTTGAAAAAAACCTCGGCAGTATCGCAGACCTTACACGCCTTCCGTCGGCATTATTTATTGTGGACATCCTGAAAGAAAAAATTGCCGTCAACGAAGCGAAAAAACTCAACATCCCTACTTTTGCCATCGTGGATACCAATTCAAATCCCAACGAAGTAGATTATGCTATTCCCGCCAATGATGACGCATCAAAATCCATATCCATCATCCTGGGGCACATGATCCATGCCATTGAAGAAGGACTTGCTGAACGAAAGATCGCTAAAGATATTCAGGACAGGGAAGATGAAGAAGAAAGAGACGAGATTGTTATTGAAAAGGCCAGCCTGAAATCAATCGAAGAACAGGAAGAAGAAGAAGAAGCCAAGTCTCTGAAAAAAGCTGCTGCAAAAAAAGATCTGGCGGCCAAAATTAAAGAAACTGAAATTACTGTTGAAACTGAAGAAGAAGATAATAAAGCACGCAAACCCTTACCTTCAAAAAAACCTGTCTTAGGCAAGAAAACGATAACTAAAAAATAAACATTAACCTATTATTCTATTAATAAAATGGCAAATATAACAGCAGCCGAAGTAAACAAATTAAGGCAAATGACCGGCGCAGGAATGATGGATTGCAAACACGCACTCGTTGAATGTGATGGAGATTATGAAAAAGCAATTGATTATTTACGTAAAAAAGGACAGAAAGTAGCCAACAAACGCGCCGACCGTGAATCATCTGAAGGACTTGTGATCGCTCTGGCATCTGAAGATAAACGTTTTGGCATTATTACCATGTTGAACTGTGAAACAGACTTTGTTTCTAAAAATCAGGAATTTATTGACCTCGCAAATTCAATAGCCGGCCTTGCACTGAAACATAAGCCCAAAACTATCGAAGAACTGAAAAATATCAAACTGAATGAACGCACGATTGCGGAACATATCAGTGATTATATGGGAAAAACAGGAGAAAAAACCGAACTGAACGAATATCAGTTCATTGAAGCTCCCAGGGTTTTTGTTTATAATCATATGGGCAACAAATTGGCGTCCATGCTGGGTTTCAATAAATCTGAAGGAAAAGATATCGACAACTGCGGGAAAGATGTTGCCATGCAAATCGCCGCTATGAGCCCCGTGGCACTGGATAAAGATAGTGTCAGCGCTTCAATTATTGAAAGAGAGATCGAAATCGGCAAAGAACAGGCACGCGCTGAAGGCAAACCGGAAGATATGCTCGAAAAAATCGCCCTCGGAAAACTCAATAAATTCTTTAAAGAGAGCACTCTTTTGAATCAGGAATTTATAAAGGACAGCAAAAAGAATGTCGGCCAGTACATTTCCGAATGCGACAAAGATCTTAAAGTAACAGAATTTAAAAGAATTTCTGTGAAAAATTAATCTGATAACGTACAAATAAAAAAAGAGAGGCCTGCGGTTCTCTCTTTTTTTTTATTTTTGTTCCACGAAAACCGACCTACATGAAATATAAAAGAATTTTACTGAAATTAAGCGGCGAAGCATTGATGGGCGACAAAGAATATGGTTTTGATGCCGGCCGTATTGATTTATATGCAAGGGAAATAAAAAAGATCCACGATTTAAATATCCAGATCGCCATTGTTATTGGCGGAGGAAATATTTTCAGAGGGTTGCAAGACAAGAACGCCGGAATAGACAGGCTGCACGGCGATTATATGGGAATGCTTGCTACCATTATCAACGGACTGGCACTTCAATCTGCTTTTGAAAACAAAGGAATGAAAAGCAAAGTGTTGTCGGGCGTTCAGGTTAACCCTGTTTGTGAACTTAATAGCGGGATGAGAGCCAAACAGCATCTGGAAAAAGGCGAGATTGTGATCATTTCGGGAGGAACCGGCAACCCGTTTTTTACGACCGACACCGCTGCCGTTCTACGCGCGCTGGAGATCAATGCAGACATTATTCTGAAAGGCACACGCGTAGATGGTATTTATACGGCTGACCCTGAAAAATATCCCGACGCAAAAAAATTCGACACCCTTACCTTTGAAGAAGCTTACGAAAAAAATCTCAAAATCATGGATATGACGGCATTTACTTTGTGTAAAGACAATAATATGCCGGTGATCGTTTTCGATATGAATACAGAAGGTAACCTGAAAAAAATCATCCTGGGTGAAACAATTGGAACCATAGTAACCAATTAAAAAAATTTTACCAATAACACGGTAACGTAATAAACCAGTCAAAAATTAAAATCTTATATATGTCAGAAGAATTAGATTTCCTAATAGAAGAAACCAACGAAAGCATGCAGAATGCACTGGTTCACCTTGAACGTGAATTTCAGAAGATACGCACCGGAAAAGCCAGCACGCAGATGCTCGACGGGATCAAGATCGATTATTACGGAGCCATGACCCCTCTGGAACAACTTTCTAATATCAATACGCCCGATCCAAAGCAAATAATTATTCAGCCTTGGGATAAAAATGCCCTGCCACTCATTGAAAAAGCGATCATGGCTGCCAACCTGGGTTTTAATCCGAAAAACGACGGAGAAGTTTTGCGTATCATCGTACCGCCTCTTACCGAAGAACGGCGAAAAGACCTGGCTAAAAAGGCGAGGATTGAAGGAGAAAATGCAAAGGTATCTATCAGAAATATCCGCCGCACATCGAATGATGCCGCAAAAAAACTTGAAAAAGATGGCGTCCCCGAAGACCTCGTAAAAAAAGCACAGGAAACTATTCAGGAAATGACCAATAATTATATTGCCAAAGCAGACAAAATGCTTGTTCAGAAAGAAAAAGACATCATGACGGTGTAATACCAAATGGAATAATAAAATAGTTTATGATTTATCTGGTATAATGCCGATGGATAGTAATGTATAGTGCAATCGAGTTTACGATGATTGGACTATAACATTACTCGGTATAAAAAACCATTTTACCGATCGGACTATTGCAAATTTAGAAAAGGTATTATTTCAGGAAAACCGGATTTGCTATCAATTTTTTTATTCCCTCATCAATAGAAAGCATCGGCCGCCCAAGCAGTTTTCTCATCTTGGTCGTGTCGGGAAGGCGCCTGTGCATATCGCCTTCTTCCAACGGGGGCTTATGAACGATCTTTGAAGAAGAATTCGTCAGGCTGATGATTTTTTTTGCAAGGTCAAGAATAGTTATTTCATTATCGTTACCTATGTTGATAATGTCATTTGTCATGTCATTATTCACCACCGTATTTATAAAACTGTTGTAACAAGCATCCACATTGTCGTCAACATAACAAAATGTTCGCGACTGCATTCCATCACCATAAATGGAGATATTCTGATTTTTCATCGCAAAAGCCAGAAAGCGCGACATCACAAAATCCCTGCTTTGCTTTGGCCCGTAAGTATTAAAAAAACGAAAAATCGTATAATCCAATCCGTATTCTTTATGGTATGACTTCAGGTATGCTTCTCCGATATTTTTCACTACGGCGTAAGGCACCCTTGAATTAAGGGGGGTGGTTAGTTCGTTCTGCGGCAACTCAACCGGCTCGCCGTAAACCTCGGAAGACGAAGAAAAATACACCCTTTTGACGTGAGAGTTTTTGCTAAGATTTAATATATTGGAAATGCCTTTTATATCGTTCAAAACTTTGACAGGATACAACTGTGTACGAAGCACCCCGACAACAGCAGCATAATGAAATACATAGTCGAACGGAAAAGCAAGCATCACGGCTGAAATGTCACGATAATCATTCACATTACACTTAATAAACCGCCAGTTTTTATTTTTCGTCTGAGGTAGTTTTGAGATATCGCCTGTAGACAGATCATCAACAATCACTACATAATTTTCGGGGTCGCTGATCAATTTTTCAGCCAGACAGCTTCCTATAAAGCCCGAACCGCCGGTAATCAATATTGTTCTCATAGTCTTTATTATTCTAAAATTTTTAAAAGATACTCTCCATAGCCTGATTTTATATACTTTTCACCCAGAATTCTTAACTGTGCGGCGTCAATAAATCCCATACGGTATGCTACTTCTTCGATGCAGCCGATTTTAAGGTCCTGCCTGTCTTCGATAACCTGAACAAACTGTGAAGCCTGCAGCAGCGAAGAAAAAGTGCCTGTATCCAGCCATGCGGTTCCCCGTGTAAGAATGCCCACTTTTAACTTTTTCTTTTCAAGGTAATATCTGTTAACATCAGTGATCTCATATTCCCCGCGCTTGCTTGGTTTAATATTTTTCGCCACTTCAACCACCGAATTATCATAAAAATATAAACCCGGAACAGCATAATTTGATTTGGGATGCTCCGGTTTTTCTTCGATGGAAACAGCCTGAAGGTTTTCATCAAACTCAACAACACCATAACGTTGCGGATCAGAAACATGATAGGCAAACACCACACCACCCTCGGGGTCATTGTTTTCCTTTAAAAGTTTTTGTAAGCCGGTACCGTAAAAAATATTATCACCAAGCACGAGGGCTACTTTATCGTTTCCAATGAATTTTTCGCCGATGACAAAAGCTTGTGCAAGCCCATTAGGAACTTCCTGAGGGGCATAGCTGAATTTACAGCCGAGTTCGCTTCCGTCGCCCAGCAGACGTTCGAAATTCGGCAGGTCATAAGGTGTAGAAATGATAAGTATTTCGGAGATTCCTGCCATCATCAGCACGGATAGCGGGTAATAAATCATCGGCTTATCGTACACAGGCATCATTTGTTTGCTTACCGCTATGGTCAAAGGATACAAACGTGTTCCGGAGCCGCCTGCCAATATTATTCCTTTCATTTTATGTCTTTTTTTTACTGTTTACACTTCAAATTTACAATAAAAAGCCGGTAAAAATACAATAAAATACATTGTTAATGGTATAAATTATTATAATAAAATATCACATATTATTGAATATCCGTGATTTCAGAATAAAATAAATATCATATCTTTGAAAAAATGTATTTGGCTTAAATTTTGATTTTTCTCAAAAAACACCGTTATGAAAACCAAAGTTGTTTTGTTCTTTATGGCCCTCCTGATACTTGGCGGATGCAGCTCTTCAAAAAAATACCTTGAAAAAGGCAATTTTGATATGGCTACAAAAAAAGCGATAGCCAAACTTCGCAAAAAACCTGATAATGCCAAAGAACTGTTTGTACTTACTCAGGCATACAAACAAGCCAACCGGCAAAACCTCGACAGGATAGATTTTCTGCGTAAGACCGGCCAGCCCGATATCTGGGAAGAAATCTTCCAGAACTATAATACACTGAAAAACCGCCAGGCCCTCGCAAAAACGCTGCCACAGCAGATACTTAGCGCTATTGGCTATGAATACCATGACTATGATAAGGACCTGATCGACGCTGAAAAAAAAGCCTGTGAGTATTATTACGCCCTTGGCACCAAACTACTGGCAAATAATGATAAGATGTCGGCACGCCAGGCTTACGATGAGTTTATGAAAATCAAAAAGCACTATTCCGACTTCAGGGATGTGAATGAACAGATCAACAAAGCCGCAGAGTTGGGAACCACCCATGTGGTGCTATATATGCAAAACAACAGCAACGCATACCTGCCTAATGATTTTGAATATGAGTTTTTAAAAATTACCGTGTCGGACATAAACTCAAAATGGGTAATTTATGACGCTAAGGAAATTGAAGGTGTTGTTTACGATTATGCCATCGTACTGAATCTTAAAAAAATTGATGTTTCGCCGGAACACCTCAAAGAAAAATTCTGGACTGAAACAAAAACCATACAGGATGGTTGGACCTACAAACTCGACAACCACGGAAATGTGATGAAAGACAGTTCAGGCAACGATATCAAAGAACCGAAATATGTCAGGATTGGATGTGATGTTAAGGAAGTTGCACAAAACAAAGAAGCGGTGCTTTCCGGGAAACTTGATTTTTATGATAATATTACAAAGCAACAGATAACTTCCGAAAATATCATAGCCAATTCGGTGTTCAGCAACGGCTACCTGATAGCCAACGGAGATATGCGGGCATTAACTCACGAAACGGAAAAAAGATTAGGCAATGGGCCGCTGCCCTTCCCTTCCGACTTTGACATGATACTGATGGCAAACGAATTTCTGCAAAAAGCGGTGATGGAGGTGATCAGAAACAAATCACACCTGATAAAATGAAATGACATTCAACATTCATCCGATGACTTCAAGTAATCGGATGAATTATTTGGATTGTACCTTATATTTAAGTGTAAAAGCCAACATCATGATCGCGGAGATCACCGCCATGGCAGCGCCAAAATAAAAAGGCACCGACGAATTTACTTTATCATAAAGCGCTCCTGCAATCAAACTGGCCGGCAGTAAAGTAATACCAAGCAATGCGTTGTATATACCAAGGCCTGTGCCTTTTTTGTTGCTATCTACAAGATCCGAAATAAAAGCCTTTTGAATACCGTCGGTACAGGCAGAATAAAATCCATAAAATGCAAACAATGTTACGATGGTGCCTATAGTTCCCGATATTCCGAATCCAAAATATACGATGGCATAAATAATAAAACCGGTGATCAACACCTTTTCTTTCCCGATTCTGTCGGACAATTTTCCAATTGGGATCGCAAACAGGACAGAAACTAAATTTGTAATGAGATAGACCAGCGGTATAAAAGCAACTTTTATCCCAACATCGTTGGCTTTCACCATCAGCAGGGCATCGGTAGAATTGCCCAGGGTAAAAACAAAAATGATTGCCAGGAAAAAATAAAATTTCGGGGAAAAATCCCTGAAATGAAACTTTTTGAAAAGCCCGGCCTTGCACTTTTTGGCTTCTTTAATGCCAAACAGGATCACAAAAATTGCCAATACCGCCGGAATACCCGCCAGAAGAAAAATAATCTTGAAGTCTATGAGATCGGGCTTATCGTTGACAGAAAAAAGAGACAATAATCCAAATGCGATCAGCGGGCCAAGAATAGCCCCGCTGTTGTCCATGGCTTTTTGCAAACCAAAACTTTTTCCGGTTTCGCCATTTATAACGGACCCGGCAATAAGACTGTCGCGGGGAGCAGTCCTGATGCCTTTGCCAAACCTTTCGATGAAGCGAAGAATAAGTACATGAACAGGGGCATAAACAAAAAAATAAAGAGGAATCATCAGTGCCGATAGGCCATAGCCTACGATCATGAAGGGTTTGTTCTTCCCGATCTTATCACTCCAGAAACCTGATATTGCTTTGATAAGCGAAGCGGTACTTTCAGCAATTCCTTCGATCAACGCCAGGCTTGTTTTAGATGCCCCTATTGCCATCAGAAACATGGGCATTACAGAGTACACCATCTTTACGGAGGTATCGGTCAAAAAGCTGGTGATGCCCGTAAAAAAAATATTCCGGCTGAAGCCAAAGATTCGGCCTTTCCTGTTCTTTGTGGCCATCTTATCATCCGATTTTACTAACGCATCCATTGCGGTGCAAAATTAACAATTTTGCTCATTAATAGGAACGCAGGCCAAAGTATAATTATTCAAGCGCTTTTGCACTTGTCAGAGACGAAGCTACGCAATAAAAATCACAGTTTAATGTGATTTCTCCGTCAAAAGTTGCCGAATGTAAAACGTGAGGGTGTAATGGACTTCCTTCTGCCTTTTTATTTTTCGGATGTTCAAAAGGTTTTTTTGTTTTTTTGTAAAAAAATTCAGCCTGATTAAGAATTATTATTATATTTTTACCCCACAAACCTATTGCAGAAGATATGAAAAAAGCTTTGTTATTATTGATAGCCACCTTGTTATTTGGCATAGGATCATCCGCCGGGCAAACCGCCAAAAAAATTAAATTCAGTTTTTCAACTGCCATGATCATGCGGATAGTAGACCAAAGCATTAACGACGGCGAGAAAACAGATAATTCTATTCCCGAAAAAGATAAAACCATCACCATAGCCGGCGAATTTAACCCCATCATCGTGAACGGAAATTTGTTTTCAGGTATTGCATACAGCTATCCCTATTTCGACTATAAGGAGATAATAAAATTAAACGGAGAATTTTCGCCTGATAAAAAGACCATAAAATGGCTGAAAATAAAGTACAGAAAAACTCATTTTGCCGGCGATCCTGAAATACCCATGTATTCGACCGATGAGACCTATTTCGACTTTGAGGTAAAGGATATTCCTTTATCATTTGGAAATCAGTACAGCATGAGTGGCGACGGCTCTAAGGTAACCATAACTAAATATGAAAAATTATATTTTGACCAGAGCAGTCACAACCGGGTGGAGGTTTATGAAGAGTATTTTGTAAGGCCGGTGGTAAGGCCATCTTCGGTGGTCGGCGCCATTTTCCTTAACGACGTTACGATAGCCCCTGATAAAGAATTTTCCGTTCGTATTTCGCCAATGGATAAAAAAGGTACCGAGAATGAAAAAATACAGGAAAAAGGCCTGGCAGCATTTTTGATCGCTGAATTGAGCTCTATCCCGGGTGTAGTGGTTTATGAAGGCATGTACAATGATGAACTACAGGCCGAAGCCACACTTTCCGCATCGGGACTGGTAAGCAAGGAAACGGCTATTGATGCGGAAGTGCAGAAATATATGCTGGAAATGAAAGTGGATATGGCGGTTTTTGTTTCGGTGAAAACCCCAGTTGATCAGCCCGGGACTTATCTCTGTACCATATCTTATACGGCAGCGGAAAAATTGCTTACATTTAGTCACACCCTGAAATCCGGCAGTGATTATACCATTTTCATTGACAGGGTTTTTACCAGTATGGCACATACCATAAAAAACATGAGAGAAATCAAGTAAATCACTATGGCAAAACTTAGCGGATTCGTTCAAACAAATCCTCACAGCCAAGTTCCAGACCGGTTTTGAATATAATAATTCCCCATCAATTTATACACGTAAATTCCCGGTTCGTTCGAGAACATCCAGTCACTCACCCAGAGGTTCTGAAAGGCTTAAGCGGTATAATAATATGGACATTAGCTGCCTGTCCTAAAATGGGTACTTGGTTGCCTGCTACATTTCGCAAAACCATTCCCGCTGCAGGGTTTAGCATGGTCAGGCACTCATTGTCCACAGGCTTTGTAAAATATTGCTGCATAAGCTGAATTCCACCTGGCCTCGTGGTGTCCAGATCGCCGCAAAACATCGCCGTGTCGAGATGAGAGGAATCACAATCAAACCAGTCGTAGTATGCCTGCTCCCATTTGGTATATTCCATTATTGCTGTATCCAGATCCATATTTTTGACTTTATCAAGCCGTATCATCACATCCCATGTCGAAGGATGAAAGTGATAACCGAGACTCTGGTTGCTGTGATTAAACCAATAGAAAATGCTGTCAGCGCCCGGATCGCTTGTGCTATCCATATAGAGTATTACGGAAACCATAAAATCGCTGAAGCACTGATCTGATACAACGCCATAGTGGTCTAACAGATTAAGTTCCGACTTTAAATTTTCCTTGAAATGCTGGAATTTGGGAAATCCAAACATATATCGGCCAACTTCTTCCTGATGATGGCTGATATGGAAATAAACCGGCTGCTGCCCGGGCACAGTGTCATATTGAGCGTATGTTTTCTGAATTACAAAAATTAAAACACAGCTTGACATAACACAAAATGAATAAATTTTTTTTCTTTTTAGTAAAACTGTCTTATTCATGGTTTTTATGTTTTGTTGTCACTGATGCTTGTTTTCCAAACTACCCATAAATTTATTAAAAAAAATCCAATAATACAAGTGTTTGACCCAATATATTTAAAACCTATGAGTATCATAGCTTCCAAAAATCTCATTTATCAAAATAAGAAAGGCTCGCAACACTGCGAGCCTTTCTTTTAGTACGTCGGGCATAGTTCTTTGAATCTTGCAGAGTGAAAGTCTCTGTACACGCCGAGTTGAAAGGAAGTGTTAGCGAATGGCAAGGGTGTTTTCCGTGAGGTAAAATCTGAAGGAAGCCATCAGCAAATTTAGCGTTCTGACGCACAGAAACCAGATATAAGGCTGAACAGCGGAGGGTGAGCGAGCTATAGATTGCGTAGAGCCCCAAAATCAACCGTAACCGCAAACAGTAAATCAGGCAGAACCTAAAGAAAGCAAAGAACTTTATCCCGAGAGGTCTTGAAACTCGTTCTAAAGGACTATGAATATAGCGATATCTTCAAAAGAGTTTCAAGAAGTCAGCAGAGGACATAGTAACCAAGGCAGGAATAGCCAAGATGAAGGTCTGAATCTTTAAATTTAAGGAGCAGTTAGTTCAAAATTCAATTTATGAAGCAGCAGCAAGCAATAGTTTACCAATTAGATTTGTTTAGTCCAACGAAAGAGGAAGCTATTCTCCCATCAGAAGACTGTGAAACCGTATGTGGAGCAGAAGCAAGAAAGGAGTTGCAAGTAAAAGGAGCAGGCGAACAGAAACGAGCCTTAACAGAAAAATTAATGCAGGCAATATGCCGCCATGAAAACATCAGGCGAGCATACAAGCAGGTAAAGCAGAACAAGGGCGTAGCCGGAATAGACCAAATGCCGGTTGATAAATTTGCGAAATGGTTCACAGCAGAAGGCGAAAATTTAACAGAAAGTCTCCTCAAGGGAACATATCAACCACAGGCAGCTAAATTCGTTGAAATCCGCAAGCCAGACGGTGGTATGCGTAAACTGGGTATCCCAACGGTAACGGACAGGATAATTCAGCAAGCCATAGCCCAAGTATTAAGTCCTATTTACGAACAACAGTTTTCCGAAAACAGTTACGGATTCCGCCCCAAACGCAATGCACATCAAGCGATAAATCAATCAAGCGGATATGTAGAATCAGGATACGAGACAGTCGTAGATATAGACTTAAAAACGTTCTTCGATGTAGTCAATCACGACCGCCTAATGCACCGACTAACAGAAACGATAGGGGACAAAACCTTATTGAAACTGATAAGGAAATACTTACAAAGCGGGATAATGAAAGACGGCATAGTAAGTCAACGAACAGAAGGCACACCACAAGGCAGCCCACTCTCGCCACTATTGTCAAATATAGTATTAGACGAGTTGGATAAAGAGTTGGCAAGACGGGGGCACAAATTTGTTCGGTATGCAGACGACTGTAATATTTTCGTACGAAGCCAATCGGCAGGAGAGAGGGTAATGCAGTCGGTAAGCAACTTTATCGAAAACAAACTAAAACTCAAGGTAAACACAGAGAAGAGCAAGGTTTGTCGTAGCAAGGAAACCAAGTTTTTAGGATACACCGTTCAATCAGGGGGTGTTCTAACAATAGCGGACAAAAGCCTTATCCGACTAAAAGAGAAAATACGAAAAATCACAAAACGTAACAGAGGAAGGAGTTTAGAGCAAATTATATCTGAACTTAACACTGTACTACGAGGGTGGTTTCAGTATTTTCAACATGCACGCTGTCATAAAACAGTACAAAAACTTGATTCATGGATACGTAGGAAACTACGATGTTACCGAATCAAACAATGTAAACGCACTATTACACTCCAAAGATTTCTGGAAGGATTAGGTGTTGAAAAATGGCAGAGTTGGATATTGGCTTTATCAGGCAAAGGTTACTGGCGCAAATCAAATTGTCCACAGGCAAATCAAGCCATGGACAACTTATGGTTTGAAAAACAAGGCTTATTTAGTCTTGCATTAAATTATGAACGTTTATACAATTTAAAGAAACCGCCGTGTACGAAAGTATGCACGGTGGTGTGAGAGGGCGGGGGAGCAATCCCCCTACCTACTCGATT